>Ga0268262_10003462_pt1 | contig 17074 bp, 20 predicted proteins | sample TergutNc150P3_FD_190354 | JGI IMG/M metagenome (GOLD analysis project Ga0268262, IMG submission 190354) | Nasutitermes corniger P3 segment gut microbial community from laboratory colony in Florida, USA - Nc150 P3 (SPAdes) (version 2) | ecosystem: Host-associated > Arthropoda: Insects >... | reverse complement strand
GCAAACCCCTGCAAACCCCTGCCACTTCTACGGAATTTGAAAATATCGAAAAAAAGCCGTATATCTTTGCGCCCGGAAACGAAAACAGAAATGCGATTGTTCCGAAAGTTAAATTTAAAATTTAAACGATATGAAAAAACATGATTATGGGTAGCGTCCCCAAAACGCAAAAAACAGGCTCGCAGAGCAGCCATTAGAGTTCAAAAAACAGTATTATAAACCCGCCGTGAGGTTTATCCCACCTCACGGCATTTTAAAAAAAATCGTTATGTTTAATAAAAATCAAAAAAGCAGAAAAATTAGAAAAAACAAAGTATTTTTCTTTTCGGCAGTCGCCTTATTTTCAATGACTGCCATGAGCGCCTTTGCACAGGGCAACGGCGCAGCGGGTATCACCGAAGCAACGCAAATGGTTACTTCATATTTCGACCCCGCAACCAAGTTAATCTACGCTATCGGCGCGGTAGTCGGGCTGATTGGCGGGGTTAAAGTGTACACAAAGTTCAGTTCGGGCGACCCCGATACGAGCAAAACAGCCGCTTCGTGGTTTGGCGCCTGTATCTTCCTGATTGTCGCCGCAACTATCTTACGTTCCTTCTTCTTATAAAAAAAGTATGGAATTTCCTGTAAATAGAGGAATTGGTCGTCCGGCGGAATTTCAAGGTCTTAAATCACAGTATCTTTTCATATTCGCAGGCGGGTTGCTGGGACTGTTTATCGTGTTCGTTATCATGTTCATGGCAGGCGTAAATCAATGGATTTGTATAATTTTCGGCGTTACAGCCGCAAGTACATTAGTTTACGGAGTATTCTACCTGAACAAAAAATACGGCGAACACGGGCTAATGAAAGCACAGTCGAGGCGCAACCATCCGCGGTTTGTCATCAACCGCCGGACTTTTTCCAAATTATTCAAAAGATTTTAAGGAATATGAGAAACGTAATGAAAGCGACTACTCTGGAAAACAAATTTCCATTGTTAGCAGTAGAAAATGGCTGTATTGTTTCAAAAGACGCAGATGTAACGGTAGCATTCCGGGTAGAGTTGCCCGAACTGTTTACCGTTACTTCTTCCGAATACGAGGCGATACACTCGTCATGGGTAAAGGCAATCAAAGTTTTGCCCAATTACAGCGTCGTACACAAACAGGACTGGTTTATACGTGAAAACTATTCGCCCGACATTCAAAAAGACGATTTGAGTTTTCTTTCGCGTTCCTTTGAGCGGCACTTTAACGAGCGTCCGTTCCTGAACCATGCCTGCTTTCTGTTTTTGACAAAGACAACCAAAGAACGGATGCGTCAGCAAAGCAATTTCAACACTTTGTGTCGCGGTTTCATTGTTCCGAAGGAAATACGCGACAGAGAAGCCGTAAACAGGTTTATGGAAGCCGTCGGGCAATTCGAGCGGATTATTAACGACAGCGGTTTTATCAAACTTGCACGTCTGACGGACGATGATATTACCGGAACGAAAGACGAAGCGGGAATTATCGAAAAGTATTTTTCTCTATCACTGAAAGATACTACCGTTTTGAAAGACGTTCAACTTAATCCCGAAGACATGCGGATTGGCGATAACATCCTTTGTCTGCACACGTTATCGGATACCGAAGACCTTCCGTCAAAAGTGGCTACCGACAACCGTTACGAAAAGTTGTCAACCGACCGCAGCGACTGCCGTTTGTCTTTTGCCGCGCCTGTTGGCGTGATGCTTGGTTGTAATCATATCTACAACCAGTACATCTTTATTGACGACCATGCAGAAAACCTGAAACGGTTTGAAAAACAAGCCCGAAACATGCACTCACTTTCGCGATATTCACGCCAGAATCAAATTAATAAGGAGTGGATTGAGCAATATTTGAACGAGGCGCACAGTCAGGGATTAATTTCAGTCCGTTGCCATTTTAACGTAATGGCATGGACTGACAGCTGCGAGGAACTGCAAGGCATCAAAAATGACGTTGGCAGCCAGTTGGCGTTAATGGAGTGCAAACCGCGACATAATACAGTTGATACTCCAACTTTGTATTGGGCGGGTATTCCGGGTAATGAAGCCGATTTTCCTGCCGAAGAAAGTTTTTACACTTTCATCGAACAGGCGTTGTGTTTTTTCACCGAAGAAACCAACTATAAATCATCATTGTCTCCCTTTGGCATTAAAATGGTGGACAGGCTTACAGGTAAACCGCTGCATCTTGATATTTCGGACTTGCCTATGAAAAAGGGGATAATCACGAACCGTAACAAGTTTATACTTGGACCATCCGGTTCGGGAAAATCGTTTTTCACCAATCACATGGTACGTCAGTATTACGAGCAGGGGGCGCATATTGTTTTGGTTGATACCGGAAACAGTTATCAGGGACTTTGTAACCTCATCAACCGCAAAACAGACGGCGACGACGGAGTATATTTTACATATACCGAGTCTAACCCTATAAGTTTCAATCCATTTTTCACGGACGATGGCATCTTCGACATAGAAAAGCGGGAGAGTATCAAAACATTGATAATGACCCTGTGGAAACGTGATGACGAAATGCCTACACGTTCAGAAGAAGTTGCTTTGTCAAATGCAGTCAGCATCTACATTGACATGTTGAAAACAGGGGAACTTGTACCGTCATTCAACACGTTTTACGAGTTTGTGAAAGGCGATTACCGCGCTATTCTCGAAACGAAGCAGGTACGCGAAAAAGACTTTGATATTGCCAATTTCCTGAACGTCCTCGAACCCTATTACAGGGGCGGCGAATACGATTACCTTCTAAATTCAGAAAAAGAATTGGATTTGTTAAGTAAACGTTTCATTGTTTTTGAAATAGACGCTATCAAAGACCACAAAATACTTTTTCCGATTGTTACCATTATTATTATGGAAGTTTTCATCAATAAAATGAGGCGGTTAAAAGGTATCCGCAAAATGATATTGATAGAGGAAGCGTGGAAGGCGATAGCCAAAGAAGGTATGGCTGAGTACATTAAATATCTGTATAAAACTGTACGTAAATTTTTCGGCGAGGCAATAGTTGTAACTCAGGAAGTGGATGACATCATCGCTTCACCTGTTGTAAAGGAGAGTATCATCAACAATGCCGACTGCAAAATTCTGTTAGACCAGCGCAAGTATATGAACAAATTTGATGCTATACAGGCTCTTTTGGGCTTAACGGAAAAGGAACGCTCGCAGATTCTTTCGATAAACTTGTCTAACGACCCCACCCGAAAATATAAAGAGGTGTGGATTGGTCTTGGCGGAGTACAATCGGCGGTTTATGCTACGGAAGTCAGTTTGGAGGAGTATTTTGCTTATACAACTGAAGAAACCGAAAAATTGGAATTGACGAATATTGCCGATAAGTTAGACGGTAATATAGAATTGGCTATTAAACAGGTAGCCGAAAGTAAACGAAGTAAAAATTAAAATTTATTATTAATAATTAAAAACAAATAAAAATGAAAAAATCAGTAATAATTTTAAGTATTGTGTTTGTGTGTATCACAAACCATGTAAAGGCGCAGTTTGTAACCATTGACCCTGCGCATATTGCGGCGAGTATTGTAAATACCGCAAATCAGATTGTACAAACTTCCTCGACTGTAACAAATGTTATAAAAAACTTTCAGGAAGTGCAAAAACTTTATAATCAGGGAAAAGAGTACTATGATGCGTTAAAGTCGGTAAAAAATCTGGTAAAAGATGCCCAAAAAGTGCGCGATGCCATGCTTTTGGTTGGCGAAATCGGCGACATCTATGTAAACAGTTATCAAAAGATGCTCAATGACAAACATTTCACTTTTGAAGAACTGTTAGCCATTTCAAACGGCTATACAATGCTTTTGCAGGATGCCGCAAACATGATTCTGGAACTGAAAGACGTTGTAAACATAAACGGACTTTCGATGACGGATGCAGAACGGATGCAGTTAATTGATACCGTTTACCAGCGTTTGAGAAAACACAGGAATCTTGTAGCGTATTACACGCGCAAAAACATTTCTGTTTCGTACCTTCGGGCAAAGCAGGAGGGAGACCTTGACCGTGTTGTGTCCCTGTACGGAAATTCAAACGACCGCTATTGGTAATCGTAATTAATTAAGAATTAGGAATTAGGAATTAGGAATTAATCATTAATCATTAAAAAATTAAAAATGATACTTTTAGCAGGAACATTTGACAATTTGCATCAGATACTCCGTCAACTATATACGGATATGATGCCGCTGTGCGCGAACATGGCAGGAGTAGCCAAGGGACTTGCCGGACTTGGGGCGATGTTTTACGTCGCCCACAGGGTATGGCAGTCCCTCGCCCGCGCAGAACCTATTGACGTGTATCCGCTGTTGCGTCCGTTTGCTATAGGCTTGTGTATTATGTTTTTCCCTCTTTTTGTTCTTGGGACTATTAACACTGTACTCTCGCCAGTTGTAAGCGGCACTCATCAGATGCTTGATACGCAAGTATTTGACATGAACGAATACCGCAAATTGAAGGACAAACTCGAATATGAATCAATGATGCGCAGCCCCGAAACTGCATATCTTGTGAATAACGAGGAATTTGACCGTCAGTTGGAAGAATTGGGATGGTCGCCCGGCGACATGGTAACAATGATGGGTATGTACATGAATAGAGCAGTGTACAGTATGAAAAAATCAATCAGGGACTGGTTTCGCGAACTGTTGGAAATGCTTTTTCAGGCGGCGGCATTAGTTATTGATACAATACGTACATTCTTTTTGATTGTGCTTGCCATTTTAGGCCCGATTGCCTTTGCCATTTCTGTTTACGACGGCTTCCAGTCAACTATGACGCAGTGGATTACGCGCTACGTGTCGGTTTATTTCTGGCTGCCTGTTTCAGATTTGTTCAGTTGCATTCTTGCAAGGATACAGATACTTATGCTTCAAAAGGATATTGCCGAGTTGGAAAGCAACCCCAATTTTTCCTTAGATGCAAGCAACGGTGTTTATATTACCTTCATGATAATCGGGATAATCGGGTATTTTACCATACCCACCGTTTCCAACTGGATTATTTCGGCAGGCGGCATAAGTTCATATAACCGTAACATCAGTCGTGGCGGCTCATTTGTTGCAGGCGCGGCAGGCGCAACTGTCGGAAATATTGCAGGCAGACTTACATCAAAAGAAGAAAATTCAAATAAAAAAGGATAAAAAAATGGAATTTAAGTCATTAAATAATATTGAAACAAGTTTTAAACAAATCCGTTTTTTCGGAATTGTTTTTATTTGCCTTTGCGCAGGCATTGTGGGTTATTCCGTGTGGAACGCCTACACGTTTGCCGAAGCGCAGCGGCAAAAAATCTATGTACTGGATGGCGGCAAATCACTTATGCTTGCGTTGTCGCAGGATTTGTCGCAAAACCGTCCGGTAGAAGCGCGGGAGCATGTAAAACGTTTTCACGAACTGTTTTTCACGCTCTCGCCCGATAAGAACGCCATAGAGAGCAACGTCCGCAGGGCGCTGTTTCTCGTGGACAAGTCGGCGTTTGCCTATTACAGGGATTTGCAGGAAAAAGGTTACTACAACCGTATCATTAGCGGCAATATTAACCAAAACGTGCAAATAGACAGTGTATCGTGCAATTTCGATACCTATCCCTACATGGCTGTAACCTACGCGCGGCAGTTGATTATCCGCGAAAGCAACATCACCGAGCGAAGCCTCGTAACACGCTGCAACCTTATCAATTCCGTAAGGAGTGATAACAACCCGCACGGATTTACAATGGAATCGTTCGAGATTGTGCAAAATCGTGATTTACGTGTTATTGACCGTTAAAAATGGAGGCTACGATGAAACGTAAAATAAATGAATTTATGGCACAGTCATGGTGCGAAATCGAAAACAGGCTGAAACATCTTTGCAGGCGTCCGTCGCCTGCAAAGCGGTTAGCCGTTGTTTTGGCGGCAGTAGTGGTATTGGCGGCAGTCAATATCTGGTTTATTTTTAGTTCCATACACTGCATCGGCAAAAACGATGCACAAAAGGAACTTATAAAACTGCGACATATTGAAAGATTGGAGTTGCAGGAAAACGACAGTATTCACACTTTAAAAAATCAAAAAGATGGCAGATAATCAAATTAAAGAAGAAGGACGCAAGTCCGAAATGTCAGTAAAACAGCGTGAACAGATAAAGAAAATCGTTGTTTTCTCGGTAATGGCATTGATTTTTATTGCCTGCATGTTCTTTATCTTTAAGCCTTCCGGCGATGACAATGATAAACAGGAACAGGCAGGACTGAATGTTGAACTTCCGATGCCAAAAAACGAGAGTATCATCGGCGACAAGCGCGACGCTTACGAGCAGGCGCAAATGCAGCAGCGGCAGGAAGAACGGATGCGTTCGCTTCAGGATTTTTCTTCGATTCTGGGCGATAAATCGCAGCAAACGAGTGATGACGGCGGTTTACCGCTAATAACCGATGAACCGGCAGTAAAACAAAAGACAGGCGGCGGTGGCGGTCATTCATCGCAAAGCAGTACGCAGTCTTCCATTCACTCGTCGGCGCAAGCCTACCGCGATATGAACCGCAATCTTGGCAGTTTCTACGAAAAACCGCGTGAAGACCCAGAAAAGGAACGTCTTAAACAGGAAATCGAAGAAATGAGAACACGTTTGGATGAAACCGAAATGCCAAAAAAGATGACAAAGGAAGACCAGCTGGAGTTGATGGAAAGGTCATTTCAAATGGCGGCAAAGTACATGCCGCAAGGGACACAGGGGACAATGGGGACAGCGGGGACAGGAGGCAATAATAATGCAGCCGAACCTTCGGCGGCAAATAAAAATGCTTCGGGAAAAACTGCCGTAGTGCCTGTTGGACAGGTTAAAGAACAGACTGTTTCGGCTTTATTGCCCGAAATGAACGATGCGGAGTTTATCTCAACTTACAGCAAACCGCGCAATATGAGTTTTCTTACTCCTGCAAACAGGTCAAACGCAGTAACCCGAAATACCGTATCGGCTTGCATACAGGGCGAACAGACGGTAATGGACAGGCAAAACGTGCGTTTGCGGCTTTTGGAATCAATACAGGCTGGTAATGTTGTAATTCCGCGCAATACAGTAGTTACCGGAACTGCAAAGATACAGGGCGAACGGCTTGAAATTGCGGTTGTTTCACTCGAACATGCAGGATTGATTTTTCCGACAGGTTTACAGGTGTACGACATAGACGGACAGCAGGGCATCTTTATACCGAACATGCAGGAATTGAGCGCAGCAAAGGAGATTGTCGCCAATATGGGAACGGCAGCCGGAACGAGCATCACGCTCGCTGATGATGCCGGAAAACAGTTTGCAGCCGATATGGGGCGCAATGTAATTCAGGGCGTTTCGCAGTTTACCGCGAAAAAACTACGCGAAGTGAAGGTACATCTTAAAGATGGGTATAAAATATATTTAGTAACTGAAAAATAATTAATTAATAACAAATTTTAAATTTTATAAAAATGAAAAAGTTTTTTTTAACGCTTGCCCTTGTTGCAAGCCTCATTAGAGTAGTTAACGCACAGGAAAATGTGCAAAGTAGTCCTACAACAGGCGATATGTTCAACGGTCTTACACGACCGCTGACGTTTAACCGTATGATACCGCCGTATGCGCTCGAAGTAACATTCTCGAAAACAGTGCATCTTATCTTTCCGGCGGCGATACGTTATGTTGATTTGGGGTCAATAGATTTGTTGGCAGCCAAAGCCGATGGCGCAGAAAACGTGTTGCGCGTGAAAGCGGCAACGCAGAATTTCCGCAAGGAAAGCAATCTGTCGGTAATTACCGAAGACGGCAGTTATTACACGTTCAACGTGAAGTATGCCGATGAACCTGTAAAAATGTCGGTAGAGATGTCGGACTTTCTGCATGGCAGGAACGCCAGACCGGGAAATGAAATACCTGTTTATCTTTCAGATTTGGGCGAAGAATCGCCGTATATGGTAAGGCTAATCATGGAGACAATCTACAAAAACAACAAGACAAAGATTAAACATATCGGCAGTAAAAATTTCGGTGTGCAATATCTTTTGAAAGGGATTTATTCTCACAATGATTTGCTGTTTTTTCATCTTCAACTGAATAACGCTTCAACAGTTGCATACGATATGGATTATGTTATTTTCAGGATTGTAGATAAGAAGGTTGCAAAACGTACTGCTATTCAGGAACAGGTAATAAAGCCGCTTCGCAGTTACAATCAGGTAACAGGCGTTGCAGGCGGCAAGTCTGAACGCACTGTATTTGCACTGCCAAAGTTCACCATTCCAAACGATAAGCAGTTGGTGATTGAATTGATAGAAAGGGACGGTGGGCGCAGTCAAACGCTGTTCATCGAAAATTCAGACCTTGTACGCGCCGAAGTAATTGATAATTTAACAATCAAAGTAAAATGAAAAAGATATTTGTTTTGTTTATCATTGTGTTTTTTAACGTTGTGCCGCAGTTGTCGGCACAGCGTTATCTTTCAGGCATGTGCGGCTTGCAGTTTACCGCAGGCAACGTAAATACCCTGAACCCCAAAAATGGCTTTCATTGTGGCGTTACCTTTTCGCAATATAACAGACGAGCCGACCGGTGGATGGTTGGCTTTGAATACCTCGAAAAACGGCACTCTTACAAAAACTTAAATATCCCGCAGTCGCAGTTTACTTTGGAAGCAGGGTATTTCCTGAAATTTCTGTCCACTCCACGCAAAACGCTTTTTGTTTCCATAGGCGCGTCCGCGATGGCAGGCTATGAATCTGTTAATTGGGATAAAAAGTTACTCTTTGACGGCGCAACCATCGAAAACAGGGATACGTTCATGTTTGGTGCGGCTTTGACGCTCGAAACCGAAATATATCTTTCAGATAGGTTTGTGTTGATTGCAAATATCAGGGAGCGGCTTCTTTCCGGGTCATCGGTTGGAAAACTGAATACCCTTTTTGGTGCAGGTATTAAAGTAATAATCAATTAAATGTTAATAGAAATGAAAAAGATATTGTTATATTTGATGTTCGTTGCAGGCATCGGTTATTCATGCAACGACAAAATCAGCGTTAATCAGGTGTATTCATTTGAATTGCAAACGTTGCCTGTTCCAAAAAGAATAAAGAAGGGAGAAACGGTAGAAATACGCTGTAAGATAGTAAAAGAAGGCAATTACGCGGAAACAATGTATTTTATCCGTTATTTTCAGCCCGACGGCAATGGTAAGTTATGTTTGGATGATAACAGACAACTAACGCCAAATGACCTTTTTAAGTTGAAAAATGAAACGTTCCGACTGTATTATACTTCGCGATGCACCGACCAGCAGGTTATAGATGTGTATATCGAAGACAATCAGGGGCAGGTGGTTTATAAATCTTTCAGTTTCAGTAATGAAAATGAAGATAAAAATGTAAACGAAGAAAAAGAGGAATGAATACGAAAACAGATTTGGAAGCGCGGGACATCATGAAAATAGTGGAAGATGATAATTACTATCCTTCACTTCATGAATACCGCAAAACGGTAGCCGTATCTTTGGCTGCCGTTTCCTTTTGTGCGCGTCATCTGGAATATGTACCCGAAGCGGTCATCAGCAAAGATTTTGAAGGCAGGGCAATATGTCGTGCGGCGCTTGATGCAAAAGATGCGGATTGCCGTATTTTGCCATATATTCCATTTCCTGACGTTCAAAAGGAAGGCATACAGAAATTTTCGGCGGATACTCCAGCGTTTGTTCTCTACAGTTTTACGGATATTTACGATGCAAAAATGGCGCAGCAAGCAGTCAAAGCCGATGCCTATTGCCTGCAACTTGTCCCGGACAGGTTGCTGACAAAAGACCTGTGCAAAACTGCATTGCAAAGCCCAAATGCCGACGAAAAGGTGCAAAAATACGTTGCAGAACGCTTTCCTGAACTGAAGCCGGAAGCGATGCACAAAGACGAAAAAAACAGGCAAAATGCAGGTGTAAAAATGAAAATTTAAAAAAATATTGAGAATTAGTAAAAAAGTAATACTTTTGCGGCAACTCACACAAATTAATTTTTGTGCCTATTCGCGATTATTAGTCCTTCCTCTTGCAGGGAAGGCTTTTTGCTTTTATTCAGTTGGTTACATTGCCTGCAATGTGTGCATGTATTATACTTTCCATTCAGGAGGAATGGTAGATGATTTTCCATTAACGGTTACGATGTCAGGCATTACGCTTGCGATAAATTTTCCTTTGTTTCTGTCGAGCCGGACAACGTTACCATTGTTAGATTTCATGAGGTTATTGATGTCGTTTGAGAAGTTTTGAGGCGGGAAAAAAACTGTAACTGTCTTGTCGGGGTAATCGCATTTGATTGATTTAATTGTCGGTATGAGGTCGCTGTCAGCACTGACTAAAAAAAGAATGTCTGTGTTGTTTAAAGCACAATCACGCATCATCTGAACGGAAATATTAACGTCTGTACGCTTTTCTTCCGGGATTGCGTATTGAAGTCCGCAGTTGGGACAAATGTACTCTTTATCGTAAAATTTGCCGTATTTGATTTCAAAACGGTTGCCGTTTAACAATCTATTTGCTTTTTCTAAAGCGATTTGTTGATTTCTTTTGGGTGTGCTCTTTAATGGTGTTGTGAAATATACAACTCTTTGAAGGCATAAATGAGGAGCGAAAAGTTCAAATAGTTTTACAAAATCAATCCAATAGGATTTTTTCCAATCATTATCTATTGCTTCCGCTCGTTTTTGCCCGTAATACAGGTTAAAACCATCAATATATACTGAAACTCTGTTCATTTAAAAAAAATTAGGGCGCAAAGGTAAATAAAAAATTGTTATAAAAAAGTAAAATGTTCAGGCATAAAAAAAAGCCCCTACTGGGAGAGGGCTTTCCTATCCAAAAAGCTCAGATAGGGGGGCATTTATAAACCGCAAAAGTAATACTTATTTTTGAACTAAAAAATTTTTTCAAAAAAAAATTGCACTTTTTTCAAAAAAAAAATCAAATATTAACGGAATAATACAATATAACAGGGATATTCACAATTTTTCAAAAATCTTAAAAACGGCTTTTTTGCTACTTTTTTCTCCACTTGCATTCACGGAAAAAAGTAGCGGCGGGAGTATTCCCGCCGCCGTCATCCTGTTTTGTATTATGCTGCTAATCGCTTTTTAATAAGTGATACATTATTTTCTACAAGTTTTATTATCCTGTCGTGGTATTCGGTGCTTCCATTACATAAGCCTCTGCTTTGTAGTACTTTAAGTTGTGATAATGACAATTCAACAGTTTCTATCTTCTTATCGCCAATGCAAGCCGAAAGAATAAGAGTATCGGGCTTCAGGTGATACTCGCTTTGAAAAACGCAGTGATGTAACAGTTTGCCTTCCTGCATGATTTCCATTACGCTATTGAGTACCCGAACCTGTATCAGTCCGTCTGAAAATTGAATGTCAAAAAATCGTGATTTCATTTCTTTAAACAGCGTTTCATCTTCCAACGCCTTTTTTTGGGCTTCTTCAATGCGCTGACGTTCCTTCCATTCCTGTTTCTTTATTACATATTTGTTATGTTCGGCTTTGAGTTTTTCTGGACAAACATATTTTGCGTTATGCAGGTCTTTTCCGAAAAAACGCAATAAATCAATATAATCGCACCATATAGAAGCATCGTTAATTTTATAGCCGTTGCGTATGCAGATTTTGATTGACGCCCAGTATTTGTTAATCCTGTCGAAACCGTTATTTACAAAATGATGCAGCAAATTTTCTTCACCTGCTTTTAACAGTGTTTCGGCTCTGCTGTCGGAAAGTAAAGTGTGGAACAAGTCAAACGGAGCAAGGTTATAAAAATTTCCGTTAAATCCGGTACGTTCCAGTTCGGGTATCAATCGCTGACGTGTATAAATAAATGGTTTTCCGATATAGTAACAAACTGTCTTTGGGCGTATTTCAAGTTTAGTGTGAAATATCCATGTATTATAGTAACAACTTGGCGATTGTAACCTTGCTACTGTTTCGTTTCTGCCGTCGGGCGCTATCCACTTTTGCAGCACTTCACAATAACTGTATTTTGCCTTTTGATGCGCTTTGAGGTAATAATCGAGGTAGAAAAAGCGCAACACCTGAAAGCCTTCACAAACAGTTATGATACAAAAATATTTATAATCTTTGAAAATTCTTTTCCTTGTATCTTTAATTTTCAGTTCCATTCCGCAATGTGGACAAATGCAGCCACAAACACTGTCTATAAGTGTTTGCTCGCTTTTCCACGATGCGCCGCACTCCAAGCAGGTAACAGTACCTGTTTTCGTTCTTAATCCGTAATGCTCGAAACAGTTTTGATATGCCCATTTTACCTGCACTTCGGTAATGGATGGCAATGTTTGACTTGTTTCAAATATTTGCTTTTGAAATTTATTTTTTGGTTTCATGGCTATAACATTAAAAATTAAACAGATTTGATGTATTGCACGTATTGCTGACTTCGGACTTTTTACCGTTTTTCTTTGGCTGCGTTATTTTGGAATATGCCTCGTTGGTTGCCTGCTTAATGGCTTCTTTTCGGGCTTCTTCCTTTTCCTCTGCCGTTAATTCTATGGTATGATTGACAACGATACGGCAATTTATTGGTTTTCCTGCCGTTACGCTATCATCATTATAAAAATCTACTGCCATCGAGTAAATTTCATCATCGGCAAAGCCGTTACATCCACTACGTTGTACACTGTTCAAAATATAGGTAATACAGTCGTCTATATTTTTGTTGGGGTTTGCGTATGATTTTGCAAACAGTTCATCTTCGTTTGCCCTTTTGTCCAAATACGCCTTGATAGTGTTCTTAAAATACTCTGTTGATTTCATTTCTTTATTTGTTTTAATGAGGCGGGGGTATATGCCCCCACCTTTTGTTAATACTTGTTTTGTTTACTATTTTATTGATGTTCCGAACATTTGATTAAAAATTGTTACAATTTCATCGCGTGAATAAAAATCATAACTAATTGAGGCGGAATGATACGGCTCTATATGCCCAATTTGATATGCCATATCACTTTTAGTGAGCCGTTTATTTTCCTGTATTCTTTTCAAGGTATAAGGAAAAATACGTTTGTAATTTTTCGCCTGTTTTTCTTCGATTGAATTTACTGTAATATCCATTTTTTTATTGTTTTTATGGGGCGGTTGTTAAGCGCCGCCCCTGTTAATACTCCTGTTACTTCATTTACAATTTACTTTCCTGTTTCATATCTGCGAAATATACCAAGCCGTTTTCGGGGTCGTCAATATAGTACCCTGAACCGTCAATCAGCATTGAATAAGTAGCGTTTTCGCCAATTTCAAAAGATGGTTTAACCTTTTCCCAGTTGCCCGATTTTTTACCTCTGACAAATTGTTGCCTGTAACACTGAAAAACTGTTGTCCAGACACGACTGCTCAATGTTTCAATCAGTTTTGGCAATTTGTCAATTTCTGCCTGTTCCTTTTTCAGATTGATTGACTTTTCGTAAACAACCGTACCTGTACCCAAATCACCACGAAAAATTCTTACCCTGAAAAATCCGTCGCCATACTCAAAATTTACTGAATGGCATCCTTTGGCTTCCAATTCAATTAAAGCCGCAATTACCTGATTAATTTTACTATTTGTATTCATGATTATAATTATTTAATGATTAATAAATTTCTAATTTCCTGTTCTTTTGATTTTGAAAATACCCAACCTGCTTTTTTCTCGCCTTCGTGCGTCAAATTTGGGTTAAAACGTCCGCCAATAGCCTTTAACTGGTCTTTAATCGCTTTGGTGTCGCCGAATACCGCTAATGCCTTGTCGGAATAGTCCACGATGATAAAATCACCTGTAACTGTTTCAGGCGTTGTTTCGGTTTTGGTTGCTTGAACCTTTGCTTTTACACAAATATTGGCTTCGTCGCCTGCTATCAGTGCGTAACGTTCTATGTTCCGTACATTTCCGCAATACAGTCTTTCCTTTCTTACTGTCCAACCGCTATATTTGGTTTGACCAAGATAGTAACCGTCGCCGCCAGAGTATTTTTCCCGATGTTCGTATTTCTCGTTTTCTTCTGCCAGATAAGCAGTTTCCTCGAAATTGGCTGCATGTTTGCGTAATTCAGAAAACAAGTCTTTTGTGTGCGTTGAAAATCCCAAAATAACGGTTCGTTCCGTTCCATACCCGAAATAGTCCGTCATTGAGTCGCTTTCGTCCCGATGCTGTTCCGCAACAATTATCGCCTTTGCGTCTGCGGGGATAATGGTTTGCAGCCGTTCACGCCCGATTGTTTTTAACTGTTCGTTGCGCTCTTCCTGCTTTTGCGCGGTTTCCTTTTCGTCTCGTTCTATCTGTTCGGCTTTGCTACTAAGTATAGCAAACTCAAAATCGTCAATAAATTGCGGGTTTACTTCATCAAAATAATACCCGATGCCGAATTTTTGTGAAAGTGGGCGAATTAGGTCGCAGTTGTCGAATTTACCTGTACGAAGGTTTATCAACTTGTAATAAAAACTGTTGCCGTCATTTACAACTTCGTAAACGACATACCTGTCATAATAATATCCTTCCATTTGGATAACCTGACCTTTTATAACTACTTGAATGTTGGCATTGTAACTTACATTTGCGCCAACTAAAAAACTTTTTGACATAACTATAAATTTTTAAATTATTATTAAATAGATGATTAGAAGCAAAATGAGAATAGAAATAACGGTGTAAACGGTAGCCAGAACAAGCCTCAATAATTGCGTTATAAGCCTCAATGCCCTGTAACCTGCATAAACTCCTATCATGGTTGCGATAGACGCGCCACAAAGGTAAAACAGCCCTAAAACTGCCAACTGAACTCCGTATCTTATGTTGAATTTGAGCCGAAGGAGTCTTTGTTTTCTATTTTTTACTATGTTTACTTTCTTATTCATGACTTTTTTTTTATCTTATGCGTCATCATCGCGTCAGTCGTCTATTGTTTCAGTGCAATATCGGTGTAGGGTTTAGGGCTGTCAAGGTTTTTGAAAAAAAAATACGCTCGCCCCGCAGTTTTATCAAAAATATGAGAAACATATAAAAATTTTATTCGCTTTTGAGAATGTTTTATGTTATGAAATATTATCTTTATCAAAATCTTATGTTTTTTTGAAATAGTCTAAACTTTTTAAAGGTTTTGGTTTGTAGATATTTTGTTCATTTTAAAGGTTTTCTGGATGTAGAATATATTATAAAAATGTCGTCAAAGAATGTTGTTGGTTTCAGGAATATTTTTGTCTTTTAGAGGTTTTTATTGAAGTAGAAGATGTTAGAAAAATATCGTCAAAGAATATTGTTGGTTTCAGGAATGTTTTTGTCTTTTAGATGTTTTTATTGAAGTAGAAGATGTTATAAAAATATCGTCAAAAATGTTGTTGCTTTTAGGAATATTCTTGTCTTTTAGATGTTTTTATTGATGTAGAAGATATTATAAAAATATCGTCAAAAATGTTGTTGCTTTTAGGAATATTCTTGTCTTTTAGATGTTTTTATTGATTTAGAAGATGTTAGAAAAATATCGTCAAAGAATATTGTTGCGTTCAGGAATATTCTTGTCTTTTAGAGGTTTTTATTGATGTAGAAGATGTTATAAAAATATCGTCAAAGAATATTGTTGGTTTCAGGAATATTGTTGTCTTTTAGAGATTTTATTGATGTAGAAGATGTTAGAAAAATATCGTCAAAGAATGTTGTTGCGTTCAGAAATATTCTTGTCTTATAGAGATTTTGTTAATGTAGAAGATGTTATAAAAATATCGTCAAAGAATATTGTTGGTTTCAGGAATATTGTTGTCTTTTAGAGATTTTATTGATGTAGAAGATGTTAGAAAAATATCGTCAAAGAATGTTGTTGAGTTCAGAAATATTCTTGTCTTATAGAGATTTTGTTAATGTAGAAGATGTTATAAAAATATCGTCAAAGAATATTGTTGGTTTCAGGAATATTGTTGTCTTTTAGAGATTTTGTTAATGTAGAAGATGTTATAAAAATATCGTCAAAGAATATTGTTGGTTTCAGGAATATTGTTGTCTTTTAGAGATTTTATTGATGTAGAAGATATTATAAAAATATCGTCAAAAAATATTGTTGGTTTCAGGAATATTATTGTCTTTTAGAGATTTTATTGATGTAGAAGATATTATAAAAATATCGTCAAAGAATGTTATTGCGTTCAGGAATATTCTTGTCTTTTATAGGTTTTTATTGATGTAGAAGATGTTAGTATTGTCAAAGAATGTTGTTGTTTTCAGTAATATCCAGTCATTTTAAAGTAGTTTTCTTAAAAATGTTATAAAAACTGCGGGGAAAGAGGAAGATTTTTTTTTCAAAACTTGCCTGACCTTGACAGCCCGTTAAGAACCCGTAAACACCTTTGCACTGAAACAATAGACGACTGACGCAATGATGACGCATAAGTTTAAAGTATATGAGGAATGAATAAGAAAGTAAACATAGTAAAAAATGTAAAAGTTATAAAATATCTAAAAAGCGAAGTTTGATAACGAGCCAAAAAAGCAAAAATATAGCAAAGTTATCGTATGCAACGATAATACGGCAATGGTACGAACCGCTGAGAGTAATTGTGATAAAGCGTACTCTTGCCTTTTCTGCCGCCTCAATTCTCTTTGTAAGAATGGAGAAGTGTATTGAGGCGGCGACTATTGAAAAAGCCCGACTGTGAAAGTCGGGCAAATCAAGTATAAAATCTCAATTCAACCAATAATCTTTAGTTTGATTCTTGCTGAAATACCAAATTAATTTACTGTATCTTTCCATCTGCTTACGTTGCAGATGTTCGCGCAATGCAGAGTTCAGAAACTGCCGGAAAACTTTTGCTTCAAACGTTGCAATGCGGTAACTCAAAAAAATTATGACTTCCAAGTTATAGAAAGTTGTTTGCTTCTCAATGCCTTTTTCGGTATATCTGTAAGTATAACTAACATCGTCCTCACGAAGCAATCCTGATTTGAAGATACTGCGAAGGTTCATCTCAATTTTTTGAAAATAACAGTTGAACAACTGATCCATAGCCCATTTAGTC
>Ga0268262_10003461_pt1 | contig 17075 bp, 11 predicted proteins | sample TergutNc150P3_FD_190354 | JGI IMG/M metagenome (GOLD analysis project Ga0268262, IMG submission 190354) | Nasutitermes corniger P3 segment gut microbial community from laboratory colony in Florida, USA - Nc150 P3 (SPAdes) (version 2) | ecosystem: Host-associated > Arthropoda: Insects >... | reverse complement strand
GCCTTCACCCCTATGGATTTGAGCCAGCCGTTCAGGTTCAGGTAGAGGTCGGGGAAGCTGGCGACAACGGCGGGCGCCACGATGGCGATGATCTTCTCGTTGTTGATGAGGTCTTCCAGAAACGCGTCGGTGTCGTCTATTCCGCCCCTGGCGCCGTGGGCGCAGGCGTGGATGCAGCTTCCGCAGCCGATGCACATGTCGTGGTTGAGGCGGATGATTTTGCCGCTGCCGTCGTTGCAGAACTTGGCCGGGCAGACGCTGATGCACTTGTGGCAGTTCGTGCATTTCTCTTCGTCGACCCTGATGACGGGCGGCAAGGACATCATGGATTCTTCCGACATTGAAAGTCAGGCCTTTCTCACCTGCTTCAATTATGCACAGAACGACAGTGGCATGGCATCAATCCCAGGACTGGGACAGGAACCTCGAAAATTCCTCAATGGTTTTCGCAAGGATGTCTATTTCGCTGTGGACTTTTTCTACATCGGCCACGCTGGACTCGGCATCCGTCATCACCCCCTGCGCCCCGCTGTCGAGCGTGTCGAATGACTGGTGCAGCGCGTCCATGAAGGGCTTGATTTTTAGGGCCTCCTCCTGGACTTCGTCGGCCAATTTGCGCACTTCGTTGGCCACCACGGCAAAGCCCCTGCCCACTTTGCCCGCGTGGGCGGCCTCGATGCTGGCGTTCATGGCCAGCAGGTTCGTCCGCCCCGCTATCCTCCTGATGGCGTCGACCACGGACAGCATCTGCTGTGCGTGGGTCCCTGACTCGGCGATGCAGACCTTCAGTTGCTGGACACGCTCGGAGCTGGTCTTCATCCTGTCTTGGATGGCAACCGACAAATCGAGCAGGGAGTTGGTCTTCTCTATGTCTTCTTCGATGGCCTTCGAGACGGTGTGCCTCTCGGCGTCCAAGCGCTTCTTTTCCGCGCTCGCCTGTTCTGCGTTCTTTTCGGCAACGCGCTCCATGTACTTGGCGCAGTTTTCGGGGTGGTTCAGGTTGTTGTGTATCGCCGTCGCCATGCCCCTGCATGTCCCGTAGCCGCAGCCCATGCAGTCGTACTCGTCTTTTTTGACGAACTTGTCCATCTTGGCCAGCGTCGCGGTCATGTCCCTGTCATTCGGCACCACCACAGAGTTGTTGGCGCGCCTGTCGACGTAGCTCCGTGCGTAGAGACCTGGTTTCCAGTATTTTGCCAGCAAGCCCTCGATGGCCTTCTTGGTGCGCCTCTTGGCAAACGGCCCCGTCTTGCGGTGGACCTGCTGGAGATGTTTTGCCCTGGCCTCGACCGAGGCCTCCACCCTGTCAATTATGTCGTCTTTGACAAGAGTCCCGGTGCCGCCGTTGCAGCCCATCTCGCAGTTCAGGCAGTCAATCAGGGCGGGCGCGACACCCTCCCTTATCGAGTCATGGAGGGCTTTCAGGTAGCTATAGATTGTATGTGGGCCCTCTATCTTGCGCGTGAACCTTGCGGCGTCGGGGTTCCAGCGCTCGGCGGTACGCATCAGGCCGCCCGGCTTGGAGAAGAGGGAGGCCCTCTCCGCCGGCGGGTTGTCGTACTCCAATGCGGGGTAGTTTGTCAGAGATATGCGGTTCTCCTGTAGATGGTTGGCCAGCGCCGCCATTGTGATGTTGTAGTCGCAGACACCGGTTTCCGCGAATTCGCGTCTCTTCGCAATGCAGGGGGATATGACGGCTATCCTGTGGTTCCCGTACGCAGGATAGAAGCTCCGCACCACCTTGGCCGTGTGCAGCATTGGGCTGTCCGCGGGCGCCAGGTAGGGGAGCAGCTCGGGGCGGTATATCTCTATGTAGGTGACAATGGCGGGGCAGGGCTGGGCTATCACGGTCCTTGGCCTTTCCCTCTCCATGTAGTCCAGGTAGCTCTTGACCGTCAATTCGGCGCCGAAACTGACGTCGAAGCAGGCCTTGATGCCCAGCGACTTGAGCCAGCCATTCATGTTGAGGTACGTGCCAGGGAAGTTGGCCACTATGGCCGGCGCCACGATGGCCACCATCTTCTCGTGGCCGGCGAGTGCCCTGAAGAACGCCGCCGTGTCGTCTATCCCGCTCCTAGCGCCTTGGGCGCAGGTGGGGATGCAGCTACCGCAGCCAATGCACATGTCGTGGTTCAGGCGAACCACTTGGCCGCTGCCGTCGTTGCAGTACCTGACCGGGCAGACGCTTATGCACTTGTGGCAGTTGGTGCATTTTGCTTCGTCAAGATTTATTGCCGGCGGCAGTGACAATGAGTTTTGTTCCAGCATGTGAGTCCTCCTGACTTTTCTTTGTTTTGTCCAAAATGTCTGTGAAAGTGCCCCGCTCGGTCGTCCGCCTGGCCTAGGCTTGGTCCATGTTGGCGAAGTTGTCCACCATCTCCGTCAGGTGGGCCACCTCGTCGTGAACGCGGTCCATGCCCTCCACGCTGGTCTCCGCCAGCGCCGTCATGGTGTTCGCGCTCTTTTGCAGTGTGGAGAACGACCCTTGCAGCTTGTCCATGAACGGCTCGATTTTCTCGACTTCGTCTTTGACCCTGCCTGACAGTTTGCGGACCTGGTCCGCCACCACGGAAAAGCCCTTGCCCATCCTGCCGGCGTGGGCCGCCTCGATGCTGGCGTTCAGGGCAAGCATGTTCGTCTGCTCCGCAATCTCCCTTATCGCGCCGGTGATTGGCATTATCTGTTTGACGTGGGAGCTGGCCTCGTCCACGCTGTCCTTCAGTTGCTGGGCATGTTCCGCGCTCTCCTTCATGCTTACCATGATGGAGCCCACGGTGACACCCAGGGCGTGGGTCTTGCCTGAGTCTTCGGCCATGGCCTCCGAAAAAGCCCGCCTCTCCCACTTCAACAGCTCGCTGTCCCTCTCCGCCCTGTCGGTGTTCAGTTTGGCGCAGTTCTCGGGGCGGTTCAGGCCGTTGTGTATCGCCATGGCCATGCCCTTGCAGCTCCCGTAGCCGCAGGCCAGGCAGTTGTATTCATCTTTTTTGCCCAGCTTCTTCATCATGGCGGAAACAGTCTTGATCTCGCTCTCGTCGGGCACCGTCACATGGTTGTTGATGCTCCTGTCTGTGTAGCTCCGTGCGTACAGGCCGTTCCTCCAGTATTTGTCCAGCAGCCTCTCGATGGCCTTTTTGGTGCGCAGCAGGGCAAAGGGCCCTTTTTTGCGGTGGATCCGCTGGAGGTATTTGGCCCTGGCCTCCACCAAGGACTCCACCCGATCCATCGGCGCCTCGCGGAGGAGCGTCCCAGGACCCCCGTTGCAGCCCTTCTCGCAGTTGAGGCAGTCAATAAGGGCAGGCGCTAGGCCGTCCTCGATGACGGAGCCAAGGTCCGCAAGGTAGCGGTAAATCACCTCTACGCCCTCCACCCTGCGCGTGAACTTCGCGGCGTCCGGGTTCCAACGCTCTACTGTCCGCATGAGGCCGCCAGGCGTGGAGAAGAGGGACGCCCTCTCCGCAGGCGGGTTGTCGTACCCCAGCGCGGGGTGGTCGGACAGTGATATGCCGTTCTTCCGAAGGTGCTCGGCTAGCACAGCCATCGTGACGTTGTAGTCGCAGGAGCTTGTCGCTGCGAACTCGCGCTTTTTCGCCAGACAGGGCGAAATGGCGGCTATCCTGTGGTCACTGTAGGCTGGGTAAAACGCGCGCACCATCTTGGCTGTGTGCAGCATGGGGCTGTCAGTGGGCGCCAAGCGGGGAAGCAGCTCGGGGTGATAAATCTCAATGAAGGTGACTATCGCTGGGCAGGGCTGGGAAATAACGGTCTTTGGTTTTTCCTTCTCCATGTGGTCAATGTAGCTCTTGACCGTCAGTTCAGCCCCGAAGCTGACGTCGAAACAGGCCTGCACGCCTAGCGACTTTAGCCATCCGTTCAGGTTGAGGTAACTGTCGGGGAAGCTGGCCACTGCGGCGGGGGCCACTATGGCGATGATTTTTTCCCCGTTGGCAAGGGCAGCGAAGAATGCCTCTGTGTCGTCTATCCCGCCCCTGGCCCCGTGGGCGCAGGCGGGGATGCAACTCCCGCAGCCGATGCACATGTCGTGGTCCAGGCGGATGGCTTTGCCGCTGCCGTCGTTGCAGTACTTGACTGGACAGATGCCAATGCACTTCTGGCAGTTGGTGCATTTTTCCTCGTCCACCTTGATGACCGGCGGCAAGGACAACGCTCGGTTTACAGACATTGAAAGTTCAACCTTTCTTCACTAATGCCATTATCCACATAAAACCAGCAACACGCAAAAAACCAGCCAAAGCCCAAGGTACGACGTGCAGACGTACCGACGCCGCAGCTTGCTATAATGAGGGGCTGTCTTGCAAAGGGGGTTCTGAATGGCCGACAAGTTGATTCTTACGTGCGCGATAACGGGGGCGGAGACCACCAAGCAGCAGCAGCCGGCGCTGCCCGTGACGCCGGAGGAGATCGCCATTGGGGCATTCGAGGCATGGGAGGCGGGCGCGTCCATCCTGCACCTGCACGTCAGGCGCGACGACGGCACGCCAACGCAGGACAAGGCCGTGTTCAAAAAGGCCATTGACTTGGTTCGCTCCAAGTGCGACATGGTGATAGAGACCACCACGGGCGGCGCGGTGGGCATGACGCCGGAGGAAAGGCTGCAACCCGTCACCCTCAAGCCAGAAATGGCCAGCCTGGACTGCGGCACCGTTAATTTCGGCGACGAGTACATCGTCAACACGCTGCCCATAATGCGCGAGTTCGCGGTGGCCATGAAGGAAAATGGGGTGAGGCCCACGCTGGAGTGCTTCGACCTGGGCCACGTATATGCCAGCCAGATACTGATCAAAGAGGGTCTGCTGGAAGAGCCGTACCACTACGGCCTTGTGCTGAACGTCCCTGGTGCCGCCAAGTACGACGTCGATGTGCTGGAATTCTTTGTCCGCAAGCTGCCCAAGGGTGCCTTCTGGACGGCGATGGGCATAGGCGGCAAGGCCAACTTGGACGCAATCTATGGTGCCCTGGCCCTTGGCGGCAATGTCCGCGTCGGTTTCGAGGACAACGTCTATTACTCCAAGGGCCGCTTGGCTAAGAGCAACGCCGAATTGGTGGAGAGGGCGGCGCGCATAGCCAAGGACTGCGGGCGCGAGATAGCCAAGCCTGACGATGTCCGCGCAATGCTCAAATTGAGGAAATCCTAATGAAGACGTTTGACTATCCAACGGTTGACTGGCGGGCCATAGCCCCGTTCAAGGACGTGATGCCCGATCAATGGCGCGACTGGCGCTGGCAACTTCGAAACAACATCCGCACGGTGGAGATGCTCGAAAAGGTGCTGCCGCTCACCGACGAGGAAAAGAAGAACCTCGAAAAGTGCCTGGGCAAGTTCACGATGGAAATTACGCCGTACTACGCCGCGCTGATGGACAGGGGCGACCCCAACTGCCCGGTGCGGATGCAGTCCGTGCCAAGGCTTGCCGAACTCGTTGATCACGATTCCGACCTGAGCGACCCCCTGCACGAGGACATAGACAGCCCCGTCCCGGGCCTGACGCACAGGTACCCTGACCGTGTGCTGCTGCTTGTCACCAACATCTGCTCCATGAACTGCCGGCACTGCACCCGCCGGCGCCTGGTGGGCCACACGGACGTTGACATGCCCGAAGACAATGTCCAGAAGGCCATCAACTACATTAAGAACACGCCGACCGTAAGGGACGTCCTGATAAGCGGCGGCGACCCGCTGGTGCTTCCTGACGACAAACTGGAGTCCATCATCAGGCGCGTGCGCGAAATAGACCACGTCGAAATGATCCGCCTGGGCACCAGAATGCCAGTGGTCATGCCGTTCCGCATAACGGACGAACTGGCAAACATGCTGAAGAAATACCACCCGATATACGTGAACACGCACTTCAACCACCCCAAGGAGATAACGCAGGAGGCCATGGAAGCCTGCGCCAGGCTGTCGAACGCAGGCATACCCTTGGGAAACCAGAGTGTGCTGCTCAAAGGGATAAACGACGACCCAGCGGTGATGAAAAAACTAGTCCACAAGCTACTTTCCATCAGGGTCAGGCCCTACTACGTCTATCAGTGCGACCTCTCACAGGGCATAAGCCACTTCCGCACCAGCGTCTCCAAGGGCATAGAGATAATCGAGAACCTGCGCGGCCACACCACCGGCCTGGCCGTGCCCACCTATGTGGTGGATGCGCCCGGAGGCGGCGGAAAGATACCCGTCATGCCCAATTACCTCATTTCAATGGGCGAGGGCAGGGCCATACTCCGCAACTACGAAGGCGTGATAACCACCTACACTTGGCCAGCGGACCAAACCGCGGGCACTGCGGCGACGATGGAGCCAGGTGATGCCGTGCGCTATCGCGCAAAAGAGGGCGTGGCCGCACTGCTGTCCGGCGACAGGCTGTGTCTTGAGCCGGATGGACTGGCCAGGAAGCACAGGAAATAACGGCTTGCCACTGGCGACTTCTATGGGTTGTCGGAATGACGTTTTCGGTTGAGGCTTTGAATGGCAGTGTGACGGTCTTTGCTGGGGCGGAAAAGGGCTGCGGCAAGACGGCGGCTTTCATGGCCTTTGCACTGAAAGCCCAGAGGCGCGGGTCTGTCGCGCTTTTCACCATCGGGTTCGGCGCATCGGGTGCCTTGGCATCTGTCCCGCAGGAGCGGGGCAAAGCAGCCCACTCAACGCCCGATGCCGTAGCCGAGCCGCCCACTGTGCGCGTCAGACAAGGGGACATAGTGATTACAACTGTCCCGCTTGCGCGGTCTGCCGAGGCCAGGCTGGAAGTCATGGACGCGCTGCCCGGTCGCTCGGCCATTGGGCGGCTGTGCGTCTGCCGCGCAGTACGCGGCGGCGGGGTGACGCTGGTGGGGCCAGAAACCTTTGGTCAACTGGCTTCGGTCATAGAGTTTGTCCGCCAGGGAAACCTGGCAGAATCAGTGCTGGTCGATGGCGCGGCGGGGCGGCTGACCCAGGCAGGTGCGCTGCCGGACGCGCAGATCGTCTATTGCGCCAAGGCGGACGGGTCCAACCACCTGCGCGTGGCCGAAAACATCGAGTTGATTTCCAAGCTGGCTGACCTGCCACTGGAAGAAGAAGGCAGGCACGGCGAACCTGGTCACCTGCGCTTGGATGGTCCACTGACTGCTTCGGTTTTGGACGGATTGGGCAAGGAGATAACGCATGTATCCATTGGCAGTTTCAGTGACTGCTTTCTGGACGCGCCTTCCTTTGGCCGCGCCGCCAGGCGCATAATGATAACTGTGCGGCGGCGGATTCCACTTCTCTGCTTTTCCATCGCACTGAAAGACATAAAGCCCGAAGCCTTCCTTGCCGCTGCGCCGTCCGCCGCCGGCAGGGTCGTGTTCGACCTATACGGGGGCGCACCGCAGTAGGGTGTATCATTTCTTGACCCACAACAAACAGGAAACACACATGCAACTAGACCCACTTGGCGACTTCAAACGCACACACAGAAACGGCGAACTCCGCATGGCCCACGTCGGGCAGACGGTCAGGCTATTGGGCTGGTGCCGCCGCGCGCGCAACCTGGGCAGCCTGCTGTTCATTGACATACGCGACCGCTGGGGGGTGGCGCAGCTTGTGGCGGATGAAAACCAGGTGCCGCCGGATCTCCTCGCAAAGCTAAAGGCCGTCAGGGGCGAGTACGTGATAGGCGCGGAGGGGCTTGTCTGCGAGCGCGAGTCCAAAAACCCCGCCATGCCTACTGGCGATGTGGAGGTCAGGATAACGGGCCTAAAGATATTCAACACGTCGCAGACGCCCCCGATACCGATTGACGATTCGGCCGGCGAGGCCAACGAGGACTTGCGCCTGAAGTACCGCTTCCTAGACCTGCGCCGTGACAGGCTACAGCGCAACATGGCGCTGCGGAGCGAGGTGGCCAATGTTACACGGGCCTATTTCCGCAAAAACGACTTCATAGAGTTCGAAACGCCCATGCTGGGCCGCTCCACGCCTGAGGGCGCCAGGGACTACTTGGTGCCCAGCCGAGTGCATCCGGGCGAGTTCTACGCCCTGCCCCAAAGCCCGCAAATGTACAAACAGTTGCTACAGGTGTCCGGCTTCGAGCGCTACGTGCAGATATGCAGGTGCTTCCGCGATGAAGACCTGCGGGCTGACCGCCAGCCCGAGTTCACGCAGATAGACGTGGAGATGAGCTTCGTCCGCCAGGAGGATATACAGGCGATGCTGGAGGGCCTGATGGCCGAGGTGGCGCCGCTGGCCGCTGATGCCAAGAAAACGACCGCTCCGCCGTTTCCGCGCCTCCCCTACAAGGACGCGATGGAGCTGTACGGCTCCGACAAGCCCGACCTGCGCTGCAAGGTCAAAATAGCCGATGCGACGGGCATTTTCGCCAAAAGCGAGTTCGCCCTGCTCCGCGCCGCGTCGGAGAGTGGCGGCAAACAGCGCGTCAGGGGGATGTTCTTCCCCGGCGATGCGGCGGGGGCATCCAGCCGGAAGCACCTGGACGCACACCAAGAGCAGGCTAGGCAGATGGGCGCCGGCGGCCTGCCCTACATCAAGTGGGGCGGCGACGGCATGTCTGGCAGCTTCAAAAAGTACGTCACGCCCGAACTGGAATCGGAGCTGAAAAAAGCCTTTCAGGTGGAATCAAACGGTCTGCTGGTGTTCGCGGTGGGCGCGGATGCGGAGACATCTAGGGTTCTGGGCGACCTGCGCCTCCGCCTGGCAAAGGACTTCGGCCTAATCGCCGAAGGCGCGTTTGAGTTCCTGTGGGTGACGGACTTCCCGCTGTTCATGTGGGACGAAGAGGACAAAAGGCTTGTTGCCTGCCACCACCCATTCACCAGCCCCCACCCGGACGATCTGGCGCTGCTGGAATCGAACCCTAGCGCCTGCCGGGCGCAGGCCTACGACCTAGTATTGAACGGCTACGAAGTAGGCGGCGGCTCCATACGCATACACGACTCCGCCACGCAGAGCGCGATGTTCAAGGCCATAGGCATAGGCGAGGAAGAGGCCAGGAACAAGTTTGGCTTCCTGCTGGACGCGCTGTCCTACGGTGCACCGCCCCACGGCGGCATAGCACTGGGTCTCGACCGCCTCGTGATGCTCCTTGCCGGCGCCGACAACATCCGCGAGGTCATAGCCTTCCCCAAGACAGCCCAGGCCCGCTGCCTTATGACCGACGCCCCGAACCAGGTGGGACAGAGACAACTGGAAGAACTGAAGATAAAGCAGTGACCCGCGTTTACCTTTGATTACTGAAGTACTGGATGCACTGGCTCTGGGCCGTACTCTATCTCTAGGCGGTCGAATGGGGTCTGTATGACTAGCCGTGCCCCAGGCACCGGGCGGGGCAGCCTCAGTTTGGGCGCGGGCAGCAGAAATACCTCGCCTGGCATCAGGGCAGGTAGAACTAGGCCAGTCCAAGTGTCCAAAGGGGCCGCGCTCCTGTGCCCGCTGGTCTCTATGGCCAGTTCGCCCTCCGGTAGCGGGCCGATGTGCAGCCAAGTCCCCAGCACTGGGCCTGACTGGCTTTCGGCGGCTATGCAGCAACCTGCCACTTCACCCTTGGCACCGCCCACGATGGCCACGGTCGGCTCCGAAAGTGCGGGGATCGTGGAGCCGTGGCCGCGTACGCGCAGGCGGTCCAGCGGGCGGCCGTCGCTTGCCCTGATGGACACGGGCCTCGGCAGGCAAGGCAGAAGGGCATACGAGCCAGCGACAGGGGCCAGCGCGTCTGGTATGCCGCCCTTTTTGCGCCACTTTTCGGCGTATTGGAACGCCTGCTCCGCCCTTTGCAGACCGAGCTTCCCCGTCTCAAGCAGTTGGCGCAGACTGGGCGGGACTAGGGCGTCTGCCATGGCGTCCGGCCGTCCCTCGCCCAACCGGGCTTGGCGAACCCGTTCAAAGCGGTTGAGGTCGGCCACGCGGCCGTCGCCGCCGTGCAACCGCGCAACCAATGCGCGGCGCTCCATGTACCCGTCCTGCCAGACGGCCGTGCCAAGGCTGAATCCTTGGGATAGCTTCTTGTCCATAGCCCCTTTCGTCTTGACCTGTCGCAAAAGCGGGTCGCTTCATATTTTACAGGCTTCACCGATACCGCGCCCATGCAGGGTGGTCGCGGAATGTAAAATCATGGAATGCGAAATCTGGAATCTCCCACAGGCACGCGCCCTTGGTTGGACCCAATCGTCCTCGCGCTGCTGGTCATCGCCGCGCTGCTGACTTGGGGGCAGGTGCAGGCGCGGATGTCGCCGTCTTTGGTGTCAGAGGCCGGGGAGGCATCCAGGCTCTTTGAACTGCACTGGGCGCTTGACCCGCGCTTGGGAGCCAAGCCCTCCGAGAAGCCCCACGCCAACCGTTGGGACAACGCCGTAGAGGCCGTCGTGTGCTTTGAAGGCGGTGCCCATGACGAGGCGGTGCGCTGCTTGCCCAACACGCCCGATGGCTCCTTCCGTGCCTGCTGGGAGGCGGCTTATGGGTCTGGGCCATTCCCAGCCGCACGAGAAAGAAAACAGGTCATGCGCGGCCTTGGGGATGGTCTGGCCGCGAAGCTGTTGGACGCCGCGCTAGAAAAAAAGGCTGGTGGCGATTCCGACGATGCCCGCAGGAGCGCGATGGACCACTACCGGCGCAGGGCATACGTGGTTTTTTCGGCCTTTTTTCTCGCGCTTGCCGGCGCGGCGGCCGGCGTCTGGGTAGGTGTGCGGATGTTTGCGCGACGGTCAGAAATTGCAAGCAAGGTCGGCACGGTCGGCGGCTTGGCGTACCGGACGTCGGGGACAATGGTAATCCGCGTGTTTCTGGCCTGGTACATAGTGTTTCTTTCTTCGGCCACCATAGCCGCTTGGATTGATGCCGCAGTGCCCCTGGGACCCTTCACTCTGCCCGTGGCGTATCTGCTGCACTCCGTCTTCGGGCTGGGTCTTGTGGCAAGGGCCGAGGGCATTTCGCTTGCCGCGCTCTGGAAGAAAATTGCCCCAAAGGAAAGCCCGTGGCTGAAGAACGGTCTGAAATACCTGCTGTTGGCGCTCACATGCGCACTATTGCTGAATCTTGTAATGTCGCCATTTCTGCCCGACGGCGAGCCGCCGCAAAAAGACTTGGTGGGATTCATCCGTGGCCTCAACAGCGTAGTGCCCTTTGTGACGGTGTTTGGCACGGTTGCGCTTTTGGGGCCGTTCTTTGAGGAAGTCTTTTTCAGGGGCTTCCTGCTGCCGACGATGAGGCGGCGGATGTCGCCGGCTGCGGCCATTCTGCTTTCAGGCGCGATGTTCGGAGCCGTGCATCTCCAGCCGCTGGCCTTCCCCACGCTGGCGGTTCTGGGGTCTCTGCTGGGTCTGGTCTTTTTGGCGACGCGCGACATCAGGGCAGCCATACTGGTTCATGCCTGCTGGAACGGCGGCGCCTTCATCCTCCAGAGAATGTTGCTAAGTTGATGTAGCGGCTCAATGGACGCACACTACATTCGCCAGTGCGGTCCGCTTGGCGTCGCCCAGTGTCTTTGGTGTGCCGTTTTTCCACAGGATGCCAACGGATTTGCCGTCCTTGGTCATTTCGTATCCAGCCACGTACACGTCCTTGCCCGACACCCATACGGAGCGGGCCATGGTGTTGCGGTCTGGGCCGGCGAGTTGCTGCGCTTTGCCGTTTTTCCAGAGTGTGGCGATGTACGCGCCGCTTTCGGTTTTTTCAAAACCAGCTGCGTACACGTCCTTGCCCGAAATGTGGAGCGAAAAGGCCGATCCCTCGCTGACCTTGCCGCCGCCGAGGTGGCTGACGGAGCCGTTTTTCCAGATAGCCGCCGCCGGCTTCCCTGAGCCATCCGCTTGGGCGCCAGCGACATACACGTCGCTGCCCGTCACCCTGACCGCATTGGCCACGGCAAGGTGGCTGCCATCGCTGAGGGACTGCGGGGAGCCGTTTTTCCACAGTGTGGCCACTGGGGTCTTTTCAGGGGTCACGGTGCCGACTACGTAAATGTCGCTTCCCGACACGCAGGAATTGGTGAGCAAGGTGCGGCCACTGCCGTCGACTAAGTGGTCCTGTGGGACTCCGTTTTTCCACACGGTGGCAGCCGACTGGCTGCTTTCATTTGCCCTGGCGCCGGTCACATACATGTCTTTGCCGCTGATGCACACCGAAGACGCCATGGCGTTGCGCCCGCCGTTGTCAATGCGCTGCGGGACACCGTTCTTCCATACGGTGGCGTAATACACGCCTTTGTCGGTCTTTTCTTGTCCCGCGATGTACACATCGCCGCCCGAAACCACCATGCTGTTGGCTTGCGATTCAAATACGCCAGCGCCGATGCTTTGGGGCACGCCGTTCTTCCAGAGGGTGGCCATGCTGCCTTGGCCGCCGGGCGCCGCCAGCCTGCACTCCCATCCAGCCAAATACACATCGTCTTTGGTCACGAAGACAGCGTGGGGCCATGCGTTGGCTCCCTCCCCGCCGATGCGCTGCACTGAGCCGTTTTTCCATAGAATGGCCTTGGGGCCGCCTTGGTCAATATCTGTCCCGACCACATAGAGATCATCGCCCGACACATAGACCCCGTGGGCGTATGTGTCCGTGATGGCGTTGCCCAGGCGTTTGGGCTCGCCGTTTTTCCACAGTGTGGCCACACACACACCGTTGGGATAGTTTTCGCCGCCCACCGCATACACGTCGTTGTCCGCGACAAAGACGGAGCGCAGGCTGCCGCCGTAGGTGCCGCCGCCCAAATACTGGGCGGCCCCGTTTTTCCATAGCGTGGCGATTGGCACATCCGCTGTGCTGTCCTCAATCCCGGCCACATAGACATCCTCGCCGGAAACATAGATAGACCTGCATCTCGCGTTTGTCCTGCCGCTGCTGATCGGACTTGCCTCCCCATTTTTCCAGACCGTGACCACACTCTTCCCCTGCTCGTTTTCTTCAAAGCCAACGATATACACGTCTTTGCGCGCTGCGAAAAGGGCGGTCGCAATAGCGTTGCTGTTCCCGTTGCTCAAGTGCTGTGCCTTGCCGTTTCTCCAAAGGGTGGCCACAGACTTCCCCTGCGCGTTCATCTCCATCCCGCAGACATGCGCGATTCTGCCCACAACACAGACCGCCTCGGCGCGGGCGTTGGTGCCCCCGTTGCTCAGGCGGGTGGGGCTTCCGTTTTTCCACAGCATGGCCACGGTTGTGCCGTTTGCGTCTGTATCAAAGCCGGCTGCGTATTCGTCCTTGCCCGATACAAAAATGGAGTTGACGTGGGCCTCCTGGCTGCCGTTGCTGAGCCTTGTCGCCGTTCCGTTTTTCCATACAGTGGCCACTGGGCTCTCCAGCGCGTTCTCTTGGGAGCCGGCAACGTAAACCGCTGGACCCGACGCCGCCTTGGTCGCTTTTTTTGGTGGCGCCTGCGCCGCCGTGCCCCCGTAGCACCAGGCGGCACATGCCACCAGCAGCACCTTCGATGCCGAAACCAAACCAGATAGTGCGTTTTTCATTGTGACTCCATTGTCCTTGGCTATGTTGCCGTGTCTTTCGTTACACGCAATCCCTACTCATACCTTAGCGCGTCTATCACATCCAGCCTAGCCGCTTTTATGGCGGGCAGGAAGCCGGCGACTATGCCCACTACGGCGCTGAAGCACAGGCCCAGCAGCACCGCCCAACTCTCTATGGTGGCGGGTAGCGCGGTGAAGTTCCGCAGGATGGTCACGGTGGCCAGCGCCAGCAGGGTGCCCACTAGGCCGCCGACGGAGGACAGCACGGCGGCTTCGGTCAGAAACTGGGCCATGATGCTCTTCTGCGTCGCGCCCAGTGCGCGGCGTATGCCAATCTCGCGCGTCCGCTCCGTTACCGAAACCAGCATGATGTTGCTTATCCCTATGCCCCCCACTATCAGCGATATGCTGGCCCCAAGGGCAAGGAACAGCGTTATCACGCCTGCCTGCTCGGACTGCATCTTGATGATGTCGTCCTGCTTCCTGACCATGAAGGGGGTCTCGTCCCTGGGCGAAATCCTCATGCGCTGGCGGAGGTATGCCGTAACCTCAGACTCTGCTAAGTCCGACTTGCCCTCCCTGGCGCTCACAATTATCTGCGACAGGCGGTTGTTGCCCTGCACTTTGCGCATGACCGTTGTGTAGGGGGCGATTATCGCGTCGTCTTGGTCGCCCATCAGGCCCGCACCCTTGCGCTCCATCACGCCTATGACCTCGAAGGGCAGTCTATTGATCCTGATTGTCTGGCCTATTGGGTCTTCATCGCCCTGAAACAGGTTTTCCACTACGGTCTTTCCAAGGACACAGACCTTGGCCTGGCCCTTGATTTCGCCGTCGGTGAACATCCGCCCGTCCTCGACGCGCCATCCCCTGATGACCTCAAAGTCTGTGTTGGAGCCGTATATCCTCGTCGATGTGTTGTTGTTCTGCCACACCACGGGTCTGCTCGTCTGCGTGTAGGGGCTGGCCGCCAGCACGGAGTCCGGGCACTCCGCGACGATCATGGCCGCGTCGTCCTCCCTAAGTGTCTCCGCGCTGCCCATTGCCTGCGGCCCCTGACCGCGCCCCCAGGACGCAAAAATGGTCAGCATGTTGGAGCCCATGTTCTGGACAATGGCGATTGAAGCCCGCTTGGAGCCTTCACCGATGCCTATCATGGCGATGACGCTGCCGACGCCGATGATTATGCCCAGCATCGTGAGGAAGGCCCTAGTCTTGTTGCGCGTGATTGCGAAAAAGGCGAGTTTGATGAATTCGACCAAGTCCATAGTTGTTCCCTTGGCGGCTCAGCGCCTGCCGCCGCCGGCTCCGGCTCCGCCCATCTGGAACGGGCTTGGTCCGCTTGCCGCGCCGCTCTTTTTGGCGTCGTCAACGCCCACCAGGATGTCCATGCCTTCGGATAGGCCCTCGGCAATGACTTCGGTGAACTGGCCGTCCGTCAGGCCAACCCTTACCGAAATGGACTTGGGCCTGCGCTTTTCGTCCAGCACCCAAACCTTGTCATCGCGCTTTGTAACCATGCCCCTGTCCATCTGGCGGCCGCTCCTGTTTTGGGAAGGCGGCGGGCCAAAAGGCGACCCGCCGATCATCAGGCCCTGGCGCTGCGGTGTCGCGCCTGACCTGTTGGTCTGGCCAGGCTGTGGCGCCGCGCCTGGCTCGGGCTTGATGTAGGGCGAGGGGTCAAAGCGCAGTGCTGTGTTGGGCACGCGCAGGATGCTGTTTTTCTGGTTGGTGATTATGGTGACGTTGGCCGTCATGCCTGGCCGCAGGACGTACTCGCCCTGATAGAAGGGCCCGCCCGCCTTGAAGATGCCACTGGGCGCGCCCGAAGGGCCCGCGTTGCGCTGGCCGCCCTTGGCTGCGTCCCTCGCGCTGGAGCCACTTGGGCCGCTTGGTTGTGTGGGCGGCGCGTCGCCGCTGGGCTGTGCGGTCTGCGCCATCTGCCTGTGGCGCTCCTTGGCCTGCTCCATCCAGGCCTCTTTTGTTATGCCTGGCTGGCGCTCCTGGATCCTGTCCTTGATCCTCTCCCACATTGCATCGTAGTCAACTGGACCTTCCATGGCAGGTCGCCCCTCGCCGCCTCTGGGGCCACTTGGGGCGCTGGGGGTGGGTTGATTTGCTGGCGCTGACTGGGGCTTGCCCTGGTCGCCAGTGTCGCGCCGCGCCTCACCTGTGGTTTTCCCTGCGGGGGGCTTTTCCGCCGGCTTGCTTTCGGTGCCCTTTCCCTGTTGGTCAGGCTGGCCCTTTGGGCCTCCTTGGCCGCCGGACTCCCTGGCCAGTCTGCGCTCTTTTTGTGCCTCTATCTCTTGCTTCGTCTGGTTCTGGACCTCCACCACCACCTTGTAGCTGACCACGTTCTGGTTGGTTATCGGCTCCAGCCTCACTTGGCTGACGGAGCCTGAAAACTGCGTGTCGGGGATGCTGTCAACAGTGAAGTTGGCCCTCTGGCCCACGTTCACCTGCGATATGTCGGCCTCGTCTATGGAAATCTCCAGTTTCATCTGCCGCAGGTCCTGGGCGATTATGAACAGGCTGGGGGTGCTCATCGAGGCCGTCACAGTCTGGCCTACGTCGGCCTTTCTTGACACCACCACGCCGTCCACCGGGGCTTTGATGGTGCAGTAGCCCAGGTTGGCCCTGGCCCTCTCCAGCGAAATCAGCGCGTTGTCGTATGTCGCGAGTGCCGAGCGGTATGCCACCTCCCTGGACTCCAGGTCCGAGGCCGAAACCAGCTTTTCCGAAGCAAGCGACTGGTAGCGCTTGTACTGGCGCTCCGCGTCGTCCAGGTTGGTCTTGGAGCGCTCTACGTTGATTTCCTCTGTGCGCACCTGCTGCGCTGGTATTGTGGTGTCTATCGTGGCTATCACTTGGTCTTTCGTGACTATGCTGTTGTAGTCGGCGTTCAGTGACGTCACCATGCCGGAGACCTGCGTGCCCACGTCCACCTCCAGCACCGCCGAAAGCGTGCCCGTGGCGCTGACGCGCTGGCGGATGTCCCCCCTGTCAACCTTGGCGAAGCGCCAGTTGACCGCCTCGCTGCCGCCCCGAAACAGGAAATACCCGCCGATGACGATGACTGCCGCCGCCGCTGCGTAGGCGTATAGCTTCGTGTTGCCCCTTTTACTTTTTGCCATCGAATGCCGCCCCGAATTTTGCAAAACTCCATTCTATCTGACACGGCAAAGGGCAAAGTGTTTAAGGGCGAAAGCAAAGGGCGGCAAGACATAGTTCTTCCGTGCTACCCTTTTGGCGTGGGCCGGGGTGCCGCTGCGCTGTCTTTTGGGCGCAGAGGAAAGTCCGGACTCCGGAAAAATCCCCCGCCGGCCGCTAGGCAGGCGAGGGGCGGGCGCCAGGCCAGCTAACGGCTGGGCGGAGAGATCCGACGGAAAGTGCAACAGAAAATATACCGCCTGTGCATGCACAGGTAAGGGTGAAATGGTGGGGTAAGGGCCCACCGCTGCGGCGGCAACGGCGCAGGCACGGCAAACCCCCTGGGGAGCAAGACCAAATAGACCGGCGCGCCCCCGCGAGGGGGCAAAAGACTGGCCCGGTTGTGCCGGCGGGTAGGTCGCTAGAGGTGGCGGGTGACCGCCATCCCAGAGGAATGGCACCCTCGCACAGAATCCGGCTTA
>Ga0268262_10003460_pt1 | contig 17075 bp, 15 predicted proteins | sample TergutNc150P3_FD_190354 | JGI IMG/M metagenome (GOLD analysis project Ga0268262, IMG submission 190354) | Nasutitermes corniger P3 segment gut microbial community from laboratory colony in Florida, USA - Nc150 P3 (SPAdes) (version 2) | ecosystem: Host-associated > Arthropoda: Insects >... | reverse complement strand
CCCTGATTCCCATAAAAACGCATTTTCTCATCTGAACTAATAAGAGTAACCTTATTAGTTATTGCGTGTGCCATAATAGCGTGGTCAACAGGGTCTTTGTGGTCGGGGACAGGAATTAGTTTGCCAAGTGTTAATATATGTTCCTTCTTGAAATAATCAACCGAAAAACCCAGTTCGTCTATGTGGTTAAAGATATCCTTTGTCTCTTTCCATATTTGCATTTCTATTTTACCAATTCTTAGCAGATAAATAATTTCTTTAATACTTTCAGAACTCAGATATATGGTATTTTCATAATCAGTAAGTATATCAAATACGTTTTTTGATAATCTATCTTTTTCCCTTATGAAGAAAAGAAATACATTTGTATCTATAAAATAACACATATTACCTCATAACCGCACGCATATCGTGAATAATTAGAGGTGCTCCCTCCGGATGCTTTTTCCACCATAAGGCAGCTTTTGACAGTTTCTTAGGCTCAGTCTTTATTTTGTGCCTTACATGCTCTTTTGTTATTGCTTTTGGCATTGCTATTCTCCTGAAATATACCTGCTGTAAATATAATAAATATATCGGAAAAATGGTAAAAAAACCTAAAAACCATTCATTTGGCAACAATTGTGTGCAAAATTCGGGAAAATTCTCATTGTGTTTCATATAATTTTCTATATTTATAGACCCTAGTTATGGAAAACAACACTGTAGAAGTTATAGCAATAGACGGACCTAGCGGCACAGGCAAGAGCACCACGGCGAAATTGGTTGCCAAAGAGCTTGGATATACTTATTTAGATACTGGAGCCATGTACAGGGCTGTGGCTTATTTAGTTGAGAATGGAGAGTTGAGAGTTGAGAGTGGCTTGAATTTAAAAGAGATAGGAATTTCTTTTGATAAAAATAATCAGATTTTGATAAATGGCGTTAATAGGGAAGGGGAAATTAGAGACCCTAAAATAAGCACGGTTGTTAGCAAATATAGCGCAATGCCTTATATTAGAGAAGCCCTTACGGCGCAGCAGCGGGAAATGGGTTCCAAGCAGCCTTCGGTTTTAGATGGGCGCGATATTGGGACTGTTGTGTTTCCTAATGCAAGATACAAGTTCTTTTTAACCGCAGATTATGGCACACGTGCTGCCAGACGACTGCTTGAGCTGCAGGCTGCGGGTAAGGCTCTGGGTGAGACCCTTGAAAGCGTAGAGAAAAATTTAAGAGAAAGGGATAAAGCAGATTCTGAGAGAGAAATAGCTCCCCTAGCGAAAGCTAAAGATGCAATTGAAATAGACACCTCGCACATCACAATCCAACAACAAGTTCAGAAAATTTTGCAGAGCGTAGGCGAGGCGGCGCGTTGCAAACATTCTCTGGGCGCAACCCAAACAGGTTAAAATGTCCAATCAAACGTTAAAAGTAAAAGCAGGCTCACAAGACGACTTAAACGAAATCTTGAACGCAGAACAAGAAAACAAAGGCATAGCAGTTTCCAACGAAGCTCTTGAAATTTACAACAAAACGCTAAACGACTTTAAAGAAGAAGTTGTTATAGAAGGTATAATTCGCCATGTTAGCGATTTAGAAGTTTTTGTTGATGTAAAAGGAAAATCCGAGGGAATAATTCCTCGCGAGGAGTTTAAAGAAGGCGAGCCTATTGAAATAGGTTCAAAAATTGAAGTCTATATAGACAAATTTGAAAATGAAGACGGCCGTTTTGTTCTTTCAAAACAAAAAGCAGATTTCCTAAGAATTTGGAAACAGGTTTATGAGGCTTACGAAAGAGGCGATGTTGTACGCGGAACACTTTCTCGCCGCATAAAGGGTGGTGTGGAAGTTGATTTATTCGGCATACCAGCATTCTTGCCCGGTTCACAAATTGACCTTCGCCAAATTCCAGATATCAACATAATAATTGGCCAAGAATTTGATTTGAAAATCATAAAAATCAACAAAGACCGCAGGAATATTGTAGTTAGCCGCCGTGTTGTGCTTGAAGATGAGCGCAACAAGCAAAGAGGCAATGTTTTGGATACTTTGGAAAAGAATCAGGTTCGCAAAGGCATTGTAAAAAACATCACCGAATTTGGTGCATTCATAGACCTTGGTGGCGTAGATGGTTTGCTCCACATAACAGATATGAGCTACAAGCGCATTAACGACCCAAAAGAAATTGTGCAGCTTGGGCAAGAAGTTGAAGTTGTCATTTTAGATTTCAACGACAAAAAAGAACGCATTTCGCTTGGCATAAAGCAGCTTCATCCACACCCGTGGAAAGACGTTGCAGAACGCTACCCCGAAGGCACAAAGGTCAAGGGCAGAAAATTGTTTCTGTTACCGATTACGGTGCCTTTGTTGAGCTAGAAAGCGGGTTGGAAGGCCTTATTCACGTTTCTGAAATGTCTTGGAGCGCACATTTGCAGCACCCAAACAAACTTTTCACCGTTGGTCAAGATATAGAAGCTGTTGTTCTAAAGGTAGAAGCCGAGAACGAGCGTATTTCTCTTGGCACAAAGCAGTTAGAAACAGACCCCTGGGAATCCATTGAAAGCGAGCTTTTGCCCGGCGCAAAGGTAACCGGCGAGGTTCGTTCCATTGCAACATTCGGCGCATTTGTTGAAATTAAAGAAGGCGTTGATGGCTTGATTCACGTTTCTGATATGAGCTGGACAAAGAAAATTGAGCATCCGGGCGAAATGATTAAGAAGGGCGATAAGGTGGAATGTGTTGTGCTTGCTGTAGATAGCGAGAGACGCCGCATTTCTCTTTCAATGAAGCACTTGGAAGATGATCCGTGGGATTCAGTTGAAAATGATTTCCAGGTTGGCGCAGAGGTTAAGGGCAAAATAATTCGCCTCATTGAACGCGGTGCAGCTGTTGAGCTTAGCCGTGGATTTGAGGGGCTTGTTCCTGTTTCAAAACTTGGCACAGATTACATTAAAATTCCAGCCGAAGCATTCAAGGTTGGCGATGAAATTCCTGCCACAGTTACCGAGTTGAACCACAGCCAGCGCACAATTTATCTGTCCACTGCAGATTATTTCAAAAACCATCCCGATGAACTCACCGCTTGGAAAACAGCCCACAAGCCAGGCATGAATTCAACAGAAAAGAAAAAGGACAAGAAAAAGAAAGAAGAGAAAAAGGAACAGGAAGCGTAAGAAAAGCCTATGAAGCTCGCTCTCGCTCTTTGCCCTATTTACGACCCGCATAAAAAAAATGCGCACCTTCATGCTTCAAAAATCTGGTCAGAAAAAATAATCAGTTTGTTGCATGGAAGGCCCGCATTAAAGTTAAGTGTGTTTTTTACAGGGAAAATGCTCAGGTTTTTGGACAAGGAGTATAAAAAAGAGCGCGAACAGCTCTCGGAATTTGTTGCAAACAAGCAGCTTGAATTTTTAGGCGGACCCTATAACGATGCCATGCTCCCACTGTTTCCAAAAAAACTCAGGGAATTGCAACTGCAAAAACACAAAAAATTTCTCTCAAATTCTTTAATGGAACCAACGGGATATTTTTGCAAATCGCACGCTTGGGAAATTTCGCTTATAGAAAGTCTTGAAAAATTCGGTTTTGAATATGCCCTTATGCCAGATGTCTCTGTTCAAGAAGCACTTGGAAGAAAGGCTTTGGTTAGCGGGTGGTTTGCTGCCGAATATGGTGGCTCATTTATGCGCATTTTAACTTATGCTCAAAACCTATCTCTTATTTGTCAAAGCGGCAATCGCGCAGAAATAATAAACTCGCTTAAAAATTTCAAGGATTCAAGCGGCGTGAATTGCATTCTTTTGAATGTAGATTTAGAAGAAACGGTTTTTAAAAGTCAATGGTTGCAAGCCATAGATACCGCAAAAGCCGAAGGTTTAGACATTGAACACAATTTGCTTTGTCAAGCTGTGTTTGAGCAAAAAGCTGCCGGCAAAGTAAATTTGATTAGCTACAGTTCTTTTGCTCAAAGTTGTCGTGACATTCTTTTGCGAACACCAGAAATAAACTTTTTGCATAAAAGAATTTTAAATGTGTATTTCAAAACCCATTCCATTAGCGATGAAAAAATTCAAGAAAAAGTTTTTGAAAGCCTCTTGAAATCAATGCCACAAAGTTACTTTGAAAGAGCAGCTAACGGTATGTTGCACGATGCTGTGAGATTCAGGGCAAATCGCTCTGTTATGAAAGCCGAAAAAATTTTGATGGACGAAGAAGCTAAAGAGGGAATGAGCTTTGCAATGTCTAGCTTTTTTTTAGACGGAAACCAGCAACTTTTTTTCAGCAATCAATATTTGGAATGCCTTATTGAACCAGTTTTTGGCGGTTGGTTGCGCTCGTTTGCATATAAACCATCTTTTTCGGAGTTAGTTTGCGCCATGCGTGATGATGGCGAAGTTGCTCCGCTTTTTTTAGACCATATTTGCCCTTTTGAATTTGAAACCCTAGACCAAAGAAACCTGTGGATTCACGACCGTCAAGGTGCATTTTTAGGTTCTTACGAAAGTTCAGTGAAAAAACAAGAAGACAAAGTGCAGGTTATATTGTTTGGTGAACAAAATATATCGCATTTTGGAAAAGATTTTTCTTTTAAAGTGGAAAAAGTCTTTAGCCTTAAAAGTAACGACTCGGAACTTTTGGTTAGCGTATCTTTAACAAATAATTCTTTTCACGCTTTTAGCGGAGAAATTGCAACAGAGCTTTGCCTTGGATTTCGCTATGATGATATTCGCGGGCAGGCACTTAAAATTGGTGGCAACAAAATAAAAACCGAACTTAGCAACAGTTTTCACAGCGATGTTAAAAAAATAGATTTCAGAGACCGATTTTTAAGTATTGGTTCTAGCATTGAAATGAGCAAGAACGCAAATGTTCTATGTGCACCAATTTTTGGCGTAGGTACTGTTGCAGCTCCAGATATTGCGCAAGGTCTAAGGCTTGCTATTTTTCACAAGGCAGAATTAAAAGGGCAAGAAAGCGACACTTTCCATTTACGTATAAAGCTAAACGGCGGAGGGCTTTTTCTGTGAATGAGAATTTAGACTTTGCCATGGAAATTTCCCAAAACGAAATTATGCTTGAATTCAAGGGTATTTTGAAATCTCAACATTTACAAGCCGTGCGCGAAAGACTATTTTCTTCAGTAGAAGGCACCAATAAAATTTATTTCGTGGTTCTTGAGCAGGTTAGGTTCAGAGACAAGAATTTTTTGGGAATGTTTTTGGAGATGTTGAATTTCGTAAAGGGAAAAGACTCTGAGCTGGTGATTATTTTTCATAACGAAGAATGCAGAGAATTTTTTAGTTCATTTTTTCATATATTTAAAATATACGATTCCAGAGAATCATATAGAAAAGATTCCGATTTTTGGAAAAAACTAAAAGCCACTGGCATAACCTATAACAAAAGCACAGGGATAAGGCTTGCACCTGGCATTGCCGTAGTTTTTCTGTTTTTATTGGCGGGCTGGTTGCTAACTTTATTTTCCATTATATCTGGACAAGACAAAGATATTCGTCAGCGCGAAGAGGCACTTAGAGATTTGCAAAACAATTATATGCGTTCCGTTCACGCCCTAGAAGAGTTAAAAGCCTCTGTTGCTCCCCTAAAAAGCCTAGGTTTTGACATAGACACCACCGAAAACACTGCTGGTATCATTAGCGATTGGAATGAATTTTTAAAAGAAAAAGAAGGAAAATAATTTACTATATTTATTTTAACGTGGCAAATTTAATCGCGAGGGACTGAAGATGAAAAATTTCGTATTGTTGCTTGTATTCCTTGTAATCAGCGTATATGCGGTAAATACTACCCGTTATTGGGATGCCTGCAAACCGAGTTGCGGCTGGGACGGCAATGCCAGCGGTAGCCCAAATGGAGTTGCAAAAAGTTGTAGTGTTAACGGCTCTGTCCTTAGCAATAACGCCGAAAGAAATGCTTGTGAAGGCGGTGGCACCGCTTATACCTGCATGAAGCAGGCTCCTTGGAAAGTAAGTGATAACCTATCTTATGGCTTTGCCGCCTCTCACACAAACGGCGATTGCGGCAAATGCTTTGAGTTGTCGTTTAACAACGGAAAAAAGATGGTAATTATGGTTAGCAACATTGGCGGAGACGTAGCCAATGGTCAATTTGACCTTATGATTCCAGGTGGCGGTGTTGGTGCCTTCAATGCCTTATCTAATCAAATTTCGCAGAATGGTGGCAGCTCTGGCAATTTAGGCCAACAATATGGCGGTTTTAGAGCAACATGCGGTCCAGATAAAAATTGCATCAGAAATATGTGCAACTCCGCTTTTGGCTCTGCGGCTCTTGCAGACTTGAAAGCTGGATGCGAGTGGTACATAGACTGGTTTGATGCTGCAGATAATCCACAAGCTAATTCTCAATCAGTTACGTGTCCACAAGCATTGATAGACAAGTACAAAGGTAATTTTTCTTCAAATCCCACTCCTACACCTACGCCCAGTAGCAGTGCCGGTGTGCGTAGCAGTAGCAGTAGCATTGGTAATACCGGTGTACGGAGTAGTAGCAGCACTGGCAATAGCGGTGGTGGCAGTAACTGCGGCAGCGTAGTGACCGCATCAGAGCAAACAACTAAGATAGAAGCTGAATGTTATTTGAGCAAAGTAGGTGCCAATATGGTAACCGAGAGTGCCAATGGCATCACAAGTATTGGCTATATTGAAAACGGATACTCCACAACTTACAAGGTAAATATCCCAAGTGGCAGAGCTGGGCAATATACAATGCGATTTAGGATTGCCACCGAAGTGCAAAGCAATTTTACGGTAAAAGTGAACGGCACTAATGTAGGAAGAATAGACCAAGGTAATACCGGTAATTGGAATACGTATATAGATAAGGAACTAACAGCCAAAGCGCAGTTCAATAATGGCGAAAATACAATAGTACTTGAATTTGGAAGTGCCGTAAACGTGGACTACTTTTTGATAATCGGCGGTCCTTTACCTAGCAGCTCAAGCGTGAGAGCAAGCTCGTCTTCATCTGCTCCTCGTTCTTCATCGTCTTCATTATTATCTTTGCCTTCATCTTCATCGCAATTGTTATCATCTTCTTCTTCGGCAGAGCCTGTGCCCATTAAGCAAATAAATGCCATAACGCTCAAAAGCCTACCGAGCAACGCGAGAATAGAAATATACAACTTGCAAGGCAAGCGCATATATTCCGGTAATTTTGAAGAGCAAAAAATACTTGTAATTCCAGTTCAAACAAAAGGAATGTATATAGTAAAGATAAAATCTGGCAGTGAAACAAAATTGTTGCGTGTGCCTGTAACGTAGGGAGGCTTTTATGCACATGTCAGATTCTCTTTTATCTCCGGCTGTAGGTGCGGCTATGTGCGCTGTTAGCCTTGCTGCCAATGTTTATGCTGTGAAAAAAATCAAAGAAGATGGCTTTTGCGCAGAGAAAATTCCCTTAATTGGTGCGACTGGCGCTTTTGTGTTTGCCGCACAAATGCTCAATTTCACCATTCCCGCGACTGGTTCAAGCGGACATATAATTGGCAGCATTTTGCTTGCTTCCATAATTGGCAATTTCTCGGCACTCCTTGCAATATCGGCGGTGCTTGTTGTTCAATGTTTGTTCTTTGCAGATGGAGGCTTGCTCGCTTTGGGGTGCAATATTTTCAATATGGGTGTTATACCTTGTTTGCTAATTTATCCATTGCTTTTTAAGCCGCTTGTTAAAGATAACACAACACTTAAAAGCATAACGATAGCTTCCATTGCCTCGTCTGTTGCAAGCTTGCAAATTGGAGCATTTTGCGTGGTACTAGAAACGCAGTTCTCTGGTATAACCGCACTTCCTTTTTCAACATTTCTATCTTTAATGCAACCCATACATTTTGCGATTAGTATTGCAGAAGGTATCATCACAGCTACCATTCTCTGCTTTGTCTATCTGTATCAACCGCGGCGCCGCCTTGTCGTTGCCTTTGCCACTCTCGCAATATTTGCAGGGTGTATTCTATCTCCGTTTGCCTCTTCTTATCCAGATGGGCTTGAATGGTCTATAGAAAAAACAATGGAAATAACTTCAATTAACTAGCAAGAGGTTCAAATGATAAATTTAAAAGGCAAAAATGCAATAGTCACAGGAGCAACCCGTGGCATTGGTTTGGAAATTTCAAAAGTTTTGGCAGAAAACGGTGCTAATGTTGCAATACTGGATATTCAGCTTGGCGATGGTTCTTCCATAAAAGAGGTTGAGGCACTTGGAGCCACTTGCAGAGGCTATGCCTGCGATGTATCTAGCCCCGAAGCGGTGGAAGAAACATTCAAGCAAATACTTGCAGATTTTGGCAGAGTTGATATTTTGGTAAACAATGCCGGCATAACACGCGATAACCTGATAATTCGTATGAAACAAGAAGATTTTGATGCTGTTTTAAACGTCAACTTGCGCTCTGCATTTATTTGCACCAAGGCTATAAGCTCGCATTTAATGCGCAATCGTTCAGGACGCATAATAAACATGGCTTCTATAAACGGCATTCGCTGCCAAGCCGGACAATCTAACTATGCAGCCTCAAAAGCTGGTATAATAGGCCTCACAAAATCAAATGCAATGGAATTTGCCGCCCGTGGCGTAACTGTTAATGCCATAGCCCCCGGCTTTATAAAAACCGCCATGACAGATAAGCTAGCACCAGAAGCAATAACCAAATACAAAGAGGCAATACCTCTAAAGGAATTGGGTAGCCCCAGAGATGTGGCTAATGCAGTGGCCTTTTTAGCCTCAGACGAAGCAGCTTACATAACTGGGCAGGTACTAGGCGTTGATGGCGGCTTGGGCGCATGAGTTAATCAGCATTTACTATATTACTAAAGACATATTTTCATATTTAGGAGAAAACAATGGCAGACGAAGAAATAGTCAGCAGAGTGAAAAAAGTTATTCTTGACAAATTGGAAGTCAAAGAAGAGCAGATTGTAGAAGGAGCCTCCTTTACAGGCGACTTGGGAGCAGATTCTCTAGACCGTACCGAACTCATAATGGGTCTGGAAGACGAGTTTAAGGTTGAAATACCAGATTCTGTTTCGGAGAAATTCCAGACTGTTGGCGATGTGGTCAAGTTCTTGGCTGAGAAATAATAGCGGACAGGCATTGCAATGCGAAAATTGGAGCAAACATTAAATTGCTCCTTTGAAAATCAGGGTTTGCTAAAACAAGCCTTTACTCATAGCTCTTGCAAACAGGGGCAGGCTGTTTTGGATTTTGAAACTTACGAGCGTTTGGAATTTTTTGGGGATTCCGTTGTTAATTTTTTAACTACGGAATTTCTGTTTTTAAAATATGGAAAGGAAAATGAGGGAATGCTAACAAAAAAGAAATCTGCTATTGTTAGCGGTAATTCCCTTGCGCAGGTAGCAAAACGCTTAAAACTGCATTCCTATTTAATAAGCGCAGATGGCGTTGATAAAAAAAATCCTGCTCTTATGGCAGATGTTTTTGAAGCTCTTATGGGTGCGGTATATTTGGATAAAGGCATTGAAAAATGCAGGGAAATTCTTTCAAAATTTCTGTTCTCAGAAGAAGCTGAAATTCTGCAAAGCGAAGTGTTTCAAAACCCAAAAACGCTTTTAAACGAAAAAACGCAGGAACTTGGACTTGGTGCACCCAAATATGAACTTTTAGAAGAATGGGGCGAAGTGCATAAAAGAGAATTTAGGGTAGCCGTTAGTGTAGGCAAAAAACGGCTAGGCAAGGGAGAGGGCTTTTCAAAAAAGCAAGCCGAGCAAAATGCCGCAAAAATAGCTTTGAAAGGATTGTAAAATTGTATATTTATGACATGAAAAAAATTATTGCCCTCCTCTCTATTGCAATTCTATTTTTTTCCTGCTCATCAGACGAAGTTAAAAGCAGCGAAAATTACATTGAAAAATTCTCTTTGCCCGCAGAAATAAATCCGGTGCAAATCAGCATAATAAATGAGCAAAATTTGGTGTATGTGCTCACTAATTCTGATAATTACGAAAAACTTTCAACAGTTGAGCCTACTGTTGAGCCTTCAAAAGGCGCAAGCATAAAAAAAGAAGGGAAAAATTGGACTACAGAAAATTTCAAATATGTGGTAACGGCAGAAAACGGCGAAACCCGTGAATATTCTGTGGTTATATCTAAAACGGTTCCAAATAAAAACAGCTTTGAAGACTGGACTAGCGACAAAGGCTATTATGTTTTATCTGATTTGAATTGGACAAATGGCAATGCTGGAATTTCAACGGCTTTGCAACTTTTTGGAAAGGAAAAATCAAATCCAGAAAATTATCCAACCAGAAAAACTGAGAATGGTTATGAAGGCAATGCTGTTGTTATGGAAACCATAGAAGGCGGCACGGTATTTGGGCGCAAGATGCCCATATTATCGGGAAATTTCTTTTTAGGAAACTTCAACACCAGCAAAATGGCATCTGATGAATTGGCTGCAACAGAATTTGGAAAATTATATTTAACCAAACCAAAAAGCATAAAAGGGTATTATAAATACAAAGAAGGAGAAGGCGATTTTATTAGCGAAAACTCTAACAAAAACGATTCTTGCGACATATATGCCGCTTTTTACCAAGCTAGTGATGATGATGGAAAAGAAATAATTTTAACAGCTAAAGACACTAAAGACAAGTTGGATAAATCGCTTTATGTTTTGGCACACGCACGCTGGCAAGATTGTTCCACAACACAAGGAACCGATTTTTATCCATTTGCTTTAAATTTTGACAATTACAAAAGTGAGCCTAATTTTGAAAAATATAACTACAAGCTGCTAATAACCTTTGCCGCAAGTAAAGGCGGTGCTACTTACGAAGGCAAAATAGGCAGCAAATTGATAGTTGACGAGGTTGAAATTGAAGATTACTAGAATTCTGATAGCCATATTCATTTTGGTTCAAACAACTTTTGCAAATGAAAAGCAAACGGGGCTTTGGGATTATTCTGCTAAAATAGGTTTAAATTTGGGCGGAACAATGCCGCTACCTATGCCAGCAAATATAAGCAAAATTGAAAGCTATAGCCCAAACCTTTTCCCAGCCATAGAAGCAGAAGCACTCAAATGGATAAGCAAAGAAATTGGAATTTCAGCAGGTATTCGCTTAGATAATAAGGGCATGAAGAGTACCGCAAAAGTAAAGGAATATTCAATGAACTTTAAAGATTTTGAAGGAAGGTTTGATGGAACGGTTAATACAGATATAAGTGTAAACTATATAGGTTTGCCAATTTTGGCACATTATGTTTTTACAGAAAATTTCTTTGTTTATGCCGGTGCTTATTATGCATATATGATAAGCGGCGAGTTTAAAGGTACGGCTTATGACGGAAAATTACGCAATAACGATGGAACAAGAATGGATATTACAACTCCGCAAAATTATGATTTTTCTAACGAATTCAGAAACTACGATGCGGGTTTGAGCATAGGGCTAAATTTCTTGCCTTACAATGAGCATATTTTACTTTCATTCGGTTTTAACTATGGCTTGGTATCTGTTTTCTCAAGCGATTTTAACGGTATTGAAGATGATATGCAAAATGTTTACGGAAAACTTTCAGTGGGCTATTTGTTTTGAAGAATATTTGCCATAGCAATCCAATTATCCAAAAGCTCACGAACATTCTCCGAGCGCAAAACCTTTAAGCGAAAATCTGGCAAAGCGGCGGAAAATTCCAAACAGAGCCTTGCCGAAAGCTGTTTTAATCTGCCTATAATCTGCCCTTCCCTCAAAGAATCTACCCTGAGCAATTTCTCGTAACGACACACAGCATTGCAGGCATCTAAGGCTGTTATTTTTTTTATTTCCCTGCCTTCAAAAGCATCTGCTATTTGCGAAAAAATCCAGGGATTGCGCAGAACTGCTCTGCCTATTGCCACTCCTTTCACTCCATAATGTTTAATGGCATTCAAGGCCTTTTCTGGGCTGTCTATATCTCCATTGCCAATGATTGGAATTTTTGCTTTTGCCGCTATTTCTCCTATTGCCTCCCAATTTGCGAGGCCTTTGTAGCCCTGAATTTTTGTTCTGCCATGAAGGGTTAATTGCTCCACTCCGCAGCCCTCTGCTATTTCTAAAACTTCATTTATCACTATGGAATTTTCGTCCCAACCCAAACGGCATTTCAAAAACAGCGGAACTTTCAAAACGCTTTTCATGGATTCCAAAATTTTTTGCAAATTTGGCAAATCCCTTAGCAAACCGGAACCGGAACCTTTGTTTGCTATTTTTGGTGCAGGGCAACCCGCATTGAGTTCAACAAAAGCCGCTCCCAGCTCCTGTGCCTGTAAAGCCGCCGCAGAAAGTCTCTCTGGATTATGCCCAAACAACTGCATACAGAAAGGTTCTTCTTCTTTGTCAAAGCGAACAGCCCTTGTATTTACAGGGGTTAAAAAAAGAGAGCTGCCTGTGGATAAAAATTCCGAAACGAAAAAAGGCTGCTTGTCTTTGGAAAGCTCTCGTATAAATCGGCGAAACGGTAAATCCGTAACGCCTTCCATTGGGGAAAGAATAATTTTAGAGTACAGACTTTGCTCTCTGATCCATTGCGCCATATTCAAAAATTTCTTCGGGCTTGAACCAGAAGGCTATTTCCCGTTCTGCGCTTGCTGGGCTATCGGAAGAATGTACTGCGTTTTCTGTCATTGAGGTTGCCCAGTCGTAGCGTATGGTGCCTGGCTCTGCTTTTTCTGGATTTGTTGCTCCATTGATGGCACGGACTTTTGCAATGGCGTTTTCACCTGCAAGCACAAGCTGAACAGAAGGGCCAGAGGTCATAAATTTGGCAAGCTCTGCGAAAAATCCTTTGCCAACATGTTCTGCATAAAAACCCTCTGCATCTTTTTGTGTCATCTGTTTAAAGCGAATTGCCACAACAGATAGCCTTGCAGATTCATAGCGAGCGATTATGTGCCCAATAAGCCCAGACTTAACCGCATTGGGTTTTACCATAGCGAATGTTTTTTCCATAAGAAACTCCTTTGTTTTGGATAATATAGTAAATGCTGTAGAAATTTATTTCTACTTTTGAGCTATGATAATCGTGGATTATGGCGCGGGCAATTTGACCTCTGTACATAACGCTTTGGAGTTTTTGGGCATAAAAAGCTTGGTTTCAAGCGAACCAGAGGAAATTGAAAATGCAGAGAAAATCATTTTCCCCGGTGTTGGGGCTGCGGCTGCGGCTATGGAGAATTTGAATAAAAGCGGTATTGGGGATGCTCTTGAAAGAGCTTTTAAAAAAAGAACTCCTATTTTGGGTATTTGCATTGGATGCCAGATTATTTTGGAAGAGAGCGAAGAAGATGGCGGAGTGAAATGCCTTGGATTTTTGCAGGGCAAAGCGGCGAAATTCAAAAGTGAACCAAATTTAAAAATTCCACATATAGGCTGGAATCAAGTTAATTTCACAAAAGAACACCCTATTTTCAAAGGCATTCCAAATAATTCAAATTTTTATTTTGTGCATTCTTTTGCCCCCTTTGCCTGCGATGCAGCAGCTGTGTATGGCACAACTACTTATGGCTTGCAAACGTTTCCTTGTGTTATAGGGAATGGGAGTAATTTAATTGCCACTCAGTTCCATTTGGAAAAGAGCGGCGATATTGGGTTAGAAGTTTTGAGAAATTTCAGCAATCTTACTTAGTAGTTCTCATCCATCCAAATTTCATATCTGCATGATAACGTACAAAGTTTTCTTCTATCCACAATGAACTTCCGTTAGAATTCATGCAACCTTCATAAGGCAAATCAACCCTATCTATCTTTAAAATATAAACTCCATTACCAAAGCGGCGCCCATCTTTGGAGAAAGGATATATATTTACATTTACTTTTACAACACCGTTTGTCGTTATAATATTTTTTTTGCCAAAATCATTTGGCCCAGTTGGGTATCTGCACTCATTTGCTTGGTCTCTATTAGTAGGCTGTACATAGCCTTCGGCACCTGGGTTTGGCTGGCGGTCTATGAAAGTTGGCCCTTGAACAACGCTGCGGAATTCTGTTTCATTAACCGTTTCGCGATATTGGGTTACAAAATTGCCAAGTTGGTCATAAACCGTAACTGCAAGCTGAAATGGTTGCTTGGCCTTTAAGCTGAAGTTAAGGCAATTGATGTGTGGAGCTTTGCCATCTACATCAAGCCCATCTCTGTCTGCTATGCAACGTGTAGGTGCAACTTGAATACCTCCAACAGAACTTTCGCTTTTAAAGCCGTTCTTAACAAACATATAACCACCATTTGGCTGTTGCACAGTTGGATCGGCTATTCCATAAAACTTGCCATCATCTGGTTTTGGAGGCAGGCCAAAAAGTTTTTGATATGTAGAAGTAGTATCCCACTGGGCATAAGGAATTCCATTTACTTTAGAACCAGCATTAGGATAAGCTGTTAAAATGAGTTCTCCAGCTCTGTTAGGTGGAATTGGCACTCCTTTTGCACCAAAACCGTGAACTGTGGTGTTACCTTTGCCATTAGGAAGGTCAATTAACTCTCCTTTTTTACTATCCCAAATCTTAGTTATATCTGGGAAATACCCGCCTGCATTTCCCTTTCCAATTCCTGGCAAAGAACCTCCGCCATTTGGAAATTGACCTGCTCCATTGTCTTTACCGCCATTTGGGTCTCCTGTGAACCAGTCATCTATATTGAAATCGGGTTTTCTCACGTCATTATCTGCAACATCGGGCTTAAAGATAACTGGCGGCATTGATGTTGCATTGACAGCCCAAGATAGTTTTGTTGCCGGAGTTTTATTGCCCGAAGTTCTTATATACCACCCCTCGTTTGGCAATGCCAATCCATCGAAAACTCCTCCGGCCTCTTTTAAATCATCTGACAATACATTGAAAGACAGCGAATCTCCTGAGTTAATTATTAATGTACCACCACAATTTGTTTTGCTGCTGCACACTTGCCCAATTATTACACAAGCATAACCTTGTGAAGTACTTTTGTCTGAGCATGAAATATCTTCTAATTTGAATCCATAAAGGTTATTGTCGCCGGCTTTCTTTATAACTATTGGGAATAGGTCTTTGCCTTCGCCCTTGGTAAACTGTTTTATAGATTCCTCGTCTAATTTATTGTTCACATATATCACGGTTGAACTTGAGCCATCTGTTTTCTGTGATGTTTCGGCTTTTTTTATTGCAGGTGCTCCAAAACGAGGGTCAGATAAATCGGTGAGAGCCATGCGAAGTTTCATATTTGAGCCATCTGTTTGCCTATCTAGATAATAAAAATTTATGGCATGTTTGGAATTATTTGGCCATCCCTCATTTCTGGCATATTCACCTATATTTATTTTTGCTGGAGCTGCTAAATGATTACCACCCAAATCCTTAACTAATTTTCCATCTATAAAAATCCACATATCGTCATCGCCTATGAATTCAAACACATCACTTGAATTTTCTGAATATCTAAACTCGCCAGAACCAGCCATTGAAAAAGAATAGTTATGCAACCTATTCAGAACACCGTTTTGTTGCGCTACCTGCCTAGCTGCATTTAGATTATTTCTAGGTCCTCCGGCATTTCTCCAAGCTGTGCATACCGCTGGGTCTGGTGCAGGATCTTGATTGCCACCAGCAGGGCACCAAACTCTTATGCTTTGAGCATTGAACGGAGCTCTGCCGTAAAAATCCTTTTCATTTTCGAATTTATCCAAAGGAAAATAACCATTATCTTCCTCTTGGTCCTTCCACCACTTCACATAAGTATTGTAATCGTGGTTTATCTCATAAACATTTCCCACTGATTTTAACGTAATCATATCTCTGTACACTCTTGTGTGGCTGCCATCTGTAAACCAATTTTCCACATTCGCTCCATAACATGCCCCATTACCTTTTTGAGGACGTGCGCAATAACGGTATCTTATATAGTCTGGGTCTCCGTCTTTGCCCATTACATCGTCATTTTCCTCACATTTGGCCTTGTCGTAATACAAATTTTCTTGAACCATGCCTCTGGTAACATACACATCATTGCTCCAAGAAGAACAGTTAAAGCCTTTTTGGTCTGGACCATTGCAAAACCACCTGCATTTATTGTTTGTAGGTTTTTTTGGATAACCGTTATTTGTTGCCCAATTATCGCAATTGTCAGTATGTCCGTATTTAAGCTGCGTACCACCTTCGCTACAAGGAATATAATTACTGCCAGGGCTACTACTAAGAAAGCAAATTCCATTAGCAGGAGTTGCTTGAGAATTTTTATTGTTAGGATTACTGCCTGCACACTCGCCATTTGCATTCTTATCCGTATCAAACTCCTCAAAGCCAGGGTCGTTAGAATTAAAATCGCGCAAAATCACATCTAAATATTTTTCATCCCCAAACGCATTGGATAAAAGTGAAACAAACAAAAAAGCAAAAATTAACTGCATTTTTTTAAGCATAGCACCCCCTTTCAATTTTATTGTATCTATCTATACTAATATAGTCATTTTTTCCAATTTTGTGCGTTTTTTAGCCAAAATTTGCAGTTTTTTCATTTTTTATGTGATTATTGAAATGATTTTTCTATATTTTCACCTGTTATTAATTAAGGAGCTTGCAAGTTTGGATATTCTACTCTCTTTAGCTGGCGGCATAGGCATCTTCCTTTTAGGAATGAAGTTTCTCTCCGATGGCTTGCAAACAGTCGCAGGCGACCGCTTGAAAACCCTTGTGGGCATGGCTACCAATAATAGAATATTTGGAGTGGGTATTGGACTTTTGGTAACTGGCATAATACAATCCAGCTCCGTTACAACTGTTTTGGTGGTGAGTTTTGTGGACGGTGGCTTAATGACCCTTGCACAGGCGGTTGGGGTTATTATGGGGGCAAACATAGGAACCACGGTAACAGCTTGGATTTTAACCATAAAAATAGACCAATACGGGCTTCCCATAGCGGGTATATCTGCCATAGTATATATATTTTGCAAAAAAGAAACCATTAAGTACATAGCCCTTGGGCTTTTAGGGCTTGGCTGCATATTCTTAGGGCTTCTCTTTATGAAAGAAGCTGTGACTCCAATTAAGGAAAATCCAGAATTTGTTAAAATGTTCAACATTTTTAACGCCGAT
>Ga0268262_10003459_pt1 | contig 17079 bp, 17 predicted proteins | sample TergutNc150P3_FD_190354 | JGI IMG/M metagenome (GOLD analysis project Ga0268262, IMG submission 190354) | Nasutitermes corniger P3 segment gut microbial community from laboratory colony in Florida, USA - Nc150 P3 (SPAdes) (version 2) | ecosystem: Host-associated > Arthropoda: Insects >... | reverse complement strand
GCCGTATTTTTCGTCCATCTCCTTGAGTTTGTAGACCGAGCGGGCGGGGTAGCCCTCGCTTTTCGCCTTTAGCTGCCAGTGATCTTGTTTCTTGTAATTAGCCATTATTTGAATATATACTATAACAATGGATCAGCAGTATACCCTCAGGCTGGAAAAGATCGAGAAAACCCTTGAACGCTGGCTGCCGGAACATCCCGGCTCCGCCTGGACCGCCGAGGTTTTTCCCGGTTTGGACCACAGTTTGAACAAGGAGCTTTTTCGCGTTCTCACCGCTCCCGGCAGGGACATTCTTTCCAGGGGCGGCAAGCGCTGGCGGCCCCTGTTGATGACACTGGTCTGCGAGGCGCTCGGGGGAGGGGAGGCGGCCATACCCCTCGCGCCGTTAGTTGAATTTTGCCACAACGCCAGCCTTATCCATGACGATATCGAGGACAATTCCGACGAGCGCCGGGGCAAGCCGGCAGTGCATTTAATCCACGGCGTTGACGCGGCGATTAACTCGGGCAGTTTCCTTTATTTCCTGCCGCTTGCCTGCATAGAGTCATGGGCCCTGGCTGACAACCACATGGCGGACGCCTACTCCCTGTGGGCTGCTTATTTGCGCAAACTCCATCTGGGGCAGGCGGTTGACATTCACTGGCACCGCAATTTCGACATAATCCCCTCTGTCGATGAATACCTCGCCATGTGCGCCCTTAAAACAGGCTGCCTCGCCCGCTTTGCCGCCGAGTTAGGCGTAATGGCCGCTAAAACAGCGGGCTGCGACATAGCAAACGCGGATCATATAGGCGAAGCGGCTGAAAAACTCGGCGTTGGCTTTCAGATACTTGACGACGTGAAAAATTTGACCACGGGAGTGCCCGGCAAAAAACGCGGCGATGATATTGTTGAGGGGAAAAAGAGCCTTCCCGTACTGTTGTTTTTGAAGTGGCAGCCTGATAAAAAAGAAATGGTCAGCCGTTGTTTTACCGCGGCGAGGGCCAAGGGGGTTAAAGCGCCTGAGACAGAGGAACTGATACAGGCGCTTGAGGCTCTTGGCGTTATTAAAGAAGCCGAGGAACAGGGCAAAGCCCTTATCGCCGGGGCGCGGCTTGTTTTCGCTAAACATAGCGCGCCGCTTGCCGGCCTTATAGACCTAATAAGCTGAGGCGCGAAATGGAAAAAATGCTGCAAGCTGAAATCTGGACTGTCGCGCAGACAAGCGAGGGCAATGTCGTATTGCTGCGCCCCGTGAAAAAAGGCATTGCCATACCCATCTTTGTGGGACAGCTGGAAATACAGTCAATATTAATCGGCATGGAGGGCATAAGCCTGCCGCGCCCGCTCACCCATGACCTTTTTCTTTCCCTGCTTGAAAGCCAGGGCCTCACCCTGGAACGCGTTGAAATTCAGGAACTCAGGGGAAATACCTTTCACGCCTGCCTTATAATAAGCGGCGGTAAATACACTTCTGACAAGCCCTTAACCCTGGACAGCCGCCCCTCTGACGCCCTTGGTCTCGCCACCCGCCGCAAATGCCCCATCATGGTCTCGCCTGAGATAGTAAAGCACACGGGCATATCAATGGATCTTTTCATGGAAATGCTGAACAGTGACGGGAAAACGAACATTCCCCTTACCGTTGAGGAAAAACGGAACAGGCTTCTGGAACAGCTCAATGAGGCGGTTGAAAATGAGGAATATGAGAAGGCCGCCAAGATCAGGGATATGCTGAACGAGATGCCGCAGTAATAATGGAAGAAGACCTCACGCAGAGAACGCAAAGAACGCGGAGGCGCGGAGGGTGCACGGCGTTAAGCCGTGTTTATTAATTTATGCGACATTGCGGGAGCCCAAAGAACGGCCACTGTATGCCGGATATGGCGCGAAGGCGCGTACCGCAAAGCGGTACGAAGCCTGAGCAGCGGGCGTATGGGAGTATGATGAATAATAGTTTTGATTCTATACAGCTTCTTGTGCTTGTGCCGCACAGGGACGCGCGGGGCTTATTGCGGGCCTGGAGCGGCTCGCTGTTTTCTGAGGGGCTGCCGGGGGCCTGGTCATTCCCCTGGGTAACGCCCATCGCGGCTCTTAAGCGCCCGCTTTCAAACGAGGAGCTAAAAAGCCGCGCGCTTGCGCTAAGGCAAATAATAGAACATTCCGGCGGTAAAATCATAAGCGGCCCCTCAGAAGCCGCCGTCATTTCAAATAACGTTTCTGTATTCGGGCCCTCGGTGAATATCGCGCTTCCAGACAGCTTCTTTGATTTTAACGATGACGCTGTAATCCGGCGAGTCTCGTCGCTTGTTGTCGGAGCCGCGTTATGCGAAACAGGCTCAACGCCCAATGTCAGCCGCCCCGCGCCGGTTCTTTCATTCCGCGCCGCAGCCCTGGCGAATATGGTTTTCCGCCCCCTGCCTTCGAGTAACGGCGCGTACAATGATTTTTCTTTTGAGTGGGAAATAGGGAAATTATTCTGGCTTCCTAAATGTTAACAGCGCTCGACAACATTGAATCCGAAGGCTTTGGCGTCCTTCATGCAATCAGTGCTGTTGAAATGCATGCAGTAAACCCTGGACCTTAATTCAGGCGGAATAATTTCGTGTATTTCCTGCAGCCTGAAATGAAACGGGTTGGGAGCCTGGGCGTTGTAGGAGTCTATGTATATTTTATCGATCTTTTTGCCGCTCTTGAGAATCTCAATGAGAGGGGCGGGGTCTTTCATGTCGCCTGAATAAAACACGAGCCCGTCATTGGTTTCAAACAGTATCGCGCAGGTTTCAAGCTCTTCGCAATGGAAGGTCTTGATATAGCGGACCTTGTTAAATTTGGAAAAACGCTTGTCAAGCGCCGACGAGTTGGTGAACTGGTACATCCTCTCCTGGATTCCGTAGATCTTCAGCAAAGTGTTGATATCTTTGGAAAAAGCCATGTTTTCATCGATGATGATATTGGTCTTGAATTTTTTCGTTACTGAGGCGTAAAGAACCAGGGAGCCGAGGCTGCCGACATGATCCGAATGGGTATGGGTAAAAAAAACGTTAAGGCCTTTTGTAGCGGCATCAAGGACTTTCTTGTCCAGTATTGTTTTAAATACACTTTCACCGGTGTCAATTAAAAATAATTCACCGTTGTCAAGAAAATATGCCGATGTACTGCCTTCCGCGGGAAAAAAGCCCGCGCCCCGGCCCAAAAAAGTCAGTTCCATATTAATTTACTTCATTTTCCCATGCCGTAAGGAAAAAAGCAAGTCCCATATTGGCGGACATTTACTGATCGGATGGCCTGGAAATTTCCGTTTTCGCTTCCTTTTTTACAAAGCGGATAAACCTTACAACAATCCAGTGTAATATCCCGTAAACCACAAAGACGCAGAAACCCAGGGCCATGGCCAGTTGTATATTCCAGATTACAAGAAGAACCGTAAAAACCACCAAAAGGAAGGTGGAAAATTGTTTTTTGCCCCTTAAAACGCGGTTTACAACATGTGGATAGGGAATTCGGGTAACCATGAGGATTGCCGCCAACAGCGTGATGACGGGAAGCGCCCAAACCGCTGCGAATTCGGAGGCGTTGATGAACTCTTCGGGCCATTTCGTGATTTTAGGAAGCAAATCCTGCTGGAATATAACCAGGCTCACAATGGTTCCCGCCGCCGGAGGGGAGGGCAGTCCCACAAAACTCAAATGGGCGTCTTCCATCGGGGTTTCCACGTTAAACCGCGCGAGGCGTATAACCGCGCACAAGACATATAAAGCGGCAATTAGAAACACGACCCTTCCGGAAAGAGCGGCGGGCTGGTTGTTTACAAGCTGGAAATAGCGCGCGTTTACCTGAACCAGTTTAAGCATCAGAAATGCCGGGGCCACTCCAAAGGTAATTACATCGCAGAGGCTGTCCAGCTGGGCCCCGAAGCTAGACGTTGATTTGCTGATCCTCGCCAAATGGCCGTCCAGCACGTCGGCTACCATACCAAGGAAGATCAAATAACCGGCAAGGGCGAAGTATGAAATGTTGGTTTTCGGCAACAGGTGGGGCTTCCATACCATGTCCGGCCCCTGGCTCGCCAGCAGAATCGAAGCGAAGCCGCAGAAGCCGTTCATCAATGTGACGAGCGACGGAAGAATGGCGATGTACTTGAGGCGCCTTCTTTTTCTTTTGCCCTTTGCCTGGGCTCTTTTTTCTTCGTTATTTAAATTATTCATTTGTATATAACCAGCGGGCTTAATCCGGCGTTCACCCTGTCTCCTATTTTTACCGTTATGTCATAACCCGACTCTTTATAGGGAAGGTACAATTCCGTGCGGGAACCGAATTTTATCATGCCGAATGTTTCCCCCTGCGCGTATTGCGTTCCGGGTTTCGCCTCACAGACAATGCGGCGGGCGATCGCCCCGCTTACCTGCCTTACAAGCAGTTTGTCGCGCGGCTCCTCAATTCTCGTCATCAATACGTCATTTGATTCATTTACGCGGCCCGCTTCCGCGTCCATGGCGTATTTGAATTTTCCTTTTTTATAATTGACGGCGTCTATAAGCGCCGCGCATGGCGCTCTGTTTATATGCACATTGAAGATGCTGAGGAACATTCCGATTCTAAGCGCCTTGCCCCCAAGCTCTGCGACTTCTGTCTCGGATATATCGGTTATCGTGCCGTCAGCGGGCGAGAGCAGCACGCGGCTGTCCATGTGAATTTCACGCTTCGGGTCACGGAAAAACATAAGCGCCCAGACAAAGACCATAAAAAGAACGGCTTCCGCGGCTATTAACAGCTCGCCGTGGGGCAGAAGGACAAACAGCGCCGCCATTACCGCCAATATGAGCAGCGGGTATATCAACACCTGAGGCAGTCCGTATCTGGTGACGGGTATGTGCATACTTTAAATTTAGCCTATTTGGGGCTCTTATGCAATGAGGTTCCCGCTCCCTGGTCCCTAGTCCCTAGTCCCTGATCCCTTCTCTTCAGTATCTTTCTCGCGATATTGATAATAACAAATGTGAGAAACGAAAGGAGCAGCACGAAGAGAGTAATCCCGACAACCTGGAACTTTTTTTCAACCGTCTCCCCGAAACGGTAGGCGAGGAAAAACAACGAGCTCACGCTGATTGTCGCGGCGGTAGTGTCGTACAGGGCGAAGCTCCGCAGCTTAAGGCCGAAAAGTCCGGCTGTTATGAACAAGGTATTCCTGACGCCGAATGGGATAAAGCGGCCCACAATAAAAGTAAAAATGCCGTATTTCTCAAGGTAGCGGTGTATCTTGACTATCTTTCTCATTGAGAATAAACGAGGCATAAAATTCGATTTAACTGTTCCCTTGCGGATGTATTTGCCCAGGAAGTAGGGGAAGTAGTCGCTTATGACAACGCCGGCGTAAATCGCGACAAATATGGGAACCAGCATTGAGGGCTTTCCCTGACAGATCAGCGCGCCTGTAATGATTATCAAGTCTTCGGAAATTGGGACGCTCAGCCCGGCCAGCAGAAGCGCGATAAACGCGACGAAGGGGTAGTATTCAACGTATTGGCTGACTCTCGCGAATATTTCAAGCATTTTCCAGCGCCAGCTCTATTAAACGGCTTATCAATTCCGTATACCCAATGCCGCTGGCTTCCCACAGCTTTGGATACATACTGATTTTTGTGAACCCCGGCAGCGTGTTGATCTCGTTGATCACCACATCGCCGTTTTCCTTAAGGAAGAAATCCACCCGTGAAAGGCCCGCGCAGCAAAGCGTTTTGAACGCTTTTATGGCAAGCTCCTGTACCCGCTTTTTGCAATCGTCGTCTATTTTCGCCGGTATCTCCAGTCGCGCGCCGTTCTCGTCAATATATTTGGCGTCATAGGAATAAAACTCATGTGTGGGAATAATCTCGCCGGGGACTGAGGCTTTTGGGTTTTCATTGCCCAGCACCGCGCACTCAATCTCGCGGCCGGGAATAAATTCCTCGATAATGATTTTAACGTCATACTTAAAAGCTTCTTTGACAGCCTTTTCGAATTCCGCCTCGTTTTTTACTTTGCTTATCCCAACCGAAGAGCCCATGTTCGCGGGCTTTACAAAAACAGGGCTGGCAAGGGCCTTAGTGATTTCCGCGAAAGGGGGAATTTTCTCGTGGGATTTAAACGCCAGGAATTTTCCGATGGGAATGCCTGAGTCACGGAAAAGCCGCTTCATAACGTCCTTGTCCATGCTTACCGCGGAGCCCAATACGCCGGAGCCGACAAAGGGAACGCCGGCAAGTTTTAACAGGCCCTGAACAGTGCCGTCCTCTCCGAGCGGGCCGTGCAGTATGGGAAAGATTACGTCAAGTTTGGGGCTATCAGTCGTCTTGCCGCTCGGGGCCTGGGTGGAAAGCCGTCCGGCGCTGGCCGGGCACAAGGTCACGGGGGTTCCGTCGGGGTTCAGGCTGATGCGGCTGGGATCGCTTGAATTCAATAATAAAAGGGAACCGCCGGTTGAGCGCCAGACGCCGTTCTTGTCGATGCCTATAAGCACCGGCTCAAACCTGCTCCGGTCAATGGCGTCATATACATTTTTAGCGGACTGCAGGGAAACTTCGTGTTCTGCCGATTTGCCGCCAAAGATGATGCCTACGGTTATTTTTTCATTGTTAGCGATCAATTTATTGGAAACCTTTTAGAGCTTTATACACTGTTTTTGCTGTTTTTGCAAGCTAGAGGCTGGGGTTCGGCATACCCTAAACTCCATACCCCATACCCCATACCCTTATACCCTATACCCTTATACCCTAAATAATTTTTGTATCTCCCTGGCGTATATGGCGCTTATCCTGTGGCGCATAAGGTCCTGCTTGGAAGAAAGCTCCCTGCCCACCTCAAAGGGCTTTGTCAGCAGGGTAAACTTGAAAACCCGCTCAAAGGGCTTAAAGCCCGTCTTTGTGTTGATTCTGTCGGAAAGCTCGGCGGCGATTAGATGGTTTATTTCCGGCTGCTGCAGCAAGAGCTCGTAGTCGACTATGGGGATGTTGTTTTCCTCGGCAAAGGCCATTATCTTTTCCTGTCTGGGAACGATAAGGGCGGCAAGGTATTTTTGATCCTGCCCCAGCACCATGCACTGGAAAATGTAGGGGCTTTCCCGCATTTTATGCTCGATGGGAACAGGCTCGACGTTCTCGCCCCCCCTCAGCACTATGGTGTCTTTGGCGCGCCCCGTTATGCGCAACTCATTGTCGTGGGTAAGCATCCCTATGTCGCCGGTATTGAACCATCCGTCCGGGGTGAGTACCGCGGCTGTAGCCTCCGGTTTCTTGTAGTAGCCTTTCATCACCTGCCTGCCCCTCACCCAGATAATGCCGTTGCGGCCCGGCGGCAGGGATTTGCCGTTTGCGTCAATAACCTTCGCTTCCGTGCCGGGCAGCAGCTGGCCTATGGTCCCGCGCCTGGAACGCCTGTATTGGCGCACCGTTAAAAGCGGGGCCGTCTCTGTAAGACCGTAGGCTTCCTGCAGGCGCAGTCCCACGGAATTGAAAAACAGGTCCACCCTCGCCGGCAGGCTGCCCCCACCTGAAATGCCCGCCTTAAAACGCCCGCCCAGCCGCTTTTTTATACGGTTGAACACTAAAGCCTGGGCGATGCCCCTGGCGGGCAAAAGGAGCAGCCAGGGAAAAAACCCCACCGCCGAATCAAGGGCCCGCCAGCGGCCGTGGAAATTGGGCAGCAGGCCGAAAGTCAGATCCCTGAAATATGTGTGCATTATTGACATGGAAACGGCGAGGTTAAAAAAGTTTCTTTTAAAAGAACTCATCGGTTTTAAGCTGCGGGTAATGAAGTCCATTATCGCTTCCCACACGCGGGGGACGCTTACCATCCACTGCGGCCTTATCGCCAGGAAATCTTCCATAAGGACAGAGGCTATGGGTTTGGAATAGGCGATGCTGGTTCTGTAATAGAAAATGACGTACTCGATCTCGCGCTCGTACACATGCCAGATAGCGAGCATCGAAAGCCATATATCGCCGGGCTTAAGGTCAAAGAACAGGCTGAACGCCGGAAGCTGGCAGAGGAAATTCCTGTGGCTTAGCATGACACCCTTTGGCTCGCCCGTAGTGCCTGAAGTAAAAATGATCGAGGCGGTGTCTTCTTCCTCGCCCTTGTCCATCTCGGCCTCGGCCCCGCCGGGGTTTTTAAACTCGCGTTTCTGGCCGATGGCGATTACGCCGGGAAAGTAATGAACGGTTATACCCGCTTTCGTCGCTTTATCCTCGGTTTCCTTGTCTATTGGATCAAATGTTATGAGTATTTTCAGCGCGGGCAGCTCCTGTTTAATGGAGATGATTTTTTGCGCCTGTTTCTGGTTTTCCGCGAAGACAAGAGCGCAGCCGGTAAAGCCCAAAATGTAGGCAAGCTCCTGAACCGTAACATCACCGCCCCTCGGCACATCGGCGGCCCCGGCGGAATTAACGGCGAAACTGCTAACCATCCATTCCTGCCTGTTGTCCGCTATCAGCCCGACGCGGTCTTCCCGTTTAACGCCAAGCTCGATAAGGGCGGATGTGAGAAAACAAACTTCCTCGTAGAACTGTCTGTATGTCTTTGATTTATATGAGCCGGAAGCGTCTTTATAATATTGAATGTTTATATCCGGGCTGTCTTTCGCGCGGGTTCGTAGCATCAAAGGAAGTGTTTTTTCCATAAAATACTATTACCTCTTTGAATATGACATAATATCTAATTTTGTCATTATACTTGCTTTTGCGTCACAATGCAAGAGCAAAAAAAACCCCCCTCGGGAAAAGGAGGTGAGGAAACCCGAGGGGGAAGGATGACGCGGCAGTAAGCCACATTCAGGCTATGATGTTAAATTTAACAAATTCGCCGCATCATTTTACACTTAATATATCATGCCTTACTAGAAAATTCAAGTATTTTTTTCTCAAATCAGGGAAAACTTTATAGTAATCAATCTTCTTTCGCTAAAGTTTTGGCGGGTTAAGCGCCCATAACCCTTACAAAGGTCCCATAACGGTAAATCGGCTCTACCTCGACCGGTTCCGGACTTGGCAAATCGCCATGGACTACTGTAATTGTCTTGTTTTTCTCGATTATGTTCACGATTTTACGCCTGACCGAGTAAGGCCTGGCTATCATTTTAAAAATTTGCGCCGTTCCGCCAATTCCCGACACCCGTATTGTGCCGTAATTGAGCAGCATACCCAAAATACCTCTGACGCAGCGTATGCTTTCTATCCTGTCGATGGGTATTTCAATTAAATCAGTGCGCAGGATCCCTTTTTTAAGTATCAGCCGCTTATTGGTAACGCCGAATTCGGTGCAAAGGTATTGAAAAACCCGCCAAACAAAAACCGCCATCGCCAAAGCGATTGTCCCCAAAAATACATTCCATAAGTAATGCCTGAGCGTTCTATAGTATGGGGAGGCGTAAAACTCCTTTGTACCGGCGGAGGTATCCCAATGCTGCCAGAAAAGATACAGGGCTATAAAAACCAGAAAGAACAGTCCCAGATGTTTGACAGTATAGAACCAGTGCAGCTTTGGCGTATAAAGGACTTCTTCCGTTTCCTGGAGATTCCTCTTTCTGATGAACTTCATGGCCCGGCCTCCTCTACGCCAAAAGAAAGTATGGGATATTATAAGTCCCGGCCTTTGGGGTTGTCAAGCGGGGAACCTTCGTCCTGCGGGCTCGGTTGAGGTTCAAGTTATTATTACAGATATCCCGCCGGGATGGCCTTGTCAGAGCCGGTAAGGGAAACAGGCTCATCACAGCAGCAAACAAGCGCGCCTTCGCCCCTTTTGTAAGGAGATTTTAATTTATCCAGGACGCTAAAAGCCGCAACATGGCTCTTGTTTGGATTAGCTGTCATTTTAATTTCTACCGGATGCAGGAAGCCGTTCCTCCAGATAAGCAGGTCTATCTCCCTTTGTTCTTTGTCACGATAGTAATAAATGGGCGCTTGAGTTCCCATGTTAATATAACTTTTTATAATTTCAGCGATGACAAATGTTTCAAAAACAGCGCCCCCCATAGCTCCGTTGCGTAAAACCTTCGGCGTGTCCCAGCCGATTAGGTAACTTATAAGCCCTGTTTCAAGAAAATAGAGCTTTGGAGCTTTTATTTCACGTTTGTTGATGTTCACATGAAATGGGCGTAACAGGTAAACAATATTGGCTGTTGTCAGAATTGAAAGCCATCTTTCGGCGGTGCTTCTTGAAATATCGGTGTCTTCCGCCAGTTTGGCGATATTGAGCATTTGTCCTGTTCTTGCCGCGGCGCTGCGGATAAACGCGAGAAATTTCTTTTCATCGCCGACATTGATTAAGGCCCTTACGTCTCTTTCGATATAGGTTCGCAGATAGGAAGCGTAATAGCTATGGGCGGGAAATTTAAGATCCGCGTGGAGTTTTGGCATTGTCCCCCGCCAGATTATATTCCATAGTGTATCATAATTTGTTTTTAGCGAATTTTTTTTTCTATTTTCGATATAGGTTTTATTCGGGCAAAAAGATCTGTTAAAAGGGTCATTGTTAATTTCCCTCATGGAAAGCCCCAAAATATCCATGATGCCCACCCTGCCTGCCAGTGTTTCGCTTATTCCCCGCATCATGGAAAATTGCTGCGAGCCTGATAAAAAGAACAGGCCGTTTTTCTTTTCCCTGTCCACGATTATTTTTATATAGTGGAAAAGGCCCGGCGCGTACTGGATTTCATCGATAAAAACCGGCGGCTTATAATCCTTAAAAAAGTTTCCTGCCTCATCCAGGGCTGTTTCCAGGATCACAGGATCGTCCAGAGTAACTTTATTTATCTTCTTTCCGTCTTCTTTGATAACTGTCTCATCGATCATGGTTGTTTTTCCGGTCTGCCTTGGGCCGGTCACCAGTACCGCGCCGAAATACCGTCTTAGCTTTGTAAGGGTTCCGGCGGCATGACGATAAATATACATTTTCTGACCTCCGACCAATCTACTTTTCAATAGTAATTTAGTCGGAGCTACTTGTCAAGAGGGGAACCTTCGCCCGCTCGCGGGCTCGGTTGAGGTTCAAGAGGGGTGCCTGACAAAAGCGCCGCATGGAGCGGCGTAGTTGAATAATGCGGCACGGCATGAGCCCCCAAAATGGCCGCAGCACCAAAAAACGATGTCTGACACCGGAACGGCTTTCCCTTACATATAAAACAGACCCCCCTTTCACCCAAAATGCTTATTGCCATTATTTTCAAAAAAAGGTACAATTCCCTCAATATTCTATAATTCTAAAAATGGGGGTTTACATGGCAGACGCGAACGCGGGTGGGGATATTAAGTTTCCACAGGAATTACTCTCTTTTATTGACGAATGGAAGGTAAAAGATGGGAGTCTGATTATGATTCTCCATAAAACACAGGAAACCTTCGGTTATATATCAAGGGCCTCGGCGGAGCAGATTTCCCGGCTTACGGGGATACGTTTGGCCAGGATCTACGGGGTTATCACCTTTTACCACTTTTTCAAAACGACCAAACCGGGCAAGCATAAGATTTCTGTGTGCCTTGGAACGGCCTGTTACCTTAAGGGCGGGCAGGATCTGATCGACGAAATCAGAAACGTGCTGGGCATCGCGCCTGACGCCGTTACAGCCGACGGGCTTTTTTCCGTGGACCCTGTACGCTGCGTCGGTTGCTGCGGCCTCGCGCCGGTATTAACGGTGGGCAACGATACCTACGGCAAGCTTACAAAAGATATGCTCCCCGGAATTATCGATAAGTACCGAAAGTAAAATTGCATTTTACTCTGGCTGATTTAGTAACCGATATTACGCAGAACGGATGTGAGTCCGGGGCGTCCCTTGTTGAGCTTGAGATTACTGAGGACGCGCTGAAAAAAGAGTTCCGTTTTCTTGTAAAGGATAACGGCAAGGGGATGACAAAAGAACAGCTGGCGAGGGCCATCGATCCTTTTGTCACAGACGGGGTGAAGCACCCGCACCGGAAGGTGGGACTGGGGCTTCCGTTTTTAATCCAGACCGCGGAGCAGTCGGGCGGCGGCTGGGACATCCAGTCCGAAAAAGGGATTGGGACTACGGCGACGGCGTGGTTTGATACGGGCAATGTGGATACGCCGCCTGTAGGCGACTTGCCGGGAATGTTCAGGACAGTCCTGATGTTCAACGGGCCGGAAGAATTTATTATCCGGCGTTCCAGCCGTCAGGAAGGCAAGGAGCCGCTGGAATACGAATTCCGCAAAACGGAACTTGCGGAAGCCCTGGGAGGCTTTGAAGGCTCCGGGGCTCTGGTGATGCTTGATCAGTTTTTGAGATCGCAGGAAGAAGAGGAATAAAAATAGGAGGAATGATTTATGGCGAAGATGAGCTTGAAAGATTTACAAAATCTGCGGGATGTTAAAAAGAACGATCTGCAGAAGCGGGGAATCGAAGGCAAGGAAATCCATGTTGTCGTGGGGATGGGAACCTGCGGTATTGCCGCCGGGGCAAAACAAACCCTGGACGCGTTTTTAGCGGGGTTGGACGAGAATAAACTTGTGGACAGCGTGGTTGTGCGGCAAACAGGCTGCATGGGACTGTGCCACTCCGAGCCTACAGTCGAGGTTATCGCTCCTGGTATGCCCACCGTCATCTACGGAAACGTGGACGCGGCTGTCGCGAAAGAAATTATCCAAAAACATATTATCGGCAAGGAACTCCTGAGTGGCCGCATTCTGGATCGTCCCGCTGGTGACATTGTAAAAGCGTAAAGGGGGAAAAGATGGCGGAAAAGACGGCGTATAAACACTATATTCTCACCTGCGGCGGTACTGCCTGTGAATCCAACAAAGGAAATGAAATTCACGACCAGCTCATTGCCGAGGCGGAGAAGCAGGGTGTTAAGTCTGAGGTGCAGATTGTTAAAACAGGCTGTTTCGGGTTTTGCGAAATGGGGCCAATCGTCAAAGTCCTCCCGGAGGATTCATTCTACGTATTGGTGAAACCTGAGGACGCGAAAGAGATCATAGCAGAGCACATCATCAAGGGACGCGAAGTTAAGAGGCTCCTCTATAAAGACGACAACAAGAAAAAGAGCGATGCCGCGGAAGACATCCAGTTCTATCAGAAACAGTTCAGGGTTGTGCTTCGCAACTGCGGTGTTATCGATCCTGAAAGCATCGAAGAATACATTGCCCGCGAAGGCTACAAGGGACTTGAGAAAGTCCTCTTTGAATGGACGCAGGAGCAGATCATCGCCGAGATGAAAACCTCCGGTATGCGCGGACGCGGCGGCGCCGGTTTCCCGACCTGGCTTAAATGGGATCTGGCGAGAAAAGCGCCGGGCGACGTTAAATACGTTATCTGTAACGCCGACGAGGGCGACCCCGGCGCGTATATGGACCGCTCCACCGTTGAAGGCGATCCCCACTCGGTTATCGAGGGCATGATCACCGCCGGCAAGGCAATAGGCGCGCATCAGGGTTTTGTGTACATCCGCGCCGAGTATCCGCTGGCCATTGACCGGCTGAGAATAGCCCTGAAACAGGCGCAGGAATACGGCCTGCTCGGGAAAAACATCCTTGGATCGGGCTTTGATTTTGACATTGAGATCCGCCTGGGCGCGGGGGCATTTGTCTGCGGCGAGGAAACGGCGCTGATCAAATCCGTCGAGGGCAACCGGGGAATGCCCGTGCCCAAGCCTCCCTTCCCGGCGAATAAAGGACTGTGGGGAAAGCCCACTATTATCAATAACGTTGAAACCCTAGCTAACGTCCCTGTGATTACGGCGAAGGGCGGGGCCTGGCTCGCGAAACTTGGAACCGAAAAATCCAAGGGAACCAAAGTTTTCGCCCTTACCGGAAAGGTAAAGAACTCCGGCCTCGTTGAGGTTCCGATGGGAACCACCCTGCGGGAAATCATCTTTGAGATCGGCGGGGGCATCAAGAACGGAAAGAAATTCAAGGGCGTGCAGACAGGCGGGCCTTCAGGCGGTATCCTTACCGAGAAGTCCCTCGATTTGCCCATCGACTTTGAAACGCTTACAGCTAACGGCTCCATGATGGGCTCGGGCGGCATGATCGTCATGGACGAGGACGACTGCGTTGTTGACGTGGCGCGTTTCTATATGGACTTCTGCGTTGACGAAAGCTGCGGCAAATGTTCTCCCTGCCGCATCGGAACCACGCAGATACTGCGCCTTCTGGAAAAAATCGCCAACGGCAACGGCGAGGACGAAGACCTCGACAAGCTGAACGAGATTGGCGTGGCCATGACCAAGGCGAGCCTCTGTATGCTGGGCGGCAGCGCGGCGAACCCCACGCTGTCCACATTGAAAAACTTCCGCGAGGAATACATTGAACATATCCATGACAAAAAATGCCGCGCGGGCAAATGTAAAAAACTGCTGCGCTTCATGATTAGCACGGAAAAATGTATTGGCTGCGGAATGTGCGCGAAGAAATGCCCGGCGAACTGCATTACGGCTCTTGATCCGGCGAAATATCCGGACAAGAAGAAGCCTCCTTACGCCATCGATCAGAACGCCTGCGTTAAATGCGGCGAATGTCTGAAGAATTGCAAGTTTGGCGCGGTTACACGGGGCTAAGGAAAAAGGAGTTAATAGATGATAAACTTAAAAATAAACGGCATTCCGGTTCAGATTGAGGAAGGAACCACGATCCTTGAGGCGGCGAAAAAGGCGAATATTATCATTCCTTCCCTTTGTTATAATCCCGACCTTCCGGCATGGGCTTCCTGCGGCATCTGCATAGTCCGCGTCGCCGGCAGCCCCAAGATGATCCGCGCCTGCACGACTCCGGTTGACGGAAGCCTTGAAGGCAAAGAGATCGTCACCCATGACGGCGAGATCATCGCCACCCGGCGCACAGTGCTGGAATTGATCCTTTCCAACCATCCAAACGATTGTCTGCAATGCCCCCGCAACGGAAACTGCGAGCTGCAGAACCTCGCCGCGGAATTCGGCATACGCCAGTCGCCCTACAAAAAGGTAATGAACGGAGTCCCCATTGACGATTCCAACCCGGCGATTGTCCTTAACCCGGAGAAATGCATTCGCTGCGGCAGGTGCGTAAAGGTCTGCCAGGACGTGCAGAACGTCTGGGCGCTTGAGTTCCTGGGACGCGGCATCAAGGGAAAGATCGCCAGCGCCGCCGACGTTCCGTTAGGCGACAGCCCCTGTATCAAGTGCGGCCAGTGTTCGGCCCACTGCCCGGTCGGCGCGATTTACGAGCGCGATGACACGGCGAAGGTCTGGAAAGCCCTGCAGAATCCCGAACTCCATACGGTAGTGCAGATCGCCCCGGCGGTCCGCGTCGCCCTCGCGGAGGAATTCGGCTTTGATCCCGGAACCCTTGTTACCAAAAAAATATACGCCGCGCTCAGGCGGCTCGGTTTCAAGACCGTTTTTGACACAAACTTCTCCGCCGACCTTACGATCATGGAAGAAGGCTCCGAGCTTAAAAAACGCCTGGTTACAAAAGGCAGCACCATCCCGCTGATCACCTCCTGCTGCCCGGCCTGGGTCGATTATATGGAAAAATACTACCCCGACATGATCGACAATTTCTCGACAGCTAAATCACCGCAGCAGATGATGGGCGCCATGATAAAGGCTTATTGGGCGAAGAAGGCCAATGTGCCGCCGCAAAAAGTGTACTCGGTTTCAGTTATGCCCTGTACCGCGAAAAAGTGGGAAACCCACCGCAACGACGACATGAAGAGCGCCGGGAAATTCTTAGGTATGGACACTGGCTACGATGTTGACATATCGATAACCACCCGCGAGCTTGCCAGGATGATAAAGCAGGCGGGCATTGACGTATTGAATCTTTACGATGAGGAAGCGGACAACCCCTTGGGACCGTATACCGGCGCGGGAACCATTTTCGGCGCGACAGGCGGCGTTATGGAAGCGGCGGTACGCAGCGCCTACTTCCTTGTCAACAACAAGGAACTTCCCAATGTGGACTTTAAGCCTGTTCGCGGGCTTGACGGCGTAAAGTCGGCTGAAGTTGATTTCGGCGTTCCCATTCCGAACGGTAAGGGAACCAAAATCCGCATAGCCGTAGCCCACCAGCTTGGAAACATCGCCGCCGTACTGGATGAAATCCGCAAGGCCAAGTCCGAGGGGAAAGAGCCCCCGTATCACTTTGTGGAAGTTATGGCCTGCAGGGGCGGATGCGTGGCGGGAGGCGGCCAGCCCTACGGCGCCACCGACGATGTCAGGCACAAACGCGCTCAGGGCCTCTATGTTGACGATGAGAAATCACAGTTCCGCTGCTCGCATCAGAACCCCTTCATCAACCAGGTGTACAAGGAATTCCTTGACGAGCCGAACGGTCACAAGGCGCATGAGCTGCTGCATACCAAGTACTCGGAACGGAAACTGTATATTAAGTAAGCTAACGGGGAACAGGGAACAGGGAACAGGGAGAAAGGATTGGTTGACAGGGAGATATTAAGCCGCGTTGATCACACATTGTTAAAGATGACCGCCTCATGGGAAGAGATTAAAACACTCTGCGATGAGGCGGTTCGTTTTAAAACGGCTTCAGTATGTATCCCGCCTGTTTATGTTAAACCGGTCTTTAACGAATTCGGAAAAGACCTTGTTGTCTGCACGGTGATCGGTTTCCCTCTGGGCTATACCTATACTGCTGTTAAATGTAATGAAGCGAAAATCGCCCTGGAAAACGGAGCCGGCGAAATTGACATGGTAATAAACCTGGGCGACGTGAAAAACGGCAATTACGATTTGGTTTTGGAAGAAATTAAAAACATAAAGAAAGTATGCGGGGAAAAAATTCTTAAAGTTATTATCGAGACATGTTACCTGAATGAAGAAGAAAAAATAAAACTCTGCGGCATTGTCAGCGGGGCAGGGGCGGACTTTATCAAAACATCGACGGGCTTCGGAACGGCGGGCGCGGTCATTGCCGATGTAAAACTGTTTAAACAGCATATTGGGCCGGGCGTTAAGGTTAAGGCCGCGGGCGGCATAAAAACCCGCGAAGATTTGGAAGCGTTTATCCAGGCCGGAGCCGACCGCATAGGCACTAGCTCCGCCGTAAAATTGCTTTCGGTCGCAAACGCCGCCGCAGACGGCGCCGGCGCCGCCGCCGGATATTAGAAATAAGAGG
>Ga0268262_10003458_pt1 | contig 17079 bp, 16 predicted proteins | sample TergutNc150P3_FD_190354 | JGI IMG/M metagenome (GOLD analysis project Ga0268262, IMG submission 190354) | Nasutitermes corniger P3 segment gut microbial community from laboratory colony in Florida, USA - Nc150 P3 (SPAdes) (version 2) | ecosystem: Host-associated > Arthropoda: Insects >... | reverse complement strand
CTCCGTACTTTCACCGTTTAGCAAACTCTGTACTTCTTCAAATTCTGTAATCCATTCAGATAGCTTTTGCTGCAATAAGTTCTTTTCTGGCAAATACAAACTGTATTCAGATGCATAGATATTTGAATCCTCTGGGAGCGTGAGTTCCACAATATTATCGTTTTTTTCGCGACAAAGCAATATACCAACTGTTGGTTTCTCAAAATCTTTCCTAACATAACGGTCAAAATAGTTTACATACATTTGCATTTGCCCTAAATCTTGGTGTTTTAATTCTGATGTTTTAAGGTCAATCAGAACATAACACCGCAACAGACGATTGTAAAAAACAAGGTCTACAAAAAATGATTTTTCATCAAAGCTAAATCGTTTTTGACGAGATTCAAAAAGAAATCCTTTTCCAAGTTCAAGTAAGAATTTTTGCAACTTCAAAATAATAGCTGATTCCAAATCTGTTTCACTGTATATTGAATCTTCTGCCATATTAAGAAATTCAAGTACAAGCGGATTTTTCAGCATATCACGAGGTTTTTCTATCGTTTGCCCTTCTTTTGCGAGCCGCATAACCTCAACTTTATCGCGCGAGAGGGCAAGTCTCTCATAGAGGCTGCTATTGTACTGCCGTTTAAGTTCGTCAACTGTCCATTGGTTATTGGCTGCTTCAAGTTCATAAAAGCTACGTTCATCTGTGTTTTCAATTCTTATTAGAACTACATAATGAGTCCAGCTTACTTTGAAAAGGTCAGTCAATGCCTGACCTTTTTGAGGTTCAGTGAAAAGGTCAGTTAATAACTGACCTTTTTTGAATTTAACAGTCAATGATTGTTGAATTGGCTGTACATATGTCAAATAGAATTTTTTTGCGTTTTTCAAATTAGTGAGCGAAAAACCGCGCCCGAGTTTTTTAGTCAAATAAACTGATAATTCATTCAATAGCCCTTTCCCATACTCAGCACGAGTTTCTCCGCCTTGTTCCTTTTCAACAATCATGCGTCCAATCTCAAAATAAGTAATGCACATTGTCAAATCGGCTGTACGCCCAACGTATGTTCGTGCTTTTTCTATGATATAAGCGACTTTATCAAAAAAATCATTGTTCATATTTCAAATATAGAAAAAGAATATTCCCTAAAGGGTCTTTTGATAATATAGAAAATTGAATTTGAGAGCTTCTCCCATAGGGTCAATTTCACTCCCTCTTCCTAAACAAAATACGCTCCGGTGGCACTCCCTCTGGTTTTGGAATATGCTCAATTTCTTTCCAAGGGATTGGCGTGTATTGTTCTTCTAGTATGTTTTCTATTTCTTTTGGAAATTCTAGGGTTACTCTATCATATATCACTATTTGTCCGTTTTTAACATAATTCAAAACAGAATCTGCATAGCCGGGTATTCTGCTAAAGAGCCTATAATCCATTAAAAAATAAGGACCATAAGGGGAGTGTTTGCCTATTTCTGAACTGTAGCAAAGAAAAACATCTATATTTGAATTACTACATAAGTTTACAAAACGTTTTACACCAGTTTGTTCCATAACAGAATCTATGTATTTTGTTATTGGAACACTCATCGCTGTTGTTTTCTTTTTATTAAAATTTTGAGAACGTTTTTCCCAGTTTATATCTGGTAGGTTTAAAATGGAAAAAGTTAATAATACGAGCAATAGCGCATTTATTTTATTTTTTGAATTTATATTGTATTTTATTAAAATTGCAGCATAAAATGGCACTGCAAAAATAAAATGATGACTATAATATTCTCCACCTAGTCCAACGGAAAGCGAAGTTAAAAATAGGGCAACAACAAGCGATAAAATTTGCAAGGGTTTTGTTCTACTAATCCACAGCGAGGCGCAAAATACCGAGGCAAATAAATAACCAAAGCTCAGGGAATATAAATTTTGGTCGCTAAACAATTTCCAAAAATGAGCAGCCCTTTCTAAGGGAGAAGAACCTAGGGCGTTTACATGAGTGCCGGTCATATAACTTAAATAACTTAAAAATCCATCTATCCAACCTAAAGATAGGAGTGTTATTATTCCGAGACATAGAGCGATTAGCAAAGGTAGGGCAAATTTCAAAGACCAGTCTTTTATATTTTCGCTCAGTATAAAAGAAGCTCCCAAAATCGGAAATAAAAATGGTTCTTTAAATCCACAAGAAATAAGTATGCACAAAGAAATTCCCAAAATTTTTAAAATTTTATATTTTTCAAAAGAACTCATCATTAATAAAATTGAGAGTGCCCCAAAAGCCGCTCCAAAAGATTCAACCTGTACCAGACCAGCACGTTCATCTGAATAAAGAGCCAGCAAAAGTCCAAGCAAGGCAGAAAATGCTATGCCGAATATAGATTTTTCTTTTGAATATAAAATATAAGCGAGCAAAGGGATTATCGCTATAATAAGCAAAACCAAAACTTGTGCTATATGAGTTAAAATCGGGCTATCAAAAAAATAAAAAGAGAGAGCAGAGAGAACAAAAATCCCCGGCGGTTTAATGTCAAATAACCCAGAATATGGCGGAATGCCATTTGCTATGCCCCTGCCAACAGTCCAGAAAATATTGGTATCCCAAGCATTAAAGGCACCAGAGAGTTCATACAAAAGCATTCTGCAAAAATATTGAAAAACAAAACCGAATAGCAGAGATAAAATAATGGCAGAAATATGGTTTGCTCTATTGGAAATATGCTTATTCCATTGCAGAGCAAATAGCAATAGCACCGCAACAAGGGCAAATGGCATTCCCCAAGAGAATGCGTGTAAATTAGATGTATTTATCGGTTTTATTACAAAACCATTTTCTCCGCCATCGCTTTGCAAATTTATAGATACTGTTTGGTAAAGAGGGTCGGGCAAATCAAAAGAAAGTTTTAGCTCAATAGGTTTTGATAAATCGCTTGGAAATTTCGTTTCATAATGGAACTTAGTTCCTAAATTAAGAGGTTTATCTTTTAGAAAAAAATCATAATCCACTAAACTTTTTAACCTAAACTGGGCAAAATAAATTTGCCCAGAATCCAATCCTCCTTGTTTGTCTTCGGTTTGAATTAAAATATTACCTGAAATAACAGGTTGTTCTGCCTTTAACCAAAAATAAGAAGAAATTATTGCCACTAATACTAGCAGGCATAAAAAGGCATATTGTTTTAAGCTATTTTTCAATTTACGATAATATAGTTAATAAACCTTCAAATTATTAGCTTCTATTTCCACACCTTCGCCAACCTGCCTCACAATGCCAATGCCATAAGCACTTGCCCTGTCTAAAACTTCATCGCTAAAAGAAAATCCTGCTATGCCTAGGTAAACATCGTAATTATCAAATTCATGGAAATACTCCCTGAATTTTTCAACACGTTCTTCCGCAAACTCTATCACAAAATCTGGATGTATCCTATTTTTTACCTCTATCAAGGCTATGCTGTCTCCATTGACAAGCGCAATGTCAAACTCTATTTTATACTTCTTGCCCTTGTGCGTCAAATTTGGTATCATTTCATCGTATTTTATCCTGCCAAATTCCAGTTTTTCCTTAAATACATTTTGGAAAAATTGCTCCGCGTGATGACCTGCATTGTTGCTTATGCCGCCAACTAGAATACCCTGTTCTTCCATACGCTCTTTAATTTTTTTTATTTCAGCATCGTATTTTTCCCATTCAATAGCTCTTTTTTCCCACCTAGCGTCAGCTTCTTCCTGCATAGCGGCAAATTTTTTTTGCCTAGCGGCAGTTCTTTCTTGTATCGCAGCAGTTTCTTCCTGTATCGCAGTAGTTTCTTTCAGCAACTGCCTGATTTCCTTCGTCAATTGTTCAGATTCCTTGTCCATAAACATCCTCATTAAATTGTTTGGGTTTATTGTACAATATAGTTATAAATTCAGAAATATACCCCAAAAAACACAAAATCTATAAATTTTGCACACATCTGTTGCCTCTCCACCCCATTTTCACCCCCAATATCACACAAAACCGCAGTTTTTACACAAAATTTCACTTCCTCACCCTAACTAACTCCCAAAAATCGCTATGCACTTGCTCGCCTGTGATTGTATCAACAATGGTGAGTTTCCACGTATTGGTATCTTTGTTAAAGAATGAAAGATTATATGTATCCATATAATCATTTTCTTTGTAAGGGCTTTCCATTAAAAGAGAATCATTTACAAAATGCTGAACTTTCCAAGGTTTGGAGAGTTCCTTTGGAACTCTGAAATATAAATCTACAGTTGTATCAGTTGGTTCAACTTTATTTAATATCCTGAGCAAACCAAGAGGGTCTATATCATTAAAACCGATAATTTTATGAATGCTTAATGGGTTAAGGTGCTCAAGTATTCTTGTGCTAAAAACTTCCTGTGTATTAAAATACCGCATAGCTCTATCGCATGCCCTAAAAGCATTACTAGTTTGCATTTTTGGATTTCCAACAATTTTATCACAGCTACTTGTATTTATAAAATAAACCTCACCATTATAATCCTCTAATATTTCATTTAAATCTTTGGAATTCAAATCTAAAAGAGTATTGTATTGGTATGTAGAGTAACCATTGGCAATTGTAAAAAGCGAACGCCAATAAAAAAGCAACACTCGTTTTTGCTCTTTTTCCCTCAGCCATTTATTGACTTCATATTCTTCTATAGCAGCGTAATTATATGTAATTGGAATATCTTTTATGAATGTTTTATATTCAACAAGGCAAGTGCTTAAAATTATTGTCAGAACCCCAATTTTTGGGATTATAGGATTTACAGGATTAAATAACCTTATTTTTTTTAGCACTGTTCCTGCCCCACATAAAAACAAAGCTCCTAAAAAAGCCATTGCGGGCAAAATAACCAAGGCAAATCTCCATTGAACAATCATACTTATATCTGCACTAACTCCGTCAAAGAGAATAAGGTATTGAGGGGAGAGAAGAAGGAGGAATATAAGGATGTATTTATAAGATATATAATTCCCCGCTTTTAGCGGGGCAGCAGAATTTAAATGTGCTTCGTTGTTAGCTGATGGGGGGTGTTGTAGTTTAGACCTAAATTCCTTTATAGTTAAAACTATCAATGTTATTAGACCAAACAAGGCGAGCCAGGTGAAATAAGGCAAAAATGGATATACAAGTGTGCCATCATCGCTGGTGTGCGGCAATGCCATTATATTGAAATCAGTTGCTATATTGCTGAACAAATGCCCATGTGCGCCATACGCACCGCCTTGCAAATCGCTATCCCTATTATAAGAAAGAGTGCAAAGAACCGGAAGGGAAAAAAATGATAGGGTAGCGAGGAAAGCCCCGAATTGAAAGTTATGAATCTTGAATTTCTTTTTATATAAAAGCACCCCAATAAAAGCGAACAAGCAAAACACAGTTTCTGAGCGTGTTTGTGCAAAAAATGCGAGAGTCAAAGCTAGCAATAACCAATGCCTAGTAGTATCCCTATCATAAGCCCATTTCAAAAATAAAAGCGAAACCCCAAACAATGTGACATAAATAGGTTCAACAGAAGCCGACCGAAACCCAAACAACAAAACCGGACAAACCGCAAGCAACGCCACCGCCAGTAGGGGCAAACCTATGTGTTTGCCCCTATCTGGCCCCACGGGGTTGCCCCTATCTGGGAACGGCAACCACGCCACCAATGCCAAATAAAACGAGAGCAATGCCAGCACCAAAAAAAACAGATGCAAATTATGAACCCAATACAGATCCGTGCCAAAAAATGGCATTCCAAGCATATAAATATAACTGAGCCCCCTTGTTTTTATTGTACTGTCCATAACGCAAGCCAAACCCTGTTCCATAAAAAGACCTTGGGTACAAAGCTGACCCACCTGATTGTAGTAGAGATTTTGGGCAATAACATAATGTATGGATTCATCTGCCTGAACGCGAGAACGGGGTTCTATAAAAGCAATGCTCATAGCAAGGGCAAAGGCTATTACTATGGATACGGGGACAAGGGATAGGGGGCTAGGGATAAGTTCTTTAAGCCACAGATAAAAATCTTTGGAGAGTTTCACAAAGAGTAAAAGTCCAAGACCTAGTTGCAAGGAAAAGACCCAAAATGGAGAATAGGTATCTAATTTGTAAACCAAATCTTTGTAGCCTAGCACTGGCAAAATAAAAATTACCAAAGGAACTAGGCAGGCAAAGATTAAAAAGAAAAGAGACCCTCTCCCCTTAAGGAGAGGGAACTTATTATTCATAAGCACAACTTATTTTAAATTTTCAAAGTTCGGAGTCAATGGCCTGCAATTAGTACCGACAGAAGCTTTAACGGCATTAGCCATATCAATACTTACTGTCCACTGAGCAGCAGTATTCTCACAATCGTTAAGTTTAACTTTGGGTTGTGCGGTCCACACAAGACTACCATTAACATCAGTAATATCTTGACCGAGAGTTATTTGACTAACAGCATAAGTAAAACCCGATGAGATAGAACCTAATGTCTTATAGTCAGTCTCTCCAGGGAACAGATAGCCGATATTTTTGTTTCCACCTAAAGCACCTTTTTCCATTAGGTAAGCGGCTTGCATTTTAGTCCAAGTGCCTGCTGCACCCGGGACTTCTTGTGCTTTTGCCTTGGCGCTCATGCCAAAGAGTTTTGGAATGGCAATAGCTGCCAAAATACCGATGATCACAATAACGACCATCAATTCAATGAGGGTAAAACCCTTTTTTTGTGTCTTCATAGGAGACTCCTTATTTTTATGACCGAAAATTTTTCTTGAAAACCTTATTTTCCTTAAAAACCTTGGTCGGGTTATGTTAACATTGTTAATATACATTATTTTTCTGCCCTGAGGTTAAAAAATCAGCACAAATGTCATTTTTTTGTCATTTTTTGTGCTGTTTTGTGTAAAAACGGCAATTTTATGTGATATTTGGTGGTATTATGGGTGAAAATGAATTTATATACGTAATTTTCTATATTAAATATTACGTATGAGTGTAGCAAAATTAACATTGAGCGTTTCGCCAGTTTTAATAAAAAAGGGAAAACGCATAGCGCAAAAGCAGAATAACAGCCTGTCTGCTTTAATAAGCGATTTTTTGGAGAATCTTGAAGAGCCTCCAACTAAAGCTAAATCAAATTACGAACTCTCTCCAGAGATTAAGGAAATGTGCGGAGCTTATCGTTTGCCAGAAGGCAAAACCGAAGATGATTTAAAATTTGAGTACCTTTTCAATAAACATATTATCCATGAATATTAAAATTTTTTTAGATACAAATGTCTTTTTAGATCATTTTCTAAAGAGAGAGCCTCACTGGGAGGCTTCGGCAATAATTATGGATAAGGTTGCTCACGGGCGAATTTTAGGTTGTACTTCTTCCGTATCTTTTTGCAATATAAATTATTTGTTAAACAGATTGGATAAAAAAAGGATTGTGGAAAAGGATTTGCAATTTTTGCTGAACATAATTCAAATTGTGCCTGTAAATGGGCAAATGCTAGGACAGGCACTGTTTGAGGCACTTCCAGACTACGAAGATTCTGTGCAATATGCCTCTGCATTAAAAGCCAACTGCGATTTTATAATAACCACAAATAAACGGCATTTCTCAAACTGCAAAATTTCAGTATTAAATGCAAGCGAGTTTATTAAAATTTAGGATAATGTTTTAGGTAAAATAAAACTAAATGAAGTAGTTGATGATTTGCAAAGATTACATGATATAGCATTAGCGAAATGCAAAGAAAATAATATTGAACCTGAAAAATGTTATATAAATTGGTGGATTGATTATTGACAGAATATTTGAGATTTTGTATATTCATAAATAAGGATAACGAGGACATTTTATGGCGATAAAATTCAAGTTGAATAAGCGAAAAGCCGTTGAGGCTGTTCTTTGGTTTATCAAAGCAAAAAAAATCAATGATATGTATGCTATATGGAAAATGCTTTTTGCAGCTGAAAAATATCATTTGAACAAATACGGCAGACCTATAACTGGTGAAACATACCTAGCTATGCAACTTGGCACTGTACCGAAATGGCTTTATAAAGAGGCCTGCGAACAGTTTGGCATTGGTTTTGTTAAGGTCGGAAGAAAATTGATTGCGGAACGCAATTGCATAAAAGATTTTCTCTCCGATACCGACATAGAGGCTTTGAAACATGGATACAAGGAATATGCAGGAATGGATTTTGATGCCATAAAGGAGAAAAATCATAAAGAACCTGCCTGGGCCAAACATTGGAAACGCAGAGGGAAATTGAAAGAAGTTCCGATACATTTTGAAGACCTTATAGACGAAGATTGGCTAAGAGAAGAATTGGCTTGGAGTTCGTCTTCTCTTGTGATTTGATATGAATAAAATCATAGTCCCAAAAATATCCGAAGTTTACATCATAGATGTATCAAAAATATTACCGCATTGCGAGACAAAATATTGCATCTGTATAACAACGGGAATTAATAAATATTTCTTAATCAACTCAGAAAACAGAGAAATGTATGATACTTTTGAGATTAATGCTTCTGATTATAAATTCTTGAAACATAATAGTTATGTTGGATGTTCAAAGGCTCACACACTGGAAAGCAATCTTATTATCAAAAAAATAGGTAATCTTAATTTCAACGATATGTCAAAAATATTGGAAAAAATACGAAAATCAAAATATATAGCAAAACCAGAACGAGAGTCTATGACACTTGAACTAGAAGAATGGCTAAATAATTACAAAAAAATGTAACAACATTTACTATATTCATTATCTAGAATGGCAAATTTTACTCTTTCATTGATTATCCCGTGTTATAACGAAGAAAATACAATTGAAAATTGTATTGAAAAGGTGCGTAAAATAAACGAGAACCAAAATTTTACCCTAGAGCTTGTGGTTGTGAATGACTGCTCTACCGATAAATCTGCAGAAAAGCTATCAGAAATTTCCAATAAATACCCCGAAATAAAAATATTTACCCACGAAAAGAATCGCGGGAAAGGCGCAGCGCTGAGAACCGGTTTAATGGCGGCTACCGGCGACTATATAGGCATACAAGACGCAGACGATGAATATAATCCCCTTGAATATTTGGAAATGCTTAAACCGCTTTTGGAAAATAAAGCCGATGTTGTTTATGGCTCGCGATATCTGAAACCCGATACGCGAAGGGTACTTTATTTTTGGCATACTTGGATGAATAAATCGCTCACTATGGTTTCAAATATGTTTACAAATCTGGATATAACCGATATGGAAACCTGTTACAAGCTATTCAGAAAAGAAACGATTAAACAAATAGCTCCGCTGCTTAAAGAGGATAGATTTGGATTTGAACCAGAAGTGACGACAAAAGTTGCTCAAGGTGGTTATCGCGTTTACGAAACTGCTATTTCTTACTATCCCAGAAGTTATGAAGAGGGCAAGAAAATCGGATGGAAAGACGGTGTTCGGGCATTGTATTGCCTACTTCATTACGGAGCGCATACAGCTCCTATTCCTATGCAAATATTGATCTATCTGTTTATAGGTGGAGTATCATTGCTTGCCAATATGGTATTTTTTGTGCTTGGGAATTATCTCTCAATTCCAATAAATTATTCAATTGTCGGTTCTTTTATTTTGGCTGCCGCAGTTAATTATATCTTATGTATTTTGATTTTGTTCAGGCATAATGCGCGGTGGAAAACGCCCAGTGAGTTATTTATGTACCTAATTTCGGTATCATTTATGTGTGCTTTGGATTTTGGTTTAACGCAAGGGTTAATCGCGCTTTCTTGCGGATTGGTTTTATCAAAATTCATTGCTTCAATCCTAGGCTTTATTGGGAATTTTGTTTTGAGAAAATTTCTGGTTTTTCCAGAAAGATCTCCACGCCCAAGCAACCATGCTACACCTTCATAACCATTATCTTAGAGTGCCTCTTAACATCGTACTTCTCCTTTTTTGAAGGAGGCAAATCTTCTGCAGAACCGTCTTTAAAACCAAAGCTATAGAACCAGTCGGAGGCTTGAGTTGTTAAAAGGAAAAGTTTTTTTGCTTTTTGTTTTTTTGCTTTCTCTATCAAAAAATTCACAACGGCTTCGCCAACTCCAGCATCTTTGTAGTTTGCGCCAACGGCAATGGCGGCTATTTCGTAGCAGTTGTTTTCGTAAGTGTGCAAGGCTCCGCAGCCGTGAATTGCATTATCCACTTCATAAACAATGTAGTCTTCAAGTTTGGCTTCAATATCTTCTTGGCTTCTGGAAATCAAAAGCCCACCTTCCACATAACTCTGCATAATACGAAGCATATCTGGGATGTCTTCTATGGTTATAGGGCGCAAATTCCGGTATTCATTTGCATAAACCATAGTTCCATTGCCACGGCTAGAAAATACCTCTTGCAAAATATTTCCCTGAATAATTCCAGAAAGCAAATGAACACGCTTTACTCCGTTGCGACAAGCCTTTATTGAGTTTTCCAAATAATCCCTTTGCGCAAAAGTCAATTTGGGATGCGTTTTTAAAACTTCACTTGCCTGATTGATGTCCAAAGCGGAAATTAATCCCTGACCTGGAAGCTCAATTCCACCTTCCTCACCTATAAAAAAAAGTTTTCCAACCGGAAGGTAGCGACCAAGTTCGGTTGCGAGTTCCGTGCTGGAAATATTATAAGCGTGCCCCAATTTATTCCAGCCTATTGGCGGCAAAATAGGGACAAAGCCGTCTTGCAAAAGTCTTTCTATAATGCTGCGTTCAATGCGTTCTATTTTTCCAGTTCGCATATAATCCACTCCATCTGCAATGCCAAGACTGCTGGCTCTAACCCAGTTCCCCTGAATGCCATTTATTCCACTTGCGGTTAAATAAGAGAGTATGCGCTGCGCTGCACCGAGAGAGGCCTGCTCCACCAGCGGCAATGCCTCTTGCGTGGTTAAGCGAACTCCCTTGTGAAAGTTGGTTTCTAATTTATATGCTTTGAGCTGGCGGTCTATGCTGCTCCTTGTACCCGGCACTATAAGAACTTTTATCCCCACAAAGTGAAGCTGGGCAATATCCCTTACAAGCACCGGAAACGCGGGGTTGTCTAAAAGAGAATCTTCTATTTTCAATATGAACAACTGGCCTTTGAACCTTGAAATGTAAGAGAACACTTCGCGAATTGCGCTGGCGAGGGCATTATTTGCGTTCTTGTTAGCAGGCATGCAGAGAATTTAGAATTTTCTATATTACTGCAAATTTCGTAGAGGCAAATCTGGAAAGTATATCTAAATTAGATTCTTTGGTGCTTGGCGCGTGCAAGCGCTCTGGGGTGGATTTGGTTGAAATTGAAAAAAATTTCATAGGCAAGCGAAAGGTTTTGAGAGTTTTTATAGATAAAAGCGGCGGAGTTGATGTTGAGGACTGCGCAAGCACAAGCCGTTATTTGAGCGAAGAATTGGACAAAGATGCAAATTCCAACCTAATAGAGGGAGCTTATACCATAGAGGTTTCTTCCCCAGGGCTGGATTTTGACAAGAACTCTAAAAAAGGTGGAAAATGGCAAAAAAAATAGCAAAGAAAAACAATATGGTGAGAGAAGCTTTGGAGCTTTTGGCAAAAGAAAAAAACGTTGCCATAGAAGATGTATTCACCGCTTTTAAGGAATCTCTCATCGCTGCAGCCCGCAAATTCATGAAGCTGCACAAAAACATAGAGGTGGATGTTGACCCAGAGACCGAAGACATAAAAGTTGTGCTTAGGGTAGAGGTTGTTGACGATTTCCCCGACTATGACCCAAATCTCTCTCCCGAAGAAGTTGAGAAAATGGACGAGCATTATATGCTTGAAGAAGAGGCAAAGGAATATCACCCCGAAGCTGCCGCAGGCTATATGCTGGAAGTTGAGCTGCCATTTGAGAACTACGGCCGTTTAGCCATTCAAGAAACACGCCAGCGATTGAAAGCGCGCATGGGCGATGTGGAACGCAACCGCGTTTTTGAGATTTTCAAGCATAAAATAGGCACTCTGATTAACGGGCAGGTTTTGAGGATTGAAAAGAACAACGCCATAATCTCCATAGGCAGCAATGTAGAAGCCGTGCTTCCAAACAGCAACCGCATGAGCAAAGACCGCTGGAAACTTGGGCAATCCGTGAAAGCCGTTATAGACAGCATTTCCGAGCCATCAAAAGGCACGGGAGCACAGGTGGTTCTTTCCAGAGTTAGCAAAGAATTTGTCAGGGAATTATTCAAGCAAGAGATTCCAGAAGTGTACGATGGCACAATAGAAATAAAGGGAATTGTCCGCATACCGGGCTACCGTGCCAAGGTCGCCGTTTTTTCAAGAGACGACAGGGTTGACCCTTCCGGTGCTTGCATAGGTCTTAAAGGCCAGCGTGTGCAAGCCATCACAAGGGAATTGAACAACGAGCGCATAGACGTGGTGCATTGGGATCCAGACCCAGATGTGTATTTCCGCAGAGCGCTTGGCGCAAGCAGCAATATAAATATAATAAAGTCCTTTGAAGTTCCTGGTTTTAATCCGCCCCGAACCGTTGTGGTTGTTGGCGATGAAGATGTTGGAATTGTAATAGGCGACAAAGGTCAAGCCGTTAGGCTTGCTGGCATGTTGTTAGGCAAAGATATTTGCATATTCAGCGAATCGGACTGGGCAAATAGCTCTGAAGAGGAAAGAGAGACTCTAATTCATTCTCAAGACCCTCGTACGGTTGCAAAAAAAGCAGCAAATTTGGAAACCTTGTTCAACAGTAAAGAAAATGTGGAAAAACCTTCTCCAAGCGGGGCAAAAAACTCTGATGAGTAATGAACTAATATCAATTAAAGCGTGGGCAGAAAAACATTCCTTTGACCAAGGAGACACGTTTGACTATTTGAAAGGAAAAACCTTAGATGGCGTATTGGTTAAATCCACAAACACAAAGGTTTCCGAAGCAGCTTTGGATTCTTTCAAGGGCGATGTTCTAAGTGCCCAAAAAAGAAAACCCGCTAATAAAGGTGTTAAAAAAACCAAAACCGAAAAGTCGGAAAGTTCTGGTGGAAAAAGTACCTTAACAACGCTAAAAAAAATAGACAAACCAAAGCCTGCATCGCAAGCAAAGGCTGCACCACCAAAAGAACCACCTGCACCACCACCAGCGGCAAAGCAAGAACCAGCAACAAGCGCGGCACCGCCTTCCCCGCCGCCCGCACAAAAGCCAAAGCCCACACCAGAAAAAAAACAGCCAGAGAAACATATTGCCGCAAAACCAGAAATTCATAAAGAAGAAACTTACGAAGAACAAGAGCAAGAACAGGAACAAATTGAACATACCGAGCAGCAGTCTGTTACAAGCGAACCTAAAAAAACAGTTGCATTCACAGCTGATGTTTCAAAGGTTGTGGATCCCGCAATTTTGGCGCGCATTCAAAAGAGCAAGCAAGAAAAAGCCACCATGCGCAACAACAGGGGCGATAAAAACAAAGGTGGCAAAAACCAGCAAAACAATAACAACAGAAATAACGGTTCAAAACAAACTTCCGCAACAGGCTACAGCGGAAATTTGCGCATACAGCCAAGGCAAACAGAAAACAAAGCGCAAGCCGGCTTACAAACTAGGCGTCCTGGCTTTGGCACAACTCTGCAAGATGTTTTATCTGCAAATGCACCCGCTCATAAAGACTTTTTAGACAACAGAACCCGCACCGGCAAAGGCGGGCACGGCGATTCCCGCAAACGTGGCAAAAAAGGAAAGGACTCTCTGAGAGAGAGGGAAATTCAAAAGGAAAATATTGAAAAGGCTCAAAAAAGAGTTTCTGACGTTTTGGTTTCTCTCTCCAAAACACCTGTTAAAAAAGTATATAACAAAGACAAAATCCAAGCCGAGGGAGCCGAAGCCTCAAAGGTGATATACGTTTCCGCTTCTGTTTCTGTTGGCGAGCTTGCGAGCCTTATGGAACAGCCCTCTGCAAGCGTTATTGGCAAGTGCATGGAAATGAACGAAATGCTAACCATAAACAAACGCTTGGATTTTGATATGGTGCAAATAATAGCCTCCGAATTTGGTTTTGAAGCCAAACTTCAAGAGGAATACCAAGAAGAAACACTTGGCATTCAGGCAGATGCAGAAGAGACTTTGAGACCAAGGCATCCGGTGGTGACTGTTATGGGTCACGTAGATCACGGAAAAACTTCGCTCTTGGATTATATTCGCAAAACCAATGTGGTACGCGGAGAATCTGGCGGTATAACCCAGCATATAGGCGCTTATGAGGTAGAAACTCCAAACGGGAAAATCACATTCTTGGATACCCCAGGTCACGAAGCCTTTAACGCAATGCGTACCCGCGGTTCGCAAGTTACCGATGTTATAGTTTTGGTGGTTGCCGCAGACTCAATGGTTATGCCGCAAACTGTGGAATCAATTGAACTTGCAAAAATGGCAAATGTTCCTATTCTTGTTGCCATAACAAAAATAGATTTGCCTACCGCAAACCCAGATAAAATAATGTCTCAGCTCTCCGAAAGAGGTGTGCAGGTGGACGAATGGGGCGGCAGTGTTAGCTGTGTGAAAATATCTGTTAAAACCGGAGAAGGCATAGAAAAATTGCTAGAGACTCTCGCTCTGGAATCTGATGTTTTGGAATTGAGAGCAAATCCGGCTGCAAGCGCAAGAGGTGCTGTTGTAGAAAGCCGCTTGGATGCGGGCAAGGGAACAATAGCCACCATTTTGGTTCAAAACGGAACCTTACGCGTTCGCGATTGTTTTGTGTGCGGAAATTACAGCGGCAGAGTTCGCGCCTTGTTCAACGAACACGGCGATAGTTTAAAAGAAGCAGGTCCCAGCACACCTTGCCAGGTTCTGGGCTTTAACGGCACTCCGCAAGCAGGCGATGATTTGGTTGTTGTGGAAAGCGATCAAGCAGCCTCAGAAATTGCGGCTAAACGCCAGCACACAGCTCACGAAAGAGCCTTGCGCTTTAAAACTCACATGTCTCTTGAACAGGTTTATGACGAAGCAAAGTCCGGCAAAATATCTGAACTCAACCTTGTGATAAAAACCGATGTTGCTGGTTCTTGCGAAGCGCTTGCAGAATCTTTGACCAACCTCTCAAACAACGAAGTGAAAATCAAAATTGTTCGCAAAGGTGTTGGCGCAATCAACGACGATGATGTGCGTTTGGCTTCTATTTCCAATGCGATTATAGTTGCATTCCATTTAATGCCTTCTCATTCCATAAGAGAACTTGCGGAGCAAGAGGGCGTTGAAATTAAAACCTACCGCGTTATATACGATGTTATAGAAGAGATAAAGGGCGCAATAGAAGGCTTGCTGAAACCTGTGAACAAAGAAGAAGTAACAGGCGAAGCCGAAATTCGTCAGGTGTTCAAAATACCAAAAGTTGGCTTAATCGCTGGTTGCATGGTTAAGAGCGGTGAGGTTGATAGAGAATCTCAAGTTCGCGTTTATAGAGATGGCGTTGAACTTGGCTTAACAAAAGTCCAGTCGTTAAAGCGAGTGAAAGACGATGTTTCTTCTGTTAAAACCGGTCTTGAATGTGGCATTGGTCTCAGAGGCTACGACAATATAGAAGAAGGCGATGTTCTGATATTCTTTAAGCAGGTATCTGTTGCCCGCACTTTGGCAGACGTGGCTAAGGAAAGCAAATGAGCATAAGAACCGATAGACTTGGCGCAGAGATGCAAAAAGAGATTTCAACCCTTTTGCACAACGGTTTAAAGAATCCGAATGTAGGTTTAGCTTCCATTTCTCGCGTTGATGTTAGCGCAGACCTCTCTTTCGCAAAAGTGAGGGTTTCTGTTTTGGGCACAAAGCAAGAACAGATGAAAAGCCTAAACGCCTTGCAACAATCCGCTGGCTTTATACGCTCTCACCTCGCAAAACTCATAAAACTCCGCAAATTCCCAGAACTCCATTTTGTCTTTGACGAAAACTTGCAGCACGCTGCAAGAATAGACGAGATTTTGCACGGGTTGAAAGAGAAGGGCGAGTTGTAGTTATATTCTCCCAAGCACATACTCATTAAACCACCACGGAATTATTGTCTTTGGCGAAATATGCAAAGCGTTATTCTTTTTCTCTGCAAAAACAGAATATTCTCTAATTTGCTCCTGTTCAGAATTATTAAAAAAGAAAACCTTATCTGCCAATTTCACGGCTTCGTATAAATTATCCAAAGAACGTAAATATCTATCTCTTATTTTTTCCACAGGCACAAAATGCCCACCTTTGACTATTCTCCCCTGTATTCTTTCTAAATTAACAAAAACATCATCTGTTGCTATAAAATATAAATAAACTTTATAACTATTTTCTTTTGCAAATTTAATCTCATCCAATTTAGATTTATGAGAAAACACAGTTTCAAAAGCAAAAGAGGAATTTGATTCCACAATCATTTTCTTTCGCAAAAATTCAGATAAAGCAGCGGAGATATAGGTTGTCTCTGGCAAATTATGATTTTTCAATGAAATTATAGAATCTTTTATTTCTAAAACATCAGATAACTTGAAATCTGTTTTCAACTGAAATGGTGAATTATCCAAAAATTCATATAAATCTGCTTGCGAAAATTTTATCGGGAAATAGCCAAAATTCAAAAATGTGTTCAAGTCGGTATTTATTATATCTGCATTTATAAAGTAATAATCCTTAAAAACATTGGTTTTTACAAAATAATTGTAAAGCGTGGTTTTGCCAGAGCCATTAGGTCCGGCAAATATTCTGAGTCTCTTTACCCTATCCATCTGGCAACTCTATAACGGACGGTCCATTATAAACCACCTTGGGACGTGCTTTTGCCAAAATTTCTTTTCTGCCATCGGGATATTCTTTTATCACATTATCATTTTCCACATAAACATTGGGTATGCCAAGCCGCTTATTTTCCGCAATAGCCAGCATACCAGCTTCAGAAAAAAATCTCTGATACTCAGCCTGCCTCGGAGTGCCTATAATTAAATCGTCATCGTTATATACGAACATATTATTAATTTAGAAAAATCTCAACAATTTTGGAATTTTTCTATATTCTACCCATGACCAACTCCAATCTCCCCTTTCAAGAACGCTTTGCAAACTGGTATATTTCCTTTGTTTGCAAAAATAAATTCAAAACTCTGGCATTCTATATCT
>Ga0268262_10003457_pt1 | contig 17080 bp, 14 predicted proteins | sample TergutNc150P3_FD_190354 | JGI IMG/M metagenome (GOLD analysis project Ga0268262, IMG submission 190354) | Nasutitermes corniger P3 segment gut microbial community from laboratory colony in Florida, USA - Nc150 P3 (SPAdes) (version 2) | ecosystem: Host-associated > Arthropoda: Insects >... | reverse complement strand
AAATTCAATGCGTCTTGCTTGAATTCTTTGGTGTATATACGACGCTTCTTAGCTTCTGACATAATTGGACTCCTTAGAGGTTATTGTGTCTTAACTTACAATACTTTTTTTCTAGGACGGTTCACAGTATATGTTCCTGCACCATATTCAGCGTTTTGAGATATGTTAGCTAGATTTATAGTGCTGCCGCTTGCTTCACCTGTTCCACAAGCGCCGCATCACGCTCTGGGTTAAAACCCGGAGCTTGGATTTGTTTCCAAATTTCTGAGACATTTATTTTAGGCATGGGGGTAATATAGAAAATGTCTGGTTATTAGTCAATTATCACCTACTATGACATAAAATGCGTTGTTGCAAAGTTCGTTATTGCTATTGCCGCACTTTGTTCTGAGGTCTAGATTGCATATATAGCCTTTTTCTTTGTCGGAAGTAGCAGGACAGTTTTTTATATCGTTATCTGTAATGCTGCCTGTTGTTGCGCCGTTTAGGTAAAGCACTTTGAAAAGTTCTTTTTTAACAGGTAGCTGATTTGGTTTTAAATAGATTACCCTTGGCATTACGAGTATTGCTGGTCTGGCATTGTCATAGTTTGTGGGATTTTCCCTGCTGGCATTTACGCTTTGTATTGCTACTTTTAGGTGTGGTACTGTTGGAATGTATGAATATGTCGGATTGAGGTACGGATCGAGGTTGGAGGGCATAGGTATTTCCGGTCTTGTGACGTCTGGGTTAGGTACGCTCTTGCCTGGCTCTACAATTATTCCGGCATTTCCTAGAGCATCAAGTATAGGTTTATTTTCCTGAATTTTAAAATCATACATTTCTTTGACTTTTTTTCCATTTTTCATAAAAAGATAACCTTTAAGATTCTGATTGCCAGTTATTTTTTCTATGTCTTCGTCACTATATATAAAATAGTTCATATATTCGCCTGAACTTGGCCGTAGATAAATTGTTTCTGCTCCTTGCCTTAAGTACAAAAGAATATTTGTATTTGAGGTTGTTAATGGCGGTGAGATTCCACTAGAGCCAGGTTTATTTTCTACAACAATAATGATTTTTCCGTCTAATTGCTTTTTTGGAGCGTTATAGTTACCACCATTCCAAGATACTCTAACCACAAGCCATTTTGTATTGTCAGTTCCTCCCCACAGCTTACATGAATTGCCAGGACTAGAACACTCAGTATAACATTTATTTACCGCTTCTACAAAATTATTTATCTCAAATCCAGTCTCAACCTTAACAATGCTTTTGCCATCAAATACTGAGGTTTCGCTTGGCAAAGATTTAAGATCATCACATTTAGATGCAGTTGATTCTGAAATGCTAAAGTTTTTCCAGGCTTCTGCTCCGCCCAAAACTATAGGGTCAGGAATTCTGTACATACAATCAGTACCTGAAGTACATTTATTACCATTTTGATCCAATTTGTCATTTGTTATTTGGCTACCTAAATAAGTAAGAAGGTCTCCACCTGTTGCTGAGTTACAGTCATTAGCAGCATTAAAACTAGACACGCATGAAGATGGAAGAGGAGTTCCAACCTTGCAAGTAGTTCCATTGACTGTTATTGTGCTATAGCAATTGTATGTAGAGCCAGTCTTTGGTAACACAAGATTTTTGCGAAAGGTAGTTGGGTTGCTAGCAGTAGTAGAAATATTGCCTTTTATAGTTGCATTGCCATAAACAGTAAGCTTACTAGTACCTAAGCTTAGATTTCCTTCTACATATAAATCACCCCATATTTCAGTTTCACCTTTTACGATCATATTACCACCCACATAAAGACTTCCACAATATGTTGATTGTTGAGCGTCAAGATCTTCTTTTACATAACCATTGCCAAAAACTTTATTTTTAACCAAATTATCATAATTTGCTGGACGCGTGGTATATAATTGTAATTGTTGATCAGGATTATTATTTATGATAGGGCAGCCTACTTTTAAACCAGATGCCATCGTGTAATTTCCCGTAACTATAAGGTCGCCGGTGGTACTAAGTCCGGCTGTTGCGTCTAAATTTCCAATCACATGAGCGCCTGCCAAAGTCTGTTGGGTTGACTTACCAACACCGCCAAAGAATGGCGGTACCGGACTTAAATTCCCAGGCTCTACGGCTGGCGGACTTTTTACTTCCATTTTATACAAACCATCCACATCGAAAATTGCGGCTTGGCTGTATTTAGAGCCGTCTCTTGCTTCTCCCACGCTCAGAAATTTAAGTTTGTACGGCTGATTTGCGGTGCTTACACCAGTTAGGTAAACCTTATATTTCTGCTGCTTATTGCTTTCCATGTCTCCTAGAAAATTCAAAAATATGAGTTTAGGTGGATTGGGTGGAGTATGTGGACTAGGAGGATTTAAGTTTCCATTTTTTATTTCAAAATCTCTTATAAGGGCACCTGCATCTGCTCCCTTGTTTGTGAGCCAACCCTGCACAGCTTCCAAGCCTGCTCGCGATGCCTGATATGCCTCGTTGTTTTTTAAACGCGCTGCGCTAGAAAAATTTTCCGAGCCAATCCACTTGAAAACCACAATACTTGCCGTTGTTGCCGCAAGCATAAACATAAGAACAGCTATTAGCGAAATTCCATTTTTGCAGTTTGCTGATTTCATGGTGCCCCCCTTATTTTATCAAAGCCGATACATTGATGCTCTGACTCTGGCTTGAATTTTTAAAATTCCATTTTACCGTTACATTTATTTGCTTGGCTATTTGATGCTTTACGCTGAGTTTGCTTGCAGTCCCAGCAGCAATCATATACTGCGTTTTTTCTTCCACCACCATCGCTGCTGAAGAACTTGAATTTTTTGGTTCAACAACATCAACATCAACCCGATAATCCACCGTTACGTTACCAGATTCTCCCTCAAAAGTGCGATGTCTGCATAAGCATAAATCTTCGGGTTTGCAAGGAGTGGGAGGGGGACAAGTGCCCTCTTTTTTCACATAATCAATGCTTGTCGCCCCTTTTGCGGAAAGTTCCTCAATTACTTCTTGTGCAATGGTGTTTGCCGCATCACGTGACCTCACCCTTAAAACACCTTCTCTATTTCCTAGTTGTAACCTGTTTAATCCAATAACAAGAAAGCCGAGCACTACCGCGGCTATTAAAACTTCCATGAGACCAAAGCCTTTTTTCACAAATCCCCCCAGTTGGAACGTTTTTTTATTTGTGCGGAGAAATTATTTTTATCTTTCTTTTTGACGGCGGCTCCGCAATAGGTGTTGTTTGCATTGCACGCAACAAAGCAAGGTTCTCCGCTTATGCCAGAAGTGCCTATATTAATTTTTGCGGTTATAGCTGAATTGGGAGTGCTAGTGCTACCACATTCGGATGGTTTGTCATTATCTTTTTTGGAGAAACCATTTGGCAATGGTTCGCTTGAAGTGTAACTGCTGCTGCTGCCATATTTAGCTTCTATTTTGTTTGTGCTTATGGTTATTGTAACATCTTCTTTTCGCATTTTGCCTTCTGCAATGGCTCTTTCCACAAATGCGGTCATTGTTCTTGCCACCTCTTTAGCCTTGTTCGCTTGTATGATATCCATAAAACTTGAGTAGGCAAGCGAAGCGAGAATGCCTATGAGTATCACAACCACGAGCAATTCCAAAAGAGAGAACCCTTTTTTGTGTGTTTTGCCGTTCATATCAAGTCCCTCCCGATGGTTTTACGCCATTATTTGGAACAGGTATTACCGTGACGACTTCGCTAGTCTCACCTTTTTTATTTATTTTCAAAGTGAGCTTAAACTCTTTGACATCAGCTTTGGAAGTAGGAGCGGAACCAGTGTTTGTTTTTCTTGACACTTTAAAATTTTCAATTTCTAAATGTCCGTTGGCTGCCTCTGAGTAAAACGCAGCGGTTATGCCTATGCAGGCAGTGGTTGCTTGGGGAACGCTGAATTCAAAATGCCGTATTTTGCTTGCGGTGTTGTTTTGTGGGGGATAGAACAGGAAGTCTGGAATGCCATTTATGGGGTTGCCGCCACTTCTCAAACCAACGGACAAATGGTCTGTGCCTGGCTGAAACATAGTCATGCTGTTGTACGGCTCATTTACTCCGTTTTTGCAAGCGGAATCGTCACATGGCAATTCAAAATCTATAGTATATACTTTGCCAGCCTCATAAGTATAAGACCAGCATGAAGTGCCAGTTGCTAAAGAGTTGCTATTTGTTAAAGAAAAATCTTTATGTTTTGATTCACTCGTAGAATTATTTTTTTCAAATTCACCAAGAGATGTTAAATTGCTCGCGGCAGCTATTTGCTCAAATTTTTCCGATTTAGAAGGCTCAAATTTGAGCGTAGCAACGTCTGTAGCCATTACAAGCGAATCAGGGCATTCATCAGTGCCTTTAATGTTGACAGAACCGGTGCAATCATTATCGGTTATCTGGTCGCATTTACGGTAAAGGTTTTTTTTGTCATCAACTCCCCAAGCTATTTTCAACACTGCACGACAAGTTCCGTCATCTTTGTAATGCACCTTGCGGAATGCAAGACTGTCTTCTCTATTCAATGTGTAAGAGCTTAAATCACCACCACCACCCGAAGACTGCTGGCAATTAGGCTTTGTTCCACCAACAACACCATCCCAGTTAGCAGAGTTGCCAGATGTATTTCCCGACTTGAGATAAAAATAATATCCTCCGTCTGCTTTAGATGGTTTTGCGCAGTCGGCGGTGTTACCTGAGCAAGTAGCAGTTCCTGAGGTTGATCTGTTTATGTAAATTTCACCGCCACCAGAGGCTGTAGTAATTTTAGTATAATCGCTGAAAAACATACAGGCTCCCACATTAGTAGGACGTGTGTTTGAGTTGTAGGTTACTTCATCACGCGACTTACCTCCGCACCAGGATTCTTGATATGCACAACCTCCTCCCCCTGTCTGTTGTGATATGTCGTTGTAAACTGTTTGGGCTACCTTAAAATTAGTAACGCCATTCGAAACTTCCTTCCAGCTTTTAGCACCCATTTGCGAAACATCTTCTTTTATGAGAGCAGACACCCTGCCTGCCTCTTCCGAGCTTGCAAGCATACTCTGGCTACGCACCCTCATTTTGGTGGAATCGCTAAAAACCCGCCCCGCCACGATAATGATGAATCCCATTATCGCCATGTAAACAACAAGCTCTATCAGCGTAAACCCAGTATAATTTCGGCAATTTAGCATAACTGCCGCGCCGGCAGTTAGCTAAAATAACGTTCGTTCAAAAATTTTACCCATTCTTTGTGAACTTTAACCATTCCTTCAAAACCTGCATCGCTTTCGCTGAAAACAAAATCCGCATAGTGTTTCAAGGTGATGTTTATACTCTTGTGACCTAACATTTTAGAGACTCTAACGATGTCAAAACCCGCACTCAAAGCTTGGCTTGCGAACGTGTGTCTGAATCTGTGGCAATGTATGTTTTTTATTCCCGTTTGCAAAGAGCATCTTTTGAGCAGTTTTTGGCATTTGAGATTGAACTTGCGACCGTTATTTTCTATGAAAATATGCGCCCGTTTGTAAATTTCAACCATAGTGCTGCTGATGGGAATTTTCCTAGCTCTGTGCTGCGTTTTTGCGTCTATAACCCCTGAAATCTTCTGGGGAAACACAAATAGCATTTTCTCATTGACATTCCACCACTGACTTGTCATAAGGGTAGCTGCTTTGCTCTCTATGCCGGTCAAGAGCATGAGCAAAATCATGTCGTGAACATAGGGGTATTTTTTTAGCCATTTCAATAGAATTTTGCACTCCTCAATGGAAAAAGGAGTCACAAGTCTAGTATTTTCAATGGTTTCCGTTACGTTTATTTTTTCAAAGGCGAAATTCGGTGCCTGCCCAAGGAATCTTTCCGCGAACTTTATGATTGACCTTATTCTCAAAAGTTCCTTGTTTATGGTGGAGGCAGATTTTTTGCCCCGCCACTCTGCATAGCCCCTAGCTTTTTCCCTAGTTAAGTCGCCATAATAGACTATTTTTTGACTGGAAAACCAAGTTTTTATTGTGCAAACTTGTTTTTCAACTTGGGTTTTCCAATTTTTTTTAGCTTTTGCCGTTTTTACGAAATCTGCAAGGTAGTTTTCCAGAATTTCGCCCCACTCGATGTGCTTTTCTCTTAGGTCTGTAATGCTTACGAGAAAATCGCCTAAAATTAACTTTTTTTCCAAAAAAAAGCCCTCCTAAATTGAGTTTTTGTCCAAAAAATAATATATATTTATTATATAAGGATAGGACTGTTTGCTATGAAATTCGCCATTTACAAAACTTCTGGGCGGGCTTTGAGAAAAGCCGGCGCGGCAGTTTTAAAAAATGGAGGGATTTGCAAGGGATTTACTTTGCTGGAAGTGATGGTGGTTGTGATAGTTATAGGCATTCTCGCTTCGCTTGCCTATTCCAGCCTCACAGAACTCATATTCATCAACCGAGCAAAAGAAACCGCGCAAACCATAAGGACTTTCACAGAAAGAGCATTGATGGATGGAAAGCGAATGAACAAAGAGGTGACAATATCCATAAGCGGCAATAAAATAATAGCAACCGACAAAGCAGCAAACAAAGAAATTTCCAGCGAAATTTTTGGTCAAGGTTTTTTAGCTTCATGCACTGCCATAACTGGTTTCAATACTTGCCTCAACACTGGTGCTGAATCCCAAGTTCGCATAGGTCTCTCTGGCATAAGCGGAGCTGGTTATTTTGCTGCCTGCTTCAGAGACTATTGCGGTGGAGCAGCAAAACTCGTAACCGAAAATTCATTCAAGGCATACATAAAAAAAGGAGCAAACTCTTCTTGGGAGGCTTTATGAAAAAGGGCTTCGGTATTCTTGAAGTTATGATTGCTGCAGTTGTGCTCGGTTTTTTGATTATTGGGTTAAATAGGTTGCAAATGGGGAATAGAGAGGCTATTTTGCGCGTAAAGGCACGTGATGCCGCAAACATTATTGCACAGCGCGTTTTAGATTCGCTTGGCTCTGTGGGTATAAATTCAATTCAAAGAGACTCAAACTGTCGCGTTACCAATCCCGATACCATTTTTGTATATTGCGAACCAAAATACACATACAATTATGAAGGAAATTCTGGTAACATAAAAACGAAAATTGATTACAATGTTGAGGTGGAGCTTTTGAGTAGCCAAGAACAAAAAGTCACAGAGAGTACGTATTACCAATCATCCACATCAACCACTTATGCAAAAAATCTTAAAGCAACTGTGGAATGGGATTTTAAAAAATCAAAGCAATCCATACAAATGGCAAAGGTAGTGAGGTGAGCATGAAACGAGCATTCACCCTAATAGAACTTCTTGTATATATGGCGATAATGAGCTTCGTTATAGTTGTGGCAGGGCGGGTTTTTAGCGATTCCACATCTATGCGTGTGCGCAGCCAAAATATGATTAAGAACAGCGAAGAAGTTGGCAAGGTCTCTAATTTGATTAAAGAGGATATGTCTCAGATGGGCGTGAAGGCTTGGGGGTATAGCGATGGCACGAATAGTGATTATGCCGTACGCAATGTCGGGGCAATACATAAAGAAATATATTGGAATAAGGATAACGGAGATATGTCATCTTATGCATTAAAGCATAGAACACGAGAAAATCCTCCAAAAGATACTACTTATTACGATAGCATAGCTTTTCGCAAGGTAGCTTTTGATGAACAGGGGCGTTTTTTAGGCATACGCGAAATTATATGGGAAGCCACAAGAGATAGTTTGTTGTTTCGCCGTTGCGCCACTATAAAAAGGCAGTGCCCCTACAGTGCCGAAGCCTGCAACACCACAGACAACGATTTATCTGTATGTCCAGAAAAAACGAGCGCAAAGGAATCAGATTCCGTTCTAATAGCCAAAAACATTGTGAATTTCAAAATCATTCCAAGTACGCCCGGAATGGATAATTCGCAAGACACTCTATTCGGAAAAGCTGCCGAACCGAATTTCAAACTTCTGTCAAGGGAAAGTTCTAGTGGAGTTAATAAAGCAAAAGTAAAAAACACAACAAATCCATCAGGAACCGAAACCGAAACAACCGTGTCCGATTTTACCCAGAACCCTAATAATACTACAAAGCTCCACAATGAACTTTATCTAGCCAAATATGACCCTAATGCTTCTACCATAATTGATGAAAGCCCTTTCGGTAATTGCACTAAACTTACTTTCAAAAAAGGCGAGACATATTCAATTGAGTTCAAAATGCCTTATTCAATTTCCAAAAATGCCTCTGCCCCAGAATTGCAGGAGGCTTTGAGCAGCACCCAATTTGTACCGAGCAGAGACCACCTAGCCATAGGGCTTAGAACAGATGCAGGTGCTACGATTTCCAGCGCACCAAATGATATATTATTCTATCCGGCACAATCCGAAGTGGCTTCAAGTTTGACAAGGCATTTGGAATTTTCGGTTAGCAAGGATACGGTAGCCTGCGTGGTTATAATTATAGCGTATTATCCTCCCACAAGTACTGATGGACAATTCAACGCTGCAAAGGGGCTACTCAAATTCAGCAACTTCAAAATATTCCGCAATGCAGACAAAACTTTCCGTTTTCTAAAGAAAAGCGATACTGGTTACCATAAAGATTATGGTACGGAAGCTAGAACACCACCAGAAACCAAAATCAAAGAAAAAACAAATGCCAAAGCCTTTGAGCTTACATTGGAAATAGAAAACAGAGGCGAAAAATCTGGAACTGTTGCAAGCGAAGGAAAAGGAATGATAATAACAACCCCTAACAACGGCGTTATACCAAAAAACTAGGAGGTTTTATGAAACGAGGTATCTCCCTAATAGCTGTTTTAATGTTCATGCTTGCCGCTACCACCGCGAGCGTGGTTATTTTCAAATGGATAGGTTCAGAAAATTTTGCAAGTGGAGCAAGGCTAAAAGCAAGCGAGGCTTATCAAGCAAGCGAAAGCGGCATAGATCAAGTTCGCAGTTGGATGGAAAACAAAGCTACAGACGTGGGCGCATTGGTTACGCAATACTATAAGAGCCCTAAGTCTCTAAGAATTTTCAATGATATACAAGTTGGCAATAAAGGCCAAAAATTCTCCGCTTATTTGATTGGCATAGATACAATATCAAAGCCTGTACTAAAATTGAAAGTTTTGGTTGAGGGCAGGGCTAGGGATTCTTCAAAAGTGTCTCAAACAGCTATTTTTAGCACAGACGGATTGTATAAGATATATATACCCGCTGAAATTGAAAAGCAAAAATCCACTGCTGACCTTAACGCTTATTTTGGCGGACAAATGAAATTTATGGGAGAAAAAAGTTTTTCTAGTGCCACAGTAAACGGCGATTGGACGGGAAACCCTCCGAAAGTAGCAGGTGATTTCATAGTGACTGGAAATTTGCTAAACAGCGGTAACAGCGTTGATATAGGCAATAATGCGTGTGTTGGCGGAGAATTCAAATCAGACAATGACAAAGTGACGATAAAAGGGGGGCTGTATATGGGTAGCTCCTCTCAATTTATAGGTAATAGTAGTTCCTATCATAATGTTTACTGCGATGGAGACATGAAATTTGGACAAAGCGGTGGCACAACACTTGGAATAAAAGGTAACCTTACTATAAATGGGAAAATGTCTGGCTTCAATGGAGGCAGAACATATAGAGTCGATGGCAGTTTAGTTCTAGGCGACACTGACCCTTCCACAAATTCCACAGCTTATATAGATGGTGACGGCTTGCAAAACGGCAATACTTTCGTTGTTTGCGATAGTGTTTGGACAACTAATCAGGCTGGAGTTAGGGCAACTCAAGCCCAAGGCGAAAAAATTAATTTCAACTATGGTAAAACTCCTGCCGGAGGCTGTCCTGGCAGGCCGAATGCGCTTTTAGTTTTCAAAAATGCTACTCGTACGGCGGTTGCTGAAGAATATAAAACCCAGCCCGAACCTCCCGTAGGTTATTTTAGAAGCAAAGTATCAAGTAGTGCTAACCCTTCTGCTAATCCACCAAATAAACCTGCTGGAGCAGAGTCAATAAAGAAATATTGCATGGATATTTTTTGTGAAGGAAAACCCTGTCCACCAACAAGTGCTTGCGATGGTAGCAAATACAGAGTGAATGACCCCATAGCAACTTCGCTAACTGATATAAAAAAATTCCTAAGCGACAGTGCAAGTAAATCAACTGAAACGTCTGGTAGTTTTAAATGTCTAAAAAATACAGCAACAGACATTGGATGCCAAGGCGATATAAATACCTGCGGTTCTGGTATTAAGATTGCAAACGTACTCAATGACTGCTATCAAAAGCTAAAAAACAAACCCAATCTGCTTTATGGTGGCAAAGATGGCTATCTCATAGTGAAGTTAAACCAAAAAGAATCTTACGAGAGCAAAATTCCTTTAAAAGGAAACTTTATTTTTATCTATGAAAATGCACAAGAGTATGTTTTTATAGCACCAACCACAAACAAATCCAAAGTGATGGTATTTTTTGAACATGGAGTTACTGGAGAGATTAGAAGTGCAAAATGTGTCTCCGATGGCTCTTGTAACGATGACGGTAAAGGCGGTAAATGCAAATACAATTATTTTATATACTCTCTGAGAAATATTGAAAACTTAAATAATTGGGAAGAGGCTTGCCCGCTAAAAGGAAATATCTTTTTTCCATCAAGTAGTTGTGAACGTGTAAAAAATGTAATTGGCGAATTCAGTTTGGAATCAAACACAGACCTTGTAGATGAGCTTATGGATATGGGTATTCTATGCAAACGCAGAAATGGAACAGGGGATTGCACAGAAACTGAAATTAACGAAACCAGAGAAGGTGAAACAAAGGATTCTACAATTCTAAACCCCGCAATTCGAGACACTAATTGGATACCCATAGCTGCCCGCCTGCCAGTAAAATTAGAAAGCAAAGAGATAAGCAAAGAAAAAGTGCCTACAGTTACAGTTAATGATACACTTGCTAAGTCAATACTCATAATGCCGCGAGTGATATACTTAGCTCCCGACCAGATTAGCAACCAATCCGATTTAAGCAAATACTACGCACCTTTATACCTAAACGGTGCAACCAAAACTCCTGCCATACCAGCTCCAACTTGCGGCATTAGCAATTTTAGCAATAAAAAGAGATACACCTGTACTTTCTCTGGCAGAACGGATATTTCCAACTTCTATGTTATTATAGACCCTAATAACGATGTAATCTCCACTCCGGCTGTTACTGCGCTATGCGAATGGGGTGGGAGTAATAGAGTCATGTACACTGGTCAAAGCAAACCTAGCGACCCAATAATTGCCTGTTCTTCTGGAGAACTCAATGTAACTTGGAAAGGTCTTCCGCCAAACACTTTGATAAAAGGAAATTTCACCCCGATTCCAGACGACGTAACCTGCGGCGGGAAACCCCCCACCAACTCCATAAGCATAAACTGCGGTACTTTACAAGTAAAATATGCACCTAAAATCAACGCTTGCTCTGGAGTTTCCAATCAGTCTGTAACCTTGCCAACAACACCGACTCAGCCAACCATAACCTTAGATGACCCAGACAATATTTGCTCTAATAACGGTAGCAATACTCCAAATGCAGATTGGACAATCACAAATTGGAAGGTTAAAAAAGAAGGCAGCGGCGATTTAAGCTATCCAATTTGGAACAACCTTTTTGCAGCTGGCAAATACGACAGCTATCATGTATCTGGTAAATGCGGCGATTATCCAACAACTCTAAGTAAAGATTGTACAGGTAGCGCAACTGTAACTGGGAGTAGTGGCGGTGGTGGAAATAACTATTGTGACTATAGCCCAGCTTGGTGTGGCGGCAAGGCATTTGATGATGTAACCTACGGCGACACACTTAAACCTACGTCAGGAAATTGCACATTTTTCAGCGATTTTACTGATATTTGGACTACCGGTCAAACTCCTAATACAATTCTAATAAACGGTGGCGCAGATAACGGTGGCATCACCTGTACAGGCAGCCAACAAAAATGTGCCAAACCAGCTTCTAAAAAAGACGGAGGATATTATGTCTATGTCAAGGAAGGTGCAATATCTGGCAGTAAAGATTGGAAAGTAACCGCTGGAGCAAAGCCCAGTTGCATATCAATTAACTCTATGAATACGGCAACCGTAACCTGCACATTTAACAATCATTCTTATACTGTTGGTGAAAGCATTAACGCTCCAACCATCACTTGCAGCAATGGTTCCCTTGATAAAAGCAATATGTCTTTCGTCTTTACTGGAATTAGTCCAGTGAACAGTAGCAATTGGAAAAACGATAACTCTACATCATACAATGCAACGGGTACAAGCACTGTAAAAATAAAAGATGCTAAATGCGAAGGTACTCCAGTTGCCGAAACAACTTGTACTCCTAGTCCTCTTAATATAGCAGATAAAGCGTGTACTCCATTAACTCCTGATGCCGATGGAGTTTATAAAGCTTCTGGTCCTATTGATATTGGTGATTGTTTCTCTTTCTCATGCACAGGAAATCTTGAAGCTTGGTACTATGGTGGCACGTCAAAAGGTATAACGGTGTCTAGTTGTGGTAGTAATACTTATAATACCGGTGCTGGAACATCCGCTAATTACAACCAAATCTGCTCAACAAGTGGAAATATTCAGGTTACAGCAAAATCTGCAGTTACTGATAATAGAAATTATATAAATTTTAGATGTGTTAATCCCACGCAAGCGACTCCAAGCGTAACTTGCGATTTAGGCGGTGGCACTTATAACATAGGGGCAGCAATTAATCGCCCAGCCGTAAGCTGCGGCACAGGATTTAACGTAGGCAGCACTATGACTTTCAGTGGAAATGTGCCAGATAATACTAACGGTTGGAATAGCGGTGGCGGTGGAACAGGTACTTATAAAACAAGTGGTAGCAAAAGCGTTACATTGAGCAGCGTGACTTGTAATGCCATCAGTAGCACTGCAACGCATACTGTTAATGACATATCTTGCACAAGTCCATTCTCCATCAATGCAGTAACCTGTTCAATAAGCGGTACTTATACAACAGGAACAAGTGGTTGCGTAAGTGTGGATATTCCGACTGTTAGCAACTGTCAGCCAGCCGAAAATCTCACATTCCTAGTTGGTACTAATAGTCCTGTTGGTGGTAGTGATAATGGTCCTGGTTGGAGTAATGTTGCCGCCAGCAATAACCCGAAGGGTCAATTTTGTAGCGAAAGAAATAAAACCGGAAACGAAGATGCAGGAAGAGTTTGGATGACAACAGCTACTTGCAATAACGTTTCAGCAACCATTCCATCTGGCGGAATACTTTGCGGCCGCATTACCATTTTAAAGAGCAGTTCTAGCGTGGCGAGCAGCAGTTCCAGAGCGAGCAGCTCTAGCGTGGCGAGTAGTTCTAGTGCGGCCGGCAAGCCAACTACTATAACTACTACTAAACAGTCTTTCCCAGTTGGCAGTTATCAAGTGAGTTTCACAACAGGAACCAACGGACCTAGTACTTTCAGATGCTATGCAACTGGTCAGAGCGGAGATAGAACTATAGGGACTTATACTCCAAATGGTGGTTCTGATGTTACTATAACAATCCTTAGCTATCAACCACAAAGCACCACCTATTCTTTAGGTGTTTCAAACGGTTCTAGTGGCACTGGTACATTTAACATAACTCTGGCTGGTGTGGAATGTAATATTGCAAATTAAAGAAAGCAATCCCCCCGCAAGGGGGTTTTATTTTTGAGAGTAAAGACAATTTCTATTTTTCCATTATGGATCTAAAAGATTCTCCAACAATGGATTTTGAAATCAAGTATAGTAATTCCGCATTTAAGCACGGAATCACCGAGGTTTTGTAATTATGATGACCGAAAAAGAATACGATGATTTGGATGAGTTGCTAACAAAAACAACTCCAAAGGTCGGAGCAAACGGAACAGGTTTGCTTGCCACACATAAAAGTCCAGCAGAGATTATTGGCGTAATGGTACGAGAAAAGATAGCAGAATTTTGGGAATTATAGCGATGTGTACCCACATTTTTGTATATTATGACGAAACACCGGAGAAGATATTATGAGAGATACTTTACCTGACGAGAAAACATATCTGGATGCCCTGTCACGTTGCGATTCAGAGCCACAAGGTAACCCAAATCATTCGGAGGATTGCTCTTTCGAGGCGTTCATGTCCGCTGCTGATACTTTGGTTGAAACTGTTTCCAAAAAATCAAAGGCCGCTTTTTAATGAATTACAAGGAAATAAAGATAAAGCGAGCTAGGTCGCTCGTTTATATGGCTAGAGAATTGGTAAAAAGCGGCATTCTAGACGGTGAAAATTATACGCTGAATGCAGATATTGTTTCCGAGCTGGTGGAGCATTACGTACAAGACTTGGCAAATCTCAAATCCCGTTACAGAATTTCCGGCAGAGCTAATTCGGCGAAAGTCGCCGGACTTATGGCTAGTGCGATAATGAGATACCTACCTTGGATGCCAATAGACGGGAAAGCAACTTTGAATAGCCACGATGGAAACGAAACCCTTGCTATATTCCACGGCTTGGCATTGTGTGCCATACGTAGCGATGGGGAAGTTAGCTGCGAGGAACTAAGAAAATTTATCAATAACTCTGCATTCGGCGAATGGCTATGCAAGTTCAAATATCTTTTACGCAACCGTAATCATACACCGGAATCGTTGTCTTTTGTTTTTGACACTATTGGAAGTTTCGTGTTCTGTGGCGTTGATTTTGAACGGTCGGGAGACTGACTAGCATATATGTATTTTATGTTTAGGAATTTCAGGTGTTAGCCTGTGAGAATTTATTATATTCTGTTAGACTTGCAGGTAGAAAAGAAAGGAGATGGTATTATGGAAAATAAAGTATATGTTATGACTGCCAAGCAGGCAGCTAAGGCTTTTCCTTTAAATGAGGAATTATACGCTCGCCTCAAAGTTCTTGAAGATTCAGGCTTTGAGCCAGATTTTGATGATGAACATCCAGACTTGCCGGATGATGCAATAATTGTTAAACCAAGTATAAATATATTTGATAGTCTTTTTAAGAAATTACGTAGCGGTTTAAAAATGCGTAAAAAAGAGACTAGACTTGCATAAAATGAAAGTAGCATTCCAAGGCAGGCACGGTGCGTATAGCGAGAGCGCAGCCTTTCATCTGTTTGGCAAAAATATAGAGACCATTCCAGCAGATACATTTGAAGATTTGCACAAAATGGTAATTGACGGCAGTGTGGATAGCGGTGTTATACCAATAGAAAATTCCACAGCCGGTTCTATTTTGGAAAATTACGACTTATTGCTTAAATACAAATTGCCAATAGTTGGCGAACTCAAACTGCAAATAGACCATTGCCTAATAGCCCTCAAAGGCGAAACCTTGGAAACTTTGACTAAAGTTGTCTCTCACCCGCAAGCACTGGAGCAATGCTCAAATTTTTTTGAAAAAAATCCGCAAATAGAGAAAAAACCTTTTTTCGACACAGCCGGTTCTGTGGAACGCATAGCGAGAAAGCAGTTGAAAGGCACAGGCGGAATAGCCTCTGCTTTTGCAGCTCAGTTTTACGGTTTGAGCATATTGAAACAACCGCTTGCGAATTTTCCGGGCGCAAATTCAACAAGGTTTTTCGCCATTCAAAAAAATAGTCCTCCTATAGATGAGGCTTTGCACACAAAAACTTCTGTGGCATTTATTTTGGGAAATAATAAACCTGGTGCTTTGCACGCTTGCCTCGGTTGCTTTGCAAAGCACGATGTGGATTTAATTCGCATTGAGAGCCGCCCAAAAAGCGGCAGTCCTTGGGAATATGTTTTTTATGCGGATTTGGCGGGGAACCCTTTGCTGGCTCACGTTAAAATGGCTTTGGATGAATTAAAAACAATAGCAGAGGTTATTTTGCTCGGCAGTTATGCAAAAGGCGAAAACAAGGGAGTGGAATTTTGAATAATATCAAGAAAGCGATAGCGGAATTCAAAGCGGGTAAAATACTGCTCATCGCAGATAGCGAAAACCGCGAGAGCGAAGGCGATTTTGTTTGCGCTGCCTCGCTTTGCACAGAAAAGCACATAAATTTTATGGTTACTCACGGGCGAGGGCTTGTTTGCGCACCCATCACCGAAGAACGCGCGGAGCAACTTAATTTACCGATGATGGCGAGCAGAAACACAAGCCGCTTTGAAACCGCATTCACAGTTTCTGTAGAAGCAAAAGAGGGAACGACCACCGGAATTTCCGCAGCGGAGAGGGCTTTAACCTGCCGCACCCTTGCGAATTTTTCAAAACACGCAAACGATTTTGTTTGCCCAGGGCATATATTTCCGCTAAAAGCGAGAAAGGGTGGCTGCCTTGAAAGAGAAGGGCACACAGAGGCGGTTATAGACCTTTGCAAACTGGCTAAATTGCCGCAAGCAGGCGTGTTGTGCGAAGTGCTGAATCCAGATGGCACAATGGCTAGAATGCCTCAATTAAAGGCTATTTCAAAAAAACACAATATAACACTTATAACGGTTCAAGAGATAATAGACTTTCGCCTTGCAAATGAAGTTTTGGTTGAGCGAATTGCGCAGCCTTTTGTGCCAACAAAATTTGGGAATTTCAAAGCCATAGCATACAAAAATAAAATAAACGGCGAGGAATATGTCGCTTTTATATCATCAAAGACGCCCAAAAATCCTTGCAATGTTCGCATACACAGCGAATGTTTAACCGGAGATATTTTCCATTCCCTAAAATGCGACTGCGGGGCACAGCTTGAATATGCCATGAAATACATAAACGCTGAGGGCGGTGTTTTAATTTACATGCTTGGGCACGAGGGTAGGGGAATTGGGCTTGCAAATAAGCTAAAGGCTTATGAATTGCAAGAAAAGGGATTGGATACGGTTGAAGCCAACATAAAACTCGGCTTTAAGGCAGACCATAGGAACTACGCTTATGCCGCTCATATTTTAAAAGAACTCGGCGTAAAATCCGTGAATTTGCTGACAAATAATCCCAGAAAAATAGAGGGGCTTGAAATGTGCGGAATAAAAATCGCCAAAAGGATTCCCGTTGAAATAGAGCCAAATTCCTTCAATAAAAAATATTTAAAGGCAAAAAAAG
>Ga0268262_10003456_pt1 | contig 17080 bp, 14 predicted proteins | sample TergutNc150P3_FD_190354 | JGI IMG/M metagenome (GOLD analysis project Ga0268262, IMG submission 190354) | Nasutitermes corniger P3 segment gut microbial community from laboratory colony in Florida, USA - Nc150 P3 (SPAdes) (version 2) | ecosystem: Host-associated > Arthropoda: Insects >... | reverse complement strand
CGCAGGGAATAGACATTCCCTATCTTTTTGAAATAATGAACCGCTACCGCGTCTACGATTTAAAAGAACACGCAAAAAGCGCGTACAAAGAAGTAATCAACGGCTGGAGTTGGATAAAAAGCGCGGACGCCTCAAAGTGCGCAGCCTGCGGCGCGTGCGAAGAAAAGTGTCCGCAAAAGCTGCCGATTATTAAGCAGTTGCAAGAGACGCATGAGACGCTTGCGTAGTTATGGATCGTTAATTATAATAAAAACATGGTAAACATAGCGGAAAGAATTGATATAATTAAAGACTCTATTCTCAAATATGTCCAAGCTAGATATATTTATCTCTTTGGCTCTTATGCTTACGGCAATCCGACGGAAGACAGTGATATTGATATTTATGTTGTAACCCCTGATAATATTAATAATTCTTCAGAAATTTACGCAAAAATAATCGGCGATTTAGGCGACAAAAAGATTTTTTTTATTGATTTACTTTTTGGGAAAGAAACGACTTTTAATACTAGGAAAAAAGATAATATTTTTGAAAAGACAATCTGCCAAAAAGGGAAACTCTTGTATGAACAATGAAAATGTAAGAGAATGGCTGCAGCTTGCGGACGATGATTTATATTCTGCAAAGATATTAAACGAACAGGTTCGCAGACCATTCGAGATTATATGTTATCATTGCGCCCAATCAATAGAAAAATATTTAAAAGCTTATTTGACATTTAATAATATTGTACCCAAAAAACTCATGATTTAGTTTATCTAAATAATCTATGTGTAGAAAATAACAACGAATTTCAAAATATAAAAACTATATGTGACTTTCTAAACAGATTTGCCAATGATATACGATATCCAAATAAATATGAAATAAGCGAAAATGATATAAGCTTTGCCATTAATTCTGTTGAGAAAGTAAGTTTATTGAAACCAATTATTGATGTACGAAACGAAATCAATAAATAAACATAGATCAGCCCATCACAACATCAATCTTATGCACTTGTTCGTCGTTAAATGTCGGGATTACCGCGTTCTTTAGCCATTCGCCTTCCATTGGCTTGCCGTCAATCGTTATGGACTTTACTCCCTTTTCTACGCCAGCGCTGTTGTCTACCGTGATGTGATAGTCAGCGTTACGGAAATGTCGGGTAACGGTAAAGCCCTTCATGGTTGAAGGTATGCACGGGTCTATCAAAAGACCGTCAAAGACGGGGCGCACTCCCAGAATGTATTGAGAAATACTTACAAATGTCCACGCCGCAGTTCCCGTAAGCCATGAATTTTTCGCCTCGCCGTGATTTACCGCGTCTTTGCCGGCTACCATTTGCGCGTACACATACGGCTCCATTTTGCGCAAGTCGCTGTCTTCTTCGCGGTAGGCGGGGCAAATTTTTGTGTAGGTTTCAAACGCGCGGGTTCCTCTGCCGAGTCTTGTTTCCGCTATCGTAATCCATGGGTTATTGTGGCAGAAGATTCCCGCGTTTTCCTTGTATCCGGGCGGATAAGAAGAAACTTCACCTAACTCAATATGATAATCTTTGTACGCCGGCTGTAACAGAACAATGCCGTATTTGGTATCAAGCTGTTCCTTTACTGAATCAAGCGCTTTTTGCGCACGTCCGTCTTTAATACCGATGTCTGCCATTACCGCGAAGCCGTTGGATTCGATAAATATTTTTCCGTCCTCGCATTCTCGGCTTCCGATTTTTTTACCGTACGCGTCATAAGCGCGCAGGAACCATTTCCCGTCCCAGCCGTGCGTTTTAATCGCCTCAATCATGTCGGCAATGGCTTTTTCGGCGCGCTGCGCTTCTTCGGTACGGCCTGTCCTTTTGCAAATTTCAACATAGTCAGGACCGACAAATACGAAAATCGCCGCTATTAAAACTGATTCCGCAACGCCGCTTTCATAGTTGGCGGTTGTCTGAAAAGATTCGCCGGGGGTTTTTGAAAAGCAGTTAAGATTTAAACAATCGTTCCAGTCTGCGCGTCCGATTAACGGTAAGCCGTGCGGTCCGGTGTGCGTTACGGTGTAATAAAATGAGCGTTTAAGGTGAATAAAGAGAGTTTCAGTCAATTCATCGTTGTTATCGAAAGGCACTGTCTCATTAAGTATGCTGTAATCACCCGTCTCTTTGATGTACGCCGCGGCTCCGCAGATGAGCCAGAGAGGGTCGTCGTTAAAGCCGGAACCAATTTCGTTATTGCCGCGCTTTGTAAGCGGCTGATACTGATGATATGCGCTGCCGTCGGGGAACTGTGTCGCCGCGATGTCCAAAATTCGGGCGCGGGCGCGACCGGGAACAAGATGGACAAATCCCAATAAATCCTGATTTGAATCGCGGAAACCCATGCCGCGCCCGATTCCCGATTCAAAATAAGACGCGCTGCGCGACATGTTAAATGTCACCATACACTGATACTGATTCCAAACGCCCGCCATACGCGCCATTTTTTTATCTTCCGCTTCCACAGTGAAACGCCCCAAGAGTTCTTTCCAGTACTCGTTAAGCGCGGCAAGAGCCTTGTCCGCGTCTTCCGGCGTTCCGTATTTTTCAAGGAGCGTATTCGCGGGTTTTTTATTTATTACTCCCTGCTTCTCCCATTTTTGATCTTCGGGATTCTCGCAGTAACCAAGAACAAAAACAAAAGTTTTAGACTCGCCCGGCGAAAGCCGCGCCTTGATGTGGTGGGAACCAATGGGAGCCCAACCGGAAGCGACGGATTTTTTTGACTCTCCGGCAAAAACCACTTGCGGGTGATCAAATCCGTTGTAAAGACCAAGAAAAGTCTGCCTGTCCGTGTCAAAGCCCTCGACGGGAACATTCACCGCCCACACCGCGTAATGATTGCGCCGCTCGCGGTACTCAGTCTTGTGATAAATGCGCGAACCGTCAACCTCAACCTCGCCGATGCTGAAGTTGCGCTGGAAATTGGTCATATCGTCGTTGGCGTTCCATAAACAAAATTCGATAAAAGAAAACATATCTATACGTTTATCAACATTTGATTCATTGGTAAGGGTAATTTTATGGATTTCGCATTTGTCGCGTAACGGCACAAACGAAACTTGAGAAAAAGCCAATCCGTTACGCGACGAGGAAATCTTTGAATAGCCCATTCCGTGACGGCACTCGTAGCGGTAAAGATCGGATTTCATCGGCATCCATGAAGGAGTCCATACATCGCCCTCGTCGCGCAGATAAAAATAACGCCCTCCCGCATCGGCGGGGACATTGTTGTAACGGTAACGCGTCAGCCGTAACATTCGTGCATCGCGGTAAAAACAATAACCACCCGATGTGTTGGAAAAAAGCCCGAAAAAATTCTCGCAGCCAAGATAGTTAATCCACGGGTAAGGCGTGTCGGGGCGTGTGATTACATATTCCCTCGCGTTGTCGTCAAAATAGCCGTATTGCATTACTTTCTCCTGATTTTAGAATAACTTATGGATCCTTATAATTCAATTATAATGAAAAATAACGCGTAGTTGTATCAAATTGACACGAAATTTACGTATTTTTTTTCCGCTGTGTCATTTTGACCAAAAATCGATTTTAGAAACGGCAAATTCATATAAAATCAAATGAAAAAAGCCCTATTTTGCACTTGGCACGGTTTTTGCTTATCATTTTACATCGACGAGGACGAGCGGAAACCCGCCGAAAGGGGATGGTTCGTTGAACCATTAAATCCGCAATTATCCCGCCGGATTATTTATAGGAGAAAAAATTATGAAAACGTTAGCCATGTACCGCCCAAACACAATTCAAAACGCCCTGAGCGATTTTGATCGTTATTTTGAATCATTTTTCGGCGACTCGCTTTTGTCTCCAGCCGCGAGGATGTTCAACCATATTCCGGCAGTAGACATTCAGGAAACCGAGAACAACTATGTTCTTGATATGGAACTGCCCGGCTACGATGAGAAAAACATCGAAGTTCACGTAGACGGCTCAAGCCTGACGATCTCTTCCAAAGAAGAGGATACGCGCGAGGAGAAAAAGAACAATGATAACGCGGGGACTTATATTCTTCGCGAACGGAAGATAAATTCTTTTACCCGTTCCTTTAAACTGCCGGAAAATGCCGATTCAACAGCGGTAAACGCGTCATTCAAAAACGGTATTCTGAGCCTGCAGATTAAAAAACGCGCCGAGACGCAGAAAAGGGCGATTCAAATTAACGCCGCTTAATTTAATTGAAGAAGATTCTCACAAAGAAGAATAGGGGGTTTTTGTTCGAAAGCTTAGCTTGAATCTCAAGATAAGAAAACGGACAAGAACCCCTATCTTTTCTTTGTGTTCTTTGTTCCTTTGTGATCTTTGTGAGATTTATTCGGGATTTAAAGCCCTAAGTCCGTGCCAATCAGAATAACTTTTATTCTTCCCGCAGGTTTGCAGAAACGGGTTGTGACAATGTGTGAACAGATTGTGTCGGGGCTTAGACAGTCGCCGCATGAACCTGTCTCGGAGCAGGATGTTTCCATGTTTGGAAAACGTTGAATGTTCAGGGGCGCGGCGATGTTTCTTGCGCGGACAAGGGCTTCTCCGTAAGTTCTGGCTACTTTATTCATGCCTACGGCTATAATTACCTGCTTAGGACCAAAGATCATCGCGGCGACCCGGTTGCCGTTTCCGTCAATGTTTATAAGCTGACCGTCTTCGCTGATTGCGTTTGTTCCCGAAAGAAAAGTGTCGCATGTCAAAGCCCGTTTCATTCTTTCCATCCGATCTTCGGGAGAAGACGCCTTATCCCTGTCCAGCAGATTATAGCCTTCTTTTTCAAGCCGCTCTTGAACGCCAAGATCTACCAGAGTTTGGGAACCGCCCCATGATACCAAATGATCCTTGGGTATCAGGGAAATAATTTTTTCCACTGCTTCGATTTTGTCGTCATAATAGAAGGCGTCAAAGGAACGGGATCTAAGAGCCTTTACCAACTGCGGTCCTAATTTTGAATACCTTTGTTCAGCTAATGTTCTCATATCTCCTCCTTATAAATCTCCGTATCCGGCTATCGTATCGCGCAGAAAATACGCGCTGTCTTTTGGGGTGCGTTTCAATGTTTTAAAGTTAACATAAATTATACCAAACCGTCTAGTATACCCAAATGCCCATTCAAAATTATCCAAAAGCGACCAGACATAATATCCCTTCAGGGGAACTCCCCTCTTTATTACATCCGCGCAAACGGCAAGATGGTCTTTAATGTACTTAATCCTTTCCCCATCATGAATTCTATCGTCAGCGGTAACTATGTCTTCGTAGGCGCAGCCGTTTTCCGTGATATAAATCGGTATCTCAGCCTTGCCGAACGCGCCTTTTGAGATTTCCGCTATCCAAAGAAGCTGCCTCTCAAGACCGGCGGGGGTATAGGGCCAGCTCATTGCCGTCATATCCTGCCAAAAAGGTTTCATTGTAAATTTAAACGGGGAATTTTCATCCGCCGCCGCAGGAGATTCGGAATAAAAATTTACGCCGATAAAGTCGATGGGTTGGGCTATTAGTTCAAGGTCGCCGTCTTTTACGGGGAGAATGTAATTTATTTCTTTGATACGTTCAGGATAGCCCTTGCCGAGACAGGGGAAAATAAAAACTTCCGTATTAACCGCCCTTGATAATTCGGCGGCTTTTTTATCAGCGTCGCTCCCTGTCGCAGGGCGCGGTGTAACAGGATTCCAAGTTATCCCTATCGGCGCTTTTAGTCCTGTTTTGCGGTATTCCTTCACGGCGATACCATGCGCCATATTTATATGGTGAGTAGCGGCGGCAGCTTTTCGCGGATCGCTGTGTCCCGGCGCATGATAACCGTGTAAATGCCCAAGGTGGGCGATGCAAAGAGGCTCATTAATTGTTATCCACATATCAACAAGATCGCCTAACTCTTTAAAACATACTTTCGCATATTCGGCGAATAAATCGACTATCGCGCGGTTTGTCCAGCCGCCTTCGTTCTCCAAAACTTGAGGCAAGTCCCAATGGTAAATGGTGGCGCAGGTGTGAATGTTGCGTTTGTGCAGTTCTTCGCAGAGGTTACGGTAGTAGGCGACTCCTTCGGGGTTTACCTTGCCCCGTCCTTCCGGCATAATTCGCGACCACGCAATGGAAAAACGGTAACTGTTAAAACCCAATTCCGACATAAGCGAAACATCTTCCTTATAACGATGATACTGGTCGCAGGCGACGCTTCCGTTCTCTCCGGCGTATGTCGCGCCGGGTTTGCGTGCAAAAGTATCCCAGATACATTCGCTTCTGCCGCCTTCGTATGCCGCGCCTTCAACCTGATAAGCGGCGGTTGCAGTACCCCATATAAAATCCTTCGGAAATTCAAGTTTTTGCATTATTTTAGCCCCTTTATGTAATAAAATACTAAATTTTAATCCTTGACAATGCCTTATACTCAATATATTATGGAAAAACTAGGATAAATTAATGAAAGAAAATAAATCAAAAAGTACAACAACGGCTTTAATCGGAGCCAATTTTGTAAGTTATGCAAGACGTTCATGGATGCTTTATTTGATGTTATTGCTTCCGATAGCGTTTTTTGTCATTTTCAGATATATACCAATGACAAACATTGTAATCGCATTTAAAGATTATAATATATTCCAGGGTGTATGGTCTGAAGGTTCGCCTTGGGTAGGTTTGCAGTGGTTTAGGCAGGCTTTTACAAGAAAGGATTTCTGGGATGCAATGCGTAATACCGTGCTGCTCAATTTCCTTGATTTAATAGTAGGCTTTCCGGCTCCTATCATTCTTGCCCTCGTCTTAAACGAATTAATATTTAAGAGTTTCAAAAAAGTAACTCAAACTATTATTTATCTTCCGCACTTCTTGTCATGGATCATTGTATCAAGTATTGCCACAAGACTTTTAGCGCCGACAAACGGCGTAATTAATATTTTCCTTGCTGAAAGCTTAGGTATGAAACCCATCGACTTCCTTATGAACAGCAAAAACTGGGTTATGACTTACATAGTTTTCGGCGTATGGAAGGAAATGGGCTGGGGAACAATTATCTACCTTGCGGCAATTACGGGAATTAACCCGGAATTATACGAAGCTGCGGAAGTTGACGGCGCGGGAAGGTGGCGAAAACTTTGGCATATTACCCTGCCTGGAATCAGACCAACTATCGTAGTTTTGTTAATTATGAACATTGGACGTATCTTAGGAATTGAATTTGATCGTCCTTATACTATGGCAAACCGTGTAGTAAGAGATGTTTCCGACGTTCTTTCTACCCTCGTATACCGCGTTGGTATCTTATCAAACCAATTCTCGCTAACCGCGGCAATCGGGTTATTTCAATCTATTATCTGCGTTATTTTCCTTGTAACCGCGAACTCTCTTGCAAAGAGATTCGGCGAACGGGGAATTTGGTAGGGGGACGGCATGAATATCAGAACAAAAGAAGCCAAAACAGGCGATATGATAGTTTTTTTAATCTGCGTGGTTGTAATACTGCTTTGTTTATTACCAATGATTAACCTTCTTGCGCAATCCCTCAGCAGTTCCGACGCGGTTATCAACGGAAGAGTATCTTTCATGCCCGTTATCAACAGGACAAATGCGCCAATAGATGAAAACACGCTTGGTATTGAACCGAATGAAAATTACACAGATATTGACAGCGAAGAAGAAAATCCATACGGCGAGGATAACGCTTATTCTTATGAAGAATACAGTTATTCCTATGACGAATACGAAGAATATGTTTATGAAGAAGATGATGTGTATTCTTATGATGAAGATACCAGCTATTCAGCGCAAAGCGACAATTCACTGACCGACGATGAATACAAGGAATGGCTTGCCCAAATGGAAGCCAAAAAAAACAAATTCAAATACGGAATAACCATAGAATCATACAGATATGTATTTATGGATCCGGCATTTACAAGATCAATGTGGTGGACGGCGATTCTTACGGTTATATGTACCTTAGTATCTCTGACAATGACCGTACTTTGCGCTTATCCCCTTACTTATGATTGGATTAAAGGTAAAACATTTATTAATACTCTAATAATTTTTACAATGTATTTCAGCGCGGGAACAATACCTAACTACATATTGATGAAAGATATGGGACTTCTTGATAATCCGTTAGTCCTTATTATTCCCAACTGTCTTTCGGTATTTAATATGATAATTCTTCGCAGTTTCTTCTTTGGAATTCCGGACAGTTTACGCGAATCTGCGGAATTGGACGGCGCAAATCCGTTCACCGTATTGGTGCGAATATACCTTCCATTGTCTGCGCCGGTTTTGGCTACTCTCGCGCTTTTCTACGCAGTAGGACGCTGGAACGGATTCTCCGACGCTCTGTTGTACATTAAGTCCGCGCCGCAATGGGTTCCCATTCAGTTAAAACTTTGGCAGTTAATTCAGAACATGACATCTATCGACGTAACTACCGTAGAAATGGTTGCGGGAAGCGTACCTAGAGCGTCCGACGCAATTAAGGCGGCGGCAATTATGTTCGCGACTGTTCCTATTCTTATAGTCTATCCCTGGCTCCAGCGTTACTTTATTGAGGGCGTTACCATAGGAGCGGTAAAGGGATAAAATTTATGGATTATTGCCTATACTTTGTATAGACATAAATCAAATATTTATTTTTGGAGGAAAAAATTTATGAAGAAAATCGTATTGACTCTGGCTGCTTTGTTGTTGGCGTCAACGCTTGTTTTCGCACAGGCAAAAAAACCCGCAGCGCCGGCAGCGGCGCTTCCTGTAACAGGAAAACTTACTGTGGAAGTTTTTGATCGCGGTTCAGACGGCGGAAGAACGCTTGCGCATAATAACGCGTGGACAAAATGGATTCAGGAAAAAGTAAAGAAAGATCTTAATATCGATCTTACCTTTGTTCCGGTAGGCCGCTGGTCGGAAAATACCGACATTGTCAACTTAATGGCGTCAGGCAGCGCTCCCGATCTTTGTTATACCTACAATCTGGACATGATAAATGAATTCAGAGATAAGGGCGGAGTTTTTGAATTATCCGGTTATATCGATTCTTATCTGCCCGATTTGAAAAATTTACTCGGTAAAGATCCGTCATTCCCCGGCAAACAATTAATTTACCGCGATCAGGATCCAAAGACATTTAAAATTTATTCAGTCGTCAGTTATCGTACAGCCATTGCCCAGAGAAATATATTTATCCGCAAAGACTGGCTTGATAAACTTGGCATGCCAGTTCCCAAAAACATGGGTGAATTTTATACCGCGTTAAAAGCGTTCCGCGATCGCGATCCCGGCAACGTAGGGAAAAACAGAGTCGTACCCCTTGGCGTAAATCAGGATGTCCGCTGGGGTCTTTCAGATTTTATCAACCATTTTGTTGATCCGAAATTATCAGACAGAGATCGCTGGGTAAACTCAATTGCGGATCGTTATATAACAATGCCCGGTTTCAAAAGAGGCGTTCAGGAAATGAACAAATGGTATAGCGAAGGACTTATTTTTAAGGATTTCCCGTTAATGACAACCGCTGATGATTTTTACAATCAAATAAAGAGCGGCGTTGTCGGTTCTTTCTGCCAAAACTGGGACTTCCCTTACAGAACAGATATGAATATTCTGGTTGACCTGAAAAAGAACGTTCCCGGCGCGGATTATATTCCGATTAGCATTACCAACAACAAGGCGGTAATGGATAAACCAGGTCTTAGAATTTTCATTCCTCAATTCTCCCCGAATAAAGATTCAGCTTTAAGATATCTTAACTGGCTTGCGAAACCTGAAAATTACAGGTTCTTGCAGATTGGAAACGAAGGCGTGAACCACAAAATGGTAAACGGCATTCCCCAGACTATCGCCACACCTCCTCAGCACCCCTGGTTTATGAACTCACCTAACAACATTGATATAACAATCCCCATGAACGGAGTTGAGTTGGGAAGCGACGCCGCTAACGCGAGAGTTTTAGGTTTAAGCTACGGCACTATATCGCCCGATGTTATTTCAAACGCTTATGTTGTCGCTACAAGCGACGCTCGCGGACCTGCAGTTTGGCAGGCGACCACAAAAGTCAATCAGTATTCAGGCGACTTGCGCGAGAAAGCCGACGACCTTGTCTCGCTGGCAATTACCGCAAAACCCGCGAACTTTGCCAAAGTTTGGGATGACGGCATTAAGGACTGGATGAACTCCGGAGGACGTGAAGTCTTAGCGGAAAGAAACGCCCTGTATCCCAAGAAATAAGTAAAAATTCAACAGACATAAAAAAAGCCGTCTGACCCGCGAGGTCAGACGGTCTTTTTTTTACCAAAGGTAAATTATTCTGACTTATAGTCTCCGTTGTGGAAAACTAAACTTGTCAGTTCAATAAATGCAACCTTTGATCCTGAATTGTTCTGGAACATGATAGCTTGGGGCGGTTGGCTAAAGGTTACCCTTATGCCTCTGTCTTTGTGGATCATGCCTGAAAATCCGCCTACGTTCATTTCTTTAACGGGTGTGTTGGGACCGGGACCCATCGCGGGACCTCTAACGTCGCCGTTTATATCGTAAATCATAACCGCCATAGCATTTGAATCGCCTTGCGGAATTTCCTCGCCGGCAGCATCAAAATACTTACATGTAACTGTAAGCCTTGTGTATTTTGAAAAATCTGCCGGTAATGCTTCTTTAGGCAGAAGAATCATAACATCGCCCCATGCTTTTGTTAAGGGCGCTTTGTTTTTTACACCCGGTATTGTTTTGTTTTTTGCTCTTTCGTCTTCCGCTCTGCTACCTGATGGGATATCCAATGTGCTCAGTTTTGAAAGATCAACTTTAAAGGGCGCTGCGCCGCCGCCACCACCACCGCTTGACGCTGTAGCGCCGCCGGTTGTTCCACTTCCGCACCCGATAAGGGCAACGATTGCAAGAATCGCTAGAACTACTCCTAACTTTTTCATAAGAAACTCCTCCAATATGAATTTAATATTAACAGGAAAAAAATCCTGTTAAATTAGTTTACTCCTAGTATTCATAATAAGTCAATAAGAAAATACATCTATTATTAAAATGTTAAAAAAACATAAAAAATGCTAAAAAACCCGTTCCAGTACATAAAAAACGCTTTTATCAGTGCCGAAAATTACCCTTTTTCCGGCAATTACGGGCGCGGAAAGGATAGAACCTTCAGTTTCCATCTGCCAAAGAAGCCTGCCGTCCCTTGCGGAAATACAGACCAATTTGGGCGGATTGTAATCATTTCCCATAAGCCCGAAGTAAACCCGTCCGGATGCGATGGTCGGCGCGGAACTTACGGCGGTATCAAATATTTTTTCCCAGCGTAATTCGCCTGTTTCCGAGTCAAACGCGCGCGCTGTGTTGTCGCCGCCCGTAAAAATGACAAGATCTTTCCATACTGCGGGAGACATAAAGTCCAAAATATCAAGGTTTCTTATAAAATATTCCCATATATTGTTAAAATTTTGACCGTATATTTTACCGTCCAGATACTTCCGCCAGACTACTTCCCCCGTATGGCGGTTAAAAGCGTGGTAGCCTAGGTATGTCGTATCCATGATAACGGACGCCGTTCCCATGTACAAAAGATCCCCGCGGACGGCGGTAAATGAATACCAAATAGCTTCCATTTCGTGATAATCCATAAACCAAAGGAACTCTCTTTTTTTAATATTAAAAGGACCGACTAATTCCACTGTAGGACCGGTTCCCATGTACATTATGTCGTCCGCGACAAGGAACGAATAATTGTACCAGCCGGGATTTCTAATCCTGAATTTTTCCTCGCCTTGCGGAGAAAGAAAATAAACTGCGTCGGCGTCTCCGACAAAAATTACATAGTCCCCGTATCTTTGCACCTGCGAATTGATCTGGCTCTCCGCCTGAAATGTCCAAATCACTTGTCCGCTTTCACACGACAGGGCATAGAGTTTTCCGTCTTTACTTCCAAAATAAATATTGTCTTTATCCGAACACGGGATCGAGTTGATTTCCGCGCCGCTTTTAAACACCCATCGCATGTAACCGCTCTCCACGTCTAGGGCGTAAAAGTTGCCGTCGTCGGAACCGAAATAAATTGTGTCTCCCATGACTATGGGCGGGTTCAGCGAACGTATTTTTTCATCGCCGGATTGAAGATTTATTTTCCAGCGGATGCCAAGAGGCGGAGTTATGCGGGAATTGCTTACGCCGCGTCCGTCTTCGCCTCTAAATTGTATCCAATCGCTGGGGGGAGAACATGATGATGTCAGTGTTAGGAAGATGGAAATGATTGTGAGGATTAATAGGCTGCCCAACTGCGGCGGGCGGGAAACGCCTTCTCTGCCTCGGGAAGAAACTCGGCATATAAGGCGTTTCCCGCCCGTTGCAGTTGAATACTGATTTACCGTAAATAATATTTTTCTATTCATGGGTACTCTTGTTATCTTTGATTGATGGGGAAATATTGATGTTTTCATAAATACGCTAACCCCCTTAGACTGATGATTCGGATAAACCAGCGGTGTAGTCCTTTGCGGCGGGTGGCGGTTAGGATTTCCTGATACTCTTTTTTTAATTCTTCAAAACGGGTTTCCATTTCTGCGGGGTCTTCAAATTGCCGCCAGCGTAATTCAGAATAAATTTCAGCGAAAGGTTTGAAACATGAAGAGTCTTCTTTGCCGCGGAATAGTTGTGAGTACTCAACAGCGGTTTTTGACGCTGGCTTGATTGGCTGTCCGTCTGCGGCAAGACGCGCTAGGAGAAGCAGGTATAAGGAACGCGTTCTGGTGCGAATATCATAGTTAGCGCGATTTGAATTAATGTAGAGTATTAGCTCGCGTCCGTAACGGAGAGCGTAGGCGCAGATTAGCGCAAGGATTGCAAGATTGATGATTGCCTTTCCTACCGCGCGCCAGGGGAATTTTTTTACGTTGGAAAAAGTTTGTTGTTCGTCAAAGAGAGGGATAACTACGTCCCAGTTGTTAAAGTCGCCCATGCCTTGCGGAGGGATGGAAAATGCGGTGGCTTCAAAGTCGAGCCAGCCGTAGTCGGGAATAAAAAATTGCGTCCATGAATGAGCGTGGAGATTTGTTACCATGAATAAATTGTCAAAGGGGAATTGCTGTAAGACGGGGAGTTTTTTGCGTAAAGCCGCAAGCCCGCGAAGATGAGCCTCTGTTTGCAGACTTTCCGACACAAGGTAACCTGTAACGACGCGGGAAGGAATACCGGCTAATCTGCCGAGCAGGGCGAGAGTGTTGGAAAACTCGACGCAATCCCCTTCTTTGGAATCTGTAATAAAATATTTTAACGTGTCAATGGAAAAATCGTCATCTGGGTTAAGATTATATTGGTACTTTGAAAAACTGGTCAGTAAAGCGAGTATGGTTTCCAGTTGTTCATTGCCGCTTTCGCTCTTTAACGATTGATTGTTTTCAACCTGATTGGAAAATATAAAATTCAAGTAGGGGTCGCCTTTTATAATATCGCTTCTGTCAATCCGCCATTTTAAACGCGCGTTACGCAAATATTCTTCAAATAGTTTTTTGTCGTCATCCGCAATGGGAATTTCAAGATAGGCGGCAAGCGCGGATTTTTCAAACGCGGTAAAGGAGCGCGATTTTTCATGAACAAGCATGAGGGGATCGCCTGAGTGCGTATTTGACACTACCTGATGAATGTAGCGGAGAGGTCCCGTATCATCGCTTAGAATTACAGGATCGATAACTATGGGGCGGTAAGGCAGATATTTTTGGCGCAAGGTTGAGAGCGAAAAAACTTCCTGCTTTTCTCTGCCAATGTCATGCTCCTGCTCGTTACTGAACCATGTAACAAAAAAACGCTGATTCGCAAGATCATTTATCGGCTCATCTTGGTTAGCAAGAAAACCTTTAACGGGATCAAGCTGCCCCTTGAATGAGCTTCCCATATACACAGGCTCTCTGTCAGAGGCGACAACCATCACCATATATTGGCGTTTTTGTCCGGAGCCGTCTCCTCTGCCGGGCCAATCGTGTTCTGAAAGTCCGCGTAATTCGCCGCTTCCGTCTCCGTTTCTGGGGCGGGTTCGTCTGCCGCTCCCTCTCTGCGGCATCCCGCGTTCGCTATTGGAAATTTTTTGCGGTATTTTTTCCGAGAGCAAATTTGAAATTACGGTATTGCGGACAAAATCGGCGGGCAGAACAAAGAGCGTAACAATCAATACCGCTCCAGCCGCCAAAGCAAAAACAAGCCCTTCCTTCCACGCCTTGATACGGCTGTTAGGATAGAGGCACAAATAAATTATCACGTTGTGAAAAAGAAAAACTACGGCTGTCCATACAAGCATGAACTGCGTAAGGGCAATGCTCTGCCCGGCGACATCTTCGCCGGAGCGCGACAGAGCAAGAAGACGCAGGCATACCCACGCCAGAAAAAACGGTTCCACCGCGGCGATTTTCGCAAGCCTTGAGTACATCGGTTTGCTGTTAAATAACAAATAGGTGAGCGCAAAACTTATAAGTCCAGCCGCGAAGGGCGTAAGCGCGCTTAGGTTAACGCCTCCAGCCATTACAGAAAGTAAAAATAACAGCGAAGAAGAAAGAATAAGCCTGACACTATGTTTAATTCTTTGTTCGGGAAGAAAAGCAAGCACAGCCATTAGCGGAATAATTAAAAACCACTGAATAATGCCAATGCGATCGAATTTAACTGTAATTCCAGGGTGAATCAATATTAACGCAATTACGCTAAAGTAGAAAAATAATCTTATACAAAACAAAATGTTTAAGGATCTTTTCATGCTTTTATCCCCGCGTAAAACACTTCAATTTTATCAGTTTGAATATTTAACGGTTTTACTTTTTGCTTTGTAAACCAACGAGAAGGCGGATAACAGCCTTTTGAAACAAAGTCCTGAATACGCAGGACTTCAATATCCTCTTTTTTGGTTTTTAAATTTCCAGGTTGAACCAAAAAAAGAGATATTGGTCTTGGGCTGCGGGAAACGATAAAGGTGGAAAGCATAAGATCGCATGAAGTGGAAAAAACGTACATATCTCCAGCGCCGGATTGAACCGCAGTCTCATTTTGCGGCGGTACAAAGGAAAGACAGGCAAGCTCCTCAAAAAAAGCGTCAAGATCGTCCTGATCCTCTATTTCCCAATTTTTGTTTGCGCTGTGAACATCAAATATAAAAGAAGAATTTTGCTCCAAAAGACTGCGGAGAAAATAAGAAAGCCGCGCTTTGGCTCGATCTAAAAGCCACAACGCTTGAAGGTTATCGTCCTCATGACCAAAATTACGAAAATGAACTTCTATGCGGGTTACCTTCTCCTGATTATCCGTAGAGATTCGAGTAATAAGCGCGTCAATTTTCTCGGAACTTTTCCAGTTAATGTCGCGTAACCTATCCCCCGGCGTATATTCCCTCTGGTAATAACGCTCGACATCGGCGGAAGGTTTGTTACGCTGATCTTCCGCGCCTGATTGCGCGTTAATAATAACTTTTTTCCCAAAGCAAGGAGCGCACCTGACATTCACAGTGGAATGTCTTATCTGTCCGCAAGGAAAAGAAAAAAAGCCGAAGATGTCGCGCAATTTGCAAAAACCGTCTCCCTTAAAAACTCCTGACATGGGAAAATCAAGCGGTATTTGCGCCGTCGTCTCTCCGCGCGGGATTGCCGTCTCCACCGACAAAGGACAGCCTTTTTTTTCTCCTGTTGATCCGCCGGGGAAAAATCGTCCCCTGATGTAAAAATGCAAACGAAAAAAAAGCGGTATACCCGTATCAAGTCCAGTAACAAACGAGCGCTGACGGTCGTCGTCTATCGCGTTAGCTGTCATCGGAACAGGCGTTTTCCAGCCCGGTTCCATAGATTTTAATTTGCGCGATTTCCATGTACCGATAATGCCCAGAACGAGCAGAAAAAGCAAAGCCGCGGACGCAAGGACAATTTCGTAGGAATTGCGATTTAAAAGCGAGCGAATCAACCCAGCCAGCGCTACAACAAGAACAGCGCCGCTGACCGGCGTAAACGATCGGATAAGTGACAAGCCCACGTTACCCTCGTTTCGGCTCGACAGGGACTGTGTTCAGAATATTTTCCAACGGCGCTTCCGGCAGTATGGAAGGATCACGGGTAATTATCCTGTGAGCCATTGAATGTATAAAAATTTCTTTGATAATATCGACGGGAACATAGTCCATACCTCGGCAGAGAGCGAGAGAACGAGCAAGCCTCGAGATACGCACGCCCGCTCTCGGACTCGCCGGAGTCTCAATGTCGGGGTGAACTCTGGTTTGACGGACGCAATTTACAAGGTAGGAAGTAACGTCGGGGTGCATCTGTACAGTGTCCACCATTTTTTTCCAGCGTATCAAATCCGCGCTGTCTATGACGCTTGTAAATTTATCCCACGCGTCAATTTTCCCGTGCTTGTTTATAATTTCCGTTTCATCTTCCTCGCTTGGATAGCCGAGAGAAAGGCGAATCATAAAACGATCAAGCTGAGGCGTTGGCAGTGGGAACAAATGAACGCCTTTTAAGTTCATTGTCGCAATGATAAAGAAAGGGTCTGTCAATTTGTACAATTTCCCCTCAATAGTTACGCTCTGTTCTTCCATAACCTGAAAAAAGCTTCCCTGCGTCTTTGGCGTAAGCAAGTTGATCTCGTCGCATAACACAAAATGAGCGAACACAGGACCCTTGTTAAAAATCATCTCTCCCGAATGCCCGATAAACCGGTTAAACCCAAGAATATCCTGAGGAAGAAGATCGACAGTACACTGGATACGGCTAAACCCTTCCATTTTAACGGCGGTATTTTTCGCGCCGGTTTTAGTCACGGCAGTTTTAGCCGCCAAATCCTCAGGTCGCCACTTGATAGACTGCGCCAAAGCCCGCGCGAGAGAAGTTTTACCCACCCCGTGCGAGTCCGCCAAAATGACATGACCGCCCGCTATTTGAGCGGCAATAATATACTCCAATTTCTTGGCATCTACAGAAATTAACTGTTTGATGTGATTTATCAATAATTCGATAGATTTCTTTATTTTTGCATCCATGGTTAATGATAGCGTATATTGAAGGAAGTGAAAAGGTACAAATTTCCAGATTGTTTTTTATACTCAACTCATTGAGAATTTTT
>Ga0268262_10003455_pt1 | contig 17081 bp, 14 predicted proteins | sample TergutNc150P3_FD_190354 | JGI IMG/M metagenome (GOLD analysis project Ga0268262, IMG submission 190354) | Nasutitermes corniger P3 segment gut microbial community from laboratory colony in Florida, USA - Nc150 P3 (SPAdes) (version 2) | ecosystem: Host-associated > Arthropoda: Insects >... | reverse complement strand
TCCTCGGCGCTCTTGTCTTACAGATAAAAGACATCGCAAAAGGCGAAGCGTTAACTGCGGCGGGAGAAAGCATAAGCGCATTGTACGTCATTGCGGGAACCATAACCGCCGCAATAGTAGGATTTTTTGCTGTAAAGTTCATGTTAAAACTAATCAGAGAAAAAAAACTTTACGGCTTCGCGATTTACACCGCCGCGCTCGGTATACTGGTAATTATCGATCAACTTGTTACGCGTATAATATTTTAAGCGCGGAATATCCTCATTGAGTTAAGAACCGCCAACAGCGCGACCCCCACGTCGGCAAAGACCGCTTCCCACATTGCCGCAACGCCCATCGCCCCAAGCAAAAGAAAAGCCGCTTTTACCGCCAACACAAACACAATATTCTGCGTTACTACCCTCTTTGTAAATTTACCGATATTCATAAATTCAATCAGTTTTGACGTTTCATCGTTCATCAGCACGACATCGCCCGCTTCTATCGCGGCGTCGCTTCCGATTCCGCCCATCACAATGCCTATGTCCGCCATAGCGAGAACAGGCGCGTCGTTTATCCCGTCTCCAACAAAGACAAGCTTTCCTTTTTCAGTTTTTTGCGCGTTCAACCCTTCCAGTTTTTCAACTTTTTCCTGAGGCAGTAATCCTCCGTATACTTCGTCAATGCCGAGTTCGCTTGCTATATTGCGCGCAATATCAGGATTGTCCCCTGTAAGCATAACCGTTTTTTGAACGCCTTTTTCTTTCAGGGCGGATATGGCGGTTTTACTGTCAGGCTTAATCTCGTCGGAAATAACGATACTGCCCGCGAATTTTCCGTCATGGGCGATATAGACTTTCGTCCCCGCGCTTGCGGATTCTTTGTAAGCTACACCCATCTTTTCCATCAATTTAGAGTTACCCGCCAATATGGTTTTTCCGTCTTTATCTACGCTTATTCCGTAGCCTGAGTGTTCTGTGTACTGTGAAAGCCCCGAACGGTTTACTTCTTTGCCGTACTCGTTAATGACAGATAACGCAATGGGGTGATTGGAAAAAACTTCGGCAAAGGAAGCAAGTTCAAGCAGTTGATCTTTGCTGAAACCGTCCGAGTTTTGAATATCCGTAACCTTGAACACTCCCTTTGTCAAAGTGCCCGTCTTGTCGAATACGGCGATTTGAAGATTGTTAACCGCTTCAAGGAAACTGCCGCCCTTTATCAAAATGCCGCTCTTTGCCGCCTTGCCTATTCCCGCAAAAAAACCCATAGGGATAGACAATACAAGCGCGCACGGGCAGGAGATTACAAGAAAGACAAGGGCGCGTTTTAGCCAATCATGCCAAACGCCGCCAAGTAACAAGGGCGGCAAAACTGCGAGAAGAGCCGCAAGCGCGACGACTACAGGAGTGTAGTAACGCGCAAAGGTCGTTATAAAGTTTTCCGTCTTCGCTTTTTTGCTAGACGCGTTTTCCACAAGATCAATTATTTTTGAAACCGTGGATTCCCCAAAAGTTTTGGTAACCTCAATTTTTAACACTCCTGTCTGATTGACACAGCCTGAAAGCACAATATCCTTAACCTGTACTTTTCGCGGGACAGATTCGCCTGTAAGCGCGGACGCGTCAAGCATGGACACGCCTTCCGTTATTATGCCGTCAAGCGGTATTTTTTCACCTGGCTTTACGATGATAATGTCCCCGATACGCACAATGTCGGGAGCCACTTTATCAATGTTTTCGCCTTTAACAATATTAGCGTAATCGGGACGTATATCCATTAAGTCTGTAATGGATTCCTTTGATTTGTCCACCGCTTTATCCTGAAAATACTCCCCTATCTGGTAAAAGAGCATAACTCCTGCCGCTTCGGCGGTCTCTCCTATATAAAACGCCCCGATTGTGGCGATACTCATCAAAAAGTTTTCGTCAAATATCTGCCCGCGCGCTATGTTTCTCGCGGCTTGCTTTATTACGTCAATCCCGAGCAATAAATACGCGGCGATAAACGCGACAAGCGGGACATTTCTGTCGTATTTCCAAATTTTTTCCAGAATTATAGCGGCGGCCAAAACAACCGCTCCCGCGACCAACTTGAGTAATTTCTTTCTTTCTTCGTTGTTTTCTTCTTTATTCATGAATATGTTCAAACCCCTTTTCAAATATGTCTTTTACGTGGCTGTCTGCAAGCGAATAGTAAACTACTTTTCCCTTCTTGTTGTATTTCACCAAATTGGCAAGGCGCAGGGACTTAAGCTGATGGGAAATCGCCGATTTTGTCATATTAAGAAGGACGGCGATATCGCAAACGCACATTTTCTCGCGGGAAAGCGCCCAGAGGATACGCACCCTTGTGCTGTCTGAAAACATCTTGTAAAGGTCGGCCAAGTCGTAAAAGTCTTCCTCTTTGGGCATGGCTTTACTGACCCTTTTTACCAAATCACCGTGGATAACCTCGCAATCACACACGGGCGTGGCCGCAGGCGCGTCTTTCTTCATTTGCATGTCTCCTATAATTGAGCAACTGTTCAACTATAAATATACAGCGGTTTGACAGGATTGTCAACATAAAAAAGAATTAATTTTATTGCTTACCAAGCAGCATTCCGCCTGCAAAGACGGTCAGCGGGGCTACAAGCATAAGGCCGAAACAGCCTACCAGGGTATGCACTATTTCCGAGGAAACCCATACCATATTTATCACATTTTCAAGGGGGACGCCCTGAGCGATAAATGTCATGATCATGGCGGTATATTCGGCTGAATAGGCGAGTAAAAGGGTCGTGGACATGGTTCCGGCGGCCTGCCGAGCGACGGTAAAGCCCGAACGCATAAGACCGAAACGGGTAATGGCGGGCTGTTGAATTTTTATCTCGTCCATCGCGGCGGCGACGTCCATCGAAAGGTCCATCATTGCGCCGGAAGCGGCTATGAAAACCCCGGCGATAAAGAGGCGCGAAAGGTTTAAATGGCCGTAGCCTGAAAAAAGCAGGCTTTCCGTAAAGGGGCGCACCGCCCCGTGAATTTTAAACCAGCCTGTAAAAGCAAACGCCAGTATCGAGGTAAAAACAACGCCGCTTGCGGCCCCTAAGAACGCGGTAAGCGCCCTGCGGGAAAGCCCTGCGACAAGAAACATGATGAGCGCCGTAATTAACAGCGTTATGATTAACGCGCCTAATATCGGCTCCCAACCGCGCAGGAACATGGGATAAAGAACGCGGATAAGGGCTGCGGCGGAAAAAACAAAGGTAATGAGTATTTTAATACCCATCCAGCCCATAATAAGAACCGTAACAAGAATAAATATTGCGCAAAGAAAAATGGTTTTCCCTGTGCGGTAATGATCGATAATCTGAACATGGGCGACTTGTCCTTCTTCGTTTAAGTTTAACACCGCAAGCGCGGTATTGCCCTTAACAAAAATTTTGTCTATTTCCATTTTCCCCATCATGTTATTCGATGCGGAATGAACCTGTCCTTTGAAACGGCCGCCTAAAATCCGCACTTCGAGCTGCTGTTCTCCCTGCCTGACAGGGCCGATAATTTTTACCCTTTCGTTATTAACTTCGACAACGCGCACTCTTGCGCGAACGGCGTTCGACTGAACCGCGCTTCCCTTAAACCCTGTGGGAATTATCATCATCAAAAGAGTAAAGACAAGCGCGGCGGCGATAAAAATTTTATCCTTCCCGGACTCTTTGGCTATTAAGCTCTTATAACCGCCCAGGAAGGACGAAACGCCGTTAAGACGTAATTTCAATTATTGAACCTTAATATTCATCGCGCTGGCGATTTTGAAGAACAAATCAGTGTTGTCATAGTAACCGCCGAATATTTCCTGATGAATGCCTTTCGCGAAAGTGGGAACAGGAACGCCCGTATGCGCGTAAGACGTCCAGCCGATGCCCGCAGTCTGGTTCATAATTTGAGTAAGCTTAACGGTAAGCGGTTCATAACCTCCGTACAGAAGATATATGTCCTCGGAAAAGGAACGCTCCTGCTCATTGCCCATTGAACGCTGAAACGCGAATTCAATCTGCTGTTTCTGGAAATCCGTCAGGGATGCCATATCAACGCCGAAGGATTCTTTTATCGCAGGAACAAGGTCTGCAAATTTTGCGTTATTAACGGTATGGTTTGCCTTGTATGGTTTTAAAACCTCATCGTCAAAGGCGACGTAAGATTTTGTCTGCAGGGCAACCTTGTCAAAGAAGGTGTCATACTGGGTTCCCGCAAAGCCTAAGGTCATGCCGCCAGTCTCATGATCGCCCGTAACGACAATAAGCGTATCCTTGGGATGTTTTTCGGCAAAATCAAGCGCGACGCGGACAGCTTCGTCCATAGCAAGCACGTCGTGAATAACGGCTCCCGCGTCGTTTGCGTGGCTCGCCCAGTCAATTTTTCCGCCTTCAATCATCATAAAAAAGCCCTTTGGGTTATCCAAAAGCTCAATTCCTTTTCTTGTAAAATCGGCGACAGTAAGATCGCCGGGTTTTAAATCCAAGTTATACGGCATAGCCCCGTCGTCCTGCAGTCTTGGGCTTATTGCGATAACTTTTCCCGCGCCGGGTTTTAAGGCGTTAAAAGCGTCCTTGGTATTTACATAGGTAAAGCCTTTTTCTTTCGCGATATCAATAACGCTTTTCTGATCGCCGTTTTTACCCGAATGTTGAAGAATAGAGCCGCCGCCGTAAAAATCAAAATTACTTTCCGCAAGCTGTACGCCTATATCGTAGTAATTGCTCCGCGAGGGGGCTTTCGCGTAGAACGACGCGGGAGTCGCGTGGTTCAGCGTTACCGTGGAAATAATGCCCACTTTCATTCCCGCTTCATGGATATATTCGCTTACGGGCTTAAACTTTCTGGTTTTGCCTGAATCCATGTTAATAACGCCGCTTAACGTCTTGTTGCCTGTCGCTATCGCCGTTCCGGCTGAAGCGGAATCGGTGATAAACGTTCCCGCGTCATAAGTTGTAACAAGCCCCGTTACAGGAAACTTGCTGAAACCAAGGCGCGTAATATCAATGTCCTTTGAAGCGCGGGCGGTGGCATAAATTTCCGCGGAAGTAATTTGCGACATCGCCATGCCGTCGCCGATAAAAAGGAACACATATTTTGCCTGTCCTTTTCCTGTTACTAAAGCGCCGCGCGCGTCATTATCCTGTGGACTTTTTTGCGTACACGACAACTGAAAAACGGCAACGGCAATGACCGCCGCCGCGCACAAGATAAATACAAACCTTTTCTTCATTTGATACTCCTCTATTAATTTTGTAATCAAAAAATAGAAGAGAATTGTTAAAATTCCATTTAATTAATATGAAAAAAAGATAAATTTAACTCAAAACTTTCGCGGACGTAATTTTCAGCGGTATCTTTTAAATCTTAATTGCTTTTTCCGAGCATACTTCGTGGCAGCAATAACAGCGTATACACTTGTTTTTGTCAATTAATATCCGCATTGTGCCGTTTTGTTCCGCCTGTTTAATCGCGTTAGAAGCGCAGATTTTTACGCAGTCCGCGCAGCAGACGCAGGCATTATGGTCTATTACAGGTATGGGATTTTTGGACGCAATCAGTCTTTTCAACGGTCTTGGGGTAATAAAATCCAAAAGCTGATTGCCTGTTTTCTTGAACGGGATCCTGACAAAATCCTGAACCGTAACTTCTTCCGGCTTTAACAGCGGATATTCAATTTCCGAGAAATCATTAAGCCATATTTTTCTGGCAAGGGCTTCCCTGGTTACCGGAATTAACTGCGGGGGATAACCCACAATAGCGCTTGCCGCGATATCCATTGCCAAAAGATTAGAGGAAGCCAGAACAAGTCCCACTTTTTTAGGCGTTCCCGCGGAAGGACCGGGACCTTCCATCGCGACAACGGCGTCCATAAACGCGTATGCCGGCTTTACCGCGACATTTAAATCGACAATCATGGAGGCAAAAGACTCGCGCGACGGATAACGCACATGAAAGGCGCTTTTTTTTATCGAGGGAACAAGCCCGAAAAGATTTTTCATGGCTCCTGTATAATACATAAGCTGGTGGTTCTTTAACTTCGGAAGGCTAATCACCAAATCAACGCTCTGTAAAACCTTGCTTACGGTAAAACTTTTCTGTATTTTTCCTTCCGGGCATTTTAAATCAATTGTGCCTCGGGTAAAATCAATCCATTCGGCTCCGCATCTTTTCGCGGCTTCACCAATTCCGCAGCCGCTTGCGGTAAAATTAGGCCCTTGAATACCGGGACTGTCCCCCACTAAAACATGGGAAGCGCCCCGCTCCTTCACCAAACGTATTACAGCTTCAAGAAAAACATGGTGGGTGGTAACTGCTTTTTCGGGAGCCGAATCCATAACAATATTCGGCTTTAAAAGAACGGTCTTGCCCGTAACATTCGGAAAATCAGAAGCCTGCGCCGTTTTTTTTAACGCGGCATCTAATTTATCCGGTTCATACGCGCTGCACCGCTCAATAGCAACTTTTGCACCCATGTCCTCACCAATCCTTTTTAACAAGCTCGCGGTTTACTTCGTCCAGCCGCTTGCTAAGAGTAGCAATTGTCCGTTCAAGCCTTGCCTTCTCTTTTTCCAGTTTCTCTTTAGGATCTTCATCTTTATCCTTGCCTTTTTCACGAACTTGAATTTTTACGGTATCGGGGCTTTTTCCCTTGATGAGCGCTTTTTGCGCCGCTTCCCGGGTTTCTTCATTGCGGATACCGGCAAGGAAACGCATATTATCGGCTCCCACTTCCGGGGCTATATCGTACTCAAACATTTTAATCGCCATGTTCGCGGCGGTTCTGGGAATACAAAGCATGCGGTCAACATAGTCCTCAAAGCGCACGCCGATTCCCGTGCAAAGATCATGGGCTTTAAGAAGATGTTTCCCCATCTCTTTTACAAGGGCGCCGTTGTTTGCAAGATATTTGGTACGGATTAATTCCGTAAGTTTCAAAAGTTCAGGCGATACGGAAAAAACATCGTTGTAGATTTTTTTTGCTTCCGCTTTTTCCAGCAATGCGTGAAAAATCGCCCAAAATTCAGAACTATGCGCCCTTGACGACAGTTTACCACCATTGGCGCACGCGTGCAAGTGGTGGGCGTATTCGTGAATCGCGGTGTAGAGTAACAAATTTTGCCCCGTATCATCTGCTTGAAAATTTCTGTTGTGAATAATTATTTCCCTGCTTGCGGGTTTGTAAAGTCCGTTTACCTTTTTGCTTTTCTTGCCGGAGAACACAAGCGAAAACTCAAGCGGCGCGTCTTCTATTTTTAACAGTTTCTCTTTTACCTTGTCCTGGTTCATGCAAAATCCTCAATTTTTCCCATGATAAGCGCCGCCGCCGCGGAACAGGCCGTCTCCGTACGCAGGGCGCGGTTTCCCATGGAAAGGCGCAGAAAACCAGCCTCTACAAATAACTCCCTTTCCTTGTCCGACCAGCCCCTCTCAGGGCCTACCGCAAGCACGGCGGAATAGGTTGTCCCAATATTAAAGATTGAACCTTCCGACCGCACATTGTCCATAGCGGCAAGAAGCGGAGTGCGCCTGTCGTTATTGTTTTTCCACGGGGTCTGCCTTAACCACCTGTCCAAAGAATCATAAACAGTAAGCGCGGGAATACAGGTATCCCGCGCCTGAACCGCGCCTTCAACAAGAGCCGCGTGAGCGCCGCCGTCGCCAAGAAGCTTTGTATCGCGGTAGCTTTTTTCTCCCAACTCGGTTCCCACAAGGTCAATATTTGACACGCCGATATTGGAAAGATCCCTTAACAGCCGCTTTATCTGGATTGGACGCACAAAACCGACAGCCACGCGCATAGGCAGGCGCGGCGGGGGCGGTTCGTTTACATTTACTGTAACAAAGATTGAGCCGTCAAAATTGATCTTTTCAATCCTGCCCATTCCCTTCATTCCGCCCAAAATACCCGCCTCAAAAATATCGCCGGCTTTTTTATGCAGAACTTTGACAAGATGGATTGTCCGTTCATCGCGCCTTGACAGGCTTCTGCCAAGCTCATGTTCTTCCAATAAAATAATATTCACAAAAACAGTATACCATAAAATCAAAAAATAATATAATGAACAAAGTGCAAGGAAAATACCGCCGTCCTTTTATTCTTTTTTCCTCTTTTTTATTTTTTATATCCTGCGCCGTAAATCCAAAAGTATACAAAGAAATTGATCTTGCCGCCGGAACCGGAGATTTTGACGCGGCGGTAAATGTTATCGTTGCCGGACAGGAATCGAAAAAGCCGATTTATTCCGAGAAAAACGCCATTTTACTTTTTTTGGACAAGGGGTTTCTTGAATATTACGCGAAGAGTTACGCTAAGTCGTCGCAGTCCTTGCAGGAAGCGGAACGGTTAATAGAAGAGGCGTACACCAAAAGCATTACAGCGGGCTTTTTATCGTATATTCTGAACGACAATACAAAAGATTATCCGGGCGAAGATTTTGAGGATATCTATATCAATATTTTTAACGCGCTTAATTATTACAACAGGGGCGACATAGACGGCGCGCTTGTAGAAATCAGAAAATTAAGTTCAGCTAACGGAAAACTTGATTTGCTTGCCGGAAAATACAATTATAAGGATCCAAAAACAGGGGCAAGCCTGGAAGAACTTGCGCAAAAAGAAGCCGCGGGCGCGCAACTGCCGGGTGGGAAAAAAGTTGAATTCAACAATTCGGCGCTTGCCCGTTATCTTGCCGCCCTTTTTTATCTTGCGGACGGAAACACAGAAAACGCGCAGATAGAATTTGACAAGCTTCAAACGGCGTTTCTTACCAATAAAGACATATACAGCAACCCAATCCCGCGCGCCGTTGAACTTGCGCGCAATGTTCCAAATGAAAAAACAATGTTAAACTTTATTTGTTTTTCAGGGTTGTCTCCCGTAAAGGTCGAAGAAAAAATTACATTTTTTTTCCCCATATTCCGCAACCCGGCGCTGTATGTATCGAATGTCAAGCTTCCTAAAATGGTTCAAAGACCAAGCAAAATAGACCGCATAGAAGCCGTAATAAACGGGAAAATCAAAGTTAATCTTGAGCTTTTGGAAAATATCAGCGCTGTAGTAGAAGAAACATTTGCAATCCGTTATGCGAATATCGCGGCTAAAACATATATCCGCACATTAATAAAATATGTGGCAACGGATATTGCTGCGGCGGAAGTTGAAAGAAATAATGGCGACCTTACGGCTTTTTTAACAGCGCTTGCCGTAAAGAAAACCTTTGAGGCGACCGAAAGCGCCGATATCAGAATGTCCCGTTATTTGCCGGGCAAGGCGTATATCGGCGGAATCTTACTGGATCCCGGAACTTATAATGTTACCGTCAATTTTTACTCGGGAAATGCTATTATTTCCAAAAGCGAGCATAATAATTTTATTGTACGGGAAAAAGGGCTTAACCTTATTGACGCTGTAAGCTTAAAATAACTAAAATAGCATGAGGAGGCAATTTATGAAAAAAACCGCGATTATTATTTTTATTATTTTTTTATCATTGACGGGGTGCTCCACAACCAAGGTAAAAAGAGTCGATCCCAACAAGCAGACGGATTTAAGCGGCTATTGGAACGATACGGACGTAAGGATTGTATGCGAATCGCTTATCAAGGACTGCCTTGTAAATCCCAGATTTAATCAGGCGTTAAAGGCGATGGGGAATAAAATTCCTACCGTAATAGTCGGAAATTTCAGGAACGAAAGCAGCGAACATATAGACACTTCTATCATTACTTCCATTATGGAAACGACAATTTTTAACTCCGGTAAATTAGACTTTGTCGCCGGCGGAGCGGCAAGGGACGCGCTGCGCAAGGAAAGGCAGGATCAGCAGGGGAACGCAAGCGAAAAAACCACGGCTGCGCTGGCAAAGGAAACGGGAGCAGATTTTATGCTTTTGGGAACTGTAAGGACAATTATTGACAAGGCGGGAAATAAATCTACAAGAACATATTTTGTTAACGCGGAATTAACCAGTATCGAAACCAACCAGCGTATTTGGATGGGGCAAAATACAGAAATTAAAAAAGAAATAACAAGGCCAAAAAACAAATTGTAAATTATGATTAGCCGGGCGTGTCCCCGACCCCGGCTATTTCGTAAAATGCGTCGTATTCATCGCGCAAAGTTCCTATTCTTCTTACATTTAAATTTGTCGCTTCCCTGATAATTTCCGTAACAAGCGCCCGCGTATCAAAACGCGCGTTCTTTGAAGCGAGAATTTTCGCCCTTCCGACAGGCCGCCCGTTTACGGTAAAGCCTGTTTCAGGCGACCATGAAAAAGTGCATTTACCCGCGTCTATGCCGAAGCGCCATGAGATTTTATCGCTGTCCAGCAGTTGTTTTACCATTGTGTAGGCTTTAACTACAGGCTCGCTTACATAATCAAGGGGAGAGCCGAAGCAGACTATAACCGTATCTCCGTGATAGCCCGCGATTACAGCGCCATAATGGAAAGCGACTTTTTTTACGGTCTCGTAGTAGCTTTTTTGCGCCCTGCCCGCTTCCGTGCTCTTTTCATAATCTTCCCTGTTAAGCAAATTAAAATCCCTTATAACAATAATAGCGGCGCTTGTAACGGAAGTTTCCGTTATATTGGGTTTGCCCCTGTTTATTAAATCCTTCAAGACGTTATGTGATACAGCCGCGCCGTAAGCCCTTCGGAAATATATCGCCCTGCGGCTTAATGTAACGCGCTTACACATGAAAACAACCAGAGTTCCCGAGAGGGAAGAAGCAAAAACAATCGTTGGGTCAATCCAGTAAGCCGTATAAACGAAATGACCGCCGAATACAAATGCGGCAAACGCGCTGAGAAAAGAACCTAAGAATAACAACAATGTGGGACGCAGTCTGAAAATAATCAATAAAATAAAGAATGATACGGCTATCGACAAATACAATGTATAAAGAAAATACGCGGGCTTTATATATACGCCTGTAATAAGCGCGTTCGCCAGAAGGGCAGAATACATGGTGTTTTCCTTTGGACCCATTATGCAAAATGAAGAAAAAAGATCGCCGCTTAACAGCTTGTGAAGACGGAGCAATTCGCTGTAATTTGCGCGCATTGCGGCAAACACCCTAATTATTTCATTGCGCATGTTTACAAGCTTGGCAATGCCTTCCTGTTTTAATGTCTTTTCACCGGCTATAACTTCTTCATATCCCCTGACAATGCGCGATTCCGCGTTCCCGGAAAGAAAATCCTCTAAACTGTTAAAATAATTTTCGCGCGCCTTTATCCACGCGGCGCGTTTTTCGCTGTCCGGCGCTTTTAAAAGTTCTTCCCTAAGCGTTAACGCGTAATCTTCAAGAATAAGCGGCGACTTTTCAGGCAGGGTGCGTGAAAACGCCCCAAGCTCATTCGCCTCTTTCATAATGGCGCGCATTGAACGGCACGCCTCTTCATATTCACGAAAAAATGAAATGTCTATACTGCGGAAATAGCCGGGACCGGGCGTTATAATGTTTCCGTCCCTGTCCAGCGGGATTTCAAGCTCATTGTTGTTATAATCCAAAAGCACAAGCGCTTTTCCGTATTCCGTACTGGAAACGCGGGATACGGCAAAACGGTTCTTCAAGCTTCCGTACACGGGGTGTTCCTGCGCCGTCTCAATATCTACCGGCTTTACGCGCCTTAACTTTCCGTCCCAGTCATATTCAGGCTTAGTATCCGCTTCCTGATAATTCCCAAAAGCCGCGGCGGCGCGCAGAAGGTTTTCGTCCCTGTCGATTAAAACGGCAAGAAGGCGTTCCCTGCTCTGTTCGTTAAGTTCAACCAGTTTGTTTACAAAGACGGGCGCCTGCGACGGCTGAACAGAACCCGTGCGGATTCCATCAAAAAGGTTGCGAATATTGCTTCCAAGAAGGGCATATTCCTCATAAAACTGCCTGCGTATTTCGGATTCTGTCCCGGTAACCGGAGTTGTCCCCAAAACCCTTGCCGTAAGGATCAAATTTGAGGCTTTCATTTCCGTTAAAGTCATTAATGCCGAAAAAATGTCGCCGCTTTCGGCAAATTCTTCGGTATCTATAATTAAAATTTCCTCTGAAACGGGCGGAAGCGGGCGAAAACCCATTAAAAAATCAAAAACCGGACCTAATTTTGGCCCTGAAAGGTAAAAATTGGCAAAAAAAGCCATTCCCACCGCGCAGATAAGACCGCTCAGAAAGAAAACAAAGGATTTTTTCATGGAAATAAACGCAGGCATCTCTATTGAATTTCGGCATTTTTTACTTTTATCTTCATTCATTGAGGTATCTCTGTTATAATATTCTTATGAAAGAATTTATGAACGATGCTTTTTTATTGGAAACCGAAACAGCCAGAAAACTGTTCGATGCTGTTAAAAACGAGCCTATTTATGATTATCACTGCCACCTGTCCCCGGAGCAAATTGCGAGAAATATAAACATGAAAGATCTTGCCGACGCGTGGCTTTCCGGCGACCATTACAAGTGGCGCATGATGCGCGCTATGGGCATTGATGAAAAATATATCACCGGCAGCGCCGATAACTATGAAAAATATCTTGCGTGGGCGCGCACGGCGGAAAACCTGATTGGCAACCCGTTGTACCATTGGACGCATTTGGAGCTTAAGCGTTATTTCGATATTCATGAATCAATAACGGAAAAAAACGCCAAAGCAATTTGGGACTGGGCAAATATACTTCTTCAAAAGCCCGATCTTTGTGTAAAAAAAATATTTGAAAGATTTAAAGTATACGCCGTAGGGACAATTGACGATCCTGTTGATTCGCTTGAATATCACCGCACTATCGCCGCCGGAACCGCCCCAATAGGAAAAATCGACACAAAGGTAATCCCTACTTTCCGCCCTGACAAGGCGCTTAATATCAACTCTGAAGGTTTTGCAAAATATATCCACAGCCTTTCCAGAGCAAGCGATACAACCATAAAATTTACGGACGATGTGCTTTCGGCTCTGGAAAAACGGCTGGATTTCTTTATTTCTCTCGGCTGCCGTTCGGCGGATCACTGCCTTGAATACGCGCCTTATACGATTACTTCCGGGGGCTTTATAGAAAAAACATTCAGAAAAGCGTTATCGGGGAGGCCTGTTACCCAGGAAGAAGCCGACGCGTATAAAACAAAAATGCTGATATTGCTTTCCAACCTTTACGCGCAAAAAGGCATTGTTATGCAGCTTCACTTTTCTGTTATACGCAATATAAATATGAAGATTTTTTCGCAGGCGGGGGACAACGCCGGTATAGACGCTGTAAACGACCGCGAATTAAGCAAAAATCTCGCCGCCCTTATGGGGCACATGGAACTGCCGAAAACAATTCTTTATTCATTGAACCCCAAAGATTACTACCCTCTTGCCACAATAATGGGCGGTTTTCAGGATTCAAACTATGCCGGAAAAATGCAGTTGGGTTCCGCGTGGTGGTTCTGCGCTCACAGGGACGGAATGGAAGAACATATGCGCGTGCTCGCCAATTTGGGAATACTGCCGGCTTTTGTGGGAATGCCGACAGACGGCAGAAGCTTCCTCTCCTACCCGCGCCATGAATATTTCCGCCGCATTATGTGCAATCTTATCGGCAAGTGGGTGGAAAACGGCGAGTATCCCAATGACGCGCAAAAGCTGGAAAAAATTGTGAAGGATATTTCGTTTGGAAACGCGAAGAGGTACTTTGAGCAATAGACAAAATTTGCGCTAGGTGTTATAATGACATTTCTTGGTTAACCATATTTAAGGAGGAATAAAATGGATAAGAAACTGATTTCTGTAAAAACAGTAGTGGCTATCGGCATTGGCTCGGCGCTTATGTTCGTGCTGATGCGTTTTGTTGCTGTCCCTACCGGAGTTCCCAACACAAACCTTAACCTGGGTATTGCGATTCTTGCGGTATTTGCCGCTATTTTCGGACCTATAGCCGGGTTTTTAATCGGCTTTATCGGGCATACGCTCACGGATCTTACATGGGGCGGCGTATGGTGGTCATGGGTAATCGCCGACGCGATATTCGGTTTGGTAATCGGTATTTTCTGGAAATTCTACAAGATTGAAGAAAAAGAATTCGGCATTCAGCAGGCGGTTATTTTTAACGGCATTCAGATTTTCGCCAATTTGCTTGCATGGACTGTAATCGCTCCTACTCTCGACATTCTCATTTATCATGAACCGTCCGAAAAAATATACCTTCAAGGTCTTGTGGCAAGCAGTCTTAACATCGCGGTAGTTTTAGTGCTTGGAACGCTCATTGCCATGGGTTATTCAAAAACCGGCAGCAAAGCGGGAAGCCTTAAGGCGGAGTAAGAGGACGTGGCGGACCAAACGCCTGTTCTGTTATTCGAACATTTTACTTTTCGATACAGGGCTCAAACCGAACCTACGCTGATTGATATTAACCTGAAGATAAACCGGGGAGAGAAGATTCTTATCCTCGGTCCTTCAGGTTCAGGAAAGTCCACGCTTATCCACTGTATAAACGGCGTTATCCCGCATGCATTTAAGGGCGACAGTTCAGGCGATCTTTTTTTATTGGATAAAAATATCCGCGGCTTTACATTAAATGACATTTCAAAAATAGCTGGGACAGTCCTTCAGGATACGGACGGCCAGTTTGTGGGATTAAGCGCGGCGGAGGACATCGCCTTTGCCCTTGAAAATGACTGCGTGCCGACGGAAGAAATGCGCCGCCGCGTCGATGAAACCGCCAAACTGGTTGATATGCGGGCGCATCTGGACAAGAGCCCGCAGGATCTTTCAGGCGGGCAGAAACAGCGGATTTCCCTTGCGGGAGTCCTTATAGACGATGTTGACATTCTGCTCTTTGACGAACCTCTTGCAAACCTTGATCCCGCCGCGGGAAAAGACGCGATAGAACTTATCGACGAACTCCACAAAAAAACAGGCAAGACCATATTGATAGTGGAACACCGGCTTGAAGACGTGCTTCACCGCCCTGTAGACCGTATCGTGGTAATGGACAAGGGGCAAATTGTATCGGATTCAAAACCGGCGGATTTGCTGGCACAGGACATTTTAAGAAAGACCGGCATCAGGGAACCGCTTTATATAAGCGCTCTTTCATACGCCGGGGTAAAAGTAGATACAGATACGGCGTCCCGTCTTTTGGGTACGCTTCAAATTAAATCTTTGCCCCTTGAAGAGTGGGACAGGCAAAATGCCGCGCGTCAAAACGCCGTTGAACGCCGAAGCAAAGCCGCCGCAGACAGTAAAATCCTTGAAGTGCGCGGTTTGAATTTCCGTTATACGGAGCAAGGAGAACCAGCGTTAAAAGGAATTTCTTTTTCCGTCGCGTCAGGCGAATGTATAGGGCTTGTCGGCAAAAACGGCTCCGGTAAATCCACCGTTGCCAAATGCGTCTGCGGCTTTGTACGCCCCGATTCTGGAACGATTTTTTTTGACGGTCAGGATATGGCGGAGCTTTCCATTATGGAAAGGGCGGAAAAAATAGGTTATGTGATGCAGAATCCGAACCAGATGATCTCCTTTCCAATGATTTACGATGAAACCGCCTTTGGGTTAAGAACAAGGGGCGTTGCGGAAACTGAAATAAAGGAGCGGGTACACGAGGCGCTGCAGGTATGCGGTCTTTATTCTTTCAGGAATTGGCCTGTTAACGCCCTTAGTTACGGGCAAAAAAAAAGGCTTACCATCGCCTCGATTCTTGTTATGCGATCTTCGCTGTTAATCCTTGACGAGCCTACTGCCGGGCAGGATTACAGGCACTATACCGAATTTATGGAATTTTTGACAGACCTTAACCGGGACAGGGGAATATCCCTCATTCTTATAACCCACGATATGCACCTTATGCTTGAATACACAACAAGAGCGGTTGTTCTTTCAGACGGCTTATGCGTCGCCGACAAGGAGCCTTTTGAAGTTCTTACAGACGACGCTATTATAGAAAAGGCGAACCTTAAACGAACAAGCCTGTACGATTTGGCGGTGAACGCAGGCCTTCCCGACCCGCGCGGCTTTACGGCGCGTTATATTAACTTTGACCGTGAAAAACGCGGAAAGCGGAGCGGAACATGACGACCCCAAGAATGTTATCGTTCATTGATAATAATACCCCTGTTCATTCCCTGTGCGGCGCGACCAAGCTGATCATCTTCCTGTTGTGGTCTATTCTTGTTATGGTCAGTTTTAACACGCCAATTCTCATTGCGGCGGCGATTTTGGGAATTGTCTTTTTTGCCGTTTCAAAAATCCGTTTTTCCGATATTTCTTTTATTGTAAAATTAATGGCTCTGTTTATGGTTTTAAACCTCGCGGCAATTTATATTTTTTCCCCCGAAGAAGGCGTAAAAATTTATCAGACAAGAAATATTATTCTGGAAGGGTATGGGCGCTTTACCCTTACCGCGGAACAGCTTTTTTATGAAATCAACATATTGCTAAAGTATATTTCTCTTATTCCCCCCGCGATGATGCTGATTGTTACAACCCACCCTAGCGAATTTGCCGCGTCATTAAACCGCGTCGGCGTTCCATACACGGCATCTTACGCGGTAAGCCTGACCTTGCGCTATATCCCCGACATACAGCGCGATTTCGAGGCAATCTCCCAATCCCAGCAGGCGCGCGGTCTTGAACTTTCCCGCAAGGCGTCGTGGATAAAGCGCATCAAGAGGATAACGCCCCTGCTTTTCCCGCTGATCTTTTCATCTTTGGACCGTATCGACGTAATAAGCCGCGCCATGGAACTTCGCAGGTTCGGCAAAAACAAAAAACGCACATGGTACTCTGCCCGTCCTTTCAGCAAAGCGGACAAGGCGGCTTTGATTATAAGCGCTTTATTGTTTGCGGCGGGGATTTGGGTTACTTTCAGGACCGGGAACAGGTTTTTTAACCCGTTTGGGTAAGCAATTTCTCTTTTATTTAATAAATTTTTAACTTGACAAATTATTAAAAAAATGAATAATATTAATAATATGAGCAATAATGCCATGTTAATTAAAAACCCCCAATATTACGCTGTAACGTGTCGCCGAAATTGGGAATTTTTCGCTCCAAGAATGGGAATTTAACGGCCTCGATTTCGCTTCAAGAATAGGAATTTAACGCTCCTTTAAACCTT
>Ga0268262_10003454_pt1 | contig 17082 bp, 14 predicted proteins | sample TergutNc150P3_FD_190354 | JGI IMG/M metagenome (GOLD analysis project Ga0268262, IMG submission 190354) | Nasutitermes corniger P3 segment gut microbial community from laboratory colony in Florida, USA - Nc150 P3 (SPAdes) (version 2) | ecosystem: Host-associated > Arthropoda: Insects >... | reverse complement strand
ACTCGTCCTCTGTCAAAACTTTGATGTCGGTTTTGACAAGGCCGTCGGTAAAATAGTTTACCTCCGCCTCCCTTACAAGGCACTTGCGGTTCTCTATGTCCAATTTCTCCACCAGGTACTGACGGCCCCGGTGGATGTACACGGCGTTTTCAAATATAAGCTCCTTGGCGCTGGGCCTGTCCATCTCGCCGATAACCGCGTTTCTGCCGCCCGTAACGTCGATGATCACCACGTTGTCCGCCGTGGCGGAGCGCAGGCTGATGCCCTCGGCGGGGAAGGAGCGATCCGACCAGTGCCAGAGTCCCCCACCGGGGACGTTTCCGGCGGTGTGGCGGACTATGCCGTCCTCTTCCAGGTACTCAAGCACGGGAAGGACTGCTTCGGCAGGAAAGGGCTCCTCGCCCTTTTCCATGTCCCCGTCCCGGAAGGGCAGCTCAAAGGCGGCGCAACGGACATGATCGGAAAGTATGTAGGGGTTGTTCGGGTCAAGCCGGGCTTCTTCGGCGCTCTTTTTAAAAAACCAGTCCGGGTCGTTCATAATGAACTGATCCATCGGGGAGGAAGAGGCCACAAAAACGGACACCGAACAGCCCCCCCTGCGCCCCGCTCTGCCTGACTGCTGCCAGAAGGAATTGAAGGAGCCGGGGAAACCCGCCACCACCGACGCGTCAAGGCCGCCAATGTCTATGCCCAGCTCAAGGGCGTTGGTCGAAACCACCCCCTGTATGGTGCCGTCCCTAAGGCCCCTTTCAATTTCGCGCCTCTCGTTGGGCAAAAGGCCGCCCCTGTAGGCTTCTACCCTTATGCGGGAGTTGTCGGTGTAGATGTTGGCAAGGTCTTCGTTCACATAGGTCGCGGCCACTTCGGTTCTGACCCTGGAATGTGCAAAAAGAATCGTCTTTATTCCGCCCTTGAGAAAGGCCAGCATCCAGCGCCTGCTTTCGGTAACCACGCTTCTGCGAATCCCCTGCACGGCGTCAACCAGCGGCGGGTTGTAAAGGACAACCAGCTTTTCCCCGCGCGGCGCGCCGTTTTTGTCAGCCAAAACAACTTCCTCGCCTGTCAGGGTTTCGGCCAACTCCTTAGGATTGCCAATAGTCGCAGAGCAGAGTATAAAGACCGGCTTTGAGCCGTAAAAAGCAGACACCCGCTTTAATCGGCGGATTAGGTCGGCTACGTGGCTTCCGAGTACGCCCCGGTAAGCATGGGCTTCGTCTATCACTATGAATTTCAAATTCGAGAAAAACTTTATCCATTTGGGATGATTCGGTAAAATCCCGACGTGGAGCATGTCGGGATTTGAGATAATGATCCTTCCGGTATCCCTGGCGGATACCCTCAGGCTGTCGGGCGTGTCCCCGTCGTAAGTCGCGATCTTGATGGGAATCGCGCCCTGGCCGTTGTTTCCGGCCCGAGGATCCCCCTGCACAAGCTCGTTCAGCTCCGATTGCTGATCCTGTGAGAGGGCTTTGGTCGGGAAAAGGTACAGGGCCCTGGCCTTTTCATCCCGAATCAGGGTATCCAGCACCGGAAGGTTGTAGCAAAGGGTCTTTCCCGACGCCGTGGGGGTAACCACCACCGTGTTCAGGCCCTTTTTCACGTTTTCCCATACCTCGGCCTGGTGGGTATAGATTTGGGTAATCCCACGGTTCCGCAAACCAGCTGCAATTTGGCTGTCCAAATCGGCGGGAAAAGGCGCAAAAAAGCCTTCCGAAGCGGGAAGGAGTTTCTCCACCACGATATTTGGGGCAAATTCGGGGCTGGATAGAATTTTTCTTAATGCCTGCTCCACAGTTGGATTATATACTCTATCGACATAACAAGAAAAGCGAGATATAATGGGATATAATATAGTTAAAATAAAAGGTGTTTCCACCTATCCATTAAAAGGAGGCTGCTTGTGTTTGAGGTTCTGTCTATAGTACTCGGTGGCGGAAAGGGTAGCAGGCTGTTTCCTTTAACAAAGGAACGGGCAAAGCCGGCGGTTCCTTTCGGCGGCAAATTCCGTCTGGTGGATATACCTATATCCAACTGCATAAACGCGGATTTAAAGCAAATATACATCCTTACACAGTATAATTCCGCGTCGCTTCACTTTCACCTTTCGCAGGCCTACAATTTCGATACCTTTTCAAAGGGATTCGTTGAAATTCTGGCCGCAGAGCAGACCTACGATCAAACCGGCTGGTTTGAGGGAACCGCAGATGCGGTGCGAAAGAACCTGGTTCATTTCACCGCCGAGTCCCCTTCGTATTACCTCATTCTTTCAGGCGATCAGCTCTACCGTATGGATTTACGCGAGCTGATTAAGCATCACAAGGACTCGGGAGCGAAAATAACAATAGCCTGTACCCCAGTCTCCCGAGAGGACGCCAGCCAATTGGGCATACTAAAAGCGGATAAAAACAACGTTATTACCGAATTTCTGGAAAAACCGGGCCCCACAAAGGATATTAACGACTATAAAATTCCGCCTGAGCTTAAAAAAGACAAAACCAAGGGGGATGAGTACCTGGCATCAATGGGCATCTACATCTTTAATGAGAAAACCATGATATCCAGCCTGGACAACGAATTAACCGATTTCGGCAAGGAGGTTATTCCCCAGGCCATAAGCAAGCTTAAAGTAAACGCGTATATTTTTGACGGCTACTGGGAAGATATCGGGACAATCAAGAGTTTTTACGAGGCAAACCTGGAGCTAACCACTTTAAAACCCCGTTTTGATTTTTACGACGAGGATCACCCGATTTATACCCACGCCAGATGCCTCCCCCCATCGAAAATGAATTTCAGCAACATGAACCAGTCCATTGCAGCAGAAGGCTGCATCATTACCAACGCAGCCATCTCAGATTCTATTGTCGGAGTCAGAACCATCATTGAATCCGGTTCCAGCCTGAACGGGGTTGTTTGTATGGGGGCCGACTATTACGAATTGGATACCAAAAAACTAAAAAACGCCGAAGAGCGGATTCCAAACCTTGGTATCGGAAGGGGAGCCCTGGTAAGAAGGGCAATTATCGATAAAAACGCCCGTATCGGCGAAGGGTGCCGTATCGGGGTTGACGATTATATTAACCGCACCGACGGCGATTATAAGAACTACTACATCAAAGACGGTATAATTATAATACCCAAAGGAACGGTGCTTTACCCCGGCACAGTGATCTAAGTTAGATAAGTTAGTAATGGAGGCTTTTTGATGGAATCGTTTTTGATAGTTTTACTGGATAACTATATTGCCGTATTAAGAAAATACCTGGGTTTCACAGGCCGGGCAAGCCGAAGAGAGTTTTGGATGTTCGTGTTTGTAAATTTAATTATAGGCATTGTTTTCTTCATACTGACAAGAATACCGATCCTAAGGGTAATTTTTTGGATCGTTTTAATACTTTTCATCCTTGCTGTTATAATTCCCAGCATTGCGCTAGGAATCAGACGCATGCATGATATAAATCTGGGTGGCTGGTTTGTGCTTTTATGCCTTATCCCATTCGTAAACCTCATTGTTGTTTTTATTTTGTGTGTTATTGAAGGAAGTCCCTACGACAATATATACGGGCCTGTACCCTGAAAAATCGTAGTATAGACTTATAAAAAAGGCTATCCGGACGCTGCCTTCCGGATAGCCTTTATTTTCAAACGTTTTCGGCTAATTGCCTATAAATACTGGCCTGTAAACCAATATATACAAGAATCTCAAAAAGCGTTAATAAAGAGACCAAAAAACCCATTAAACCGCTGATCTCAGCCGCGTAGCCAATAATTATCAGGATTAATTGGACAACTGTAAAAACCAAACAAGGTATTAAGTAAATGCCAAATATTCTCCATTTGTAGCCATAGGTAAGTTTATTGCTGAAGGAAAGTGATTCCATGGGATTCTTCTCTTTGTCAATAAGCAGCATAAGAGCAAGGCTCCAGGCAATAGCGATTACTATACCCGGAATGAATAAAAAGAGAGTTCCAATACTTACGCCAAGACAGATTAAGCCCGATGCAAGAAAAAATTCCCCCATGTGTTTCCGGTATTTGGGGTTAAAAATCTCCGTCATTGAAATGGCTTCGCCCCTGCTTGCCATTGCAACTATACCAACGCTTAAACCGATTGTCGTTCCCACATTGAGATATGGAATCCACACCGTCAACGCCCACAATAAAACGTTCACCAAAATAGGGCCAATATTCTTTATCCCGATAGCAAAGCCCTCTTTCATTGTAAAACCAATAGCCAATTTCTTTTCTAAACTTGTGTCAGACATAACTTAGAACCTCCTTATGTTCATTGTTTTAGTATCAATGCAAGATAGAAATTTGTCAAATAGAATAATAATTACCAACAAGGAGCTAAACTTGACAAGCACCAAAAATGAATGATGCAATAGTCACATGGACAACAATGAAACAAACAACAACGAAAAAATAAAGCCTGCATCTTCAAGATTGCTGATCAGGATCGCCTTTACCGCCCTTTTTGCCGCCTTGACCGCAGCGGGGGCTTTTATCGCTATTCCGGTCGGGCCGGTTCCCATCGTCCTACAGAACTTTTTAGCCCTTTTGTCCGGCCTTGTGCTGGGCCCTGTCATGGGCGCCGCCGCAGTGGGCCTTTTTCTGCTTGCCGGCCTGCTCAACTTTCCGGTTTTCTCAGGCGGCGGCGGAGGCATAGTCCGCTTTGCCGGCCCGACAGGCGGCTATCTTATCGGCTACCTTCTTGCCGCCCTTACAGCGGGGCTTATAGCGGGCAGGCCAAGGGCAAATGCCAGCACAAAAGTTTTTCAACCGCGTATCATTATCGCGGTAATAACTGCCTTCCTGGTCATTTACATTCCCGGCCTGATTTGGCTTAAAACAAGAGTGAACCTCGACTGGACAAAGACACTGCTGACAGGGTTTGTTCCCTTTGTCATCGGGGACGTTCTAAAGGGAATTGCAGTAGTTCTCATTGCCCCCAGGCTAAGAAGAATCACTGCGGATTTTCTGGATGACAAAATTGGATGACAAAACTGAAGTCTTATACTCCGTCCGGGGCTTGAAGAAAAAATTTTTTAACAGCGTGGATCCGAATGGCTTTGAAGCCCTGTCCGGCGTAGACCTGGATATTTATAAGGGAGAATGTCTTATAATAGCCGGGGCCAACGGTTCAGGGAAAACCCTGCTAATGAAAATACTGGCCGGCCTTTTGCAAGCCACGGAAGGCGAAATTCTTTTTCGCGGAAAGCCGCTTGAGGAATGTAAGAGCCAAATCCGGCGCTCGGTGGGATTGGTTTTTCAGGATTCGGACGCCCAGATTCTGGGCGAAACCGTAGAAGAGGACATACGCTTCGGACCGGAAAACTTAAAGCTCCCAAAGGAAGAAATTGAAAGCAGACTTGAAGAAACCCTTTCGCTTTTGGAGCTTTCTGAAAAGCGCGGCTTCGCGTCCCGTCATCTTTCAGGCGGGGAAAAGCGCCGCCTTGCCGTGGCAGGGGTGCTGGCGATGGGCTGCGAGACCGTCATCATGGACGAACCCTTTGCAAACCTGGACTGGCCCGGCGTAGTCCAGGTTTTGAAAATAATCAGCCTTTTGAAACAAGGCAGCAAAACCGTCATCGTCCTTACCCACGAGCTTGAAAAGGTTCTCGCGTTTGCGGACCGCCTTGCGATCCTCTGGAAAGGGAAGGTCAGGGATTCAGGCGACGCCGAAGCGGTGTTGGAAAGACTAAAGGCGGAATGGGGGGTAAGAGACCCAAGAAAAGCCTACAGAAGCGCGGGGGACTGTACGTGGCTATGAGAAAAAACGCGCTTACTCCCTGGTCGTATTTGCCGCCAGGCAACAAGCATCGAAAAGGCCCAAGCCTGCTGCACAAACTGCCTGCCGGTTTCAAATTGGCTTTTCTTCTGCTTCTTTCCCTTGCCTCGTTTTTTCCGGGGACTTATACTCAAAGCCTTATACTGCTGGGGATAATAGCTTTTGTTCTCATTGCGCTTTCTTTTATGGCAGGCATAGGCCCGCTGGCTTTGCTCAGGGGAAGCGGCCCCCTCTTTCTTGTTGTTTTTTGGGTGTTCTTCATGCAGGCTGTGGAATTCTCTCCCTTTAGGATCAGCTCCGCAGGCCTCGTGCAGGCAATTATTTTTTCGCTCAGAATAGCGACTGCTTTTTCTGCCGGGACTCTGCTTTTTTCGGTTACAACTTCCCATGAGATCAGAAAATCGCTTTCCCGCCCTGAAAAACTCCTGCGCATGGAAAAACTAAACTTAAGCCTTTACATATCGCTGATGCTGGGCTTCCTTCCGCAGTTTTTTGAAGTTTGGGAAGACCTGTGCCTTGCCTGGAAAAGCAGGGGAGGGAAAAAAAACATGTCCTTTATCGTTACCCTTGTTCCGCTTGCCATAGAAAGGATGATGAGGCACGCCGCAGAAACAGCAATCGCCATGGAAGCGCGGGGAGCTTAAGCTAAGTAAGTGCGGAGCTTTTCCATAACCGTACCAAAATCCAACGGTTTCCCGATATGGTCGTTCATTCCTGCTTCCAGGCATTTTTCAATGTCTTCGCGGAATACGTTTGCGGTCATGGCGACAATCGGAATTTTTTTTGCAGACGGAACATCCAGCGCCCTGATGCGCCGAGTCGCTTCGTAACCGTCCATTTCGGGCATCTGTATATCCATGAAAATCATGTCGTACTGAGTCGGAGCATCGGCAAACATGCGGACGGCCTGCGTTCCGTTTTCGGCACAGTCTATTTCCAAAAGCGTAGGTTCAAGCAGCGTCAGTACTATTTCGCGGTTTATTTCCACATCTTCCGCCAATAAAACCTTTCTGCCTTTATATGCCCCGTCAAGGTTTTGTTCATTTATCTCTTCCTGCTCTTTGACACTAAGGCACTCATTTATAACTTCCTGTTTTTTACCCTTACCCCGTTTTAGGTTCACCGTAAAGGTAAACGTAGAGCCTTTCCCTGGCTCGGATTCCACCCATATCCTGCCGCCCATCATCTCCACAATGTTTTTTGAAATCGCAAGGCCCAGCCCTGTACCCCCGTATTTTCGCGCCGTACTGCTTTCGGCCTGCTGAAAGGACTGGAACAGATTTTTCTGCTGCTCGTTGCTTATGCCGATTCCTGTGTCGCTTACCGAAATTTGTATGGTACAAAAGCCGTCTTCTTCTTTTTCCAGATGCGCGTCAAGGCCTATAGAACCTTTCTCCGGCGTGAACTTAACCGCGTTTCCAAGGAGGTTAGCGATAACCTGCGCCAGCCGCTGGTCGTCGCCTATAAAGGTTTCAGGAATATCCCCGCCGATGTTTATCGAAAGCTTTTGCTGTCTTTCTTCTACGCGAAAGCTGACAACATTTTCCACGCGCTCGAGCATCTTCTCGAAATTAAATTCAACGAACGACAATTCCAGCTTGTTCGCCTCGATTTTTGACATGTCAAGTACGTCGTTTATTATGCCCAAAAGATGCGTTGACGCGTCCTGAATTCTGCTAAACGCATGGTTTTTTCTATCAATATCGCCGGAGTTCTTGCCGATTTCCGTCATACCGATTATCGCGTTCAAGGGCGTTCGCATTTCGTGGCTTATGTTGGAAAGGAATTCCCCTTTCGCCCTGCTTGCTTCGGTCGCCTTGTAAAGCGCGCCTTTGAGCTTTGCGTTGTAAATGTCGCGCATGATGATGCCGGCGATGGTGCTCGCGGTCATGGCTACAAACTGCTTTTCATTTTCGGTCCACTTGCGGGGTTTATGACGCTGCTGTACGCTCATGAACCCCCATAATTGGCCTTCAACATAGAACGGCGCACAGATAAACGCGCTGACATCCATGGAAAATAGCTCCCGCAAAACCTGATCGGAATTGTCGCTGATATCGTCAAAACAAACCACCGGCACAACCGAACAATCCGGCAGTCTCTCCGGAAAGGTGGATGTAATATAAGCGAATAAATCGGATTGGATCATGCGCGGCGGCCTGTCGTCGCTTGACCAATGATACGCCAGATAAGTATTTTTACGCTGATAATCAATGCCGAAGATATGCACCACCGACACTTTATGGAAGATGCCCAATTTGGCAATGGCTTCTTTTACCAGCGTTTCCGAATCGCCGGACGAAATAAAGCCTCGCGAAATTTCTGAAATCAGTTCCTGCTGTTTTAGCCTGATTTTGAGCTGTTCGCCCTGCTCGTGTATGCTTTCCATCATTTTTTTTATATTGCGCAGGTCGTATTGATAACACATCACTACATATTTCCCGTTATACATTGTACGTGACAGCGTAATTTCGTATGGTATGGGCTCTCCTGTAAGCGTACAATGCGTCCATTCAAATACCAGCCTTTCGCCCCCCAGCGCCTGCTCAATTAACTCAATTGCCCTGTCTATGGAAATTGCCCCGTTGCTCTGGTATTCAGGCGAAAACCTGTTAAAATGTTCGATATAGTATTTCTTTGTAGTATCCAATGCCTTTATAATAAAATCGTTGCAGTCAATAATGCGGGCGTTTTCGTCAAAAACGGTAAAGCCCACAGGCGAGGCGTCAAGTATGGCGCGGTTAAATTCGTTAGCGTTGGCTATATCGCGCTCCATATCGGCGCGTATGACGGTGTTCGCGCACAGGAACGCCGCCGAGCGCATCATTTCGACGCTGTCCTCTTCAAAAAAACGTTCGTTATGGAGATCCTCAAAAAGGGCAATTCCCCAGAAAAAGTTGTTGATAAAAACCGGCGTAACGCATATCGACACTAAACCAAACGATTGCAGAACGGCTGCTTCGGGCATAAGCCGTACCGGACCATTAATTGCCCCGCCTGAGGCAAAAATTTTCCTCCAGCTCGGCACATACTGGTCAGGAGAAAAAGATTCCAGCCCTTTTACCGGCGCCGTAGTCCCTCCTGATTTTCTGTCCCAGCGGAAAATTTGACCTCCGTATCGTACGCCGTCAACCATTGTAAGGTTACGCAACAGGGAAAATCTGTCCAAATCGAAAACGTCGGCGATCTCCCTTACGCCCGCCGTCAGGTTATCCTCAAAAGACCCTTCGCTTTGCGAGAGAAACCTGACGGAAGCCCTGTTCAGCGCAGCCGCCATTTTTTCTCGGCGTTTGAGCGCTTCGAAGGTTTCCTCGGCAGTACGGCTCATTCCTGTTCTGATAATGCCGTTTGAGAATATGCGCGCCGCCGAATACATCAAATCGGTGCAGTCTTCGTCAAAATACCGATCGTTGGTATGGTCCTGAAAAGCAACGCTACCCCATACTTCACCGTGAGTGATAATTGGTATCAGCAGTATTGATTTTATGCCATATGCATCCAAAATAGCCGCCTCGTCTTCAGAATATTCGCTTTTCCGAAGCCGTATTTGGCTGCTTCTTGATAAAACCGAAATCCATTGCTTTAAAATTGGGACATCGGGTAAAACCCGCAGTTCCTCGGCCAGATACATCAAACCGCCTTCCGATTTGTCCCAGCGGTAGGTCTGCCCAAAGCGCCTGGCGCCATCCTTTTCTACCAAAGTGTAAAAAACTACGCGATCCAGGCCAAGCGCATCCGCAAAAGGCCGTATGCCGTTGGTCATCGTTTCCTCAAATGTATCTTCATTGCGGTTTGAAAAAATTTCGATAGATTTGTTCAGGGCATCAACAATTTCGGAACGGCGTCCATACAAACTAACTGTTTTTGGTTTCTTGCGCCTGGAAAGAAAAGAAAAGAACCCTGATTTGCTATTCATAGTAGGCTAGAACGAATTATAGCATAGTAATGGGGAATGGGGAATGGGAACTATACAATGAGTTTTATTTCCGGCTATTCTATGCTAAATTAATGAAGAAAATGATCAAAAAACCAAGGCTGTTTCTACTTGCACTATTGTTATTTTGCTTTTCTACTCCCCTCTGGGCCAGGGATGTAACAATCACTGTTACGGACTTTGACATTGATCTGCCCCTTGAAGGCGCCACGGTTCGTTCATGGGACGGAAGCGATCATATTTGCAATGAAAACGGGCAAGTACATATCTCTGTTCCCGATGACAGGCAGGTATCGATTCAGATTAGTTACCCCGGTTACGAGCTTGGCCGTCTGGTTATTCCGTTAAGGGGAGACAATTTTCCCCTTGGCCTGCGCCTTGGGGGCGCGGTTCAAAGCAGAGAGCTGGTGATAGAAGCGCAGCGCCCCGGCATAAGCGAAACGAAAAGCGGCCGGAGCGTTGCAATCTCCGGCGAGGCGATGGAGCGCAGTTCCCAAATCGGCATTATCGAAGACGTGATGACATCCATTAAACTCTTGCCGGGCGTGGGATATTCAGGAATGTTTAACGCCCTGCCCTCCATAAGAGGCGGAGACCCCGGAGACCTGATGTCTGCCCTTGACGGCTTTTACATAGAAAACCCCTACCACTGGGGCGGGGGCTTTTCAATATTTGATCCCCACATGGTATCAAGCGCCCAACTGTCGCACGGTATTTTTTCTACCCGATACGGGCACACGATTTCCGGGCTTCTTGAAGTAAGCTCAAGAAGGGCGGCGACAGATTACGCGGAGCTGGAAGTGGGCATTTCCACCAGCGCCGTAAACCTGAACGCCGCGCTTCCCATTGGTCTAAGAACCGAAGGTAGTCAGGGGGGACTTATGCTCATGGGAAAAGTTACCTACTGGGATCCTTTCATTTGGTCGCTAAAACAGTTAAGCAAGGTCTGGGACAACGAAACGCTCCAAATGGTAAATGCCGTAACCACCGCCCCCTATATACGCAGCAGCGCGGCGTCGTTCTTCTACCGCTTTAATTCCGATCTGGAGATGAGCCTAAACGCCTTTGTCGGCACGGATGGCGTAGGGGCGGATTACCTGAATGAAAGCCCAAACGCATTTTCAACTACCGCTTTGGTCGAATCGCGCTCGCACATGGTTTTAAATTGGGACAATTTGCAGATGTTCTTAATTTCCGGCCTAAGCTACAATCCGCATCCTTCCATGCTTTTAAAAGCAAAACTAGGGGCCGGTTACGAACAGGCAAAAATTAACGCGCTGAATAGTTATGACTACCTGAGGGTCTACGAATATAAAAACGGCATCAGGTTTTTAAGTTACGAGCTGGGCGGTGAATATCTGGGCAGCTATTTCGACGTAAATCAATCATCTTCAAATGTCCAGGGCCGCCTGGATTTTGACTGGAGCCTCGGCAATGGCTTTCTTTTTGCTTTGGGCTTCCAGGAGCTCTTCAACCAAAGGGTTTCTGAAACGGAAGGCAAGTTTTTTATCGAACAGAGAATTACCGGCCCCTACCCCCTTCCGCCTCTCCAACCGATAATACCTGTCGGGGAGGAAAGGTATATCCATTATCCCCGTTACGGAAGTATGCCGGAAACCAGGAACCAGCGTTTTAACAGCTCCGCTTATATTCTTTCGGAATACGCAAACCCCGCAAAACGATTCGGCGCGGAGTTGGGCTTAAGGGTGGATCATCTTTATTTTCTGGGAAAAGACTTCAGCATTCAGACCATGCCGGTTTTTAATCCCCGCCTTAATCTGGATTATAACGTTTTAAGGGGCGGGGAATTTGTGGAGTCTTTGGACCTCACATTCGGAACAGGGCTTTTTTCTTCGATGAACAACGCCATAGCTTCGATTAGCGTTGACGACAGCATCGGCGATTTTGAGCTAAAGCCAAACCGCTCCTGGACTTCGGTAATCGGCGTTAAAGCGGATATTTCAGGGGGCTGGAGTTTTAACCTGGAAGGGTATTACAAGTACGTTTTCGACAGGGCATACCAGTATACTATTCTGGAACCGGGAAGCGAGCTTTCCTCCAGGGCCTTTCGTTTTAACGCCAGTGGTATTATCTGGGGCTTTGATTTAATGCTGCAGAAATTCGAAAGCCGGTATTGGGACGGCTGGCTTTCTTACACTTTTACCAATGCGCGCTACTACATCCCGGAATATCCGGTTAGCAACAGGCCCGGAGAAATTATTGAATACGGCTGGTACTATCCCAACTTTCATCGCTTTCACAACATTAACCTTGTACTGAATTTTAGGCCGGTGAAAAATTTCAATATTTATACACGGCTGGGTTTGGCGTCGGGCAGGCCAAAGGTCGTAACCGGGGAAATAACCGCTTACGACGTTGAGCTGTGGGATGAAAACGGGCCTGTACTGGTTCCCGACGAAAACAACCCCGGGAAATTCAAAACCCAGGTAATTAAAAAATACAAACGTCGCTCCTGGTACGACGACGATTCCAGAACTACCTGGTCGGTTCCCCTGGACTTAAAGCTGTCCTACAGTTTTTCCAATCCACGAAACAAAGTACAGACCGAAATTTATCTGGCGGCGGAAAACCTCTTTTCGTTGATCTACAAATCCCAGGCCAACACAAGTTTTAACGGATATACGGGCCAGGAAGATACCGGAAGCGACAGCGCCAGCTACGAGATGCCTGTGCCGATGGTTTCGATTGGGTTCAAGTGGAGTTATTAAATGAGAACTAATACTATGGAACACCTAAATGTTTACAAAAAGAGTTCTCGCAAAGACGCGAAGATCGCAAAGGACGCAAAGTTGTTGTTTGTTATTTTATCGTTATACTTTCAAGATTCTTACTATTTTGAATGTAATATATCTTGTAAAACGAGAATCTATCGAATAGGAACTCTGCGCCTTTGCGCCTTGGCGAGAGGAAATTTGGAATAATGTTTGTAAAGATAAAGATGCCACAGAGTACTAGTTGGAAATACTTCGTATTCTTTCTCTTCTTTTTACTAACTGGCTGTACTAGCCTGATTCAAAAAGGCGGAGAAGTTTTTGAAGGAAGCGCTTTTGCGGAAAGGACGACGGCGATATATAGCTCAGGCGATAAGGAAAAGGAAGCCAAAATTGAATTAAAAGAAATGCAGAGCAAAGACGGCGAAGATTTTATTGAAATCACAAACAGCCAATGGCCGGGGTTTGCCCTGCGGGGAAGCGTTCCAGGCACTGACGGCAGTTTTCACCTAACGGAAGCCCGTATTTTATCGCCCCATGCTTCAGGCTGGAACGAGTTTAACTACGAGCTTTTGGGAAGCGGGAATTTTGCATCCGGGCAGGGAGCAGACTGCGTTCTGCACATTGAAGAAGTGCCTGAACGGATACAGATATCCTCGGGAAAAATAAGGCTCAAGAGTCGCCGTCTTACCGGAAACACCGCGCTTGTCCCGCTCAGGAACCGAAGGGAGAGAATACTTGCCCTTACAGGATGGATGGCTGAGTGGCAGGAAAAAACCGGCAATTCAGCTTATTTTGACAGCCAGAAAGAATTTGATGAATACTGGAAGAGCCTGCTTTTTCCGGAGCTGGTTTCCGAAAAGAAGCAGCCACAAAATTATTCTTCGATAAAAAATACCGGTAACGCAGAATGGAACAGGGTTGACGGCGTTAAATGGAATCTGGCCTACACAAAAAACATTCTTCCCGAAGCGCTTTGGGAATTCCGCAATTCGGGCGCTCTGCTTCGGGACTGGGAAGAAGCGTTGCCCTGGATTTTTATGGAGTATTCATGGGACACAATTATCGGTTCCTTTAACAATACAGTTTTACAGAGAATAAAATAACGGAGGATATTTTCCATGGGAAGTTCAAACGCAAGTTTCTCGCTTTTACAGCTCTTTTCAATGGGCGGCATTTTTATGTGGCCCCTTTTGGTCTTTTCCATTGCCACTATCGCGATTACCCTGGAGCGCACAATCTTTCTCTTGTACCACAACTTAAAACTGAGCGATTTAAAGAAAAAAGTTGAAGACGCGATTCATGACGGAAACATTGCCGAAACAAAAGAGTACCTCGAAAAGCAAACCCGTCGCAGAATGGGCGCCAGAATACTTTTAACCCTGGTGAACTACTCCGCTCACTCCGAACACCTCCTTGAAAAAGCCGTGGAGGCCGAGGCGATGAGCTGCATTGCTTCGCTGGAAAACGGCTTTAACTTTCTAACCGCGCTTGGCTCCCTTTCGCCCCTTACAGGCTTTTTGGGAACCGTCTCGGGAATGATTGGCGCTTTCAGATCCATTGCCGAGGCTGTTGACGTAAACGCCCAGATTGTGGCCAACGGCATCTACGAAGCCCTGATAACCACCGTCTTCGGCCTCATCATCGCCATTATCGCCATGTCGGCACATTCCCTTTTTGCCAACACTGTAGACAAATTTGCCTCGGACGTAGAAATCGTCTGCTCGGAATTGATCATCAAGATCGGCGAATCCCGCGATACAGGGAAAAATGCAGGCTAAAAACAAATGAAGATTAAGCGCCGAAACAGAATCGCCGGAAGCGAATCCAGCGCGGCAAGCGACGTTGCCTTTCTTCTCATCATTTACTTTCTGGTGATAGCCGGCTTCAACATAAACCAGGGCTTTCTTATGAATCTTCCGGCGAAGGACTCTACCCGCCTGATCCTAAAAGACGATCTTATGCGTTTTGAAATGGACAGCACAGGCGCTATTTTTTACAACGGCGAAAAACTGGAGCTCCCCCAAACGGAACTGGAAATCGGCAAGGCAATCACTGCCCATCCGAATCTGGCGGTCGTCCTTTCCATTGACGGAAAAGCCCCGTGGCAACAGGTCGTTTATTTTGTGGAGCTGGCCCAGAAACTAAAGGTGGATTCATTCTCGTTCAACATGAGGCAAGGGCAATGAAGCTAAACCGCAAGCGCGATAATTTTTTTATTCCCCTGGCTTCCATGTCGGACGTGGCTTTTCTTCTTCTGATTTTCATCATGCTCGTATCCCTGATAAATTACAGGAAGGAAGTCAAGATTCAGTATCCCGAAGGGGAGACGGCCAAAAAGGTAAGCGCCGAGAAAAACCTCGAAATATGGGTGGACTATTCCGGCGGGCTATACCTGAACGGCGACATTAGCAGTCTGCCCCTTGTTGAGCAAGGCATTATAGAAGCGTACCAGGCTGCTCCCGATACCAGGGTTCACATTATCGCGGACAGGGATACTCCTTTTGAAAACGTCCACAAAGTGCTGAATATTCTGCAGCTCCTTCAATACCGGGTTGTAAGTTTCGTGGTGAAAAATGAGTAGCGCCGAAACTTTTAATCTCGGCAGGGTTAGATTCCTCACGTTTGCAGTGGTGGCGATTTTGCACGTTCTGCTTATTATGCTGGTAGCGTTTAACATTGAAACCATCATTGCCGTTCCGGAGCCTGTCGCGGGTGTGATGAAACTGGTGGACGTTGAGGAAAGAATTCTTCCGCCCCCGGAAAGACCGGTTGAACCAATTACCAATACTATAGAAACAGTTGCGGAAACAATGATCGAAACCGACGAACCCCCTCCGCCTCCGGTGTTATATACCGAAGATGTCCCCGTTCCTGTCTCTCCCCCTGAAGAAATTAAATACCTACAGCAGCATCTGGTTACCGCCCTTGCGGTTCTGCCCGAAAAGGAGATTATCGGTGCCGCTGTTTACCCGTCCATCGCGTTAAGGTCGGGTATTGAGGGAACCGCATTTCTCGATCTTTTTATTGACCAGTACGGAAATATCCGAGAAATAACCATATTGGGAGAAAACCCCCCGGGCCGGGGTTTCGGCGAGGCGGCTGTAAATGCCTTTAAGGGATTCAAGGCAAAGCCCGCTGAAGTCAACGGCACCCCTGTTGCGGCGCGGCTAAGGTTCAACTTCACTTTCAGGATTAAACAGTGAAATTAAATAGTGAATCGATAATTTCGCTTTCCAGTTTCATGCCGTCTGAGGAACCGTAGCTCCTTTCCCCGCAGTGATTGCCAACAACCCTGTCAAAGACAATTCCCTCGCCGGGCCTCCCCAGAACGATGACGCGCCCGCCCAGATAAACCGCTTCCCTTGGATCGTGCGTCACCATGACAAGAAGGCGTTTTTCTCTTTCCAAAAGCGAGAGGGTCAGATCCATCAGGTTTTTCCTAAGGGGAATATCCAGGGACTGAAAAGGCTCGTCCATCAACAGCACAGGGGCGCTCCAGGCAAAAGCCCGGGCCATGGAGATGCGCTGGGCCTGGCCTCCGGAAAGCTCAGCCGGAAAAACTTTTTCTTTTTCTTCAAGCGAAACCAGCGAAAGAAAATCGCGAGCCCTTGCTTTTGCCCTTTCTTTTCCGAAAGTTTTTTCAAGCGGGATGCTTATGTTTTCGAGAACCGTAAGCCAGGGAAGAAGCCTTGGTTCCTGGAACATGAAGGCGGACACAGGCGTGCTTTTTTCTGTTCCGTCTTCGCCCAAAAAATTTATCTCTCCGCTTAATGGTTTCAAAAGCCCGCCCAGGAGTTTTAAGAGCGTGGTCTTTCCCGAACCTGAAGGGCCAAGTATAACAAGGGGGCCGTCAGATTCGTCAAATACCGCGTTTAGCCCGTTAAAAATGATTTTTTCGGAGTAGGAAAAAGAAATATCTTCGATAATAATCTTCATCTTTTTTTGCTCCGACATTTTATAACAAGCGAAAGGATGCCCTGGGTGAAAGCTGCGGCGATTACAGTCGCGGCTGTCCACGCGAAAAGCTCAGGCGTCTCCAACTGCGTTTTTGACTGCTGCATACCAGTGCCAAGACTGCGAAGGGGCTGAACGATCACTTCCGCTGCCACAACCACTTTCCAGCAAAGGGAAAGCGAACTCCTTAAGCCCGCGAGAATAAAAGGAACAAGCGAGGGGATGTAAAGGTACTTCAGGGTTTCAGCACTGCTCATTTTAAAGGCAATAAAAAGTTCCTTTAGCTTGTTGTCCGTACTGCCAATGCCTTCGATGGTATTGGCGGCCATAACGGGAAAAACCATCAGAAAGGCGGTAAACACCGGAGTCCTGCCCGAGCCAAGAAAAAGAAAAGCTATCAGAATAACCGACATCACCGGCGTAGCGGAAATTACCGAAAAAAGCGGTTTAAGAAACGCGCGGGCACGGCTGTCCAGCCCCGCAGAAATTCCCGCTGTCGTCCCAAGCGGAACGGCAATTGCAATTCCCGCCAGCACGCGCAACAGGCTACCGCCCAGCGACTCAAGAAATCTGCGGGTCTGTACCAGGCGGACAAAGCTTGCAAACACCGGCAAAGGCCCCGGCAGTATAAGCAGGGAACCGAAAATCCTTGAGCCCAACTCCCAGAG
>Ga0268262_10003453_pt1 | contig 17083 bp, 18 predicted proteins | sample TergutNc150P3_FD_190354 | JGI IMG/M metagenome (GOLD analysis project Ga0268262, IMG submission 190354) | Nasutitermes corniger P3 segment gut microbial community from laboratory colony in Florida, USA - Nc150 P3 (SPAdes) (version 2) | ecosystem: Host-associated > Arthropoda: Insects >... | reverse complement strand
TTTGGGTTGCCCTTGGTTTGGACGTGCTTGGGGTGGCATTTATCAGTTATGGCATGTATGAAAACAGCGAGGCGAAGGATGCAATCAAGAGATACAAAAGAAGCTGGGGGTCGCGCGATTATTACGATGATGCTTGGAAAGATGTGGAAAGCAGCAAGAGAGCGAGAAATGTGTTTTATGCCATTGGCGGCGTGTTTTTGTCTTCGGGAGTAGGAGTTTATATATGGTTTTAAGATTTTTTATGCTCGCAGGCGTGTTTCTTTTCTTGTCCTGCGTTAGTGCTGAACGCGACAACCCGAACGATCCGGGCAGCGACAATTATCGCGGCTATCAGGTTATCGATCCGCCGTCAAGCTCGAAGTCTAGCAGTTCATCGTATGTTGCTCCGCCAACGATACCTTCGTCATCAAGCTCAAAGCCGAGCAGTTCATCGTATGATGCACCACCACCTCCACCACCTTCTTCGTCAAGCTCTGTGCTTAGTAGTTCGTCTGTTGCTGCACCGAGCAGTAGTTCTGTTGGGAGTGTGCCAAATGGCGGCAAGGGCAACGATATATCGAAATATAAAACCAAGCAAATTGGCACACAGACTTGGATGGCAGAAAATCTTGACTACAATGTAAGTGGCAGCAAATGCTATTACAACATAGAAACCAACTGCACGACTTACGGCAGATTGTATGATTGGGCAACAGCAATGGCTCTGCCTGCTGCCTGCAACACTAGTTCTTGCAAAGGGCAAATAACTAGAAAGCACAAGGGTATTTGCCCCACAGGTTGGCATATACCAAGCGATGCGGAATGGAATACTTTAATGAGGTTTGTCAATCCTAATTGTTCTGACAATAACTATGTTTGTGCAGATGTGGGAACAAAATTGAAAGCGACTAGTGGATGGAATGACTATAATGGGCGATCTGGCAATGGCGAGGACACGTATGAATTTGCGGCTCTGCCGGGCGGCGGCGGCTATTCAGATGGCAGTTTCTACAGTGTCGGCTACAACGGCTACTGGTGTAGTGCTACTGAGATCGATGCTAGCTACGCCTACTACCGATACATGTACTACTACACCGAGGATGTATACAGGAACTACACCAATAAGTCCAACAGCTTGTTTAGTGTTCGTTGTCTCCAGGACTGAAGCACGTAGTGCCGCCCATAGCGTAGCAATGGGCGTGAAAAAAGAACGGGAAAACTAACAGCCCACAAAAGGGCAGGAGATGAGAAGATGGAAAAGGAAGATGTTGAATATTTGATTGAAGAAGCAAATAAACTATACAGTCAAGCAAAGATTGAAAAAAATGAAGATTTATTTAGAAAGGCATTTTATAAATATGAAAAAGCTACATTGAAAGAACCAGGTAATCCTTGGCCTTTTGTTGAGTGGGGAGATGCGTTATGCGAGTTAGCAAAAATGGAGCAATATGAATCTTTATTCGAAGATGAATTTAAAAAATATAAAGAAATTATACCGCCAGATTTAAAAGATCATTGGTTTTTTTTCAGACTAGGAATTATATTTGCCGATTTAGCAAAAATTAAGCAAAAGGATAGTTTATATGACGAAGCAACGAAAAATTTTAAAGAATCTAGAAAGGACATTTTGGAAATACTAACTTTTTTAGACTACGAGAATAGAAAAGAAATTATGAAAAGAGAAAGTTTTTATTTGTTATTAGATTCCGATAATAATGATACTTTTTTCGAAAAAACTATAAAAAAATTTACACAGGAACAAGATATTACATCAGAACAAGTATATGAATACAAAAAAATTTATATCCGTTCTATTTTTATTATCAGCCTATTACATATAAACAATGAAAATGAAAAATTTGTGGCATATTATCGTGAAAAAAATATTTCACAAAAATTACTTTTTAATATTGATTCAAAATTCAGACTAAATGCCATAAATTATTCTAACGACCCAACCGAAGGAAAGACTTTGCTTGATTTTTTATACGGAAAAGGCAAATACAAAACCGAAGAAGAATTAAATAACAAAGAATATGAAGCCTTTGCTGGTTGTTTTACGTTCAATTATGACAGTTTAAATCAGTTCCGCCTTTATGGTAAGGAAGATGGAAAAGAAGGAACAGGATTATCTCTTGTTTTTAAGGATAGTTTTTTCAGCACGGAAGCAAAAATGTCTATTGGATCACCAGAGAAAAATTTACTCATGAATGATAATAGATCCCCGCTTTATCGTTGTATTTATCTTGATCCAGATCCTAAAACAAAACAACCTGTAGCAACAGTAGGGCAAAAAGAAGAATATCTTTTTTATAGAGAGGAAATAGGAGATAAATTTAAAAGTTATAGTGCATACATAAATGAAATTCTTAAACTAGTCAGAGAAGAAATGAATGAATTAAAAAAACAAGCCGAAAAACTTAATTCTATAATTGTAGGACAATTACTTATTAATCTACGTTACCTTGTAAAACACGTAGCATTTAAAGAAGAACAGGAATGTAGAATAGTTAAAATACTTAACCTTACTAAAGATGAAGAAAATCTTGAAGCAGAAAAAGATTTTAACCGAATGTATTTTAAGTATTTATCCAAAGTTTCAGATTATATAGATAAAATTTACTTTGGTCCAAAAACCGAAGGTTATGAATTATTTAAAAGTATGTTAAAATACAATGGATTAAATGATATTAAATGTGAAAAATCCACCAACCCTTTGGCATAAGCCAAACCCGCCTCACCCCAAAAAAACTTTCCCAAATGGGGTAGCACATTCAGATAAAGGAAAGAAATTTTTTCTACATTCCTACCATTAGGGAATATTCTTTACCTACATTCCAGTCGCCCTAATGCAACATAAAAATTAGGAGATAGCGTTATGGGCAAAAAAGAGACCAAAGGAGAGCTTGTGCTGTATCAGCCAGATGGCACATTGAAATTAGAAGTGTACTTGGAAGACGAAACAGTTTGGCTTACGCAGGCGCAAATAGCAGAATTATTCTCTACCACAAGAAACAATATAACTATGCATATTTCAAATATTTTCAAAGAAGGCGAGCTTGAACAAGAAGTGGTATGTAAGGATTCCTTACTAACCACTCAGCACGGAGCCATAGAAGGAAAAACACAAACGAAATTGGCAAAAATTTATAATCTAGACGTAATAATTTCCGTTGGGTACAGGGTAAAATCAAAAAGAGGTACTCAATTTAGACTTTGGGCAAACAAAGTGCTAAAAGAGTATCTTTTGCGTGGCTATGCCATAAATCAGAGGTTTGAAAATTTAGAAAGCAGAGTTAGTGAAACAGAAAGGAAAATTGGCTTTTTTATTCATTCATCTATGCCACCGATGGAGGGCATTTTCTATGACGGGCAAATTTTTGATGCTTTCAAATTTGCTTGCGATTTGATAAAGTCTGCAAAAAAGTCCGTTGTTCTAATTGACAATTACATTGACGAAAGCGTTCTGCTGTTGCTCTCAAAACGAAACGCCAAAGTATCGGCAAAGATTTATACAGCACAGATTTCACAGCAGTTGCAGCTAGACATTCAAAAACACGACTCCCAATATCCGCCAATTATGGTAGAGAAATTTTCAAAATCACACGATAGATTTCTGTTAATTGATGATTGTACATATCACATAGGGGCATCGTTGAAGGATTTGGGAAAAAAATGGTTTGCCTTCTCTAAAATGCAAATAAAAGCAAGTGATTTATTGAAAAATATTTGTTGAAATGCTCTACCTTATTTCCACCAACCCTTTGGCGTAAGCCAAACCCGCTTTATTCTAGAAAAACATTCCCAGCCTCAATGCCCTAACACAAACCGCTACCTCAACGCCAAAATCTCTTCTCGCGGCAGCTTGGTTATGCGAGCCATTAAAAACTTTCTATATTCACATTTAAATGACTATTAACGGCAAAATATTTTTTTTCATTCTATTATTTCTCGCCCTAGCAATTCACGGGCAGGAACAACAGATGCGGCTTGCGATTCTGAGAACCCTGGATGATGGCGAACCTGAGATTGAGCCTACTGAACTGCTCTATTTGACCGGAAGGCTGCGAGAGATAGCGGGCAATGTTTTGCAGAATAAATATGGCATAATGACGGAGCAGAGCATTATAGATATGCTCGGCGGCAGGGACAATGCGGTAAAAACCTGCAAAGAAACTGAGGGTTGCTTGGCACAGCTTGGCAGGAAAATAAGTGCAGATTACATCGGTCAGGCGAGGCTTGGGCGTTTTGGCGGCAACTTCACCATAATCGTGGAGTTATACAACAGCGCAAGCGGTTTGCAAGCAAGCCCTGCTATCACCGGACAGGCTAAAGATGTATCTGGCTTGATTGAGGTTTTGGATAAGAAAGCCCCCGGAATGTTCGGAAAAATGCCGGGCATTGTTTACGCGCCAGAGCCAGAATCAGCACCAGTGCCAAAGCCCGTGCCAGAAGATGCTGTGCCAAAACCAGAAAAACCTATCATCGGAACTAACTTTTGGGTTGCCCTTGGGCTAGACGTGCTGGGTGTGGTACTTATCTATTTGGGATATGATAAAGACAAAGAAATGATGAAATCTTATGATACATATCGGGTCCGTGAGGAACGCGAAGACTATTATGATGATGCTTGGAAAGATGTGGATAATAATCGCAGTAGCAGGAATACATTCTATGTCATTGGCGGTGCGCTTTTGGCTTCGGGAATAGGGGTGCATATATGGTTTTAAGATTTTTTCTATTTGCCAGTTTGTTTCTTTTTGTGTCTTGCCATACAGTGGAACGCGACAACCCAGATGACCCGAACAGTAAAAATTACGGGAAAGACGATAGCTCAGGTTCTTCCATAAATTACGGTTCTATTTATTATGTCTCACAAACCTATAAGACTGTAGTTATAGGGGAGCAAACTTGGATGGCTGAGAACCTTAATTACGGCGCAGCCCTAGATACCAAATGCTACAGCTACATCAATACCAATTGCAATAAATACGGTAGGTTATATAACTGGGCAGCAGCTATGGATTTGCCCGCCTCTTGCAACTCAAGTAGCTGCAAAGAGCTAGTGACGGAGAAACATAAAGGCATTTGCCCTAATGGTTGGCATATCCCAAACACAGAAGACATGTTAACGCTAATGGATTATATAGAATATCAAAAATCCTGCTCAGAATGTGCAGGAAAATATTTAAAAACAGAAAAAGCTTGGCTTGGCGGCGAATCAAAAAATGCCTTTGGTTTTTCTGCTTTACCGGGCGGTTATTATAGAGATGACTCTAAAGGGTTCCACGAAATGATGGAAAGTGGTGTTTGGCAGATAGCCGAAGAATATGATGATGAACACACTTACTATATGATTTTACGTTACGACTTAGATTTCCTCGGTGCTGGCTACGATAGCAAAAAACATCTTCTCAGCGTTCGTTGTCTGAAGAATTAAAAGCCTTGTCAAAACCCACTCTTGCCTGAAAATGCACCAGTTCAGGATGTTCCTCGTCAACGCCAAAAATCACCACGTGGTGGCGGGTATTGGGAAAACGCATTAGAGCGACGTTTGCATTGTACGGAACCTGATGCATATAATTCAACTGAATGGAACGTATTCTCCGCTCCTTCAATTCATCCATGCTCACGGCATCTAAAACCCAGTCCGAATATCTGCAATTATTCACATGGTAATTCAAATCTATATCGCTATATCTAACCGCTTTCACCAGTGCGGTTTTGGGCATTCCTTTTGGTTCCAGCAAATCAATTTTCTCTGGCAAGGCGCTGAGTTCTGGCGAAGATTTAAAACGATAAGGACCTTCAGAAAAGGGTATTGCTTTACCATCATTCAAATCTATCAAAAGCCAAGAAGAAGTTGCCTGCATAATGGAATTTCCCTGCGAATCTCTAACATCGTAATCGCCCCACGCTACTTTTTCTGGATTAAAGCCTTTTAACCACGTGCTAATCAAAATTTCTTCTCCCCACAGCGGCAAATGCGAAATTCTCAGTTTTATTCTGGAAATTACCATAGTAAATTTGTCTTTTTTAATCATAGACAAATAGTCAATGCCTTGTTCCCTTAAATAAATCAACGCGGTTTCTTGAAAAAATTCAAATAACCTAGAAATGCGCAAATAAGCGTTTGCATCGCAGTCAAAAAACCCTATTTTGAACTTTTGAGGAACAATAAGCATAAAACCATCCTTTTATTTTGAAAGTAAAACCTTGTTCATTGCAGAGACAAATGCCGCAGGGTCTGGCAAAGCCGAGCCTTCCGCGAGCAAAGCCTGCCCGTATAGCACCGTGGGGTAAGAACCCAAATCCTCGCCATCTTGTGCTTTTTTGAGCAGGTTCTTGCAAATTTCGTGGTCGGGGTTGATTTCCAAAATGCGCTTTGTTTTTGGCACTTCCATGCCTTGCAAAGACATAATTTTTTCCATGTGCGAACCCATTCCGCCCGCCGCCCTAACCAACATGCAAGGACTGTCTTTGAGGCGGCTAGACACACGCACTTCGCTAACCTCTTCGCTCAAAACTTTTTGCAGAGTTTCGCAGAGTTTTTCATAAGTTTTTTTGCTCTCTTTTTCTGCATTTTCCTCTTCCTTGCTCTTTTCAAATTCCAAATCCCCAAGAGCAGTGTCGTGGAATTTTTTGTCTTTGAATTCTCTTAGACTCTGCATCATAAATTCATCAACGGCATCTGTCAAAAACAGAACTTCGTAGCCCTTTGCCTTGCAAGCCTCCAAGTGTGGGCTGCCCTGCACCGCAGGTAGAGATTCGCCAATGATGTAATAGATTTCTTTTTGGCTCTCTGGCATTCTGGCAACATATTCTTCTAGCCCAACAAGCTCTTTTTCGCCTGTTTTTGTGCTTTTGAACCTCAGCAAATTTTTCAATTCATCTAAAAATTCCCAGTTCATATAAAAGCCTTCTTTCAAAACGGCTCCCATTTCTGCCCAGAATTTTGCGTAGTCCTCTTTGCGGTCATTTGCAACGCTTTGCAAGGTATCTAATATTTTTTTAATGGCGTGTTTCTTTAAATTGGCAACTATTTTGTTGCTCTGCAAAATTTCACGGCTAACATTCAGGGGCAAATCTTCTGTGTCTATAACGCCGCGAGCGAAGCGGAGCCAGGTTGGCAAAAGCTCTTTGCAATCGTCCATTATGAATACCCGCTTAACATAGAGCTTTAGCCCGTGGCTATGCTCAGAGGCGTAACGCACCCCAAAAGGCGCTCTGGAAGGGATGTAGAGCAGGCTCCAATATTCCTGCGTACCTTCAACGTGGTTATGGCTCCAGGCAAGAGGCTCGCCCCCTTCGTGGGAAACTAACTCGTAAAATTCCTTGTATTGCTTTTCTTCTATTGTTTTTGCGCTTTGCCTCCACAGGGCAGGTTTTTCGTTCAATCGTTCAATATTTTCATTTTTATCATTGTCCAAAGAGTGTATGTATATAGGATGGGTTACAAATTCGCTGTATTTGCGAACTATGCTCTTTATTTGCCAATCTTGGGCAAAATTTTTGCAGTCGTCATCGTCTTTTAGGTAAATGTTGATTTTTGTCCCGTTTTTCTCTTTTGGGAGTTCGTTCACGGAAAATTCGCCCGTACCCTCAGATACCCACTGCCAACCTTGCTCTTCTCCTGCTTTCTTGGAGTGCACCTCCACTTTTGAAGCCACCATAAATGCGCTATAAAAACCAACGCCGAATTGCCCTATTAAATTTACATCTCTTTTTTCATCGCCTGTTATGCTCTGCATAAAGCTTTTTGTGCCAGAACGAGCTATTGTACCAAGATTCTGAATTAAATCTTCCTTGTTCATGCCAATTCCGTTGTCTTCTATGGTGAGAATTTTGGTTTCGTCATTTGCGGATATATCTATGCGCAGTTCCGTGCCTGTGGGTAAAAGTTCTGGGTTTGCAATGGATAAGAATCTCAATTTATCCAAAGCATCTGCCGCATTAGATACCAATTCGCGCAAAAATATTTCTTTATTGCTGTATAGAGAGTGTATCATCAAATTCAGCAATTCACGCACTTCGGTCTGGAATTCCATTTTTTCCATATTTCTCCTCTAAAAAATTATTTTTTGGGTAATGTAGAAATTTCTATATTATTACGAGGGTAAAATTGTGAAAATTTCTACAAAAGGGCGGTATTCTCTCCGTATGCTTCTGGACTTAGCCGAGCATAAAAATGAGGGATTTATTTCCATAAAAGAAATTTCGGAGCGACAGGGCATTTCCAAAAAATACCTTGAGCAAATTGTCACCCAACTGAGCCATCCCGATATTCTGCGCACCAATCGCGGAAATAAAGGGGGGTATATGCTGGCAAAAGAGCCAGATAAGTACACTGTAGGTCAAATTTTAAGGATTACCGAGGGAGGCTTGTCTCCGGTTGCATGCTTGGCAGACGAAACAAATCAGTGCGAGCGAAGCGGATGCTGCAAAACCTTGTGTATATGGAAAGGGCTTGAAAACATCATAAACAAATACCTAGATGGCATAACCCTCCAAGATATTTTATACAACGGCGCAGACGAATATTCTATATAGTGCATCCCCCCCTTGAATGGAGATTTTTTAACAAAAATCACCATTCGTCCCCCCGTTTTTTCCGCTCGGAGAGCTAACGGGGGGAACGCCACAGCGAGATTCAGAGTTAATCAGTGGCTACTATAGCCTTCACATTTTCTATATTATTATATGACAAATAGGAGGGGGCGTTATGTCTATTGCCATAACTACATCTGGAAATCGATTTTCGGTGAATGGCACGATTTTCAAGGAATTCATAAATCTAAACAGGGTTTTATCTGTATCTTTGTGCAAAGACAGATTTTACAACCGTTTTGATATGCTGTTCTATTTCAGGCTCGGTACAAGAAACGCGAGCTACACAGACGAAAATCTTATTCGTATTGGACCTTTTTCTGGCAATGTGCTAGATAAAGCCGTAGATCTTATAGCGCGGTTTTTCAAAGGAGATGGAGAGATATTCAACATTGAAGAAGAATTGTATGGCAAAACAGGAAGTATGCACGCCATACAAGAAGAAGAACAGGAATTTATTAATCAGGCAAAACTCATAGCGATTGAAACCGCAAAAAGAATGAAAGCAAAAGGACTGCCTGTGGAAATCATAAGCAAAGCCCTTGGGTTAAGCGAGGCTGAGTTTAGCGGGTGAGTTAGTAGCTATTTATTCAACGCAGCTATAGACACTTTCTTCACTCCGGCAAGAGTGCAGGCATCTATAACAGAAACGAGTTTTCCCGTCACTGCCTCTTTGTCGGCTATCAGCACAGCCTCTCTCTCAGGGTTCTTTGCAAGAATCCCTTTTAGAATATCGCTCAATCCGGCTAAATCCACCTGGCGCTCGTCTATGTGTATTGTGCCGTCTCTGGTTATGGCTATTAAAATGTTCTCTTTTTCAAGCTGGCTTGCGGTTTGGGCTTGAGGCTTGGTAACTTCCACTCCTGTTTCCCTTGTGAATGTGCTTGTGACCACAAAGAATATCAGCAAAATGAACACCATATCCATCAAGGGTCCAATATCTATGGTGGCTTCTCGTTTTTGCCTAGGCTTGAATTCCAAAAAATCTGAGTTATCGCTTGCCATATTTTTCTGCCAGCCTATGATTTAGCAAAAGCAGGGGGAATGCTATCACAAGCCCGCTTTGCGTTGTTATTAAAGCTTCTGAAATGCCATCTGCCATAAGCACAGGGTTTTGATTTCCGTAAATTGTTATAACCTTGAATGTTTGAACCATACCCGTTACCGTGCCTAAAAGCCCTAGCAGCGGAGCCACCTTAGCCATTATGCCAGACATGTGCAAAGCCTTGTGTACAGGCATTACCTCCCAAAATCCGCAATATACATAATAAAAACCAAAAGCCCCTACCAGCAAAATGGGCAACATAACAATGCCACCAGCAATGGCTGTGTGGTAAAGTTGGTCTGTAAGGGCGGTGAACACAAAAGAAATTTAGAAAAAGTTAATTTTCTATATTTATGTCTCAAATGCCATTTTTGCCCCTCGTTTTCATTTTGTTGTTTCTTTCCCTTGCCGCTCATGGGGAAGAGCGAAAGCTTGTTGCTATATTGAACACAGAAGATGATGGCGAATCGCAGATGGAAATTACCGATTTAACCTACCTGACCGTAAGGCTGCGCGAAATTGCGGTAAAAGTATTGTCCAAAGATAATTATTCCGTAATGACTGCGCAAAGCATAATAGACAAGCTAGGCTCAAAAGAGGATGCTTTAAAAAGCTATAAAGCAGCGAAAGCTTTGGCAGAAAAGGGTAGAATAGTAGGCTCAGATTATGTTGGGCAGGCAAGGCTTGGGCGTTTTAATGATAATTTGACCATAAATATGGAATTGTACAACAGTACAAGCGGCAATTTAATGGGTTCTTTTACCGGCAAAGCCAAAGATATATCTGGCGTGCTAGCCATACTAGATGAAAAGGCACCGGTTTTATTCAAACAGATATCAAATGCCGCTGGCGGTGCGCAAAGAGTGGTTTTTGTAACAGGCACGGAAAACATATCGCAAAAAAAATCAGATATCATTGTGCCCGGTTTGCAAACGCTTCTCAACGATAACGATGTAAGAATGACAGAAAATCAAAAAGAAGCTGGCTATATTCTTAAAATAGACGCTACTGTTTGCAATCTCAGGTCTAACAATAATTTTCACTATGCAAATGCTTGCGTAAAATTGGTTTTGACAAATGCAAAAACAAATGCGATTGAAGTTGTTGCAAGCATCACTGGTCCAAAAGAGGGTGCTTTGAGCGCGGAGAACGCCGGAGAAAAAGCTTTCAGGTCTGCTGTTCCAGATATATGGGCTAAGGTTAAAGATAAAATTTTGGGAAATTTATGAGTTGCACAGAATCAAATCACAGTAAAACAATGAGGTTCATTATGAATTGGAAAACCATAACACTGCTTATGTTGCTGGCTTTAACACTCACAGGTTGTGGCTCCACTAAAATTCCAGTGGAAGTGGAGCGACCATCAACTTTAAACACAACCGGAATCAAGCGTATAGCTATTATGCCATTTGAAATTGATAACCCTTCTTACGGCGGTGTGGCTTCGTATGCCACTACAGCGGTAGCCAACAAGGTTCGTGAAACAAACCGTTTTACTTTGGTAGATGCCTCGGAAATATTGCGGCTTCAAGAAAACAATCAAAGCGTTGAAAGCTATGTGGACGCTATGTTTATCGGGCGAATAACACAAGCAAATGTAAAGCAAGATTCCTCTTCAACGCAATTTGAAGACGAAAAGGGAAATATTTCACATTTCACCGTTTATTCCACCAAGGTGGAAATTGAATTTAATTATTCACTTAAGGTAGCTAGGGATGGAAGGCTTATAGGACCTATTTCCAGAAAAGGATCTAAAAGCGATTATGGCACGGATGGCTATCCTTCCGCAGAAGAGCTTTTGAAGCAGGCTATTACTCCCCAGATAAATCTAATCCGTCAGGATATTGCATCTTATAAAAGCAAGGAAATGCGTACCTTTGCAAAAGATAAAACAGGAAACAATGCTGTGAGCCTAGAAATGGATGAGGCGTTGAAACACGTGAAAGAGCAAAATTATAAACTTGCCCTTCAGGCTTATCTTGGAATTTATGAACGGCATAAAAGCATAGCGGCAGCGGAAAATGCCTCCATTGTCTATGAAGCACTCGGCGATATAGAGTCTGCACTGAAAATTATGCAAAAAGTTTATGATGATACGGGAAATCCTTCCGTGCAACGGATAATTGCCCGTTTAAACAAAGATTTAGCGGATAAAGAAAAGCTTGCCGCCAGCGAACAAGAAGAATCTTCTTCGGTGGAAAAGGTTTCGGCATTTGCATGTGAAGAAATACAAAAGGTGTCTCCTAGCAAATTGTGGCTCTATAACAACTCACCCGGAAATCCTATGGTAGAGGATGTTATTGATCACCTAGCCGCTAGCCTTCTTCGCAAAGGGATAAGCATTGTGGAAAGGGATAGTGAAAACACCGAGCTAATTGCAACTGAACAAAAACTTCAATTGTCTGGCGCTGTGAGTGATGATGATGCCGTAAAGCTAGGAAATGCCGCAGGCGCAAAAACAATTGCTATTATCGGTATGAAGGGTCAGGGTGCTATGCGCCGTTTGCAGGTTCGGGTGCTGGATATTGAAAAGGGTACTAAGATTATGCAAAGCGATGCCAGTGAAAAGTGGCAAATGTAAAGTAAATTTCCAAAAAATTTGACAAAATTCCAAAAATTTACTATATTTAATAACTCATTAAACCCAAAAGGATACCAAAAATGTATTCAATAGTTGAAACAGGCGGTTTTCAATACCGAGCCGAAGTTGGGAAAACCATAAAGGTTCCCAGCGTTGCAGATGCAACAGTTGGCTCTATTTTGGAACTCAAGTCCGTATTGCTATTCGCCGATGGCGAATCTATAAGCATAGGCACCCCTGTCTTGGAAACTGCATCCGTTAAGGTTGAAGTTCTTTCCCACGATAAAGCAGACAAAGTTTTAATCGTTAAAAAGAAACGCCGTACTCGCTACGAGCGCCGCCGCGGACATCGCCAGGGCTACACAGAAGTGCTTGTAACCGAAATTAAGTATGGCAAAAGCCTTGCGAAAGTGGACCCTCAGGTAGCAGTTCGCCAGCGTGCTCGCATAGTAGCGCTTGCAAAGCTAAAAGAGCAGGGCAAGCCCTTAACCCGCAAAGAAAAAATAGCCGCAGACATAGCCGCAGGCAAAGAACCGCATCCGGTTCGCAAAAAGAAATTTTTGAAGAAAGCGGCAAAGGAGGGATAAACAATGGCACACAAAAAAGGTCAAGGTTCAGTCCGCAACGGTCGTGATTCAAAATCAAAACGCTTAGGCGTTAAAAAATTTGGCGGCGAAAGAGTTATTGCCGGTAATATTTTGGTTCGCCAACGCGGAACCACGTTCCATAAAGGCAATAATGTTGGCATTGGTGTGGATCACACCCTCTTTGCTCTAATAGACGGCTTTGTGAAATTCGAATATGTGGACAAAAAACGCCAAAAAATAAGCGTTTATCCGCAATTGGAAAAATCGGCAAAGCCTTAGTGTTCTTTGCAATTCTATTTTTATTAGTTGCTTATTCCTCGCTTTTTGCGCAAGAAAGCGAGGATAGTGATTTATTTGAATTCAATAGATTTATAGTTTTGCCAGTTGGCGCTTATGCCGAAGAAACCGGAGTAGTTTTGGGAGCAGGCGCAATGTTTTTCATTAAACCAGGCAGCAATGATGTTTTGGCAGTGATGACTTCCTTCAAAAAACAAACAACGCTTATGAACAGATATTATTACGAAACTGAGCATTGGAATTTTTTATCATACATAAATCTTGCGAATTGGCCCACTCAATTTTTTGGAGTGGGCAACGATTTGGATGAAAACAAATATGAAGTTTATACCTTAAAAAACATTCGCATTCCGCTTACTATTGGAACGGATTTTCTTTTGCCAAAAGTTTTCCAAGGCAAATTCAATTATGGTATTGAAACAGACTGGGAATATATCACATTTGATAATGAGTGGAAAAACTCCCAGAGAGTTGGAATAGGATACAATTTAAAATACAACAGCACTGGAAAAGACGACTGGCACCGTAAAGGCAGCTTTGTTCAGTTCAGGCACATATTTTTCAATGCAAATCGTTTTATATGGAAAAACTTAGACACAAGAATGTATATCCCCTTGCCTTTTTTGCCAGAAGGCGTTTTGGCTCTCGGCTCTTATTTAGAAGATTTTGATGGCGATGTTCCGCCCGACCGCTTGGCGCAACCAGACGGAGTAGGGCAGTTGAGGGGCTTAAAGAAAGGTCTTTTAGCAGACAAAACCTCTTGGGTTTTGCAATCCGAGCTGAGAACCCATCTTTTTTGGAGATGCAAGGGAACATTATTTTATGAGATGGCAAAGGTCGGAAAAGACATAGCAGAGCTTAACGACAACAAATGGCACAACTCCATTGGCATAGGCGGCAGGTTTTTAGTGAACAAAGAGAACAAAACCCACCTCCGTGGAGATTTGAGTGTGATAGATGGGAAAAAAATGGGAATGGTAGTGCAAATAAATGAGGCGTTTTAGTTTACTATATTCCCCACTTAGCTCATGCAACTAGACAACTCTTACAAATACGGCTTTGTGACCAATGTGGAAACCGAATCTTTTGAAAAGGGGCTTTCGGAAGATATTATTCGCAGAGCGAGCCGCATTCGCAAGGAACCGGAGTTTTTGCTTAAATTTCGCTTGAAAAGCTATGAAAAATTTTTGAGCATGAAGGCTCCAAACTGGGGCGAACTGAAATATGCCCCTATTGATTTGCAAAACATAGTTTATTACAGCGCACCAAAAAATAAAAAAGAACACGCAAAAATAGAAGATGTTGACCCTGAGCTTTTGGAAACATTTGAAAAACTAGGAATTCCCCTAGACGAACAAAAGAGGCTTGCGGGTGTTGCCGTTGATGCTGTTTTTGATAGCGTTTCCATTTACACCAGCCATAAAAAAAAGCTCTTGGAACAAGGCGTTATTTTTTGCAGCTTTGGCGAGGCGGTTCAGGAATATCCCGAACTCATTGAGGAATATTTGGGCTCCGTTGTTCCCCCAGGCGATAACTATTATTCCGCGCTCAACAGCGCGGTTTTCAGCGATGGCAGTTTTGTTTACATTCCCGCTGGAATAAAATGCCCAATGGAATTATCCACATATTTCAGAATAAACAATAAAGAAGCAGGTCAATTTGAACGCACTCTTATCATAGCGGATGCAAATTCACAAGTGAGCTATTTGGAAGGTTGCACCGCTCCAGAATTTTCCAGCAACCAGTTGCACAGCGCGGTTGTTGAGCTTGTGGCTTTGGAAAATGCAAACATAAAATACAGCACCGTGCAAAACTGGTACGCAGGCGACAAGCAAACCGGAGAAGGCGGCGTATATAATTTTGTCACCAAAAGAGCTATCTGCAAAGGAAAAAACAGCCACGTAAGCTGGACACAGGTGGAAGCGGGCAGCGCAATTACTTGGAAATACCCAAGCTGCATTTTGCAAGGCGATGGCTCGGCAGGCGAATTTTACTCTGTTGCTTTAACGAATGGAAAAATGCAAGCAGATACAGGCACTAAAATGATTCACATTGGCAAAAACACAAAAAGCACAATTATAAGCAAAGGAATATCCGCAGACCAAAGCTCAAACGCATACAGAGGTCTGGTTGAAATAAGAGCAAATGCAGAAAATGCCTTAAACTACACCCAATGCGACAGTATGCTTGTTGGCAGCGAATGTGCCGCGCACACTTTTCCAACAGTCATTGTACAAAACAAAACCGCAAATGCCGAACACGAAGCCAGTACCAGCCGCATAAGCGAAGATATGCTATTCTTTTTGGAACAAAGGGGAATTTCAAGAGAAGATGCAATAGGGTTGATAGTTGGGGGATTTAGCAGAGATGTGTTTAAGGAATTACCAGGGGAATTTGCGAGCGAAGCAAGGTCATTGCTTACGCTGAAGTTGGAGAAGAGCGTGGGGTGAGGTTTTGAAAGGAAGGATTTTATGGAATTTAAAGCGGCATTGCCCTGTAAAATTGAAAAGTCAAATTTTCCAATAAGTTCAGAGTTTCAGGCAGAAATTGATGATGCAATTATTTTAGCAACTCGTTTTGACGAAATGATAAAAAATAAGGGTTACAACATTCCTGCGGTGATGCTTAGGAGCGAATCTGCATCCAGTTCGCAAATTGAAAATTTAACGGCATCTGCAAAAAACATAGCCATTGCAGAGCTAGGTGATAAAGCTCCAAAAAATTCTCATATTATAGCAAACAACATTTCAGCTATGAAAACAGCAATTTCAATTGATTCAAAAATAAACTTTAGTTTAATTAAGGAAATTCATAAAACATTGCTTTCTAAAACGAATGCAAATATCGCTGGAAAAATAAGGGAGCAGCAAGTGTGGATTGGCGGAAACAGCATAAGCCCTAGAAATGCGTCTTTTGTTCCGCCTCACAGCAAGCATATAAAAGCATATTTGGCAGACTGGATAAATTTTTCAAATCGCATAAACTTAAATCCCATTGTTTTGGTTGCTGTATCTCACGCCCAATTTGAAACCATTCACCCTTTTGAAGACGGCAATGGCAGAACTGGCAGGGCATTGATGCAGAGAATATTGAAAAATAACGGCATTTTCAAAAATTCCTCCTTGCCCATTTCAGTTGGATTGTTGAATAAAATAAACGCCTACTATTCTGCGTTAGATGATTTTCATAAGGGAAATTACATTTCCATTGTGAAAGAAATTACAGCGGGAATAATTTTTGCAGTGCAAGTTGGCAGCAAAATGATTGCCAAAATTGACGATATAATGGATAACTGGAAATCAAACATTAAAGCGAAAAAAAGTTCAAATGTGTGGTTGTTGATAGATGTTTTAGTTGAAAATCCTGTTGTTGATGCTAAATTTGTTTCTGGAAAGCTGGGTCTTTCATTAAAATCTGCCTATAACATTTTACAAGATGCCCATAAATTTGGCATACTTAAATTCATTGGCAAAATGAATCAAAATATGAAATTTGAAGCAGCAGATATTACAGGCTTGATAGACGATGTTATGAGCGGCAAGTGGATGAGGAGGGGATAATTAGGAATTCCCAGAACAAAGCCAACAAAGTTAGTTCATTCTGAAAATCCTGTAAATTCTGAAAATTCTGGTTATTATTTCGCAATAACCCTAGCCATCTCCAACACCTTGTTAGAATAACCCCATTCGTTGTCGTACCAAGAAAGGAGTTTTACGAAGTTGCCGTCAAGGGCGAGGCTCTTGTCTGCGTCGTAAATGGATGTGTGGGAGTCGCCGCGGAAATCTGTGGAAACAACTTGGTCTTCGGTGTAGTCAAGAATGCCTTTGAGTTCGCCTTGGGAAGCCTCTTTGATAGCGGCGTTGATTTTTGCCATTGCTTCTTTTTTGTCTGCGAACTTGGTTTTCAATTCCGCAGTTAAATCAACGATGGAAACATCGCTGCTTGGAATACGGATGGAAATACCTGTTAGTATGCCGTTTAGTTCTG
>Ga0268262_10003452_pt1 | contig 17085 bp, 14 predicted proteins | sample TergutNc150P3_FD_190354 | JGI IMG/M metagenome (GOLD analysis project Ga0268262, IMG submission 190354) | Nasutitermes corniger P3 segment gut microbial community from laboratory colony in Florida, USA - Nc150 P3 (SPAdes) (version 2) | ecosystem: Host-associated > Arthropoda: Insects >... | reverse complement strand
TGTTTCCGCTTTTTATGCTTTCGCAGGCATTGGGCAACATTTTCGCTACCGGAGGCTCCAGTTACATTTCCCGTATGCTCGGAGCAAAAGAAGAAGATGAAGCCCGTTTCACCTCTTCAGTATCATTCTATACTTCCATTGGCGCCGGGTTTCTTTTAACTGTCGTTCTCTGGATTTTTAAAACACCGATTCTAAGCATTATTGGCGCAAGCAGCGATACATTCGCCCCCACCAATGATTATTTTTCTGTGGTTTTGCTCTTTATGCCTATTGCGGTAGCGGGAACGGTACTGGGCGGGCAGATGAGGAGCGAAGGGGCTACAGATAAAGCGATGAATGCGATGCTAATAGGCATTGTAATTAACATTATTCTTGACCCTATCATGATCTTGTGGCTTGAAATGGGAACGGCAGGAGCGGCATGGGCAACTGTAGCGGGGCAGACCGTTTCATTTATTTACACTGTTTTTTACTTTATTTCCAAAAATACAAAACTGTCAATAAAGCTGGCGGATTATAAACCAAATAAGAAAATGCTGTTTCAAATATTTTCAATAGGCGTACCGGCAGGAATAAGCAACCTAATAATGAGCGTAGCCAACATATTGGGAAACCGGATTGCGGCGAGTTACGGGGATTTCGTGGTTGCCGGTATCGGCGTTCAAATGCGGATCGCCAGTCTTTACTTTATGCTGGTTTTCGCGCTTGTAATGGGGTATCAGCCCTTCGCCGGATTTAATTACGGCGCAAAAAATTACGAGCGCCTCCGCAAAGGCTTCAAATTTGCAATCCTTTGCGCAACTTTGCTTTGTATTGCCGGAAGCCTTATACTCCGCCTGTTCGGAGACGTGTTTATCAGGTTTTTTATTAACGATCAAAAAACTATTGAGGCGGGGACGATAATGATGCATACTTTTGTTTGGGGTTTGCCGTTTATCGGTTCCCAGATAACATTAACAGTATCGTTTCAATCTTTTGGGAAAGCTTTTCAGGCTACGGTTATTACTATAGGCCGGATACTTCTGTTTTATTTGCCCCTGCTTTACCTGCTAAATTATTTTTTTGGCTTTAACGGTTTTATTTGGGCGATGCCCGCCTCCGATATTCTTACAACAGGTATCGCCGTTATTTTAGGCCGTCCCCTTTTCCGCCTTATGCGGGGGGAATAAAGTCAGATAAGTACGAAAAGTTTTTATGAAGGAGATAAACTATGAAAAATTTCAAAGTTGCATTGCTTCAATTAATCTCATCAGATGATCCAAATGATAATTTACGTAAAGGAATATCATATTGTAAAATTGCCAAAGAAATGGGAGCCGATATAGCCCTTTTTCCTGAAATGTGGAATATTGGTTACAATTTTAGTTTAAGAAAGCAAAACGAAAGCAAATGGCAGGATAATGCGATAGATACGAACAGTAATTTTTTTACGGAATTCCAGGAACAGGCTAAAACGCTGGAAATGGCTATTGGAATTACATATTTGGAAAAATGGGTAAAGCTTCCAAGGAATACTGTATCAATAATTGATTATCGCGGAAATTGTGTTTTAACTTACGCAAAAGTACATACTTGTGATTTTGATGAAGAAATATATTTGACTCCCGGAGAAGATTTTTATGTCACGGAATTACAAACCAAAAATGGGCAGATAAAAATCGGCGCAATGATTTGTTTTGACAGGGAATTTCCTGAAAGTGCGCGAATTTTAATGTTGAAGGGCGCTGAAATTATACTGGTTCCTAATGCCTGCCCTATGGAAATAAACAGAAAAAGCCAGTTAAGGACAAGGGCATTTGAGAATATGGTTGGCATAGCAATGGCCAATTATGCCTATGGGCAGCCTGATTGTAATGGGCATTCCCTGGCATATGACGGGATAGCATACGGGGAAATCAGTCCAAATAACATTCAGGCAAGGGATACATTAATAATTGAAGCCGGGGAAAGTGAAGGGGTATATTTAGCTGAGTTTGATATTGAAAAAATCCGGAATTACAGAAAAAAGGAAGTGTGGGGAAATGCCTACAGAAAACCTTCTAAATATTCCTTGTTAGTTTCCGAAAAAATCGAAGAACCGTTCATAAGGGACAATCCACGAAGATAGAGCCTGCCCTTTTTTTGTCGCCTTTCTGGCGACCTTTCAAGCTAAAATAGCTATACCTTTATTTGTATGGACAGGAGGTTCATTATGAATAATAACTTAACGGAAATTGTTTTTATTCTTGACCGCAGTGGCTCTATGGGCGGCCTTGAGAACGACACGATTGGAGGCTTTAACGGGTTTGTTAAAAAACAGGCGGAAGCGGGGCAGACCAGCCTTACCACCGTGCTTTTTGACGATCAATACGAAATCCTGCATAATGGTATTGACGCCGGGAATGTAGTTCTTACAGGCGATGAATATTTCACCCGAGGTTGTACTGCTTTACTGGATGCCGTTGGCAAAACCATTAACGATGTGGGAAAGAGGCTCAGTGAAACGCCGGAAGCCCAAAAGCCCGGCAAAGTTATCTTTGTTATAACCACCGATGGTCTTGAAAACGCAAGCAAGGAATTCAGTTATGATACGGTAAAAAAGATGATTACCCATCAGAGTGAAAAGTACAGTTGGGAGTTTGTTTTTATGGGCGCCAACATTGATGTCGCGAAAGAAGGAAATAAACTCGGTATCAAGGCAGGCCGTTCTTTCTGTTTTGCGACAAGTTCAGCGGGTATTAATACTATGTATACCGATATTGATTGCTTTTGTAAAACAATCAGGGGTACTAAACCGAAGCAAAAGAAGACGGCGGGGGCATAGAAAAACAATTCCACCCGGAGAATAGCTTCTCCGGGCGAATATTATGCTATACTGCCTGTAAGGAAATATTATGATTGATGAAAAAGTAATTGAAGAGTTGCGGGAGTACCTCAAAGATAATTATATCCCTTCGCATGATTCCATAGAAATTAGCAATGTTGGCCCTTCCGTTGCCGGTTTATTTACTGCTTTTTCATTAGTTGAGACTAAAGCGGTTAGCAAAAAGGCCACATCGTTACGCAATATTTCCGATGAGGCATCCGAATATATACAAAAGCACCGGAAACCCGGAGGCTTTGCCTATGCCCTTGACCAGAAACGGAAAGAAAAAGGGCTTGCTCCTGTTGAATTATACAAAAGGGCAAATGTTGACCGCAGGCAATACTCGCGGTTTATGGGCCCGGAAAGGAGGCATCCTTCCATGAATACCGTCATAAGTTTTGCCCTTGCCTTGCATCTTGAAAGAGCGGAGTTTGACGAATTTCTGCAAACAGCAGGCTACTCGCTCAGTAATGCGTCCAGTCGTGATGTGTGTGTCATGTACTGCCTTGAAAAAGGCATTTACGATATTGACGAGGTTAACGCTCTGTTATTTACAGTCGGCATTGAACCGCTGTCGAGGGATAGTGCTTGAGAATGAGTATTTATTTTTTTTAAGGTTTGTCGCTAAATAAAACGAACATTATAAAATTCATCTCACAAAGGCACAAAGAGCACAAAGGGATAACAAGTGATTCTTGATTCCTTCAGTTTCTCGTTGTGATCTCTATAAGTTTTATGCCACCGCGAGATGTTTTTGAAGGATAAGTTCTAAGCCTGTCTTTTCAATCCACCAATGTAAAATCCACTGTATACCCTGGCACGCCTACCATAGCTTCATCAATCCGCGCTCCGATTGGTTGACCGGTTGTTGTCTCCTGTTTAAGGATAATTTCCTCGGTTAATTCGCCTTCCTTGTTTACATTCTCAAGGCCACGACAATTATTAACTCTAATAGCAGGTATTTCTTTACCAAAGAATGTTTTACTATAATGTTCACGCTTAATAATTTTGCAATCAGGGTGTTGGGTTATACAATGCTTAAATTCGCAGTCATCAACCGAAACTGTGATATCTTTATTCTTAATAATAGATGAAATAAAGTTAGTACCTTCCGGTACAAAAATCCCGTCAAATAAACATTGAGATATTGTGCTCATTCCTCTTGAAGTGACACCCTCTATTCTTCCGTTATTTATGCGGTAAAATTGGCATAATAAAATATTTGATGTTTCCCAAAAACGAATTTGGCCATAGCAATTCAAAAACTGACTATTTTTTAGTTCAAGGAAGTTTGCAGTAGGTATTATATCACCGCAATTATCAAAGGAACAATTAGCAATAATACATTGTTCCCTGCTACCAAAATGGTGATAGCTTAAAATAGAAAAGCAATTAACGAATTGGCAATGTGTTACAGACAATGGGCCATCATGACATGACAAAAAGGAAGAAAGGTTTTTAACATTACACCCTGATAATTCCTTAAAATTATCGAATAGACGGGTTGTGCTAAAGTTATATAGCGAATACCAATCAAGCCAACTTTTTATATCATCAGAGTTAACGTTAAAACGTTTTAGTAAAATATTATTTAATTCCTCCTCACTGTTAACCTTAAAGTGCTTTTTAATCACTTCAGTTTTATCATTTTTTGTACGCAGCAATGCACGGTTCAATGCAATTCTATCCAAAATATCTCCATCCAGACTCTCAAAAAGACAGCCAATAGCTTTTGAATTACTATTTTTATCACAATAGAAAAGAGCTGTCTTTAAAGGAGGCAGTTTAGTGTAACGTACAATACAATTAGTAATTACTATTTCCGCATTTTTAGCAAAACTCAGACAATTAAAAAACAGACAATCCTTAATAAAAAGTTGTGAAGATCTATCATAACCTTCAATGAGGTGATAGCCTCCATACCCCTCATTACGCTTTTCGTTATTCTTTCCAATGAAAGTACAATGGGACATTATTAGCGATGTGTTCTTTTTCATGTGAATACGGCCTTTAATGTCATCACCATTATATACAATTACACAATTATCAAATGCCAATTCGCCATCGCAATGGATGTTGGCATTTAGTCTTATATTTTTCGCTTGGAATTTTCTCCCTTCCCCGGTGGGGATATGAATATCGTTTTCAATTGTTTCGTCTTCAAGCTCAACTGGTGCAGGTGCACCCACATCGACTGTCCTTTCGGGCGGTTTCGGAACAAAACCGTATTTTTCCGCAAGGCCAAGGGGACCAGTAGCGGTATAAATCTGCAAGACATTCTCCCAGATACCAAGCATGGCTTTTTCATTTAAAGAGAAATACTTAAAAAGACTTTCCTTATACTGTTCAAAAAAATCAGGATTATTGTTTGCGAGAAACAAATATTCAACGCAAACCTGGAAAATTGCTTTCTGGGTAGTGAGGTCATCTATGTTTTCCAAAGATGAAAAATCAATATTTGATTGCGGGATTTTTATACCAAGGTATTTTTGAACTGAACGAATGTAGGATTGCTGGAACTCATTGCTTGTTTCAGGGCTTAATGTATACAGTATCGCAACGATAATATCTTTGTGATCCTGTTTGAGTGTCTTAATATCAATCTGCGCATGTAAACCGTAAATACGCGCTCTCTCATTCTCTTCTACCTTGTTAAGTATTGCATCGGCAACCTCTTCGCTCTGTTTCCATGCATCTCCAAAATTGCTTTGCAGACGCTTTAACGCATCAGTGTGCTGTTCAAACTTTGCTTCATAAACTTTTGATGCTGCTTCCATACCCTTCTGATATTTTTTATTACCAAACATAATTCTGCCTCCTAAAAATCAAAGTCATCTCCCATGACAGCATTATAAAATTCCTTTTCAAGAAACTCTTGCTTTATTTTTGATATAAACTTCGTATCGGTTACAATTCGGTAGACTGTAATAAGCAGCCCACCAATATCTAGATAGCGCAACGCTTTTTTTACCGTATCGTTGTTTTCATTTATTGCGCCTACAAGCGACCAAATTGCTACGACAAGCAAATTACTGGCGGAAGCGACAATATTTGAATAAGTCAGTATTTTTCTGGTACGAACCTCATACTGCAAAAGGTCTCCCGCCCCATTTTTTTCATATATTAGACGGTGAATCATAGCAATTACGGTATTTATTAATCCCGCATAAATAGCCTGTTTGCCGACAGTCTCCAAATTTGCGGCATCAATCCCAAATTTCGCGATTTCTTTTGCAAAGTCCGGTGAAAAGGTTGTGACAATAGGTACGGGCAAACTGACTTTTGAACCAATGTCGGATTTAAGATGCATTGCTTCCCTGAAAAGGGATATCCCCGTAATTATTTTCCCATCTTCTTCCTCGGTAAGTCTCTTTATAAGGTGATTAAATATCTTGTGTATTTCGGCATTGTTTGTTACCTTAGGTTTCCGCTTTGTGCCAATATTGCCATATTTTACATGAAATGATTGCATAGTCCACACTGTCAATGTCGCTGTCGCGATATTAGCGGTTCCAAAAATGTATCCGAGAATGGCATCATGACCAGGTGTTTTTGCCCGATGCTCGAATGCGCCGCCTATTCCTTCCAACCCTGTAGTCTGGTCAAAAGGAACAGGGTTAAAAGTTACTTCCTTTATTGAAGGGTGGTACCATTTATGCTTGGCGTTCATTCTTTCTATCTTTTCATCTTTTGTTTCTTTTCCAAATTTTTTTTCTTCTTTTCCTTTTGCGTCTTTAGCCGCATCATTGTGATCCTGGCGTTCCTCAAAATTGGTAAAAAAATACTGCCGTACTACCTGTAAAGCAATAGCGAGAAAAAGGAATGAAATATCGATTTTTGTGAGTTTGGTTGCCTGTTCAAACTTACGATCAATATCAGTTATGATAATATGGGCATTTTTAGCGACAAGGCTGACTCGTTCTGCGTCTTTGGCCATAGTTCCAAGATGGCCTATGTTTTTCTTCACCTGGGAATCAGCGTTATTTAATTTTTGCCTTAACTCATCAAAGTCAAGCATACATCCCCCTTACCTTCTCCGTCTCATCCTTCACCTTGCCAATTAGTTCAGGTGGATTTAAAACTTTCACCGTATGCCCTTGTCCCAATACCCAGCGCAAAACTTCAGGCATTTGGGTAGTGGTAAACTTGACGTACACCGAACCGTCCTCGCGTTGTTCGACGGTTTGGGTGTCGTGCCATTGCCGTTCGAGGGCGTATTTGCCAATCTCGCTGGCTATAAGCAATTCAACCGTGTACGGGGTTCGGGCGGAAGCGAACATGCCCATCTCTTTGTCAAAAAACGCATCGGGTTTAAAGCCCGGCTGGTAACAGTAGTTTTTTGAAGAGGGCGGTAGTCAAAGCTGATAGTCCGTTTTGTTTTCAGAGTGATAAAAATGCCTTCAAACACATTGGGGTCAATCTGTCCCTGATGATCGGATACAACGCTGATCTGCGGGCTTAACGCGCCGGGTGTCACCGTAACATTATCCGGCAGGGAGCGGACAATCTTGTCAAATATTCGCCGGAGCGTAGCTTCAAGCGGCGTGTTGCGGTACTGCTCCAAAAGGTGGTCAAACAGGGCGAGCGAAAACAGTTCCCCCTCGGTCAGGATAACGCTTTTGATAAAAAAGTTTGGCTCTGAATAATAATAGCCACGTTTTTTGTGGTCGTATTCTATAGGGGCTTTGTACATAATCCGGAGATACTCGATGTCCCGCTCAATAGTCCGTTTGTTGACTTCGGCCTTCCGTGTCAATTGATCAATGGAAGGATAGGAACCGGAACGGATCATTTCATCAATCATGAAAACCCGGTTTATGCGTACTTTTTCCTCCGCCGATTTAACCGGCATGAGATCCTCCTGCACCATACTCCCATAATAAGGATCAACACCGACTTCTAATTTCGGAGCCAGAAAAAAATTATTTTTTTGCGATTTTTTTATTTGTCGAAATTAAGCCAAAAAACCCAAAATGTCAATATTGGACTACTATAGGTGAATAGCTATCCTCAAATAGCGTAAGGACTTGGATAGTTATTAATTAACCAAAAGTCATACGATTGGCGCATATTGGTTGTTTTCTTAATGAAAAGACAGTATACTTTTAATTGGAGGTTATCCTATGCAAACTCAGGTTGTTCGGGTAACGATTAGGGTGAATCGCGAACTTAAGGAAAGTGCAGAGGCTCTTTTCGAGTATCTCGGCTTAAATATGTCCAATGCTGTCAATATTTTTTTGCGCAAAGCGGTTGACCAAAGGGGCATCCCATTTTCGGTGAACATCGGCAATCGAGGGCTTGGGGGGGTTAGTGCCGATGAAGTTACAAAGTTATTTAATGACGCAGTTAAACAGGATATAGAACAGAAACAAAAAAAAGGGATACCTGTCGCTCGGTATGATGCAGAAATTGGGAGGGCATACCTGGAAAACGCCGATGGCACACGGGAATATGTCTAGACCAATCGTCCTGGTTTTCGCTGGGCCTAATGGTTCCGGAAAAAGCACTATTACTGCTCAAATGCCACATTATGGCGTGTATATCAACGCTGATGACATGAAAAAAAAATATGGGCTTACTGATCTTGAAGCAGCACAGAAAGCAGAAGCGCTTAGGAATAAGCTTGTTGAGGAAAAATCTGATTTCTCATTTGAAACTGTTTTATCCACCGAGCGGAATTTGCTATTATTGCAGAAAGCAAAAGAAAAGGGTTATGAAGTTCAATGCATTTATGTATTGACTTGTAAGGCTGACATTAACGTAGCACGGGTAAGAGGGAGGGTTAGTGAAGGCGGACATGATGTACCGGAAAACAAGATACGGAGTCGGTATATTAAAGCGTTGAAACTGTTGCCTGAAATAATTAATGTTTGCGAAAAAATACTAATTTATGATAATTCCATTATGCCATATCTCGTTTTTAAGAAAGATGAAGAAGGTAATGACTATTTCCCAACTGAAATCTGGCCGATTGATAAATTGAAGGAATTATTGAAACGTTAATCTCGCCAATAGAAACTAACAGAAATGAGAGACACGGGACTCGAACCCATCACCTTCAGCTCCGGAGGCTGACGCTCTATCCACATGAGCTAGTCTCTCTTGGTATGTAAATAACATATTCCCATGAAACCCATACTGTCAATGGCTTTTAGCTATTTTCGACGATGTCGTATATTCAGTCCCAGTCTTCTTTTGGCGGGTATTGGCGGTAGTTTCGGCAGCGGTTCAGGTAGAGTAGGGCAGGCCCGTCATTTGGGGATAATTTTAAAACCTGGGCGAAGGCGTTTTCGGCGTTTTTCCAGTTGCACGTTTCAAATACGTTAAGCGCTGTTTGAAAAAGGCTTGCCAACTCGTGCAGGGACGGAGCGGCGTCGGTGCTGGTTTCCAGTATCTCGTAGATGCGCAGTGGCCTTTCTATTCCGGTTACCCTGATTCTGTCAAGCCTGCGGCTTAAAAGTAGCTCTTCCGTTTCTTTTATCGTATCTTCAGACGCGAGTATCCAGGTTCCGTATTGCTTGTTTACGCTTTCAAGCTGCGAGGCAAGGTTTACCGCGTTGCTGACTATTGTGTAGTTCATCTTTTTTTGCGTACCCATATTCCCAACGACCATTTCTCCTGTGTTGATTCCGATTCGGGTATACAGGGGCAGGGGGCTTAGCATTTTTTCCGTGATATGCCTGTTTGCCTCCTCTTCTATACGCTTCATGCAAATAGCCGAGACACAGGCGCGCAGCGCGTGATCCGGAAGATCAAGAGGAGCGCCAAAAAAAAGAAATTATCGCGTCGCCTTCGTATTTGTCTATAGTACCTTTTTGTTCCAGGATAACATCGCTCATGCTGGAAAGGTAATAATTTAGAATGTCTACGACCTGTTCAGGAGTCAGGGCTTCCGCGATTTGGGTGAAATTACGCCGATGTTCCCCGCCAGGGCGTTAAGGGCTGTTTCTTCAATTTCATATATGCTTCCGGGCCCTACCTGCGTTTCAGGATCTGTGTTGTTATCAACGATATATTGAAGCGTGCCTTCGCCGTAATCCCTCCAATAGTAAGCGTAAAGGACATTGTTTTTTTCGGCAAAATTAATGAGCCTCTGCCTGATCTCCTCGTAATCATGGTTTTTAGTGTCCTCTACAGTATGATATTGATCCAGCTCTTCGACGCTTACCAGTTTAGCAGCCTCCTGAGCCGCGACCATCAAATGGTTCTGGGTTGATTCGGTGATCATCGCCACATAGCTGTTCACGTTTGCATTAACAACAAGTATTATTTCACCTTATTGATAGTTGAGTCATTACCGGGCAATATGAAGTAAAGTAGGTATAAGTGCGCTCTTCAAAAAGGTTTTCCGAAAACGCGATTGCCAATCTCAGGGCGGAAATTGAAGATTCAGGCGGCAACGAGGTTTTTGCTCTTGGGTATATTGATGACGCAAGGATGGTTACGCGGATCGAGATCAGCGCCAGGGGGAATGAAGGCTCAGTTTTAGCCATTCAGGACAGGCTTGCGAATGCCGATGTTCTGATTCACAATCACCCTTCAGGGTTTCTTACTCCCAGCGATAACGATATGGCCGTTTCTTCGCGGGCGGCTGAGGCGGGAGTCGGCTCTTACATAGTGGACAACCCGGTCGAGAATGTTTATGTGGTGGCGGAGCCGGTTAAGAGGCGGAAAACAAAAAAGCTCGATCCCGCCGTTATCAGCGCGGCCCTGGAACCTGGCGGCGCAATAAGCCGGCGGCTTTCTTCCTACGAGATCCGTGAGGCGCAACTTGAGCTGATGCAGTTGATCATCCAGGGCTTTAACGACGATGCGCTGGTTGCCGCCGAAGCCGGTACCGGGGTTGGCAAATCATTCGCCTACCTCTTGCCGGCTTTGAGCTATGCGGCGGCCAATGATGAGAGGATTGTTGTTTCCACCGCGACAATTACCTTGCAGGAACAGCTTTACAGCAAGGATATTCCGATGGTAGCCGCCGCCCTCAACAAGAAAATAAAAACCGTCCTTGTCAAAGGGCGCGGGAATTACCTTTGCCGTCGCCGGCTGGACGATGCATTAAGGGAGTCTACGCTGTTCGACGAAGAAAAGGGGCAACTGGAAGACATTGCCCGCTGGGCGGAAACCACCAAAACAGGCAGCCGCTCGGATCTCGCTTTTTTACCGGAGGAAGGCCTTTGGTCGCGTGTCTGCTCGGAAGCGGATAACTGCATGGGAATGCGCTGCGGCGAAAGGGAACGCTGCTTTGTCATGATTCTGCGCCGCGAAGCGTCAGACGCAAGGGTTCTTGTCGTGAACCACCACCTGCTTTTTGCCGACCTTGCCGCCCGGCGTGATGGCGCGGGGTACACCGCTTCGGTGGTGCTGCCTCCGTATACAAGGGTAATTATCGACGAAGCCCATACAACCGAAGAAGCCGCGACCTCGTTTTTTTCAAGCGAATTCAGCCGGCTGGGAATTTACCGCAGCCTGGGTAGGCTCTACCGGAGGCGCCGCTCCCCGCAGAGCACCCTCCTTATGCGCTTGAAATCTTTGTTGTCGTATAAAACTGACGATGCCTATGAAGACCGCGTCGCGGACGGCCTTGAGAAAATCCGGGGCGCGGCGGACAGCCTGGACGAAGCCGCCCTTGAGCTTTGCGGCAGTGAAGGGGTCTTTCGCCTGACGCCTCAAAGGGATGAAGTTATAAGAGCCAGGCTGTCGCCTGAATTTTCTTCCCTTAGAAAGAGCATTAATTCCCTCGCGAGCTTTATCAGGGATTTGCTTGAACACGTCCCAAAAGAAAACGAAGACGACCCTGTGGTATGGGAAATTCGCTCTGCGCTTCGCAGGCTGGATTCGGTTTCTTCGGTCTGTACTTCTTTTTTGGAATACATGGAAAATTCCGATGATGTGATGTGGATAGAACGGCGCGGCGCTGAAGCGGGATCGCTGAGCAATGCGAGAAAACGCGCGTCTGAAGGCCCTTGGGCGGTTTTTAATGTTACGCCGCTGGACGTTGCCCCGCATTTGAAGGAAGCCCTTTTTGAGCCTAATAAAACCGTGATCTGCGTTTCCGCGACTTTAACCACCGGAAGATCGGGAGGCAGCTCTTTTGATTACTGGAAATCACGATCCGGCCTAAGCCTTATAACCGAAAAGGAAATCCTGTGCGGGGTCTTTAACTCTGATTTTCCGTATGAGTCAAACGTGCTTCTGGCTTCCCCTTCCGGCGCACCACTGCCCACGGAATCATCTTACGAGGCTTTTGTAAACGCCGCGACGGCTTCGCTGGCGGAAGTTTCGGGAGGTTCCGCGCTGATCCTTTTTACCTCTTACCAGGCGTTAAGAAGCGCGTACGATACGGCAAAGCCATTGCTGGAAAATCAGGGCATACGGGTACTCAAGCAGGGCGATGACGACAGAAACCGCCTGCTTGCTTCTTTTTTAAAAGACGAAAGCTCCTGCCTTTTTGCCACCGATTCCTTTTGGGAAGGGGTGGACGCTCCGGGAGATACCCTGCGCCTTGTAATACTCTGCCGCCTGCCTTTTAAAAGCCCGAGCGATCCTGTTTTTCAGGCCCGAAGCGAAGCCCTGGAGAGCAGGGGTGGCAGCGCGTTTATGGATCTTTCCCTGCCGGAGGCGGTGATGAAATTCAAGCAGGGCTTCGGGCGTCTTATGCGGCGTTCAAGCGATCATGGGGTTGTTGTGGTATTGGACGGCAGGCTGCGCCGAAAAAACTACGGCAAGGCATTTCTCAATGCCCTGCCGGAAACCAAAACCTGTTTTGAAAGTTTTGAAACTATTCTTCACGCGGCGGAAGATTTTTTGTTTTGAAAACTTCCAGTCCCGCATACTATCACATTATTCATTATCCTGTAATGCGTCGTAACCTTGCTCTCCCGTGCGGACTTTTATGACGTTTTCAATATCGGAAATGAATATCTTCCCGTCGCCGACTTTTCCCGTATACAGTATCTTTTTCGTCGCCTCAATTACAGTTTCAGGCGGTATTTTGCTTACGACTATGTCAATCTGTACTTTTGGGAGCAAGCGTATTTCTACCTGAGCGCCGCGGTATAACTCCGTGTGGCCTTTTTGCATCCCGTGGCCGAGGACATTTGTTACCGTAAGGCCTGTTATGCCGATCTTGTCCAGACCTGAGTGAAGGCTTGACAGTTTATCCTGGTTGGTGATGATGGTTATCTTCGTCATCTTCGCACCGGGTTTTGAGTTGTTAACAACATGAATTGCCTTTTCAACCGGAACTGCAACATTCACATCGGACGAAGAACCCACACTGACAGGAGCTATCATAAAATCGGCATAGCTGCTGACTATATTGTGTTCTGTAATATCCATGCCGGCGATTTCTTCGGCTTGCGAAACGCGTAGGCCTATTGTTTTCTTGATCAACGTAAAGATGATGGTCATGGTTATCCCTACCCACGCCATTACCGAAACAACGCCGAGAGTCTGAATGCCAACCATAGTCCAACCGCCGCCATAGAACAATCCGCCGTCAAGCGCGAATAAACCGGTCAGTATTGTTCCCGCCGCTCCGGCAAGCCCGTGCACGCCGATTGCCCCGACAGGGTCGTCAACTTTCAATACTTTGTCAATAAACTCTATGCCGAATACGATCACGAATGACGCTATAATGCCGATGCAGAACGCGCCGAATGGCGATACCGCGTCGCACCCGGCTGTAATTGCCACAAGGCCGGCGAGGGCGCCGTTCAGCGTCATGGACACATCAGGCTTTTTGTAGCGTATCCATGTAATGAACATGGTAAAGGTTGCGGCGGTTGCGGCGGCCAGGTTTGTTGTAACGAAAATACTGCTGGCGGACACGATTTCCTCCTGGCTTGTCATTGCGACCGTAGAGCCGCCGTTAAAGCCGAACCAGCAGAACCAGAGAATGAAAACGCCGAGCGCGCCAAGTGTCAGGCTGTGCCCGGGAATCGCTTTCGATTCGCCTGTCTCGGAATATTTACCGATACGCGCTCCGACGATCTTCGCGCCGACCAGCGACGCTATGCCGCCGACCATGTGTACGGCGGTTGAGCCTGCAAAGTCATGGAAACCGAGCTGAGCAAGCCAGCCGTCACCCCAAATCCAGTGGCCGGAGACCGGGTAAATCAGGGCGCTGATGATGAAACTGTAACAACAGTAAGCCGAAAACTTTGTCCTTTCAGCCATCGCTCCCGATACGATTGTCGCCGCTGTCGCGCAGAACACCGTCTGAAAGATCAGGAAAGCGGGCAAGGGAAATGTTAATCCCAGGAAGGTATAATCCTTCATGACCCCAAGGTCAAAACCGCCGATAAGCGTACCGGTTCCGAACATAATCCCAAACCCGATGAGCCAGAAGGTTGGGGTGCCGATGCAGAAATCCATCAGGTTTTTCATGACGATATTCCCGGCATTTTTTGCCCGCGTAAAGCCTGTTTCTACCATAGCGAAGCCCGCTTGCATAAAGAATACCAGGGCTGCGGCTACGAGTACCCACATTGTGTCAACTGACGAAAACATAAAATCCTCCTAAAAAAATAAGGCGCGTGTTCTTGTTAGCAGAACACACGCCTTTGTGTGTAAATTGTGTAGCCAGAGTTTGGGTAATGCCTAAACTTACGCTACGCTGTATCTTGACTTAAGTCCGGAATTTCCGGCGTTTCATTGCCTTTGATTCATACGCTACCTCACAACAATTTAATGCCGGCAGCTTCGCAGCCGGATAATGTCTTTTCATCCCATACCGAAACCTGCACCTCGCCTACGTGCGCTTTTTGCAACATGAGCATGCACAGCCTTGACTGGCCGATCCCGCCGCCCATGCTAAGTGGCAGCTCCCCGGCAAGCAGCGATTTATGAAACGGCAGTTTGCGGCGGTCATCGCAGAGCGCCTTGGCAAGCTGTGTGTCCAGTGCCTTCTCGTCGACACGTATGCCCATTGAGGAAACCTCGAAGGCACAGCCAAGCAAATCGCTCCAGAACACAATGTCGCCGTTGAGCTGCCAGTCATCGTAATCAGGAGCGCGGCCGTCGTGCTTGATTCCGGACTTCAATATATCGCCAATCTGCATGATAAAAGCGGTCTTGTTTTCCTTAAGGTAAGCATCTTCGCGTTTTTTGGGCAGCAGGTCCGGGTATTTATCCTCGAGCTGCTGGGTTGTAACAAAGCTGACGTTACGCGAAAGGGTGACGCTCAGGGCAGAAAACATATTTTTAATCTTGTCCAATGTATCGCAAATCGCGTTCACAATGGCTGTAACTGTTTTTCTCAGCGTTTCCTCGTTGCGCGAAGGGCGGTCTATGGCTTTTTCCCAATCCCACTGGTCAACGTAAACGGAATGAAGGTTATCCAGCTCTTCATCCCGGCGCACGGCGTTCATGTCGGTGTATATTCCTTCGCCAACAGGGATACCGTATTTGTGGAGCGCCATCCGTTTCCATTTCGCCAGGGACTGGACAATCTGCGCGTTTTTTTGGGTTTCTTTTATGCCAAACTCCACCGGACGCTCCACCCCGTTAAGATTGTCATTAAGCCCTGTTTCCGGATCGACAAAAAGCGGCGCAGATACCCGCCTTAGGTTCAGGGCTTGTGACAGATTATCTTCGAACAGCTTCTTTATGCTGCTTATGGCTGTCTGGGTATCGTACACGGATAAAACAGACCGATAACCTTCCGGTACAACCAGCTTACTCACTAAAATCCTCCTCAAAAAAAAAGACGCCATGGACGGGAGTCCACAGCGCCTTTGCTGTTAATTACTATAAAACCTTAATAAATAATATTTTTTTTGTCAACTGCTGTCTTTATAAGCCCCAGAAAAAGCGGGTGGGGCTTATTGGGGCGGCTCTTGAATTCCGGGTGAAATTGAACGCCGATAAAAAAGCGATGGTTCGGCAATTCTATCGCCTCGACAAGGTTACCGTCAGGGGAAGCGCCTGAGACAACAAGCCCCTTACCTGTCAAAATATTCATGTATTCGTTGTTAAATTCAAAGCGGTGGCGGTGCCTTTCGCTTATTTCATCCACGTTGTAAAGAGAGCCTAACAACGTGCCTTTCGCGATCTTGCATGGATAAGCGCCAAGCCGCATGGTGCCGCCCGAGCCCAGAAGGCCGGTTTGATCCGGCATTATATCAATCACGCGATAAGGCGAGGTCTCGTCAAACTCGCTTGAATGTGCACGCTCCAGGCCGCAGACGTTGCGCGCGAATTCAATAACCGCTATCTGCATTCCAAGGCATATTCCCAAATAGGGTATATTGGTTTCCCTCGCGTAACGGCAGGCGTTGATCTTCCCTTCAATTCCCCTGTCGCCGAAACCGCCGGGAATGATCATGCCGTCTGTCCCGCCTAACAATCCTCCCGCTGTTTCGGCGGTTACCTCGGCGCTGTCAATCCATTGTATGTTTATTTTCGCGCCAATCTCAAAACCGGCGTGATTCAGGCTTTCGATGATGGACAGGTACGCGTCGTGCAGTTGGATGTATTTCCCTACTATCGAAATTTTTACTTCCTGCTGCCTCTCGGCGATTTTGTGTACCATCTTTTGCCATTCTCTTAAATCCGGTTCAGGAACATCGAGCCCCAATTCCCGGCAAACGACTTTGTCCAGCCCGTTTTGATGGAGCATAAGCGGCGCTTCGTACAGGGATTGAATAGTGATGTTCTCTATAACGCAGTCGATCTTTACGTTGCCAAAAAGCGATATTTTTTCCTTAATGCCGCTGCTTAACGGCTCGTCGGCCCGCGCAATAATAACGTTAGGGGAAATACCCATGGAACGCAATTCCTTAACCGAATGTTGCGTCGGCTTTGATTTATGCTCGCCTGAGCATTTCAAAAACGGAATCAAAGTAACGTGAATGAACAGGCAGTTTTCGCGGCCTTTCTCAAGGGAAATCTGCCTGATGGCTTCCAGAAACGGCTGGCTTTCGATATCGCCTGTCGTGCCGCCAATCTCGGTGATGATCACGTCGACGCGATTATTTTCTGCTCCGGCGTAAATAAACCTTTTTATTTCCTCCGTAACATGGGGAATAACCTGTACCGTGCCGCCAAGGTAACCGCCCGCGCGTTCCCGCCCAAGCACGTTCCAGTACACCTGGCCCGAAGTCAGGTTGCTCAGTTTTGTCAGGTTCTCGTCGATGAAGCGCTCGTAGTGGCCCAGGTCAAGATCGGTTTCCGCGCCGTCGTCGGTAACAAAAACCTCGCCGTGCTGGAACGGGCTCATGGTTCCCGGATCGATGTTC
>Ga0268262_10003451_pt1 | contig 17090 bp, 20 predicted proteins | sample TergutNc150P3_FD_190354 | JGI IMG/M metagenome (GOLD analysis project Ga0268262, IMG submission 190354) | Nasutitermes corniger P3 segment gut microbial community from laboratory colony in Florida, USA - Nc150 P3 (SPAdes) (version 2) | ecosystem: Host-associated > Arthropoda: Insects >... | reverse complement strand
TGCGGAAGTAGAACTGCGGGCGGTAGTTGGAGAAGAAGGGCTTGTGGCGCCCGCCCTCGTCCTTGGTCAGCACGTAGACCTGGCCGCGGAACTTGGTGTGCGGGGTGATGGAGCCGGGCTTCGCCAAAACCTGCCCGCGCTCGATCTCCTTGCGCTGCACGCCGCGCAGCAGCGCGCCGGCGTTGTCGCCCGCCTCGGCGTAGTCCAGGGTCTTGTGGAACATCTCCAGGCCCGTGACCACGACCTTGCGCTTGACGTCGGTCAGGCCCACGATCTCCACCTCGTCGCCGGTCTTGATCTGGCCGCGCTCCACCCGGCCGGTGGCCACGGTGCCGCGCCCGGTGATGGTGAACACGTCCTCGACGGCCATCAGGAAGGGCTGGTCGGCCTTGCGGTCCGGGGTGGGGATGTAGCTGTCCACCGCGTCCATGAGTTCCCAGATGCTGGCGAGCTCGGGGGCGTTGATGTCGCCGCCGTCATAGTTGAGGGCCTGCAGGGCGCTGCCGCGGATGACGGGGATGTCGTCGCCCGGGAACTGCTGCTCTGTGAGGGCCTCGCGGATCTCCATCTCGACGAGGTCGAGCAGCTCGGGGTCGTCCACCTGGTCGATCTTGTTCATATAGACCACGATCGAGGGCACGCCCACCTGGCGGGCCAGCAGCAGGTGCTCGCGGGTCTGGGCCATGGGGCCGTCGGTGGCGGCGATGACGATGATCGCGCCGTCCATCTGCGCCGCGCCAGTGATCATGTTCTTGATATAGTCGGCGTGGCCGGGGCAGTCCACGTGGGCGTAGTGGCGGGCGTCCGTCTCATACTCCACATGGGCGGTGTTGATGGTGATGCCGCGCTCGCGCTCCTCGGGCGCCTTGTCGATGCTTGCGTAGTCGGTGTAGCTGGCCTGGCCCTTCAGCGCGAGGGCCTTGGTGATCGCCGCGGTCAGCGTGGTCTTGCCGTGGTCCACGTGGCCGATGGTGCCGATATTGACGTGTGGCTTGTTGCGCTCAAACTTTTGCTTTCCCATGGAATGTTCCTCCTTGAAATGACACAGTGAAAATTATCCTAACTAGTATAACAGATGCGAGAAAAAAATGCAAGGGTTTCTTTGAAATAATTTTTCAGGCCTATTTGCTTAATTTGCTTACCTGCCGCTCCCCTTGCTGCTCGCGATGCCCTCGGCCAATCCCTTGGGCACCTGGGTGTAGTGGCTGGGCTCCATCACGTACTGCCCCCTGCCCTGGGTGCGCGAGCGCAGCGTGGTGGCGTAGCCGAACATGTTGCTCAGGGGCACCTGGGCCTCGATCTGCGCCGTGCCGGGGCGGTTCTCGGTGTGCTGGATGGCGCCGCGGCGGCTGTTGATGTCGCCGATGACGTCGCCCATGAACTCCTCGGGCACGGTGACGGCCACCTTCATGATGGGCTCCATGAGCACGGGCGCGGCCTTGCGCATGGCCTCCTTGAAGGCCATGGAGCCGCAGATCTTGAAGGCCATCTCGCTGGAGTCCACCTCGTGGTAGGAGCCGTCGTAGAGCGTGACCTTGACGTCCACCACATTGTAGCCCGCCAGCACGCCGGAGAGCATCGCGCCCTTCACGCCGGCCTCCACCGCGGGGATATACTCCTTGGGCACCACGCCGCCGACGACCTCGCTGACGAACTCGAAGCCCTTCTCGGGGTTCGGCTCTAAGCGCAGCTTGGTGTGGGCGTACTGCCCGCGGCCGCCGGTCTGGCGCACGTAGCGGGTGTCCGTCTCGGCCAATTGGGTGACGGTCTCGCGGTAGGCCACCTGGGGCTTGCCCACGTTGGCCTCCACCTTGAACTCGCGCAGCATGCGGTCCACGATGATCTCCAGGTGGAGCTCGCCCATGCCCGCGATGATGGTCTGGCCGGTTTCCTCGTCTGTCCAGGTCTTGAAGGTGGGGTCCTCCTCGGCCAGCTTTTGCAGGGCGATGCCCATCTTCTCCTGGCTGGCCTTGGTGCGCGGCTCGATGGCCACGCGGATGACCGGCTCGGGGAAGTCCATGCTCTCCAGGAGCACCGGGGCGTTGGCGGCGCACAGGGTGTCGCCGGTGGTGGTGTTCTTCAGGCCGATGGCCGCCGCGATATCCCCCGCGTAGACGCAGTCGATGTCCTGCCGGTGGTTGCTGTGCATCTGCAAAATGCGGCCCATGCGCTCGTTCTGCTGCTTGCTGGCGTTGTACACCCCCGAGCCGGACTCCACCTTGCCGCTGTAGACGCGGAAGAAGCACAGCTTGCCCACGAAGGGGTCCGTGGCGATCTTGAACGCCAGCGCGGAGAACGGCTCCTCGTCGGAGGCGCGGCGCTCCACCTCGGCGTCTGTCTTGGGGTTGATGCCTTTAATCGCTGGCACGTCCGTCGGGGCGGGCATGTAGTCCACCACGGCGTCGAGCAGCTTCTGCACGCCCTTGTTGCGGTAGCTCGTGCCGCAGATCACCGGCACCATGGCGTTGGCGATCGTCGCCCTGCGGATGCAGGCCTTGATCTCCTCCACGGAGACCTCCTCGCCCTCGAGGACCTTCTCCATCACGGCGTCGTCCTGGTCGGCGATGGCCTCCAGCAGCTCGGTCCGGTAGGTCTGAGCCTGCTCCAGCAGGTGCTCGGGGATGGGCTCCACGCGGATGTCCAGGCCGAGGTCGTCGTAGTACATCACGGCTTCCATCTCCACCAGGTCGATGATGCCTTTGAAGTCCGCCTCCGCGCCGATGGGCAGCTGAATGGGCACCGCGTTGCAGTGCAGGCGCTCGCGCAGCATGCCCAGCACGCGGAAGAAGTCCGCGCCGGTGATGTCCATCTTGTTGACGTAGACCATGCGGGGCACGTTGTACTTGTCCGCCTGCCGCCAGACGGTCTCGCTCTGGGGCTCCACGCCGCCCTTGGCGCACAGCACCGTGACCGAGCCGTCCAGCACGCGCAGCGAACGCTCCACCTCCACCGTGAAATCCACGTGGCCGGGGGTGTCGATGATATTGATGCGATGGTCGTTCCAGAAGCAGGTGGTGGCGGCGGAGGTGATGGTGATGCCGCGCTCCTGCTCCTGCTCCATCCAGTCCATGGTGGCCGCGCCGTCGTGGACCTCGCCGAGCTTGTGCGTCTTGCCCGTGTAGAACAGGATGCGCTCGCTGGTGGTGGTCTTGCCGGCGTCGATGTGCGCCATGATACCGATGTTGCGGGTCATCTCCAGTGATACTTGCCGGGGCATGGGGTTCTCCTAACTATTCCTCGATCTCGTAATATTGCAGTCCTTGCGCGCCGAACACCGCCGCGACGCCGCCGGCGAAATCCCCGGTGGCCAGCATCTGGCTGTTGGCCACCCAGGCCACGCGGCATTGGACGGTGAGGGCGACCTCGTCCTGTATGCGGTCGAACAGGGAGGCCGCGCCGGACTTCGAGCGGTTGGTGAACACCGTCATCGCCGGGCGCAGGAACGCCAGGCAGCCGATGGTGGTGGAGCCGTCGAAGCCGTGGTGCCCCGCCTTGAGCAGGTCCACCGGGCCGATCTCCCGGGCGATGCGCGTCTCGCGGAATCCCAGGTTGTTCAGGTCCCCCGCGAGGAAGGCGCGCATGCCGCCGCATTCCACCAGCAGGCCCAGGGAATTCGCGTTCTCGTCCCTGCTGTTGGGCTCCAGCGCGCCGTTGTAGATGGTCAGCTCCATGTTGCCCAGGGTCAGCTTCCGGCCGTCCAGGCCCTCCTGCACCAGCTCGATGCCGCGGGCTTGGCACTGCGCCACCATGCGGTCGTACCGCTCCTGGTTGGTCCAGCTCTTCTCGAAGCTGTACTTATTTTCCCCGCGGTAGGGCTTCAGGTATACCCTGTCCACCGTGATGTCCGGGTCCTCCAGGAGTGCGTCGCCGAAGCCGGCGATGTGGTCCCCGTGGGCGTGGGTGCCCACGGCGAACTCCAGGTGCCCCCCGGCGACCTGCTTCACGTACTCCGCCGCCTGCGGCCCATACCCCGCGTCCACCAGGGCGAAATGGCCGTCGCTTTCCAGCAGGATGACGTCGCTGGGGCCGCTGTTGACGAAGTGGATGGTCCCCAGCGCGTCCCCGGCCATGGAATAGGCCGGCAGCTCCTTGGTGAGGAGCCCCTCGCAGGGCGCCTTGGCCAGGCGGCCCCACCCGCCCGTGACGATAGAGCTCCACAGCGCCAGGGGCAGCGTCAGCCAGGACAGGAGCGTGCTCCAGACCGGTCCCAGTACTTGCATCGGGAGCTCCCCCCTTTTACCACCTGAAGTGGGCGAACGCCTTGTTGGCCTCGGCCATCTTGTGCGTGTCCTCACGCTTCTTGTAGGCCGCGCCGGTCTGGTTGCAGGCGTCCATGATCTCGTTGGCGAGGCGCTCCTTCATGGTGCGCTCGCTGCGGTTGCGGGAGTACAGGGTGATCCAGCGCAGCCCTAAGGTCTGGCGGCGCTCGGCGCGCACGTCGATGGGCACCTGGTAGGTGGCGCCGCCCACGCGGCGGGCCTTGACCTCCAGCTGGGGCATGACGTTCTCCATGGCGGTCTCAAAGGCCTCCAGGGGGTCCTTGCCGGATTTTTCGCGGATGATGTCGAAGGCGTCGTAGACGATATGCTGGGCAACGCCCTTCTTGCCGTCGTACATCACGCTGTTGATGAGCCGCGTGACGAGCTTCGACCCGTACAGGGGGTCGGGCAGCACGTCGCGCTTAGCGATTTGGCCTCTTCTTGGCACTTCGCTTCCCTCCTTCATAAAAATGAATTCATCGGTACATGCAAAACCCGCAGGCTTTGCTCGGTGTCCAGCAAGAGAACCATCTATTAGCATAGCCAAAAGCCATGGAAGATATTCTCATTACTGGGTTGGTGTAATTAACAATTATCAATTAACAATTAACAATTAATTGCTCGCTGGCCTAATTGTTCATTGTTCATTGTTCATTGTTCATTACTTTTTCTTGTCGCGCTTCATGCCGTACTTGCTGCGGGCCTGCTTGCGGTCCTTCATGCCCTGGCAGTCCAGCGTGCCGCGGATGACGTGGTAGCGCACGCCCGGGAGGTCGCGTACGCGGCCGCCGCGGATGAGCACCACCGAGTGCTCCTGCAGGTTGTGCCCCACGCCGGGAATGTAGGTCGTGACCTCGATCCCGTTGCTCAGGCGCACCCTGGCGATCTTGCGCAGCGCCGAGTTGGGCTTCTTGGGGGTGGTGGTCTTCACCGCGGTGCATACGCCGCGCTTCTGCGGGGAATCCTGGTTGGTCTGCACGTTCTTGCGGGAGTTGAGCCCCTTGCGCAGCGCAGGCGCCTTGGTCTTCTTCACCAGCGTCTCGCGCCCGCTGCGCACCAGCTGATTAAAGGTAGGCATAGGTCTCTCCTTTCCATCAAAAAATGAGTCGCGAATGCAACCGATAAATTATATCATAGCCGGAAAAGGTTGTCAAGCACTAATTTTCAATCCTGCGGGGCTTGAAAGAATTTCTTGCATTTCTCCCGCCCGTATTGTATAATCGTATCATCTGCGGCGCAGGGAGGGAACCGTCATGGGCGCGAAAGAATTTCACCGGAAAGGCTTCAAAATCACCGTCGCCGAAAAGCCGGCGTTTGAGGCGGTCGGCTTCACGCGGCCGGCGAACCTGGACGGCGGCTCCATCGCCCGGTTTATCAAGGAACTCAAGGAAGACGGCCGCTACGCAAAGCTGGCCGCTACGCTGCCCTCTCCCCAGCAAATATGGGTGTGCCTGTCGGACGGCAGCCATGCATGCGGCAAGCGCTTCTGCCCGGCCTGCGACATGAGCTGCGCCGGGTTCGACGTCCGCTGCACCGTGTGCGTGGAGAAGACGGCGGAGCACGATTTTTCCCGGTTCGGCGAAGGCGAGCTGTTCACGTTCTCCGTCCCCGCCTCGCAATGGGCGGACTTCGAAGCAGATGAAAATCAAAGCTTCGATCCTTATCAGCTGGCGGGCGAAATCGGATACCAATGGAACGACAGGATCAGGCTTCATTTTGACAATGAGCATGAATGGGAACCGGGCAAAACGGTGCATTTCCTGCTGCCCGTCATACCAAAAAAATAAAAGGAGGCCTCCCATGCCATTCCATCACCCCAACCTTCAAAACCGAACCGCCGTGGTCACCGGCGGGGGCGGCGTGCTCTGCGGCGGCTTCGCGAAGGTCCTCGCCGCCCAGGACGTCAAAACCGCCGTGCTGGACCTGAACCTCGCCGCCGCGCAGGCCGTCGCGGACGACATCACGGCGGCGGGCGGCACGGCCCTGGCCCTGCAATGCGACGTCCTCGACAAGGCCAGCCTTGAGGCCGCGCGTGAGCGGGTCAACGCCGCTTTCGGGCCCTGCGACATCCTCGTGAACGGCGCGGGCGGCAACCACCCCAGCGGCACGACCTCCAAGGAAGCCCTGGAGGCCATCGACCTCGAGGAAAAAATCGAGGGCGTCACCACGTTCTTCGACCTCGACCCCGCGGGCATCTCGAAGGTGTTCAACCTGAACTTTCTCGGCACGCTGCTGCCCACGCAGGTGTTCGCCCGGGACCTGGCGGGCAAAGCCCACGCCTGCATCGTGATGGTCACCAGCATGAACGCCATCCGCCCGCTGACGAAAATCCCGGCCTACTCGGCGGCCAAGGCGGCGGTGAGCAACTTCACGCAGTTCATGGCCACGCACTTCGCGCCCGTGGGCATCCGCGTGAACGCCATCGCGCCGGGGTTTTTCTCCACCGCGCAGAACAAGGCACTGCTGTGGAACCCCGACGGCTCGCCCACCCCGCGCACGGGGAAAATCCTCGCGGCCACGCCGATGAAGCGCCTGGGCCTCCCCGAGGAGCTTTCCGGGGCCCTGCTGTTCCTGTGCGACGAGGCGTATTCGTCGTTCGTCACGGGCAGCATGGTGGCGGTGGACGGCGGGTTCAGCGCGTATTCTGGCGTATGAATATCGCCGACTACCCCCGCATCGCCATCCTCGGCTCCCCCGGCTCCGGCAAAAGCACCCTCGCCCGGCAGCTGGCCAAGCGCACCGGCTACCCCCTCATCCACCTGGACTACCACCATTGGCAGCCGGGCTGGGTGCCCATGCCCCGGCCCGAATTCATCGCCATGCAGGAGGCGTGGGTGCAAGGCGAGCGCTGGATCATCGACGGCAACTATAAGGGCACCATGGAGATACGTTTCGCCGCGGCCGACCTGGTGATCTGCCTGGATTTGCCCCGGCTGCTGTGCGCCTGGCGGGTAATTCGCCGCCACGGCACGCAGCGCCCGGATATGCGCCCGGATGTGGTGGAGGAGAGCATTTTCCGGAAGGACTTCGCGGAATTCCTCGGCTTCATCTGGAGCTTCCGGAAAGATACCATGCCGAAAATCCTCGCCCTGCACGAGAAATACCCCGATGTGGCGTTCCTGAGAATAAGAAGCGCGAAAGAGGCGAAAGCCCTTGCAAATCACGCGCACATGTGATATAATGCGCCTATCATCAAACGAAAGGAGCGATTTCCTATGAAGTACGCAGCCATCAGCCCAACAAGCGGGAGGGCGACGATACTTTAACCCTCCCGCGGGGGCGTTTTGCCCCAAAGGAGGACGCATGGGACTCGGTTGGATCAACCCGGAGGAGTATTCCTTCAACAGCTTCCTGCTCCTGGAGCGCTTTCAAATCGACAGGCTATTTGAGAACAGCGACGGCAAATGGCGGCGCAGCATGGGCATCGCCCTGAACGCCAACCCGGCGGTCAGGTGGTATCTCGAGCACCGCTGCCCCGCGCGGGCGGCGCTTATCGCCAAAATCGCGGCGGAAGCCCCGGCGGAAGCGAACCCGCGCAAAATTCGTAAGGCGGAAGTATTCATGATCGAATGCGCGGAGGACTTCGTCACCTTCACCACGCCGGAGGTGATGGACGTCAACTGCAAGTACATCCGCAACTGGGATAGGGAGCGCCTGTACGAGATGGCGGACCTGCGCGGCAAAACCGTGCTGGACGTCGGCAGCGGCTCGGGGCGCCTGGCCTTCGCGGCGGCGCGGCTGGCGAAGGAGGTCTACGCCAGCGAGCCCGTGGAGACCCTGCGCGCGTTCATCCGCGAAAAAGCCGCGCGCGAGGGCGTCGCCAACCTCCGTGTGGCGGAGGCGCTGCTCCCGTTCCTCCCCTGGCCAGACGACACGTTCGATATCGTGATGTCCGGCCACGTCGTCGGCGACGACTATGACGCGGAGACCGCCGAGCTCGCCCGGGTATGCAAACCCGGCGGCTGGCTGCTGGACTGCCCCGGCGACGAGACCGGCAGGGGCAAGCGGCACGAAAGGGACACCGCGCTCCTGGAGCGCGGCTGGGAGGAGATGCACTACATCGGCAACGGCGGCGGCGACGTGTGGCGCTACCGCAGGCAAGTAACGAAATAATCGCCAGCGGCGGGGCCTGTTCGCGGGCTCCGCCGCCTGTGTTTTATTAGGCAAAAAATATTGCAAAGCGCGCGGGAATGTGATATAATAGCAAGGAAAGGTAGGTGCCGCATATGGAAGCCGCAAGACAGCTTGCCCATAAATACCTGGATGAACTGCCGGAAAAAAGCGTTATGAACGTCTTGAATTTCCTGAAGTACTATCAGGAAAGAGAGGACGACGATGCTTCTATGGAAAATATCTTTGCGATGTGCATGGCAGGCCTGATGGAAGAATGGGATAATCCCGACGACGAGGTATGGGACGATGTATAAGCAGCGCGACATCATTTTGATACCCATGCCATACACGGACTTATCCGCGGAGAAAAAACGCCCCGCGCTTGTGCTGTCCGGTGACGCCTATAACGAAAGCTGCTCGGATATTCTGGCCGTGATGGTTACCTCGACGCGCCACCGAATGCCCTATGACATTGCCATTGCCGAAGACGATATGGCTTCCGGTGAACTGCCGAAGCAATCCTATGTCCGTTCGGACAGAATCTTTTCCATCGCGCAAAAATTAATCGTCAAAACATACGGCAGCGTCACTGATACGTTCTACCAGACCGTTCACGATTCGGTTGATAAACTTATTTCCTCACCAGAAAGGACCTAACTTATGTCCGGCCATTCCAAATGGAGCACCATCAAACGCAAAAAAGAGAAGACCGACGCGCAGCGCGGCAAGATCTTCACGAAGATCGGCCGCGAGATCAGCGTGGCCGTGCGCGAGGGCGGGCCCGACCCTGGCTCGAACAGCAAGCTCAAGGACATCATCGCCAAGGCCAAGGCCAACAACGTGCCCAACGACAACATTGAGCGCATCATCAAAAAGGCCGCCGGCGGCGACGGCGGCGCGAGCTACGAGGAGATCGTCTACGAGGGCTACGGGCCCTCGGGCGTGGCGGTGATCGTGGAGAGCCTCACCGACAACCGCAACCGCACCGCGGGCGAGATGCGCCACTACTTCGACAAATACGGCGGCAACCTCGGCCAGAGCGGCAGCGTGGGCTTCCTGTTCAGCCGGCAGGGCATGCTGGTCGTGGAGGCCGAGGGCGTGGATGAGGACACCCTCATGGAGGCCGCCCTGGACGCCGGCGCGGTGGATTTCCTGGCCGAAGGGGAATATTTCGAGATTCGCACAGAACCCAACGACGTCGGCGCCGTGCGCGACGCGCTGGAGGCCCGGGGCTACGCTTTCGTCTCCGCCGGGGTGGAGTACATCCCCAACACCTATGCCGCGCTCACCGCCGAGGCGGACATCAAGAACATGACCCGCCTGCTGGAGATGCTCGAGGACAACGACGACGTGCAGGAGGTGTGGCACAACTGGGAGAACGAGGAGGAGTAGAAGGGATTATCTCTTTTTCCTCTTCTTCACCTTGGCCGCGGGGGCCGCGGGAAAGCCCGAAATATACGCCTGCATAAAACTGATTTTTCCGATATACAAAATCACGGTCGCCAGAAAAGCGCAATAGACCAATAAGAACATAATCAAAATCGCGACATGGAACGCTTTGTCGCGGAGCAAACGAAGATACTCGGAAAAAGAAACTGTCAGCGTGTCAAAATACGCCGCCGTATACATGAACAGGGGAACGGTCAAATACATCCCCAGGCATATTTCAGCCCCCAGCCTGAACTGTGAACTGAACGAAACGTTCTTGCTTCGCTTTGCTTTTTTATGTTCGAAAGCATGCTCCGCGCCGAGATACTTTTCCCATTGAAATGGGATTCCCGGCAGGAGATTCGTCACGCAGACCTCGATTTCCCTGAGATACATGTCGTATCGTTTCTGTTGAAACACGGCGTTCAGCCAGCACGTACCGATAAAGAGAATCGTGCTTGGCCCCAGCAAGCCCATGAAAAGAGGGAAAATGTCCGCGCGGGCGCTGAGGAAATAGTAGCTGATTACGAAAACAGTGCCGCCAAAGGTAATCGTCGCGGTCAGGAAAACATCCTGCCGCTTGATGGTGTCATAGCACTCCTGCCGCAGCTGTTTGTATTCCGCCAGCAGTATGTCCAGCTTCTGTTTCGCTTCGTCCTGCATGCTTTACCCCTCTCATGGCCCCTTGCGCCTCAGGCATTCACCTCATACCCCGCCCCCGCGAAGCACCCCGCCAGCTCCGCCATGCGCTCCTTCGGGGGCGCTTTGAGCTCTTTGTGGGCGTACTCCCCGCCCAAATTCGCGTGCTTGCCCGCGCCCAGGTTGTGATAGGTGAGCAGGTCGAGGCGCTGCACGGCGGGCAGGCCGGACAAAAACTCCCGCAGGGCCGTCATGTTTTGCTCCATGTCGTTCACCCCGGGGATCACCGGCACACGCACCCAGACGGGCGTACTCCCCTGCCCCAGCCGACGCAAATTTTCCAGGATGCGCTCGTTCCCCGCGCCGGTGGCCTGCTTATGTACCGTGCTGTCCATGCACTTGCAGTCGAACAGCAGCAGGTCGACATAGGGCGAAACCCGCTCGAACACTGAGAACGCAACATGCCCTGCCGTATCAAGCGCCGTATGTATATTTTCTTCTTTCGCGGCTTTTAGGAGAGCCAAGGTAAATTCCGGCTGCAGCAGGGGCTCCCCGCCCGAGACCGTCACGCCGCCGCCGGAGTTCTGATAAAACGCCGCGTCGGCCCGGACGGTTTTCATCACGTCCTCCACGCTGCGCTCCCTGCCGCTGAGAACCAGCGCGCCCGGGTAGCATTTTTTCACGCAGGCCCCGCACTGGGTGCACTTTTCGCGCGAGATCGCGTGCCCGCCCGCGGGGGTCATGCTGTGGCAGCCCCACGGGCAGGCCGCCAGGCACTTGCCGCAGCCGATGCACTTCGTGGGGTAAAACAGCAAATCGGCGTCCGCGCGCCAGGATTCGGGGTTGTGGCACCAGAAGCAGCGCAGATTGCAGCCCTTGAGGAACACCGTGGTGCGGATGCCCGGGCCGTCGTGCACGCTGGTGCGCTGGATGTCGAAGACCATGCCGGTTTCGCTCATAGATACTCTCCTATAGTTCAGTCGCCTTCAACGCACCGTTGCGAAATCGAAACGACTTTGTGATCTATTATGCTATATGAGGTGCCCTCAAGCATATAGCTCATGTCGCTGCAAAAATAAGTAATTGCATAGCTATCGTCCTCGGAAACCGAGTAATAGCCACGGCTGTTGAACCCATTCGGCCATTTACTGTCATCATGCATGTAAATATATCTTGCGTGCACCGGGTCATCCGTAACCAATCCCGCATACTTCGCCCGCAAATCCAAATAACTCTTCAGCACCTTTTCTTCGCTGTCGCCTATTTTCAAGCCGCGCGGCCCGGTGAGATTGAGATCCGGGTCGGACCAAGACAAGCCTGATACAAAACCCACAACGGCCTTGTCAGCTTCCGTCAGCGGCACAACCTTCTCGTCATCGAATCACCAGTAATCATCGCCTTGATCAAACGAAAACGATGCTCCGGTAATTTTGACATACAAATTGGGGTATTTCAGCCCAACCACCGCGGAATAGCCGTCTCGCGCCGTTTCATAACTCTCATATGCCCCGAAGCGCTTCACGATGTCATTGATCGACGCGTTCTCAATCACCATCTCGCCCTGGCGCAGGGGCTCATGGCTTTGGCCGGGGGGTTCTTGATCGGGGATAGGCGCAAAGGGATAGGAGGGCGGAGGCGCGGCGGTGGTTTCTGGCTCGGTGGTTGGCGCTGGAGCCTGCGTTGCGGGTTCTGCCGCGGCGGTGGTTACAGCGGGAGAGTAAATGCTCCCGCAGGCGGGCAACAGGAATAACAGCGCCGCGCACAGCAATGCGGCGCTGCAGCGCTTGGGGCCGAAGGCCGGCCCCCTCATCCTTCCTCGTCCGGCATCACCGGGTCCGGTATGGACGGCTCCGGCCCTGCCGCCTTCCTGGTGAAGAACGCCAGCTTCAGGTACTTGCCCGAGGCCATATAGGTGCGCACCCGCACGGATTTCAGGAAATACAGCGTCACCAGGGGCAGGCCGACCGGGATCCGCAGGAAGTTGACGAGGTCGTATCCCATGGCAAAGGCAGGGGACGCGTTGTAGGCGGAAACCGCCTGCGGGTAGCCGTACATCCGGTGCACCGCCAGCGTCGCCAGCGCGCTGACGAGGGTGCCGATGTAGATCAGCTGCCAGGTGCGCGCGAAGCGCGGGTCGCGCCGGAGGATCATGACGCAGTACATGACCTGCAGCGTGATCGTGTAGGCCAGGCAGAGCGCAACCAGCAGCTGCAGCCAGAGCTCGCCGCCCGTATAGCTTTGCATGGACTGCATAAACCCGTCCTGCGAGAACAGCAGTTTGATCGTGTTGAAAAACGCGGAGATGAAGGTCATGATCACAAGGAACAGCAAAAAGCCGCCCAGCTTGCGGTAGGGATGCACATGCTCGCTCATTTCGAATCTCCTCCTTGGGGTTGCTTATAAGTATTCATAAATTTTTTCGTAAAGAACGCCAGCCGCAGGTATTCGTCCGAGCCCATGTAGGCGCGCACCCGCGCGGACCGGGCATAGTAGCGCATGGCCAAAAGGAAGTTCAGGGCATACCCCGCCGCCTGCAGCGCTATGACGAGCCAGCCCATGGGCGCGACCCCATAGAGAAGGCCGTTGGCCACCTGTAACAGGATATTGACGGCCACCAGCAGGAACGCCAGCTGGCGGGTGCGCAGAAAGACCGGGTCGCGCTGCACGATCCCGATGGCGGCGAACACATAGACCACGATCAGCACCATGGAGACGACCTGCCCGGCCAGCAGCAAAGCCCCCTGCGCGCCGATAAACATGTCCCACCTGCGCAGGACGTCCATCATGCCGCCCTCGAGGAACTGGAAGGCGATGCCCACGACCTGCAAGAAAAATATAACCACGATGCACAGCAGCCACCCGCCCAGCTTCTGGTAGCGGGCGGCGTCCTTGGGTTTCGGCATAGGTGTCTCCTTCCGTATACTTTTATTCTGCCGCCGCGTCCGGCACCGCCGGTTCCGGCCCCTTGATTTTCTTCGTGAAAAACGCCAGCCGCAGGTATTCGTCCGAGCCCATGTAGGTGCGCACACGCACGGAGCGGACATAGTATAGCATCATCAGGAAATAAGAACCGATGATAACCAGCAACAAAACGCTCACAAGCAAAATGGCAAAAAGCATGCCGATTTCATCAGCGAGGCTGCGAAACATTCCGTCGGAAAACGTGCCCACCGCTATCATGCCTAAGTTTGCGAGAATCGACAACTGATACGCCAGCAGGAACCGCGGGCTGCGCCGGATAATCAATATGGCAATGAAAATGGAAATAACACAGGAAACCAGCGGAAGAAAATCCAGCAGGGTAGGCTGGTAGCCCATCACGCTTTCCGGGGCAATCACATTTTCCTCAATCAACCATTCGCGCATCATATCGGCGCGGTCATTCGCTATTTTGATTTTCATAAGTAAGTTCGCGACGCGCAGCGGGAGAGCAAGAAAATCGCTCACAACGAAATATAGCAGCCACCCGTCCAATTTTTGATAGGGATGGGGTTTGGTTTGCGCTGGTGTGGGGTCATACTCGGACATACTGCGCACCTCCCGAAAAAAGTAAACCGCCCTCCAGCCTAGCCAGCAAAGGGCGGTTTCTTCCTGGTAACTTAGCAAGGGACGAAGAGCCGCGTTGCCGCGCGCCCACCCTTGCTCCTATTATATACCGCCGAGAACCGCTTTGTCAAGCGGTTTTTTTCAGTTCTGTATAATCCGTTCCACCACCAGCTTGCGGAACTCCGGCGTGAGCAGCGCGAAATACACCGAGAAGCCCGTGATGCGCACGATCAGGTCGGGGTATTTCTCCGGGTGCTCGTAGGCGTCCAGGACCTTCTGGCCGTCGAGGATGTTGATGTTCACCAGGGAGCCGCCGAGGTCGCAGCAGTAGGTCATCAGCCAGCTGGTGATGTTGTCGATGCCCGCCTCGCCCTTGGCCAGCACGGGGTCGATCTCCAGCTGGATGGGCGCGGTGTTGCCCCAGGCGGGCTGCACCCCGGCCACGGCCACGCCCATGGCGGTCAGCGCGCCGGACTCCCGGAAGCCCGGCTCCGGGTTGGCCCCGTGGGTGACGGGCGTGCCCTTCTTGCGGCCGTTGGGGGTGGCCATCACGGCCGCGCCCATGCCGATGGTGTTCGCCCAGCTGAACAGCCCCGGGATCATGTTGAAGCCCATGGGGCTCGGGCACTTCTTCGTGTGGTAGGTCAGGCGCTCCACGATCTCCTTCGCGTATTCGTCCGCGCGGGTGCCCCCGAAGCCGTAGCGCGGCGTGTTCTTCATGTAGAGCCGCATGTCCTCGCGGCCCTCCCAGTCCTCGTGCAGGGCGCTGAGCAGGTCCTCCCAGGTCATCACGCCCTCGTCCTCGATGGCGCGCTCCATGCTGGCGAAGCTATCGGCCACGGTGCCCAGGGCCACGAAGTCGATGCAGAAGTTGTAGTTGTCCACGCCGCCGCCGCTGACGTCCAGCGCCCGCTCGACGGGCCCGTGGCACATGAAGTTCAGCGCCATCTCCGGCCGCATATATTTCGCGAACCGGTACTGCATGTCGACGGTCTTCTTGATGGTGTCGATGGCGATGTCCAGGTGCTTGTCGAAGAGCTGCCACAGGCGCTCCACGCTGTACTCGCCCTCCTCCTCGAACTCCAGCAGCGCCCACTCGAACACCTTGGCCATGTTGATCTTCACCACGTCGTTGAGGGTGTACTCCGTGCCGGGCAGGGCGCACCAGTTGCAGCCCACTTTTACACGCGTGCGGGCGACTTCCGCCGTGTAGCCGTTCTTCATGAAGCCCTCCACCATCACCCTGTCGCCCAGGTACGAGGGGTTGCCGCACTTGTCCTCGAAGAGATACTCCACGCTCTTGCGCACGAAGGCCTTGTCGATGTTCTCGTGGATGCGCAGGCACACCGCCGTGGGGATCTTGATCCAGTGGCAGGCCTCGATGGTCATGTAGCTGATCTCGTTGGTGCGGTCGGTGCCGTCGGGCCACGTGCCGCCGATCTCGTAGTACTGGGTGTCCTTCAAAAGCAGGCAGGCGATGTGGTAAATCGCCTCCTCCCCGGTGATGCGCCCGGCTTTCAGGTCGTTGCGGTAGAAATCGGTCAGCAGGTCCTCCATGGCGCCGCCCGCGCCCGAGCCGTTGAACATGCTCGACTGCACGAGGAAGTACGTCAGGAACTGGCAGGCCTCCGCGAAGGTCCCCGGCGGCTCGGTCATCAGCTTGAAGCTCATCTCGGCCATGCGCTCCAAATTCGCCTTGAGGTCCGGGTCGTCCTGCGTCTCGGCGGCGGCTTTAGCGGCCTCGCCGTTGTGCTTGATCCACTGCTGGATGCCCAGCAGCACCAGCTCCTCGCCCCGCAAAAACTCCAGCTTCTCCGGGTCGTCCTTGTAGACCTCCATGTAGTGCCTGATTTTTTCGAGGATCCCGCCGAAGCCCAGCACGAAGCCGATGTTCTTTACGTCGTGGTGGAAGTGGTGCGAGCCGCCGAGGCCCGAGTTGAGGTTGTACTTATGGTGCAGCTCGCGCAGCGCGGCCAGCTCGGGCGGGTTGAACTCGGGCTCGGGCCGCCAGCCGCCCCAGCCGCGCCACTCCAGCTTGTCGAAATACGCGCCGGCGAGGGAGCAATAGGGGTCGATATAGGGCGGGGTGTTGTCCAGGAAGCGGTAGAAGTTCTGCCCCCAGGCCAGGGGCCCGAACACGCCGTCGGGGTGGTTGTACTCCATTTCGAAGCTGTAGCCCTCGGGCGGCGTCACCCAGCCCTTGTCGTCGGTATCGAAGAAGCCGCGGCGGTGCTCAAAGGCCTTCTGCTTCTTTTGGGTCATGGCGACTTTCTGTTCGCGCAGGCGGTCCACTTTTTCGCGGTAGGTCATCATCCGGTTCCTCCATTTTGTTAAAGTGTATGGTTCGCTCTCTGTATCATACGCTATTTTTGGGCGTAATGCAAGCCCTTTCCTGAAAAATAAGTGTGAATTTTCAATAAAAACGCCCCGCGCCGGAAAGCCACTCCGGCGCGGGGCCCGTCGCTATCCGGTGCCTATCCGGGGATTAGTCGCCCTCACGGTCGCACTCGCACTCGTCCCTGCGGCAGTCGCAGTCGCGGTCGCCGCAGAAGGGGGTGAGCTTCATCTTGGGCTCGACCACCGCGTCGATGTGGCAGAAGGGGATATAGATCACCCGGCTGCACTTGTCGATGATCTCCACGCCGTCGTCTCCGCACATGAGCTCGATGCCGCAATACCGGACGCCGTCGCTGGTCAGGATCTCGACGGGCTGGCCCTTAAACCGGTCGAACAGCCTTGCCAGTGTGTTTGCGCTTTTGCGATACTCCTCCATTTTGCTTCTCCTTCATTTCTTTTTTCATATTTTGAGCCGGATCCACGCTCAATATAGTATATGGGAACCCGCGCGATGTGTGCCTGAAAAAATCAGGCGCAACAAATCGCGGCGGGGCTCATACGATGTATTGATACATGATACGGAAGGGCCAGGCCATGCGCGACGAACCATCCATAAAATACGCCCGATATTCCCCCGTCACGGAAAGCCCGCCGGCGCAGGCGGCGCCGGGCTGCGGCTGCGCGGGGCTGTTCGGCCTGCTCCACTACCGCCAATGGTGGGAGCGCAGCGAGGTGGATATTTCGATCTGCGGTAAGCTCGTCTCCGGC
>Ga0268262_10003450_pt1 | contig 17090 bp, 18 predicted proteins | sample TergutNc150P3_FD_190354 | JGI IMG/M metagenome (GOLD analysis project Ga0268262, IMG submission 190354) | Nasutitermes corniger P3 segment gut microbial community from laboratory colony in Florida, USA - Nc150 P3 (SPAdes) (version 2) | ecosystem: Host-associated > Arthropoda: Insects >... | reverse complement strand
GAGCCACAGGCGATTAATTCCCATGTCGTTTATTCTCGGCGGCTCTTTGCTTGTTTTAACTGACTTGCTGGCAAGAACACTAGTCTCGCCGTCGGAACTTCCGGTAGGCGCGATTACCGCGTTAATCGGTGCGCCGTTTTTTGCTTGGGTCTACTTTAGGCGGAGGCGCAAGGCGCAGGTGTAATATGCTGGAAATTAAAAATTTGTCCGCCGGATATGGCGGTACAATCAAAGATCGCGGCGTAATCAAAGATTGCGGCGCAATAAAGGATTGCGCAGACGTTATCTGCAACATCAACTTTAAAGCGGAAAGGGGAGAAAGTCTTTGCATACTCGGTCCTAATGGTAGCGGAAAAAGTACTTTGCTTAAATCAATAGCGCGTATTATTGATTACCGGGGGCTTGTTTTAATGAACGGCGGGGATATAAAAGCGCTTTCACGCAAAGAGTTGGCTAAAAAAATCGCCCTGCTGACTCAGAGCGCACAGGTGTTTTTTCCCTACACGGTTTATGAAACCGTATCAATGGGGCGTTACGCGTATTCGCAGTCTATTTTAAAAAATCTTTCCGCCGAAGACAGGGCGGTTATCGAAGACATTTTAAAAAAACTCGACATTTGGGACAGCAAAGACCGCATGATTGACGAATTGAGCGGCGGGGAATTGCAGAGGGTATTTCTCGCTAGAACTTTAGCGCAAAACCCCAATTTAATTCTACTTGACGAGCCCAGCAATCATCTTGATTTGAAACATCAAATTGAATTACTCAAGTTCTTAAAAGCTTGGGTCAAAGATAACAATAAAACTTTAATCAGCGTGTTTCATGATCTTAATCTGGCGCGTCTTTTCGGCGATACGGCGATTATTTTGAATAACGGAACGTTAGCTGCAAGCGGAAAAATTAATGATGTTTTGAACGGCGGAATTTTAAACGATGTTTACGGCGTAGATATCCGCGGTTTTATGCAGGAATCGCTGGAAAAGTGGAAGTAATTATTTCTTTGCAATTTTTGCCCATGTGTCGCGCAGACCGATAGTTTTGTTAAACACTGCCCTTCCGTCCGCGCCTGTGTCCGGGTCGCGGACAAAATAGCCAAGGCGTTCAAATTGGAAAACTTTTCCCGGCGGAACATTTGCAAGCGACGGTTCGCCCCACGCGTTTTCAATTACTTCCAATGAGTTGGGATTTAAGTTATCGGTAAATTCGCCGGGGGAGCCGTCGGGGCGCGGAGAGACTTCCATCGGTTTTTCCGCGCTGAACAGGTAATCGTAAATACGCGCCTGTATCGGCGCGGCATGAGCGGCGGATACCCAATGGATTGTAGATTTAATTTTTTTATTGTCAGGCGCATTACCGCCCTTTGTCTGCGGATCGTAAGTACAGCGCACGGCAGTTATATTACCGTTTGCGTCTTTGTCAAAACCGGTGCATGTAACAATGTACGCATAACGCAGACGGACGGAGTTGCCGGGGAAGAGCCGGAAATATTTAGGCGGCGGAGTCTCCTCAAAATCTTCGCGCTCAATCCACAGTTCGCGGGAAAATGGCACAAGGCGTTTTCCGGCGGATTCGTCTTCGGGATTATTTACCGCTTCCATTTGTTCGCTCTTGTTTCCGTCCCAGTTCTCAATAATCAATTTAAGCGGACGCAAAACCGCCATTACGCGCAATGCGCGTTTGTTCAGGTCTTCGCGAAGACAGTATTCAAGGAACGCGATGTCTACCATGCTGTCCGTTTTCGCGATGCCAATCTGGGCGACAAAACTGCGGATCGCCTCGGGAGTGTAACCCCGTCTGCGAAGACCGGCTATTGTGGGCATTCGCGGATCGTCCCAGCCTGTAACGCGTTTATCCTGCACGAGCTTTAAAAGCCAGCGTTTGCTCATAACGGTATGGCTCAAATTAAGACGGGCAAATTCTATCTGCCGCGAAGGGAAAACTTCCGCCTCACGGATAAACCATTCGTACAGGGGGCGGTGGATTTCGTATTCAAGCGAGCAGAGAGAATGGGTAATTCCCTCTTTTGCGTCGGAAAGCGGGTGTTGAAAATCGTACATTGGATAGATACACCAGGAATTGCCGGTGCGGTAATGGGTTTCCCTGCGTATGCGGTACATGACAGGATCGCGCAGGAGCAGGTTAGGGTGGGTCATGTCGATTTTCGCGCGCAGGGTTTTTGCGCCGTCGGCGAATTCACCCGCACGCATTTTTGCAAAGAGGTCAAGATTTTCTTCGATAGAACGGTCCCGATACGGGCTGTTTTTTCCCGGCGGCGTTATGGTGATATTGTTTTTATCCGCAACCGCCGTCCCACGGTACTCGCTCATTTCTGTATCTGTAAGATCGTCAACATAAGCTTTTCCCTTTTTGATGATCTTCACGGCTAACTCATACAGGTAGTCATAGTAATCGGAAGCGTAAAATTCGCGGTCTTCCCAATCGTAGCCCATCCATTTAATGTCGCGCTTGATCGCTTCAACATAGGAGACATCTTCTTTTTCAGGATTGGTGTCGTCAAAGCGCAGGTTGCATTTTCCGCCGAAGCGCTCAGCCATGCTAAAGTCGATAAAGAACGCCTTGCAGTGGCCGATATGCAGCCAGCCGTTTGGTTCCGGCGGAAAGCGCGTATGCACATAAGTGAATTTTCCCGCAGCTAAATCTTCTTTTATAAAATCGCTGATAAAATCCGTGCGGTAATCATCGCTGTTTTGCGATTCAGTTACATTCCCTGTAGAATCAGTCATAATATGTCCCTTTAATTAAAAATTTGTCAGATAACAAAGTCCCAAAAGCAAAATTGCCCATAACACTTTGTCGTTTCTGTCTATATTTTGAGTTTTTATGTCTTTTAACAACTCAAGCTTGCTTCCATACCACCAAAAAAGCCCCATCTGTACGTCAATGCGGAAAGTATACTCGGCAAAGTCTTCCCTTTCGCTTTGAGCGCCAAAAAACAGATAGGCTAATTCATCAAGAATCCCGCTAAATTCATCTATGGCTTTTATATAATCCGTCTGCTCAACTGTAGACATAAATAACGGAATATCATCCTGCAATTTTCCCTTGCGGTCTTCGTCGGATTTTTCCACCCAAGTTTTTTTAATTAACAGAGACAAATTATTCTGAAACTGATCAAGAAAAGTCCGCAGTTCCCCGCTGTTTTTTTCGAGCGCAAGCAATCGCTGGTATTCAATGCCGATGCCAAGCGACTTGGCAAATTCACAGGCGGCTTTTACATCAGGTTTGTGCCCTTTGGAAAACCCGTCCTTGAAAAACAGACGTTCAGCCGTTCTGCGGTATTCGCCGGGGATTGTATTATTAGCAGACATATTACCTCGATACATATTTAATTTGATAACTTATGTCAATTTTAGTCAAGGATGTTAAGATACGTTTTTACAGCCTTCAAGGTAGAAGGAAAAGCGAACTGGGAAAAATCAATTTCTTTAGGTTTTAAAAATCGAATCTCCGAGATTTCGGCTTTTTCCCGACACAGGTCTTCCGGCTTAAGACCCGGCGCGCGAACTGAAAAATACATATCACACGTATTGTAATTTATGCCTTTATAAAGGTACACATTTGGAAAAGAAGCAAACAATTTAAAGACATCCGATAACTTTGCGCCCTCGGGAATATGCGGCGTCCAGCTAAGTTCCTCCTGCAATTCGCGGTAGATGCCGTCAAGGACGCCTTCGCCAGGATCGACAAAGCCGCCGGGAAGATCGAGCTTACCGATACCCGGCTCTTTGCCCCGGACAAGAAATATAATTCTATCTGTCTCCTTACACGGCGAATGGTCAGATAGCCGCCCCGTTTCCGTGGATTTTTCATCTTCCGGCACAACGATAATACAGCCTGTAGCCGCGGCGATATTGTGGTAATAGGTAAAACCGCAATCAGGACAACGAAAGCGTTTTCCGTTTTCAAAGGCTATTTTTTTTGAGGCGCACGACGGGCAAAAATTAAACATAGTTTATAGTACTAAAAATAGAGGACTTTTCAAAGTCCCCCATGAATAATATAATTGAACCATGAAAACAGAATGTTCATTAAAAGTGAGATCATACGAATGTGACAGTTATAATCATGTAAATAACGCCAATTATTTAAATTATCTGGAATATGCCCGTTGGGAATTTTTAAAGGACATTGGTTTTGACTATGAAAAAGCGTTTAAATCCGGCTATGGGACTTATGTCACACGGATAGAAATCAATTACAAAAAGCCCGCCTTTACCGATGACGAATTGGTAATAAGATCGTGGCCTGTCAAAAAAGGCGCGGTCAGCGGCACAATAGCGCAGGAAATCTGGCGCGGGGAAGATCAGATAATCGAAGCAAAAGTAACATGGGCGTTTGTTGATTCAAGAGGGATGCCTGTGAGAATACCGCCGGAGTATGATGTGCCGGGGCTTATGCCGTAGTGCGGGTAAGTGTGATTAAATTGGCTCCTTGGTGCCATACATTACGTTGAGTGACCAACGTTTTATATCTTTTCATAATTCTTATTCCATGTTATAATATAAATAAGGCGGTTAACACTATGACTCTATATTCGGTTAGATATCAAATAATAAATCAAAAAACAAAACTGCAGTCCGGCACCAGTGGGACTATTATTTCAGCTTCAAGTACTACGGAAGCAAGGCATATTTTCAAATGCAGTCATGTTGATAATAAAAAAATCAAATACCAGATTATTTCCGTTGTAAAAAAATAGGCAGTGAAACAAATCTTTTTGGTTAAACACAAAAAAAAATTTCTTTCCTGGCTGTTATTATCAGGTAAAACTCTGCTGCAGCGTCTGGTTATTACCATGCAATTCTTTGTTGAAAACAGTCTTGCAAACCATGCCTCCGCCTGCGCTTACGGTTTTCTGCTTTCAGCCGCCCCCGTACTGATGATGTTGTCTTTTATTCTTTTTTCCGTATCTCACCCATTTATAAGCGGCGTCAATTATGTCCGGGGCGAAACGATTCTGGCGCAGATAATGTCAAATATTCCCTTTTTAAACGGCGTACTGGATGAAGCCTGGCTCGCAGAAGAACTGTCTTCCATTGCTGAAAGCGGTATGCGCCTTCGCGGAATAGCCGGTCTTATTTCAGCAATCGTAATTTTCTGGTCAGGCAGAATTTTTATTCTTTCCTTACAGCGGGGCTTAAAGGTTATTTTTACAGGTACGCAAAAACGGAATCCTATGTTTGAAATATTAATTGTCTTTATTGTGGAATTGGCCGTGTTGATCGGCGTAATACTGATGATTTTCTTTTCCGCAACAGCCCGAAAAATTTATGTGTTTTTCAGTAGTTTTTCCAACATGGATTTTTTTGCTAATATACAGTCCCTTATCAATATCCGTGTTGTTCCGCTTTTTCTGCTGATTTTTATTTTTTATTTTGTCTGCCGTTTTCTTATTGCCAACGGCCCCAGCCGTATTTCCGCCATTTGGGGTAGTTTATGCTTTGCCTTTTCCTATACCGTTTTTTCCCGGATTCTGACCATGTTCCTTAATCAAACCCAATATAATTTTCTTTACGGGGCGCTGGGCAGCCTTATCTTTTTACTGGTGAATGTGTTTTTCTTTTTCATGTTTTTTTTCTCCTGCGCCCAGCTTACAAAGGTATATGATTCCTTTGACGCGCTTCTTTTTTTGCGGTTCCGGCAGACCAGAATGAACGCCGACCATCCGGGGCTTGAGCATTTACTGTTTTTTTCAGAAAAAGGTAAATTACAAAAATACTCTCATACGTATCCTAAAAACACGGTTATCTTTTTAAAAGGCGACGAGGGAAACGATATTTTTTATTTGCTTGAAGGTGAAGTAAACATATTTGTATCGGATGAAAATTCCGGTGAAAAACCTGTTACCCTGCAACAGGGAGCTTTTTTTGGAGAAATGGGACACCTTCTCTCTGAAGACCGCACCGCAACCGCAAAGGCAAAAACCGAGGTTACGGCGCTTGTTTTACCGCCTCCTTTGTTTGATGAAATGTTAAAATACGATACCTCTATGGACAGAACGATCATGGAGCTAATGTCCCAGCGGTTAAAAGAAAGGAACGAACAACTGACAAGTCAAATAATAAATAGTAAATAGCAAATAAAAAAGTAAGATACTGGTTAGTAAGCGTCGAATCTTTGGTTCGGGCGTGTTGTCAACCCGCAATGCTTGCTAAGCAAAATCTTCACTTTGTTATTTATTACCTGTTATTTGTTATTTATCATTTAACCACCACCGCAGTCGCTACTGCGCTGGACATAAACTTGGTATACGCGCGCACCTCTACGCTGTGAGAACCCTCAGTAAGGCTTGAATCGTCAAGAGAAACATTTGCCATATCGGTATTAAAGCTTTTTTTGTACGATCCGTCGATGTAAACATCGATCTTAACAACGCTGTTGTTGGCGCCGGACGAAATGCTCAGCTCCAGGTTAAGGTTTGCCCCGGAAAATGCCGCGGAGTTAATTGTTATTGTCGGTTTTGTTAACTGCGCCGCTGTGAGCTTATTGCCTCCCGGTGGCGGTAAATTACCTTCAAAATTTTTCCTTATTTCGTCAACTTTTTTGTTCCCCAGCACGATAATATTTTTCGTATCCCCGTTCAGGTATATTACCCGTCCGTTTGGTTTTCCGCCAACTTGGCCTTTTGCGGCTAAATATGTCATATAGGGCACCGTGGTGTAATTCCAATTCATTAAATTTGCCTCAACAATGTCTATTGCAAGCGGGTCTTTTGACGCAAGTATGCTGCGTAAATTTTTCTGGTTACTTTGTAAGTCTGATAAATTGTCGCCTGTGCCGGGACCTTTTTGAAGCCCCTGCAATCCGTCCATTACGACAAAATCGGCGGGGAGGCAGGAGAAATAGTCGGCAATCCACTCATGCAAATTAATCGAGGAATGGTTTACCATGCCGTTACGCCCGATACTGCCGTTGGCAATTCCATAAATTTTCGGGGGAGCGGCGCCTATTGATATGTTTTTAATGGAGCCGGTAACACACGCATCCCAGTGGTTTTTTACTACAGGGATGGAAATAAGCGCGTCCGCCTCGTACATTTTTTTGCTAACCCAGTATTTACCATCGCCTTTATAATACGTCTTATAGGGAGAAGAACCCCAGTAAGAACCGTCAGGAACTGTTTTATATTTATAATTAGTCAACGTGACTTGGGTAACATAAGCCTTTAGGTTTGTTCCATCACCTGGGGAATACGCGCCCCCCTCGGTATCAAGCCCGATAATCTCGTTTACCTCGGTCAGGTTTGTTGTTGTGTAGCCAATATTGGCAAATTGTGACGCCATATTTCCATTACACGAGCCTTCAATGAGCATGATTTTACCCTTGCCGGTACTAGAATTATATGGACCGATAATTGCCCTTACAAGCTCGGCTGTCGCCTGTACAACACGCCAGTCGGTGCAGACGCCGTTCACTTTTTCGGGAATGGTATTAGTTCCACTGCTTGCCCAAGCATAATAAGTGGTTAGTACATTCGGTTTGAGCACAACCACGTCGCCGGTTTTAATAATGCCGTCAAGCCCGCCCGCCAGATCGACCGCTTCGGTAACAAGGGCTTTTATCTCGGCATAAGTAAAGTTTGACGCCTGCGTTACCGTTGTTGACTGTACCAATGAGACCACTGACGGTTCCGCCGGTGTGTTGTCTACCGGCGGGATTTCTATCGGCGTACTAGGCTTTTCTTCATTTGTAATCGTCGGGTTATCCTTGTTTTCACAGGTTGAGAATATTGCCGCAACAGCGAAGGCCAATAAAATCATCAGCTTATTCATAAAGTTTTCTCCTTAATTTATATTTTCCGGTGTTTCTCATACTGGCCTACTTTACCAAATACATTTTCGCGTATTGGTCAGAGTTCTGATACGCTACATTCCTTTCATTATCAGTACTGCCTTTTACAAACATACTGCCAATAAAATGATCGCGGTCGCCTATCTGTGCTGAGCTGTTGCTGTGGGCATTATTATCATTATCGCAATAGGCAGCCGCAAAACCTATTTTCTTGCCTTCGGTTAATGTTACCAGCGTGTTGGCGGGATCAACAGCCGGGGTAGTGTTCAAAGGATACGAACTGTTGAATACTTTCATTTCTATTTCCCATACATATAAAGGAGCGGCGGTTTCATTTATCTTATACCATAAATGGGTATTTCGTAATACATTCTGTCCTGTATAATCAACGACATTGGTACCGTCAAAATTCATATGGTAGGTAAAAAAATTATTTCCTCCGTCAGAAGTCCTGGCGCCGCCGGAGGCGTTTTCGTCGATAAACAATTCTAGGCAGTCATTTTTCTCAGGGCTTTGATTCTTGTCAGTGATGGGACAGTATTTTATGTCGTCTATAATTTCCGCTAAAATATACAACCTGTCCGTCGTCCATACCACCTTAAACCTTCCCGAAAAATCAGCGGTTTTTGGTATTGCGCCATTCGAGTCAACGGCGGCTCCCGTGGGAAGGCTTTTCGGCGATTGATACATCCATGCATACTTAATATCCTGCCACTCGGCCTTTGCCCATGCCGCATCGTTGCCGTTTCCGTCTATTACCGGCGGAGTCTCAGCAAAGTAGGCTTTAAAATCATCCCGCCCAAGAGTGATGGATTCGTCATCATTACTCGTGTCGTCCGTGTTGTCCTTGTCTTTACAGACGGTAGAACACATCGTAAAAATAATGACTAAAAAATAAAGAACCTTTTTCATAACATTATCTTCCTATATAATAACATCTAATAACACCTATTTACAAATAAACCAACCCCATAAATACCGCTGAAACGATTAGGAACAGGCAATACGCAACCAGGAACAAAGGGGTAAACAATGTCGCCATAGCGATAAGCGGCGTCGGGCGTGTGGCGGGGCCGACTATAAAGAAGGCGAGCGCGGTTCCTTTCCCCATGCCGTTAATTACCATGGCGCTGACCAGCGGTATCGCGGCCCCGCCGCAGGGGGACAGGGGTATGCCCAATATGGCTCCGGCAAGTATGGACTGTACGCGTCCCGCCCGAAAAGCGGTATATATCAGGTTTTTTGGTATATACATCTCTACAACCACGCCAAGAAATATGCCTATGAGCAGGTAGACGCCTATATGTTTTAAATTCATTAAACAATTGTTAAAGTACTGTTTAACGATAAATAATTTTTTTCCACGGTTTGCGATTCTTTCGCAGCCGTCGTCATAAAAATTAATGCTTTTTCTAACCATGAATTTTTCGGGAATAAGGTACGACAACATTCCCACAGAAAAACTGAACAAAAATACTGCAAGCGTACGGGCAATCGCCATCTCCATCCCGATGCCGCCCGCAGTCATGATAAAAAGCTGCGGGTTCATCAGCGAAGAGGCGGCAAGGAACGCTATGAGCGGCGCGATATGCACCTTGCTCTTGTATAATTCAATCACTACGGGAATTGTCCCATAAGTGCAAAGCGGCGAGACAATGCCGATGATTGACGCGGATATTACCGATACCACCGGCGATTTGGATACCCATCTGTAAATAATCTTTGTCCATGAAGTAAATTTTAAAAGTTCGCCGACCATCACTCCCCCAACCAGATACGGAAGAAGGCTGAGTAATGTCTTCCAGCACTTATAAAGGAGCAAGGAGGACTCCGTTAGAATCCATTGCAAAGTTTGCATCTTTCCTGTTTAGTCTCCTAAGAGTTTAACTATACTATTATACTAATTTTGCTACCTTTTCTAGCAGTTCATTCTTACTGAGCGGCTTTTGTTTGATTGATTTATATAAATGCTTTCCTGCAAAACTACTATGTTTATTATACGATATGGAAAGGTGTTTGTCCAATAGTCATTTCTTTGTTACTTCAAGAGAACCTTTGTGATATAATTAGAAAAAGGAGTAATTTATGGCAGAGGCAACTCTATTTAAAAATATAAATAATGTTCTCACCACCTCCCGGATGAAACTCATTGACCAACTGGCGATAGCCGACAATATCAATACCGGGTATTCTTATATGTGCACTGCAGGTAAGCATATTTATCAGGCGGCGTTGGTTATGTTGGATAAGACAGCCGCGAAAGTTGGGAATAAGAATGTAGCGGTAATATGCGGAAAGGGTAATAACGGCGGAGACGGCTATGTTACGGCAAGACTGCTTAAAGAGGCGGGAATTAATGTTGATTGTTTTTCTGTTAGCGATCCCAGCGATTTGAGCGGTGAAGCGTTATTAGCATTTAAGGATTACATCGAAATAAAAAATGACATCGTCCGCTTACTTTCAAGTAATGAAAAATTACCTGATTTTAACAATTACTGTTTGATAGTCGATGCGATGCTTGGAATCGGGGCAAACGGAGAACCTCGCGGATTGTATGCGGATGTGATTAAAGCTGTAAATAATTGTAAAACCTCTGTTTTAGCGGTTGATACTCCGTCAGGGCTTGATTGCGACAACGGGAAATGTACTTCTATATGCATAAAAGCCGATTGTACAGTGGCCGCCGGTTTTCTTAAATTAGGACAATTTTTTTATCCCGGCAGGGCTAATGTCGGAGAACTGCAAGTCGCCGATTTAGGTTATCCGGTGAATATTGTTGAAGATCAGTCCTTCGGAATTTTTTTACCTGATAATAATTTTTTCAAACGTATCCTGCCCGCGCGTAAAGAAACCGGATCAAAAATTGATCACGGGCTTGCGCTTCTTGTTTGCGGCTCGCGCGGAATGAGCGGCTCCGCCGCGCTTGCGTCCATGGCGGCGTTACGCAGCGGGTGCGGGATGGTTCATCTGGCTGTTCCTGAATCACTTATTAATACATTGTCTGTTAAGGTTACGGAACCGGTTTTGCATCCTTTGGCTGAAACTGCTTCCGGCGCTTGCGCGGCATCCGCATTGAATGACGTTCTGTCACTCAGTGAACGTATGAACGCGCTTTGCATTGGCTCCGGGTTATCAAGAGATCCGCAGAGCGCGTCTCTTGTGCGGGAACTTATCAAAAATATTGATAAGCCTGCCGTAATTGACGCGGACGGACTGAACGCATTTATCGGAGCTTTACCGGAGTTTGAAGCACACAAGGGGGAGATTGTCATTACTCCGCACATGGGAGAGTGGAAAAGGCTTTTCGGCGATCTGCCCGATGAGCCGCTTGACCGCATAAACAAACTTAAGAAATGTGCGGCGCAATACAATATAAACATTTTATTGAAAGGAAGCCCTTCTTTGGCAGTCAGCGCAAAGAAAACTGCCGTCATTCTTCCTTTTGGAAATTCCTCTCTTGCGAAAGCCGGAACGGGAGACGTACTCAGCGGCATCATTGTCTCCCTTATCGCACAGGGCTGCTCCTGCTTCGAGGCGGCAATCCTCGGCGCGTACCTGCACGGAGAAGCGGGAAGACTGGCAAGTGAAGACCTCACTGAGTATTCGGTACTGGCTAGTGATTTGATGCAATATATCCCAAAAGTGATAAATCAAATAATAAATAACAGGTAATAAATAACAAAGTAAGATATTGGTTAGCTATCGTTGCGGGTTGACAACACGCTCAGTATAGTAAGTTAGCTCTCTTCCCTTTGTTACCTGTTATTTGTTATTTGTTATTTTTCTTTATTTGACATATTTGGGAAAGATGTATATAATTTTCATATATTTTAAGGAAGCGGGATGTGGGGCTTCAGTCCCCAATCCATCCGCTATCTCTTAATGTAAATTTAAGGAGGTTATTTATGTCGTGGGAAAAAGGAGTCAATGTAAACAATGTCAGCACAATTATTTGCGGAAGCCGCGTTTTTTTGGGCGCGGGAGCGATAAACAAGATGGAATTCATTGCCGGTGAGTTAAAGAAAAAAGGGGTTGACAGCGTTATCGTTATGACCGGAAAAGGCGCATATGCCTCAACAGGCGCGTGGGACTATGTTACCAAAGCGTTGGACGGAAAGTCAATCCGTTACACTCTTTATAACAAGGTTCAGCCAAACCCAGAAACCCATCAGGTTGATGAAGCTGTAAAGATAGCAAAGGACGCGGGAGCGAAAGCCGTTATTTGCATCGGAGGCGGCAGTCCTATTGACGCGGGAAAAAGCGTGGCAATTCTTCTGAAATACACAGATAAAACCTGTCAGGATCTTTATGAGATGAAATTTACCGCAGAACAGGCGGTTCCTGTTATTGCCATCAACCTGACGCATGGCACAGGAAGCGAAGCCAACCGGTTCGCCGTTGTAACAATTCCGGAAAAAGAATACAAGCCCGCCATTGCATACGACTGCATTTATCCGCTGTATTCAATTGACGACCCGGCCTTGATGACCGGCCTGCCCGCGAATCAGACCCGCTATGTCAGCGTTGACGCGGTAAACCATGTGGTGGAAGCCGCTACCACAACCTTAAACAATCCTTTCTCAATTACACTGGGCAAAGAAGTAATTGCGTTAGTAGCCAAATATCTTCCCGCGGCGGTAGAAAATCCCAAAGATATGACCGCGCGGTATTTTCTCACCTATGCCGCGATGATAGCGGGTACGTCTTTTGATAACGGCCTGCTGCACTTTACACACGCGCTGGAACACCCGTTAAGCGGAATGAAACCGAACCTGACGCACGGGCTTGGTCTGGCTATTCTACTGCCTGCCGTAGTTAAAGAAATTTATGCAGCCTCTGGCGCCATTCTTGCCGAACTGTTCAGTCCGATTGTTCCGGGACTTACCGGCGCCGCCAATGAAGCTGACAAGGCTTCGAAGGGAGTCCATGCCTGGCTGAAGTCTGTTGGTATACCTGAGAAAATGGGAGATGTCGGCTTTGCAAAGTCAGATGTAGCCAGACTTGTACAGCTTGCTTTTGAAACTCCGGGATTGGAAGGTCTGCTTGCCTGCGCTCCGGTCAAATACGATAAAGCGATTGTAGAGAGAATTTATTCAGAATCGTTCTAATATTTTTTGGGGTTGTCCAAAAAGATTCAAACTTATTGGACAACCTCGAATTTATTTTTTAAGAAAGGATACTATATTTTGACATTTTTCCAATATACGTAAAAATGTTTGGGTATTTAAAATTTTTGTTTTTTATCAAAACTCTTGCTATTTTATTTTAATTTTTGTAATATCTATCTTAACGAAAAGCTTCCGTATGGAAGTTAAAAAAAGACAGTGGGAAAGACTACATAGGAGACCCGGTATTCTTGGTCTATGGTATGAATACACCACTATCGTTACCGGAGAATAACCGGCAGTGCCAATAACCAGCAAATAGCGGATTGTCGCTATTTGCTTGGTCATGAAAAAACCAAGATATAATGATCGGAAAATTCCGTTCTTTATATATTTCCACGTTGTGGAAAAAGCCACTCTTTGGGTGGTATATTTTAGTAATTACTTGCATATAAAATAGCAAGTAATATAGGAGTTTCTTTATCATGAAGAACTTATTTAAAACTTTGATGATTATCGCTTTAGTTGCGATGATCGGTCTCTCGGCGACAAGTTGCGTACTCGGTACTGCGCTTGGCGGAACGAGCGATATGCATGGTCTTTTCTCAGGCGGCGGTGCAAAAACAGCAGTTACTGAAAGCGCCACTGAAATTGCATCCTACTTGAATATTTTATATCTCTTTGATACCGGCTATGCTGACTATGCAAAGAAAGTAAAAGAGGCCCAAGAAGCAGGCAAGAAAGTTTCAACAACAGTAACTTGGATTCTCATCGGATTAAAAACCACAGCTTACGCAAGATAAGCACTGCTGAAAAAAGGTTAAGGAACGGAATACAGGTTTTTCTTGTATTCCGTTCTTTGTTTTTGTAAATTTTTTGGTTTTTACGTAAACAAAACTACATATTTATATTGACAAAATGCTATTCCTTATATGAAAATAACAATAAGAAATAATTTATCGGAAAAAGATAATGAAAACTCTAAAATTTTACGGGCTTTTTCTTTGTTCTCTTTTGTTTCTTTCCTGCGCTGATTTTCAAGCGGGGCTGTATCTTGTTTTCATTGACAAATATAACGGACAAGAAATAAAAAATAATGAGCCAAATGTAAGAGCCTTTTTAGAAAAAGTTTTAACCTCTCCGGAAAATTATAAAATAGAACTTTATAAACGAACGGGAATAAGTTCTCAATTTAAAAGAACAAAATTACTTGAACATAGTTTTTATGTTATTTCAGATCAAAATGGCGAATATCATACAATAAGTTTTTATGGAACGGCTATTGCTTTTTCTTCACAAGGAACATGGGCAATGGACAGCGATTCCGATTTAGGCTCGTATAATATGTACCTGAAAAAAAGCAATAAATGGGATGTAACAAAAGTAATTACAGCTAACAGCATAAACGTTGAAGGAACCGTAAAAAATATATTAAAAAAAGCTGATATGAACGTTTACTTTTATTACAAAGACCACATAACGAAAAAACCTAATATGAATAATTGTAATACGGCGGTAGATGAAACAATCGTATTTGAGGAAACAACTCCCCAGACAGAGGAAACCCCTTAAAGAAATCTTTTCTTCTTTTTTACTTCAAAGTCAAGTTTTTTCCCGCCCAGGCATTTACCGCAAGCAAGACATTTTCCTGATCCCCGGAACTGAGTTTCCGGTACGCGGCTATCAGTTTTCTCTCAATATCGTTCAACCCTTCCGGCTCAATTCCCGTCACAAGATACTCCGCCGATGTTTCGAGCAGTTTTGCTATTTCCACTCCTTCATTAATGTTTGGGTAAGTTTTCCGGGTCATCCATTTTCTGAATGTGCTTAAAGGAACGCCGATTTTTCCTGAAATCCATTCCTGAGTCGTATTTTTAGCTTTTATCTCGTTTTTAAGCCTCAACCAGAAATCCATACCCTCATTTTAACTAAAAAAAAGAGCAAAAACGGCATATTTACCATTGACAAAATACCAAATTTGGATTATTTTTTTTTGTAAATGAGAATATTTGGTATTTATTATCTGATTGGTAAGCAATTTTGGGTACTCAAAAATCACGAAATTCAAGAGGACGGTTCCTGCTGTGAGGACGAGAATACCTTTACTTGCGGATAACAAACATCGTGTTTAATCCTTACAAAGGGTAAACAAATAAATTTGACAGCGGGAAAGACCGTAAGGAGACTTTTCTATGAAGAAAGGCAAAATTTTGATAGTAGGCTTGATTGCCCTACTGATGGTAGTCGGATTGGTTCTGGCAAGTTGTGGTGCATGTCCAAAAGCTGGAGGATGTACTGTCAGTAATAACGGGTCAGGAAATACTTGTAGTGAAAGCAATTGTGCGGCGCGCAAGTATATGCTGGACTCTAACAGAGGCCCAACTCCGGCATCATGTGATTGCAGCTAGTATTTGTCAACTCTGTCCTAAAAAGGACAGAGTTGTATTTTTATGGAGGTTTTAAATGTTAAAAGGTTCGTTTATTAAAGTAATCAGTATTCTGATGGTACTGGTTATATTCAACAGTTGCGTAATGTCAACAAAAATGGTGGTAAATGTTATGGATACCAATGGAGTGCCTGTTAATAACGCAAATGTATTTGTTGATGGTAAATCTGCCGGACAAACACCCGGCGCTAATGTTAAAGCTTCAAATTTTGTGTCAGCGAAAAATGAGATAACTGTTTCAAAAGAAGGTTATTCTACGACGAGAGTACAGCCTGTAAAACAGGTTAAGATAGCAAATGTACTATGCGGTATTTTACTGCTTAACGTTTTTGCATGGCTTTGGGTATATGGTCCAAAAGCACAACAAAATGTTGTATTATCGCCTGAACCAGCAGCCAGTACCCCATAACACACGCTTCGGCGTCAGTCACTAAAAACCGGTGATTGACGCCGTTGCGTTGTTTTCCTTTGTGATCTTTGTTATTTCGTAATCTTTGCGTGAATTTTTCGGATTTTATATCATTCCCCATTACTCAAATAACAACACATTAATCTTACTAATAACTTCATCAATTTTTTCAGGAGTAATTTTTGTAATAAATTCTATCTCTCTTGTTTTCCAATCAAGACTTTTGATTTGGTCTGATAAAACAGTGGCTTTAATATTTCTTTTCCAACAGGATCGCCTGTTTCAATTTCTTTATGTATATTTTGTTCATTAATTTTACTCAACATTTCAGATAGTTTATTTTTTTGGATAGGTTTAATAATTCTCATTTTTCTCTCTTTTTTACTACATATATGCGTTAATTTCAAGATAAGATAACGGACAAAAACCTCTATTCCCTCTTTGTGATCTTTGTTACTTCGTGTTCTTTGTGTGAAAATCTTTGGGATAAATCTTATCTTTTTTCAATTATTATGTTATACTCCTATCAGGAGAAAACAATGTCAGAAATACTCAATATCGAAACAAAGAAAAAATTAATAGAAGCAAATTGGCGCATGGAAGAATTAAACGAAGTGCCCTATATTATCGAAGTTGGCCCCATGCACATGGGAACCAAAAAATATTACAACAACCCCGACGCAGAAATTGAATGGGCGGAAGATCACGCCAAAAAGCGGGAAGGCGTTTACGATTACGGTTTTCCCAACATTAAACCCAATCAGGGCATCAACATAGTAGCGGGCGCGTTTGGCTGCAATTGCAAAGTCAATGATGAAGCCGACCCCTGGGTTGACTGCATTGTCCGCGAAGAAAATGTCGATGACGTTTTTAAGCTGAAAGTTCCCGACCCTGTAAACAATCCCTATTTTGAACAGGCGTGGAAACACGTCGAGGCTCTGCAAAGCAAATCGAAAATTCCGCTGAGAGTCGTCAACGTTCCCTCACCGCTTGTTACAGCGTCCCTTATTTGGGAATATACCTCGTTCATAGAGGCAACGCTTGTTTACCCTGACGAAGTACACGCGCTTATGGATAAAATCACGGAAGCGACTATAGGCTACATTAAAGAAATGTTTAAACGGATAACAAATCTCTACGGGGTGAGCCACGAGTTTTGGTATGTGCCAAAAGCGATGGGTATCCGCGTGAGCGACGACACCGCCGCGCTTCTTTCACCTAACCTGTACCGCGAATTCGGCGTAAAGTACAATTCAATGATAGCGAAAGAATTTAATGGCATTGTAGTACACTCCTGCGGCGACGTGTCCAATGTCG
>Ga0268262_10003449_pt1 | contig 17090 bp, 8 predicted proteins | sample TergutNc150P3_FD_190354 | JGI IMG/M metagenome (GOLD analysis project Ga0268262, IMG submission 190354) | Nasutitermes corniger P3 segment gut microbial community from laboratory colony in Florida, USA - Nc150 P3 (SPAdes) (version 2) | ecosystem: Host-associated > Arthropoda: Insects > Digestive... | reverse complement strand
TGAGCGAAAATTCCGGCGATAAAAATAATAAAAACGATCCCATGTTTCCTTTTGGGGGACAAGGCGGACCGAAAATGCCCGATTTTAAGGGGTTTGGCGGCTGGAAATTCTTGCTTGTCTATATCGTTATCCTGATTATCGGAATGAGTCTTTTTAATTATGTGTTTCTTAACAAGATGAACCCTGCTATCGACTTTTCCGAATTCAAAACTCGGATCTCAACGGGCGAAATTAAAAGGGTCGAAATAACAGAATCTTATTTTATCGGTTTTACAAACCCCGACAAAAAAGAATCGACTAGGGCAATTCAGCGCTCTTACGGTTCTTCGCAGGATAAAGTTTACCGTACGGTTGCGATCCTTACCGAAAATTTTCTCCAGTTTTTGGACACCAACAATGTTTCCTACGGAGCAGTTTCTCGTGAAGGAAACGCCGTTTTGAATTTTATTTTCAGTTGGGTTCTGCCGATCGCTTTCTTCATATTTATCTGGCGGTTTGTCTTTAGACGATTGGGAAACATAGGCGGCAATGTGCTTTCCATAGGACAAAACCGAGCGGTCATTGTCGCCGAGGGTGATATTATTACACGCTTCAGCGATGTTGCCGGCGTAGATGAAGCGAAAGAAGAACTTGTCGAGGTTGTCGATTTTTTGAAGAGTCCCGAAAAGTACAAAGAGATTGGCGGCAAGATACCCAAAGGCGTGCTTTTGGTTGGACCGCCGGGAACAGGAAAAACTTTGTTGGCGAGGGCTGTCGCAGGCGAGGCAGGAGTTTCCTTCTTCCGCATGAGCGGAGCCGATTTTGTGGAAATGTTTGTCGGCGTCGGAGCGGCTCGTGTGCGTGATTTATTCAAACAGGCAAGAAACAAAGCGCCCTGTATTATTTTTATTGATGAGTTAGACGCCATCGGCAAAAGCAGAATAAACAACATTGCAGGCGGCAATGACGAACGTGAACAAACGCTTAACCAACTCCTTGTAGAAATGGACGGTTTTGACGGCACTAGCGGACTTATTATTCTCGCCGCCACAAACAGACCCGACGTATTAGACCCTGCTCTCCTCCGCCCCGGACGTTTTGATCGTCAGGTGCTTGTGGACAAACCCGATCTTAAAGGCAGAGAAGCAATCTTAAAAATTCATTCCAAACCTGTAAGACTCGATCCTGCCGTAGACCTTGAAGTCGTCGCTCGTATAACATCTGGTTTTTCAGGGGCGGATTTAGCGAACATTGTAAACGAAGCCGCTCTTTTGGCTGTCAGAGCAGGGCGGAAAATGGTTACTCAGCATGATTTCAGCGAAGCGATAGAAAAAACCGTCGCAGGCTTGCAGAAAAAGACCAGAGTTCTTAAACAACAGGAAAGAAAATTGACCGCCTACCACGAAGCAGGCCACGCCATAATCGCCGCATTTACACCTAACGCCGATCCCGTGCAGAAAATTTCGATAATTCCCAGAGGTTTTGCTTTGGGTTACACAATGCAGCTTCCGCTTGAAGATCGTTACACAGTAACCAAGTCCGATCTTTTGGGAAGGATAGATATTCTTTTAGGCGGGCGTATCGCCGAAGAAATGATTTCGGGCGAATATTCCACAGGAGCGGCTAACGATTTAACCAAGGCGACGGATATCGCCCGCAAAATGATTACCGATTACGGAATGAGCGACCGTTTCCGCCACGTTGCGCTGACATCAAGAGGCATGAGTATGACAGGGCAGGAGCGGCAAGAACCGTCCTTCCAGCGTGAATATGCGGAAAGCACACAACAGTATGTAGATGAAGAAATCGCCCGAATTATCGACGGCGAGTACGCCAAAGCAAAGAAAATTCTTGAAGAACAGCGAGGAATACTGGACAACGTTTCCGCCGCACTTCTGGAAAAAGAAACTCTTGATGAAAAAGAATTCAAAGCCCTCATTGGAGAGGGAATTTCGATTGTGGTGTAAAAATAAAATTTCCGCTACTTACTATCCAACACCGTAAAGTGTCTTACTATCGTATTGCCGGCTGAATCGACTAGGGTTAGTGTGCGCGGACCGGGCTGGGGCCGGGCTTCCATTTCATGAAAATTTTGCGTATAGCCAAGGAATATATCGTCCAGATGCCAGTAAATTATTTCCGCTTCATCACGGTGGGCGGCAGTGAAAACTATTTTGCCCTCGCTGTTGTCTAATTCCCTGGGAACATATACTTGGCTGTCGGGTTCGGGATTAAAAAGGGCGAGCACTCCCTCGCCTCGGTTTGATAAATTTTTGGAATTTAAATACGGCGGCAGGGGTTTATAATCAAGATTCCAGCGGCGGTAATACCATTCTTCCGCAGGGGGAAGAACAAACCACTTTCTTTCTACCGTCACGGCGGAAATGCCGGAGCCAAGAATGATGCGATGAGTAAGAGTGTCGTCCAAAATTATCGTTTGGCAAAAACGGCACGGCTTGGCGGCAGGCGCGTTTTTTGGTATATCGACATATTTTATGTCGGCGCAATTAACGGAAGCCGGAAAACCGGAAGATGCGCAAACTTCAACTTGCTGCAGTTCGATTGTAGGTTTGCTGAACCATGTGTTTCGGTTTCCGCCGAGAGAACTCAGAACGGAAAAAATTTCAAAGAGCACAGGGGCGGAGGTAACGGCGCTTCGCAATTCAGGTCTGCCCTCTCCTGTCGCATTTCCTATCCAGACTCCTACTGTCCATTCGGGCGTTACGCCGATAGCCCATGCGTCACGGAAACCGTAACTTGTTCCTGTTTTCCACGCAATGTGCCTTGCTCCTGCATATTCTCGCCAAATAGATTCTTCGCCGGGACGCGCCGCATTAACCAATGCTTCCAGAGTGAGCCATGCCGCACCGCAAGAAATTAACGATTTATTTTTTGAGTAAGCGTCGGCTGCCCGTCCAAGGTTGGCGTAAAGTTTTGTTATTTCAAAAAGAGTAACTTCCGCGCCGCCGAGTATAAGCGGAAGACCGTACTCATTGCCGGAGCGAAAGAGGGTTGTAAGCCCAAGCGAGCGAAGAAGTTGAGCGAACCTTTCAACGCCGAAGATACGCAGAGAACGAGCCGCAGGAACATTGAGAGAACGAGCCAGCGCTTCGTCGGCCGGAACAACGCCCAAATAATTTCTGCTCATGTTCTCGGGACTGAAACTTCCGATACGAGTCGGAATGTCGCTTACCAAGGACGACGGAAGTATGTCCCCCGAATCAAGCATGGCGGCATAAAGAAAAGGTTTAAGCAAGCTTCCAGAGCTTCGGCGTGAAGAGGCAATATCTACATCGGGGGCATGGAGCGTATTTGTGTTGCCCACATAGGCGGCAATCTCGCCGGTTTGCGTATTAAGCACGACGCAAGCGCCGTTAAATATTCCGTTCAGCGCAAAACGTTCTGACGCACGGTTTAAAATATCCGTAACCCTCAGTTGTATACTGCGATCTACCGTAGTAACAAAGCGAGCCGATTTTTTTAACGAAGAGTTTTTCTTTGCTTCCAAAACAAATCTGTCAAGCAGATGAGGGGCGATACGAGGCAGAGGAAGCGGTTCACCGGGGAGCGGCTCCGCAACGCTGAGGGACAGAGTCTCCTCGTCAAAGTAACCTCTCTTAAAAAGTTTATTTAAAAGTGAATCTCTTTTTGCTTTTAAGGTTTCTCGGTTACGCCCCGGGTGAATAAGAGCAGGGCTGTTTGGAAGCGCCGCCAGAACAGCAGCTTCCGCCCATGAAAGATCGTTTGAGCTTCTGCCGAACCAGCGCCATGCGGCGGCTTCCAAGCCTACTACATTCGCCCCAAAGGGAGCGTTTGCGGAATAGAGGGCGAGGATTTTATTTTTTGATCTTCCGGCTTCAAGCCTGATTGCCAGATACGCTTCTATAAACTTTTCAAAAAACGATCTTTTACGGGCTCCCCTTGCAAGGCGTATGGTCTGCATGGTAATCGTAGAGCCGCCCGAAATAATTTTTTTCCCTCGGATGTTCTGATACGCCGCCCTCGCTATCGCCAAAAGATCAACGCCTAAGTGTTTGCGGAACCTGCGGTCTTCGGTCTCGATTAATGCGAGCGTAAATTTTTCGTTTACTTTTTCAGTACCGGGAAAACGCCATTGACCGTCCGAGGCAACCTGAGCGCCCAGAAGATTTCCTTCACGATCAAAGAGAACGGGCGAATAGGGAACATCAAAAAGAGGTCTTGGCAAAGAGAATATAAACGCAAGCAGAAGAACAACCGCTCCGCCGCCGATGATCAGCCTCTTTTTTGTTACATACTCTAATATTCTCACAGACTGCCGCTTGCGTTACCGTACGCCCGGAATTAACGCCCTGATTGACTCGTCATACATTGCATAAACATGTATTGCCGGTCTGAAGAAAGAGCCTTCATACGCTTTGTTTACACTGAAAGTTATCGTTCTTTCTTCGCCCCTGTTAAGATTAAAATAAGTCAGCACTCTGTCGTCCCTTATGTCCTGATAACGGAAATTCGGCGAAAACGCATTGCCGCCTATCCGTGTGTTGACGATTTCCCAAGATGCCGGAATCGGAACAATAAGCGCAGCTTCTTCCACAGTCTGAGAAAATGTATTGCGCACACGGACAGAGATTTCCATATCGTCGCCGAGTTTTAAATTTTCAGGAGCGATTAATGCCTTGTTGACATCTCGGTACTCTACGGTAAGCGAAAGCCCTTCGGAAAGAGCCGGTTCTTTCCCTTCAACGGGAAGTCCTTTCGCCGTATACCTTACATAAACAGGAAAAGATGACTTGTTAGTCGCCGACAAAGCGGCGCTTGTTCCGGTTACATTTTCAAAAGAGTATTCCGCAGCAAGTGTGGTAAAAGAAATGTTTCCTGTTTTACCGGCTGCGGAATAATCCAACGACGCCGCACCGGTTCCGGCATTACCCGACATATACGGAACTAAAGCGATAAGGGCATAAGCCGTTTCCTGAGTGGAAAGCCATCTGTCCTGAGAAAGCGTATTTGTTATTTCCTCAAAGAGCTTTTTTGTTCTTCCGGCTTCCTCCGGAGAATTTAACAAAATTAAAGTTTCAAGAATCATCGCCTTGTCTCTGAGGGTTGAACCGAATGTTGAGGAAAGCTCACGGTAATCTTTTTCCGGCAAAGCCAAACCTTTTATCATGTTTCGGGCAGTATCACGCTGTCCGGCAACCCAGTACGCTGCGGCAAGACGCCAGCTTGCCTGAAACGGCAATTTATGACTTCGCAGACGGTTCATCGATCCAAGATCGGCTTCTCCTGCCAGAGCTAAAGTGTAAAGACGGTATGCCTGCTCGGTATGTTTATTGCCGCTTGCCTGCCATTGCGCCGCCGCATTCTTTTGATAATTTATCCAGTTCCTGATTGCGGTTGTACGCACTTCATAACCAAGGCGTCGGGCTTCCAAAAGGAAATGTCCTATATAAGAAGAACACCAGTCGTTTACATACGATTCACCCGGCCAGTACGAAAAACCTCCCGACATTAACTGCATTCCCAAAACTCGTTCTATTCCGCCGTTTACGTTTGTTCTGATAGCCGCTTTTTGTTTGTCGTCCAATGAAAGAACTTTATCAAGATAAAGCTGAGGAAAAGAGCCGCTTGTGGTTTGTTCCGCACAACCGTGAGGATACTTAACCAGATAATCCAGCCGAGATTCAAGGTTGAGAGGCGGAAGTCTTGAGAAACTTGCAACAAGGGTATTTGTTCCTTCTCTGCCGGGATATTCAAGAGTTCCCTTCCATGTCTCGCCGGCAGAAAGCAGAGCTTGCAAAGATTTTGTTACGGGAATTGCCGTAGAGCGAATTTCTATTTCTACAACCTGCTGGGCTGCTTTTAATCCCGATGATTCCGCCGTTATTGTAAATTTTAAACTTCCCGGTTTATCTGGAGCTTTTACTTTAAAGCGGATTAGTTTTTCTCCGCTCTTTTCAAAAGATACATCTTGATTTGAAGCGCCTTGAATCGCCGCACCCGGCACAGAGAGACTTACTTTTACGTTTCTTTTTCCGTCCTTTTGAGCGTTTACATAAACAGGAGCTTCAAATTCATCGCCGGGTGAAAGTACACGAGGCAGAGACGCAAAGACCATGAGATCGGAAGTTACTTTTACAGTCGCTTGAGCTGTTCCGTAACCTCGTAAAGCTCTGCCGGTCTGAGGTTCGCTCGTGGAAGAAGCGGCAAGCACCATTATCCGCACAGCGCCTATATACGGAGGCAGATCAAAAGTTTCGGTCTTTTGTCCGCCTTTGCCGATTTCAAAGGGTCCGAAGAAACGCACAACAGGTTTAAACCGCTGTGTCTCTTTTTGCGAATCAACTTCTATGCCGTCGCCGCCTCCGATGGCAAGCAGAGTTTCCAGTCTGCCCGAATAAGCGCCGATAACTTCCTGAAAAAGATCCCATGAATTGATAAACGAGGCGTCTCTTGCGTAGAAAGTATTTTTCGGGTTGGGTAAATTAAACCGTGTAAGACCGAGGAGTCCCTCGTCCACTACCGCAACCGTATACGCCATCGGTCTGCCGTTTGCTTCGCTGACAGTAAATGAAACTTTTGATTCGGCTTGCCAGCTGTCTTGTGTTTTTATCTGCGGATTAATTACAACCCTTGCGTCCTCAATCATTATGGGAGTAATGCCGTAAAGGCGGATTGGAAGATCGTTCTGCGTTTGCAAATGCGGCTGAACAAGAGTTATGTGTGCGTAGATATTAGGAACCATCGACTGTTCCGCATTAAATTCGTACTTGGTTGTTCCTTCTTGACAGCTAATCCATTCGTTCTTTATTATATTTCCGCCCTTTTCCAGCACGACAAGAGCGGCGGCTTCTTTATTGGACGGGAAAGTTATCTGTATTTTTTCACCGGTGTTATAAGTTTGCTTTCCGGCGGTTAATGTCAGCATTGACTGCGAACCCTGACCGCTGTCACGAGAGCGTCCAGCCCATCCGGGCCAATCAATGTAAACCGTTTGAGCCGCTGCGTGTCCGCCTTTACTGTCTTTGGCTATCACAATGTAGCGTCCCCAATCGGGTTGCTTTATATTGAAAGTAAAAACCGCCTTGCCGTTTGCGGCGGTAACAGTTTGACGTGAAATAGGCGTGCTGGAAAGCGCCGATGTAAATTCCGCTGACTCGTCTTCTCCTTTTTCCCACCACCAACGCCAATTTAATTTATAAATCGCACAGTCAAGCTCAACGTTTTCTCGCAAAAGTTTTCCGTCTTCGTCCACAATTACTATATCCGCCTTGTGATCCGTATCGGTAACCAGCCTATCCCTTGCGTCGCCTTTCGGCATTTTTATTCCGACATAACGGTTGTAAGGTGAATACTCCTTGCTGATTTGTTCCGACGAAAATACGCCTGAAGGCTCAAAAACACGTGTCAGAAACCGGGCTATTACTCTGCCGGGAACGGCGGAGCCGGGATTAAAGGTCATTGTTACGATAGTTTTTCCTTCGCTGTCAAGATTTCCGCTCCAGATGTTCTGGCGTTCCGTCGAAATTTTTCTGGAAGGATCTCGGAAAGTATAATCTTCATAGCCTTTGAATGTCGTTTCTTTGTCCGCATAACCGGCTGAAATATCCGCTTTTAAGCCTGAAGCCTTGGCTCCATAAAGCCATTCCGCTTCCAAAGGAATTTTTTGGGAACCGCTTTTAATAAATTCATTTGCGCCGAAATCAAGATTGATTTTTAATCTGTTCGGCATAACGGTTTCTATTTTTATGTTTTTGTTAAAGGTTTTGCCGCCGACCCTTACTCTTGCAGTCCAGTCTCCGGTGGGAGCGTCGGAGGCGGTAACAGCTGCAAGGGTGTAAAATCCGTCTACGGAAGAAGTGTAAGTACGGTTTATAACTGGGCGTCCTCTCGGATCTTCCAACTCGAATATAATAGGATGATTTTGAGGAAGGCTGCCCAGAGGATCGGCAAGAAGGAATGTAAGGTATATATCGTCTCCGGGACGCCATACATCACGCTCTCCGTAGATAAGCCCTCGCAGTCCCGAAGAAGGAGTTCCGCCTGAAATATCAAAATGGCTTACCGAAAGAGCAAGAGAATCATTTACTTTGAGATACGCTCTGCCTAAACTGCTTTCGGCGTACACAACAGAACGTGAGCCGCTTGCCGTATCAACAGACGCCGGAACAGACGCAATGCCGTTTGCGTTTGTTTTGCCTTGATTCAGAATGCGTCCCTGATAATTGTAAACTTTGTATTCAACATTGGGCGCGGCGCGGGCGGTAATAAGATTTGTCGTCGCTATAAGCCATGAACCGTCAATGGAGCGTTTTGCGATAAGCCCTAAATCCGAAACAAGCACATTCCTGCTCTCTGTTATCTTGTGATCGTACCTATTATAATAAAAAGCCGGATGACACGGATCGGTTTTGTAGTTATCCCATTCTCTCCAGTCATAATCTTTATTACTATAAGAACTTGTATATTTTTCGCCGCTTATCGTATAACTCGGCGAAAATGAGTCGTCGGGAAATTCATAGCCGGAGAAATCTCCGTGTCCCTTATCGCAAACATATTTAATATGCCTTTGCCTGAAACTGATCCTTACATGAAACATTCCGCCGGGAAATTTTTTGCTGAGTTCCGCTATATCCAGTCCTCGGCGTACCCAACGGTTTTGATCTGATGCCATCCATTGGAAGTCAAAAGCTTTTGACCACACAGGCTCTCCCACGCGATCAAGACCGGAATCGCCCGTAAGTTTGTTAGCCTGCAAAAAATAAACCATGTTTTGATTGTAAATTTGAAACGCTTCCACCAAAATGCCCGAAACATTTCTTGTTTCGATTACTAACTGCGCCCCCTGACTCGTCGGCAGAATTGCGCCGTTTCCGGCAAAACGCACCTCGGGTAATTCCCATTTTTCGGGAACCGTATACTGTATCGGAGAGCTTAAGCGTTTGCCGTTTACATCTTCCAAATCCTGAATTACAAGTTCCGCTCCGGGGGTAATATCGCCTGAGTTATTTCCGAAAATTTTTACAATATTTCCTTCCAGCGAATAACGTACGTTAGTATTGCCGGCAAGAGAAATAAATCCTCTTAAATCCTGGTTTGCTTTTATATTACCGGAAAAAGAAACTTCAATTACATTATTTACAAATTGAATATCAAGCATTTGGAAAACATCCAAGCCGGGAATCACTGCGGCAGAAAATCCGTTTACATCGACACCTAAAGGTTTTCCTTTCCATGCAACTTGGACCATTCTGGAAGTTTCGCCTCGTTTGACAGGATCAAAAACAAATCTATGATTTCCGTCAGTATGCGTCCACGAATGTTTACCTAATTCTTTTGAGCTGACAGTTTGCTCTACTTGAGACGCTTCCGCATCTTCATCAGTATAGACAATTCCGGCTATAAGAACATCATCGTCGTCGCCTAACTGTACAGGCTCAAGTTCAACCGAAAAAACAGGAAGCGCACATGTAAAACCAAAACTAAAAGAAGGGACTCCTTTGACATTTACAGCCACATTGTACCGATGTCCCTGTTTATATTTTGCAGAAGGAGTAAAAACAAGAGTATACTCGTCCTGCCACGAAACAGTTCCCTTAACTTTCGGGCTTAGAACCAATGCGTTAGACGCTAACGGCGCAGACGTATCCTGACCGTATTTAAATTCGATAATTACAGGGGCGCTTTTATTTAAAGTTCCGCTTGAAACCGCCGCAATATATTCAGAGTCGGGGAGAGTTTTTTTCTCTTTACAAGATAGATTTAAACTCCCAATCAAAATTATTAATACGATAAAAAAAGACGTATATTTTAAATTTTTCATAAAACCCCCAATATTTTACAGATATAATTACCTAAAATTGAATTATATCACCATCAGAGGAATTTGCAAATACTTTTACTTCACTAAACGCTGATCAGTCGCTGTACGGCTGTTTTCAAAAAGGGTTTGCAGTTCCGCCGATAAATCGGCTTCGTATTCTTTCGCTCCGGGTTGGGCGGAGACTCCTTCTATAATTATTCCGGCTTCAAAGATGTCCCATGCTTTGGAATAAAATGCGTCGTCTTTTACATAGCCGCCGGGGATAATGTTGGAAACCCTGCCGGGAACCGCGTTTAGTTTTTCACAGAGAAGGGAACTCTTGCCGGCGAGAAAGGCAAGAAAACTCCACGCCGATTCGGGGTGAGCGGTTCCGGAGAAAATACCGACATAAATTGACGATAGGCTGATGTTGTATTTTCCCGCCGACTCTGAAACGGGAATTGTTGTTATGCCGAATGCGCTGTCTCCCATTCTCGCTCTCAAGTACGGAATTACTCCGGTGGAAGCAATCATCATCGCCGTCTTTCCGGCGGCAAACGCTTCAAGGCGCTCCTCGCCTGTCGTTCCGAAAACATCAGGGGCAAGCAATCCTTCGCGGTTTAGAGTTTCAAAAAATGAAATATCATTCGCCGGAATTTTATTAAAGACGATAACGCCGTTCTCGTCCGCCGAATACAAATTGCCGCCCGATGCCAATACCCATGAAAAAATATCTCTCGATAACGCTTGACGATCCCCTGCGCTCAAACTTAACGCGCACCCTGAGACTCCGGAATTCCCGCGTGAAATAGCCCTTGCGTAAGTTAAAAACTCGTCCCTTGTTTTCGGCGGATGATTAAAACCGGCGGCTGACAAAATATCAATATTATAAAAAAGCATATCCATAAACGAGACAATGGGAATTGCCGTCTGCCGCCCGCCTGATTCATAGTTGGTAAACGCGTTTAATTCCATTAACGCGCCTGAGTCAATATAAGCGCTGTAATCGCCCTCGCTGAAAAAAAGAACATCAGGCTCCGCGGCAGCGGCCGCAACCTTCAGCAGAATATCGGGATTCTTTTCCTCAAATTCCCGTATCAGCGTATCCATCAATTCTTTCCCGAATATTTCTTCGCCTTTTACGGACAAATACAGACTCACCTGTTTGACTCTTGTTTCCAGCTTATAAACCAGATTAACGGCTATCGGCGTTAAAATAACAATCAACAAAGCCGCCAAAATAAACATATCCGTCCGAGAGACCGGATGCATCGATTCTTTTACATCGGCGGCAATTCTTCTGTAAGCCTTGGGAATATTTTCGGAGCAATAATGTACCGATTCTTTTGCTAATTTAGCGGCAAAAATACACATTCTGCTGAATTGATATGCCGTTTCCGCTATTATGGCGGCAAATCCTTTGGAAATCTTAGCTATTTTTACGCCTGCAAAAACACATATTTTGCCAAAATGACAAAATGCTTCTTTTATTTTATTTAAGACAAAAAGACAGCCCCTTCCGGTAAAAAAGACCGCTTTTTTCAGGTTAATTGTTATATTTTTAGCGAGCTTACGTATCGACTTTTTTATCTTTTTAATGTAAATCTTAATTATGTTCACTTTTTCCAAAAGGTTCATCTACGCTTTCTCCAATAAATTAAGACAAATAAATCCCGGAAAAAACAACAATTACGACGTTGTATCCGAAAGAAAAATAACTATTGATTTTGCCAAATCAAGAAAATCCCCTTTTGATATTAAATCAGAATCTTCATATAATGCCTACCTCTCAAAGGACGCCCTTACGCTCGGCTTGAAAAAGGAAAGCTGTATAGCGTGGGTAGATATGCCCGGCTACGAATTTGAAGATCATATAATAGACGCGAAAATCCGCCTTGAAACGCTCGGCAATTACTCTTCCGCCGGGGTCATTTTTCACATTACCGACGAAGACTCTTACTATATGGCTCTTGTCTCAAGCAAAGGATATTTCCGTCTTGACGCCGTAAAAGACAATTCCCCTAAAACCTTAATCGCATGGACTGAAATACCGGAGTTTGACAAAGTCAATTTTAATTTGAAGATAGTCGCCTGCGGCGTTTGTTTAATTTTTCTTGTAAACGGCAAATGGCTTGGAGAAATAAACGACGATACTGCGGAATACGGCAAAATCGGTTTTGTCATGGCTTCTTATGCGGAAGATGAAAAAAAAGCAAAGAATAAAAAACCGCAAGATGAACCGCAGAAAACTGAAGAGCAAGAGAGCGATAAACAAAATCCTGAAAATGAGTATGTTTGCAAAGCGCATCTTGAATATATTTTCATTGATACGCGGACGAAAAATATAGAAGAGCTTTTTAATAAATTAACCGACGACATAAATATCAATGCCGAAGGGCGGTTAAGGCTTGCGGAAACTTTTGCCGTAATGGGTGAATCCGCGAAAGCGCTGGATCAGATCAGCAGAGCGTGGAAACGCAGAGATGAAGTTATCCGCACTGTTTCCGCCTCGTCGGAAGTAAGGACAAAAAAAGAGCTGCTTCTTGCGGCGCGAATGTCTTTCCGTCTTGGAGAATATGAAAAAGCGGAAGAATTTATAAACGCAATTCTTGAACAATGGCCGGATTCCGCCGAGGGAAAAATAGCGTACAAGGAAAAAACAAGAATTTTAAGCGAGTTAAATAAATTTGACGAATTAAACGAATTCTTTGTCAACAATCCTTTTAAAATAGAAAAAGACCTTGACTACTACACAATGCTTGCAAGATGCCGATGGGAACTTAAAAATTACGTCGATTCCGCAGAGGCGTGGGACATGGCTTTCGCTATGAAAACAGATAACGGCATTTACGCCGTTAATGCGGCTAACGCTCACGAAATGGCAGGAAACTATGACGCGGCGCTGGAGCGTTATATTGCCGCCGGAAAACTTTTTATAAATCAGGACAATATGCCGGAACTTGCCGCTCTTGTGCAAAAATTGTCCGTACTTGGAAAAGACAACTGGGAAGCCCACGCTCTTGCGGGGAAATGGGCGTTCAGTATAGAAGATTACGACAGGTGCGCGAAAGAATTTGAAATTTCACACAAAATAAGATGCGCTTTAAGACCGCGCCCAAAAGCGGATCCGGCTCTTTATTATTTATGGGGGCTTGTTTTTTATATCAAGGGAAAAATCAGAACCGCGATACGTTTAATAAAAAGAGCCGTTTCCCTTGCCCCGGACTATGATCTTTTCCGCAAGAAACTGAAAGAACTGATAAAAATCAGCGAAAAAAAGAAATGATGCAAATAATAGAATGGCGGCAATTTTTAGAAAAAGGATTAGTCTCAAACGGAAAACCTTCCTCTATGACGATTGGCGTTTTTGACGGCGTACACAGAGGTCATCAAGAGCTGTTAAAGCGGATTGTCTCCCTCGCTGATAAAATACCCGTAGTTATCACTTTTAAGGACAACCATAAAATTGAGAGCGGACACATTTTAAATTTTAAACAAAAACTGGATATTTTTGAAAGTTTAGGGATACAAATAACGATTGTTATTGATTTTACCAAAGAAGTAAAACAAATGTCCGGTATTGAGTTCTTGGAAATTTTGATAAAGCGCGGCAATGTAGGCTTTTTCGCCGTTGGAAGCGATTTCCGCTGCGGTCATCAACAGGACACTGACGCCGAGGCAATTCAAAAATTTTTCGCCGGGCATAACATTCCCGCGGAAATTGTCCCAAAAGTTACGGAAGGCTCCGAGCCAATCAGCTCAAGCCGTATCCGTGCCGCAATCAGAGCGGGAGACATTGATTTAGCGCAGAAGATGTTAGGAAGAAAATATCCGTGATATGCATCAAGGAGCAGGAGGAGGAGGAGCAGGAGCGGCATACTCCCATCCGTCGTCGGAAAGAGTATACGTTCCTTCTTTCCTGCTGTTATTATAATAAAAGCTTTCAAAACCATTGCCAAAAGCGGAACTGCCAAGCGTTACATTTTTCCCAATGGTAATACTTGTTAAAGGATTCTCCATAAACGCATAAATACCAATATTTCTAACATTATCGGGAATAACTATTTCTGCAAGTTTGTTGTATGCAAATGTTCTGGGTTCAATGGTTGTAATTTTATTTGAAATAGTAACGCTGGTTATCTCGTTATGAGCAAAAGCATAACTACCAATCGTTTTTACGTTATCAGGAATATCTACTTCTTTAAGTTTGTTATTGGCAAATGCATTATTCCCTATAGAACCAACACTATTAGGGATAGTGATTTTTTTTTCTAATTTGTTGTCATTAAAACCTGAAAGAGAAACAACACTATTAGGTATGTTTATCTCTTTCAATTGATTATTTCCAAATGCACCGTCCCCAATAGAGCGAACGCCGGAAGGAATAATAATATTTTCCAGTTTATTATAGTCAAACGCATAATCTTCTATATTTTTAACGCTTGCAGGAATAGTAACTGCAGTTATCCGGTTATATCTAAACGCCGAGCCTTCTATAGAGGTAATTTTGCCGGGTACAGTGTTTATTATATTAACGCTATTCAATTGGTTATATGCAAATGCGCCGTAACCAACAGCGGTAACACTATCAGGAATAATAACTTCGGACAACTGATTATAAGCAAACGAAGTTCTCCCAATAGAAACAACGCCGTCAGGAATAGTTATCTTTGAAAGCTGATTATAAGCAAACGCGCTGTTTCCAATATCTTTAAGCTTAATATCAGCCGAAAAACTAACGTTTGTCAGTTCTTTATAATAAAACGCCCTATATCCGATTGCCGTAACCGGCTTCTCGGCTATTTCCGCAGGTATTTGCGTTTCTGATGGATCGATTATTGATTGATTGTAACCTGTTATTGTCAAATTTTCAGTTCCGCTAAAGTACCAATCCGCATATACATTTACGGCTTTCGCGACCCACCCTGTAAAACCTCGATACGGGTCAAGCCCTACCCTAATCTTATCTGTGCTTCCGGATGTTATGAGAAGTTCATAGATCGTTCCTTTCTTTGTTAAAATTCCCTTTATCACAGAGAAATTTTTTGCGTTTATTTTTATGTCATCAGCGGTAAGAACAAAGTTGTTGTCTTTAACTGTAAAAATTAGTTTGGTTGTGGCAGCGTCGATAGAACCGTCGGCAGAAAGCGAAACAATAGCGGAATCATCATCAATAAAATCATCTTCTTCACAAGCAATGAATAAGATTGCCGCAGAGACGGCAATAGCCGTATATTTCAGAATACCGCTGATTTTCATTCTTCACCCGCTAATTCTTTCGCGCGTTTTAACGCATAGTCAAGCTGCTCATCATCTCTCTGACTGGTTGTACTATTTGATACTTCTTCATAGGGAGATATTCCTATTCCTTCGTAATATTTGCCATTCATATCTGTCACTCTTTCAGGCGATATTGAATAGAGCCATCCGTTTATCATAGAACGATCATTACGCGTTGAGAGCGCTCCGCATGTCGGCGTTCCCACGTGCGTTACATGTTTCTGCGTCCGTAACGCAAGGGTAAACCATTCCCCCGCGGAAACTGTGCCTTTATTTGTTAATAGTACAATCGGTTTCGTATAACCGTACTTGTTACCGGAAGCTTTGCTAACACTTTTTACCGTATAAATTATCGGCGCGGATAAATCACTCTGCTTGGGACCGATTTTGATTCTTGCCTTTGCATAATCTTTTTGTTCTGACGCAAAACGAGCGGCTATATATTCCATTGAATATAACTCTCCGCCTCTGTTATTGCGAATATCCAAAACAAGCGCCTTGGTGTTTGCAAGACTTTCAATTATTTTGTCTATTACCCTTCCCCATTCCTGTCCGTTCTCTTCGGTTTTTCCTTTTGCATCTTCATTTATAAATGCTGAAATATAAATATAACCTATATCAGAATCGGGAAATCTGCCGAATGCAAAATTTGTATAGCTGTAATTAACATCTTTTGCAGTGGAAACATTTTCATAGCTGCCGTTATAACTGCTTGAAGATCTGCCCGGAGCATATAACGCGACATGAGGATCATTCAGCTCTTTTAACATATTTGCGCACAAATTAAATAATGCGTTTTCTGACATATCAGGGTAAACTTTTTTGGCATACCCGTCTTGTTCGTTATGATATACATCATACCAACTGTTATAATTAAGATTATTGCTCATTCTAAAATCTAAATTCGCGTGTATATTGTTAAAATCAGTCCAGAGGCTTTTTAATACTTCGGAAGGACTGGGGTCATGTTCAAGTCCTAAAAACAACTGACACGCGGAAAGCAAGGCGGCTAAAGGCAATATCAGCAATTTTATTTTTCTTTTCATTTTCTTCTCCTAAAATGAAAACGCAATTCCCGCATTCAGACATAAAGACGCGTCATTTCTCGGCTGCGGAAAAGTAATGCGGGAAAGCTCAAAGCCAAGTCCAAGATAAAAAGAAAACAATTTACTTATATTACGATAATATTTTAAATCGCCGAAAACAGCGCTGTAATTATCAAAACTCGTTACCCCATTTTCCGAATCAAGCGGTCCGTAAAACAATCCATAATAAGGCGGTCTGATCGCATAACCAACAAGCGGAAAGCTAACGGCAAAAACTAATTCATTTCCCGCGTTTATAATCCATTTTTGCATTACATGTAAATCAAACGAGCACAGCATGGTAAAACTGTGATAATTTGCTTGTTTTGATGTAGCAATATAAAAATCACCTCGTATTGCGCTGCCAAGGTATCCCGGAAAAGCCCTGTTTCCCCATAGCCGATAATCAAAAGCGTTCTCAAAAAATAATCTTGTAAACGTAATCACCCTCTGGTAATATGAAAAATTATCGTTATTGTTTTTTATTTCTAATGGTTCTGTTTCCCCTGATAAAAATCCAAAATTAAGCGAATAACAAAATTTGCCTTTTGCTGCATTAAGATTAAAATTTAAATTAACTGCTTCCATGTACCTGTTAAGAGATAAATCTGTTTCTTCCCGGTATCCTACAAATGAATATCCCAGGCCCGTTCCTATTCTGGTTGTTTTTTTCGATTTAGCCTCATCGGGCGTTTTAGTCATTTCAGGAGTTTCGGATACTTCAGACTCTTCAGGAGATTGTGCGAAAGTTTGACCAATACTGACCAAAATAAAAAAAATGAACGCCAAGCAAGGCTTTTTTAATTGCATCTTTTTAATAATAGTTTCACTTTCTTAAGCTGTCAATGCATGACAAACGTCTTTATTTATGGTATAATAACCTATTATTTAGAGGAGAACAGCATGGATAAAGAAACTGAAAATTATCTAAAAGCGCAGGCAAAAGAAATCCGTAAAATGACAAT
>Ga0268262_10003448_pt1 | contig 17094 bp, 10 predicted proteins | sample TergutNc150P3_FD_190354 | JGI IMG/M metagenome (GOLD analysis project Ga0268262, IMG submission 190354) | Nasutitermes corniger P3 segment gut microbial community from laboratory colony in Florida, USA - Nc150 P3 (SPAdes) (version 2) | ecosystem: Host-associated > Arthropoda: Insects >... | reverse complement strand
CGAGATTCACCTTTTACGGATAATGGTTCGTCTGTTATTAGATTACCGGCGCTGCTTCCGTGATCGGCTATTATTATTATCCTTGTATTGTCATAAACGCCGTTTTCGCGTAAAAAATCAAACCATTCGCCCAATTTTAAATAGAGCGCGGTATTTGAATGATACGTTGAAGAAGATGCAAATTTCCCATTTCCGATTGTTGACGGTATATCAGATGGTTTTAAGTCTTCGCCATGCAGCCATGCCGGTTCATGAGTTGTTTCATTTGTTATTAAAAGCGCTGTTTTTTCAGATGAGTCAAAGGAAGTAAGGCTTGGCAAAAAATCCAGGATTGCGTACGAATTAACAAAGTTAATAATGGATCTGCCCATATTATCCGTATTCCAATACCAGCCCGCATCGTAAATAATAAGGCGTAAGAGCGGATTATTCATTTTTAAAATGGAAAACCAGATAATATTACGCTTAATTCTCGGATATGTATATTCCTTTTTATCAGGTTCGTTTTTTTCATACCATAAACTTGTATAATGCCGGATAATATTAAAAGCTTTTATTTTATCATATTTTTCATATATGGAGATATCAGGTATCCATGAATAATTTGCCCATGAAGGATCAGTTACTGTAACATTAAACCCCGCTTTTACAAGCATAAGAGGAATTGTTAAAAGCGCCTGATTATGTTTCTCGACAAGAGGAACGTCGCTTCTGTTGTTCATTTCAAACGGGGTATATTCATATCCTCCCCAAATAGGAGGCGCTCCCATTAATGTATGGGCTGAAAATGAAGCGGTGTTTTTATAAAGAGTGAAGCCGTCAAATTGTTTTTCAAGAATAGGATGTTCGCTGAAAATTAGCGGTACAAATCCGTTAACTGCCGCGTCTGCCATAAAAACAATTACATTTTTATTTTCTTTTGAAAGGCTGAAAACAGGTTCAAGCGAAGTTTTTTCCGGAGTATTAGCCATTTTAACGCTTAGCAGCGTATATGCTTTTTTAATTTTAACAATATTGGATACAGAAATGACGGCAAGCGAAATTATCAATATTGATAAAAAAGAATTTATATATATAATTTTGCACTTGCCGATAAGAAAAAATAAAATGAATAATATTAATAGCGGAGTAATTATTGAAAGAACAGCCTGAATAAATTTAACCCCAAGTACGCTTGTTGTATTAAAATTAAAAAGAGTATTGATAGTGCCATAGTTCCCGCTAAAAGCGACGGTATAAATTGAAAAAATTAACGCGAGAAAAACAAGAATAAATAATAAAAAAGATTTTATTTTGTCGGAAAATAGAAAAAATATGCTTACAGGCCAAATAAAGAAAAATCCAAAAAAGAATAAATTTGAATGAACAATATAGCTAAAAGGAGAAGCATGGTTTTCAATATAGCAGAATTCATCAGGCGAGGACGCGATAACAGAGGATGGGATATACATACCGGCAAGCAGAAACAATGTAAAGCATGAAAGAAATAAAAGAGTAAACATATTATTTTTGTTTTGAAATAATTTTATTAAAACATGTTTATATAAGTAATCAAAACCTTTTAGAAATAACGGCATTAAAAAGAAAAGCGATGAAATAAACGCGATAAGAAGTCTTAATTTAAATACGCGCGTCTTCATATGAAACAATAAATAATAAATAAATATTGAAAAAACAACGCAAAGAATAATATATAAAACTTTTAACGGATTTTTTATCTTATAAAAGATATTTTTAATAAGAGAAAAAATATTATTGAGCGTCCAATATAAAACAAGCCCCGCAGGCGAATTATAAAGTAATATCATGAAAAGAGCCGCCATTCCATAAACCTGTATTTTATCGCGGACGGAAAGGTTTTGAGTGTAAACAACTCCCGCCACGCAGTTAATCAACGTCATTGCTATGGGGAGTATATTTATTGTGATATTACCGATATGAAAAAGAGAATCAGGGAGGCTTATATCTTTTATGGAAAAAAATCTAACGCCTTGCAAGGCTTCAAGATTTGACAGGAATGAATATGCCGCAATGAAAAACGGAATCTGAACTATAAGCCCTATAGAGCTTCTAAGTGAATAAAGAGGATGATAATGATTCTGACGGTAAAAAGTAGAAAGAATCATGAATTGCTCATCGCCTGAAAAAACTGACTTTATCTTTTTTACAGCGGGTTTTAATTTTTTAATTGTATCGCGCTCAACAATCTGCCAGCGTTCCGCCATTATATAAAGCGGAAGCGATAAAAAAGAGACTGTCAAGCTGACTCCAAAGACGGAAAATGCCGCATTCTTAAAAACTTTAAAAAAGAAAACATAAACAAATTCTGTTATTTGAACAATAGGGGTAATAATAATCGTATAGAGAATATCAGCCATTTACAATTTCTCTCATAAAATCAAAAGTATGTTTTCCCGCCTCGCCTTGATACTGCCATGCGGTTTCTTTGGCTTTTTTTCTGGCGTTAGAAAGTGTTTCGCTGTCTGCGGCGCTTTTTATAATTTCGGTGATACGCGGAAAATCATTTTCCTTTAACTCAATTCCCGCCTCTTTAACAGTTTTAAACTGCCACAACTCGTGGTCAAGATCATCGGCGTCATAGGGGCGCAGATCAAAATCCTGATGCACATACAATACAGGCTTGTCGCACAGGAACATATAATCAAAAATGATTCCCGAAAAATCAGAGATCATTATATCGGCTTTTTTAAGAGAATAAATGTTTTCACGTTCATAATCCCATACAATGTTATTATTATCCTTGTAACGCGCCTGCAAACGTTCCAGCATAGCGGATTCCGATTTTTTTGATTGCGGATGAGGACGGATAATAATGCGCCACCCTGAGGCGGAAAGCGGGTCGAGTAATTTTTCACCGTAACGGGTTAAAAGCGCCGACGCTCCCCATGAGGGAGAGACAAGGACCGTAAAGGGATGGTTTTCTTCCGTAGGAATATTTTTAATTTTTTCGGCGTATACGTCAAGATAAGAACATCCTACGGTGACTAATTTCTTTTGCGGAATATTACGCTGTTGTTCAAGAATCCTTATATCTTCAGCCTGATAATCGCCGGTTAAAAGTACAGAGTCAAAATAATCAAGACCAAAAAGACGATACAGAGTCGCATCGCACGGAATATGAAGGATATGCGAATAATGTTTTACCATTTTTGAACGTTTAAGCTGGTACACATCAAGACCCGGTGTAGTCATAAGGCAGATTCCGGCGCGGAGCATATTAAGACGCGCAAATGCGCGGTTTCCTTCCCCGATATATTCAGGCTTAACAAAACTCCATGAAGTATCAAAAACAGGATCATCTTGCGCGGAGGTAAGATAGAGTAGAGTGACTTTTCTGTTTTCAAATTCATCTAAAATTGGTTTAAAAACATTCCAGTACTGTTTCCCCTCGCAATAGATTACAAATTGATGGTCCAAAGAGGCGGCGCCGGAGGCTTTTCCGCCTGAAAGAAATACTTTCAATTTTAATATTAACGCCCTGCCAAGAAAGTAAACCGTAGCCGCCGCGCCGATTAAAATTGAGAATAACGCGCTCCCTGTTCCGGGATCAATGTAAAGAGGATATAAATTCATTTTTCCGCCTTTTCCCAATTATTGGGTTCAAAAATATTATCATGGACAAAAAGCCATTGATCATTATTAATATTAAATGTTTTTTTGCTGTGTTTAAACGGCTGCCATAAATGATTTGTTGTAATATATAATCCTTGAGATTTCGGATTTTCTTTTAGTGATTTTCCGGTAAAAGGATTTATTGTCTGAGCGACGCCATTCAACGCAAGAACAGGAACATCGGCGTTAGTCATAAAGGTATTATCAATTTTTAATTTACCGGTATTGCCGAAATCTTTAAATAAAAGCACCGGATTAAATGATTCTCTTCGTATATCGGGTATTGTTAATTCCGTATCGGCAACTTCAGCATTTATATTAGAACCATGATCTGAAACAATAATAATCCTTGAGTTATTGTAAACTTGATTTTTTTTCAGTTCTTCAAACCATTCTCCTATTTTAAGATAAGCCGCGCTGTTAATGTGAAAATAACGATCTTTCGAATATTTACCAATGCCGTAATTCGTTACATTTTTAACCGGCGTATATGACGGGTATTGAAGTAAAATAGGTTGATGAGTTGTCTCGTTTGTGATTAATTGAGCGGCAGGTTTTTCAGAATCATAGGCGGTTAGATTGGGAAGAAAATCCAGGATAGCGTAGGAGTTAATAAATTCTTCATTTAGCTCGTTATTTCTCATGATTTTCCAATATCGACCGTCATCGTAAATAATTTTTCTAAATGGGGGAGGGGCAATTTTAAGAAATGAAAACCACAGCGAATTTCTGATAATACTGTTACTGATAAAATTATCAATATTAAAATTCTGCGAATACCACAGACCGCTGTATCGTCCTATTGTATTAATACCATGTATATTTTCGTAACTTTCATATATTGATGTGTCATTTGACATCATATAATTAGCCATAGACGGATCTGTAACAGTAATATTATATCCGGCATCGGATAAAATTTTCGGAATTACCAATAATGCTTCGTTATGTTTTTCAACAAGAGAGACGGAATTTCTGCGGTTCATTTCTTTTGGCGTATATTCATATCCGCCCCAAAGAGGGGGAGCTCCCATGATAGTGTGCATTGCAAAGGAAACTGTATTTGGAAACCATGTAAAACCGTCAAATTGGTCGTAAAGAACAGGCTGCGCGTCAAATACCGGTTTTACAAATCCGCCTATTGCTCTGTCGAGCATCATAATAATTATATTCGGCTTGTCTTTAGAAAGGTGAAATATCGGCTGTATGCGCGAAATCCCCGATAGTTCTGTTTTTTTAAGGGAAGAAAAAATTTTATATTTTTTCTGAATGTTAAAAATATTATAGACAGAAAGGGTTGTTAATGAAAAAGCCAGAAGAACAAGCGACGTACTGATTATTTTAACGCGTTTGTTTTTAAACAAAAACAAAAATACGGCAAAAAAAGCAAAGATTAATAAAACGGCAAATATCAACGCCGTTTTTGAAAAATTTATGGCGTTTAATGAGTCATAGGTATATGTGTTGGAAATAATGGAATCTTTCCCCTGAAACACAAAAGTATTAATTAAAGCGATTATTGTCATTGTCGAAAAAAAGAGAGTTAAGAAACTTTGAACTTTTTTGTTAAAAAGAAAATAAATAAGTAACGGCCAAAAAAGAAAGAGCCCCATAGATTTAAAGAACGTAATAAAAATAAAAGGCAATGGAGATTGATATTTGTCTATAAAACTGAATTCTTCAGGCGAGGAAGCAATTACGGACGACGGAATTAAAAGACCCGCAAGCAGCGTTAAAACAACAGATGAAATAAAAAACAAAAAGAATCTTTTTTTGTCGGATTCAATTAACGGAGTCAAAAAATAATTTTGTAACCGGATATATATTTTAAAAATAATCGGAAAAAGCATAATTATAAAACAGAATACCGACAAAATTAATCTTTTCCTAAAAGATCCGTAAGTATAAAAAAGCAGATAGAAAATAAACAAAGAAAGGAAGACGCAAATAATAACATATAAAACTTTGATTGGATTCTTAAATTTATAAAAAATATTTTTTATAAGCGAAAGAATATTGTTCATAGTCCAGTAGAGGACAAGTCCCGACGGTGAATTGTAAAGCAGAATCAGGAAAAGAAGGGACAGGGCATAGATTTGCAATTTATCGCGAACCGCCAAATTCTTTGTGTAAATCGCGCCTGAGACGCAGTTTATCACGGTCATTAGAATAGGCAGCGCGTTAAAAGAAATACCGTTAATGTTTATAAGTTTATCAGGTTTACCTAAATTGGAAAGAAACATAAAAGACGCGCCGTTTAATTCTGAAAAATTAGATAAAAAATGATATGCGGCGATAAAAAACGGAATTTGTATAAGTATGTTTAAGGAATTTCTAAGAGAATAAATCGGATGATAGTTATTTTGCCTGTAATAAGCGGATAGAATCATGTATTGTTCGTCACCCTTAAAAACTTGTTTTATCTTATCAACTTTTGGTTTTAGTTTATTGACTATCCGGCGTTCAGCTTCCTGCCATTTTTCGGCAATAATATATAACGGAAGAGATAAGAAAGTAACGGCAAAACTTACCCCGATTACTGATATACCGGGTATGTCAAATACTTTATAAATAAGGGTATAGACAACATCTATTATTTGTTCAATGGGGAATATGATAATAGCGTATAGATAATTCATTGTTGTTCTAAATCCGATATTTTACTTGTTTATTGCTTTTTAAAACACCAGTACCTTGCGTTTGTTTCTTCACGAGCGCCGCTGTTTTCATCTAATAACAATTCAGTGCCGTTTTCGGATAATTTAAACGACGGTAAATATTTCTTAAATAACGTTTCATATTCCGTCTTTGTTCTGTATATCGCGTTGTATTTTGTTTTTAATTCTTTTGAGTCAAAGTCTTTTAATGTTAGCCGTGTTTCAAGTAAACTTGTCGTATCTTGTATGTATAAAAGCGAGTCTTTTTGCGTAAAAAGATTTATAAAATTATATAATTTTTCAAGTTCATCGTCGTTTATATACATGGATACTTCAGTTACTATTACAACATCATATTTTTCCGATAATTTTGTTCTATCAATGTCTGTTGCTGACATACAGAAGAAATTTATTTCTTTATTATCCTTGAAATTATTGTTTGCCGCTTTTACAAATTCATCCGAAAAATCTATACCGTCATATTTTTGAATTACCGGTTTTAAATTATACGCCCATCTGCCGATTCCGCATCCTATGTCCAAAATTGTTTTTTTCTCATTGCCAATAAAATTGAGGACAATTTTGGCTTCTTTTTTGTTATGTAAATCCGCGCTGTTCTCGCCGAAATCATAACCAAGTAAAACAGATTTTAAAGACGAATCTTTTTTTGCATTATTATTCCAAAAAGTTTTTACATTTTCACTGTCAATAAAAGCCTTCTCGCCGTAAATTCTCCCGTTTTCTTTTGTCATAAGATCTCTCCTAAAGTAGTTCTCATACAAGTATTTTTTTAAGGCAATCCGCAAGTTTATTATTATCGTCTTTATTACGAATGGCGATTCTGATAAATGAATCATCGGGGATTCCTGTTTTACCCGTAAGGTCTTTAATAAAAATTTCGTGTTTATCAAGCAGGAGTTCTGTCAATTCAGGTGCGGAAATTCCGCGCAATTTACACAGGAAATAATTTGCCTGCGAAGGATAAACTTTTAAAGACTTGATTTCATCAAGTAAATGCTTGAAACGGGCGCGCTCTTCGGCAATATTTTCACAGGATTTCTTATATTCTTTTTGATATTTGCCGATTATTTGCAGGAAGTATTCGCCAAACGAGTTGATGTTCCATATTGAAAGATTTTTTCTTATTTGCTTTATTAACTCTTCATCACCGCAGGCAAGAGCGCCCAAACGGATTCCGGGAATACCGTAGCTTTTGCTTAACGACTTTACAATAATTACATTTGGGTATTCGGTTAAAATATCCTGACACAGCAAGGACGGAATTTTTTCAGCATCCGCAAAATCTATAAATGATTCGTCAAGTATCAATTTTTTTCCTTGTTGTTTTAAAAACGCGGCAAGTTTAATAACGTCGCCGCGCGGAATAAAGTTGCCGGACGGATTATCAGGATTAATAAGAAGAATAACATCGCAATCTTTGGAAAAAGTTTTTAGATTGTCCGCGGTATATGAAAAACCGTCGGGAATAAATTTTATTATTTCATTTTTATTGCGTCCGTCAAAATCAGCGGCTATAAAACTTTCAGCGTATTCATTAAAAGTAGGATACGTAATTCCTATTTTGCCGCTAATTACCGCGGAAAGCGCGCGAATTAATTCCGCCGCTCCGTTGCCTATGAGTATTTGGGTTTCTTCTACGTTATATAGTTTTGCGCCAAGTAAATTTTGCGTATTTTGCCCTGACGGGTAGGAAGAAAGAAGATCGGAAAAATACGCTATTAATTCGGCTGACATTTGCGATGAAGGAAAATACGGGTTTACAAGGTAGCAAAAATCAATTATAGACGGGTAGCGCCAATATCCGCCGTAAGCGCTTTGAATTCGTTTTAGTTTTTCTTTAGGTGAATTACTGAAAATAGTTTCCGCAATATTTTTGTCCTGTAAATCGTCAATTTCGTACCATTTTTGACCTGTTAAAACAAACGCTTTTAACTCGCTTTTATCAAGCGTCGCAATCACGCGTAAAACTTGTTCATAGTATTCATTGTTGCCCATCGTGCGCGAATAAGCCTCAAGAAACGGAACATAGGTATTCTGAGAAAAATTACGCGAAAATTTATAAATATTGACAGTCTTATAATATGTGTCTTTCTCATTAAAGGTGAAAAGTTTTTTTGGTATAAACGCCGCAATCTCTTTATTTTCAGTTATCTTTACAACTGTTCCGTCCATCCATGATTCAAATCGCGCAACTGCGGCAATTGACGGTTCACTGTTCGCGAGCATATCGGAGATAAGACGGTCTTCAAAAATTAAATCGCTTTCCAAAAGGAGAGTATCGTCCTGCAGCAAATAATCTTTTGCTAAATACAGCGAATAAATATTATTGGTTTTATCATAAATATCGTTTGACACATAAATAATTTCCACGTTTTTATATTTGTTTCCCAAAAAGGCGATAACATTTTCTTTTTTATATCCGACAACAAAAATACATTTGCGAATTCCGGCGGAGTTTAACGCTTCAAGAGCGCGTTCGGCAAGTGTTTTTCCGTTAATCGGAAGCATACATTTGGTGTTGTTTTTTGTATACTTTCCAAGTCTGTTGCCCATACCGGCGGCAAGAATAATAGCCTGCATAATAGCTCCTTTATATGTATTCTTTTATCAGATAATATACTTTTTCAGCGGAAATGTCATAGGAATATTTTGCAAGAATTGCGTCCGGGTTTTCTACAGGTTCACGGAGCAAAGCGTCAAGATCAACATCGGTGTTGAACGGGTCGATATAATGCGCCGTGTTTCCGTAGATTTCGGGGAGGCTTGCGGATTTTGCGATAATAATTTGAGCGCCGCAGGACAGGGCTTCAAGAGGAGGAATGCCGAAACCTTCAAAATAAGAGGGTAAAATAAACGCCTTGCATTTCGTCATAAGGGCTTTTACTTTGAAGTCGTCAAGATAACCAAGAAGAATTATGTTTTTGGGGATTTCGCCGTCTAGTTCATTTACTTTTAATGTTGAAAGACCGGTTCCCGAAATCGCAAAGATCGATTCAGGGTGTTTTTCGGCATACTTAAGAATCCACCTTATATTTTTTCGTTTTGAAAGACTGCCAAGCGAAAAATAAAACGGTTTTGAGAGTATGGGAAAATCATTAAAAATAGAATTATCCGCAGCGATATCTTTAAAATGAGACCAGCCGTTGTAAATAACGGATATGTTTTCAGGTTTTGCTCTGTAATAGTGAACAATCTGATTTTTACTAAAGTCAGATACAGTTACAATATGTTTTGATTTTTTCGCGATTAAGCGGTATTGCTTACGGTTATAAAATCTGACGAGTTTATCGCGAACCCCTTTAAAATCCTCAGAAAAGAATTCGCAGTAAATGTCATGCAGAAAAACAATGCCGGGAGCGAAGGGCAGGGCAGTATTGCCGAATTCAAGAATAGTATATTCTTTGTGGGTAATAAGAAACCATTGCAGGGTGAATAATTGCCATAAAATATGCTGTATTGTTTTTCCATGACGAATAACGCGGATATTTTCATATTTCGGAATATTAACCGCGTCGGCAGGTATAATTATCGCAATTTCGCCGGGTTTGCAAAGTTTGTCAAGGCGCGACGTAACTTCACACGCATAACGCTCTATGCCTGTCTTCCTGCGGCAGAGAAAATAACCGTTTATTAAAATAGTTTTTTTTGTTTTATTCATTTATTGAATATTTATCCATTTACTGAACAAGGAATCCAGTTCTTTTATGCGATTATCCGCGGTTTGCGGAAGCAGAAACTCTTGTGTCTCTTTTGAGACTTCAAAATTAATTTCGCCGTTTTCAATTTTTTTTATAATTGAGCCTAAATTCGATAGTGCCTCTTTTTGAGTTTTGTAGACATAAAGTTTTTTATTAATATCCGTATCTTGAATATCGCCGTATGCTTTAATAAGAATAGGTTTCCCCAACTGCATTGCGGTAAGTATTTTTGCGCTGTAAGACGTCTGCCTTAGTTTATAAGAAAAATGCCCGGAATACGGAATAATAATTAAAGATGATAAGGAAATTATATTTTGATATTCAGAAAAATCCAGATAACCTTTAAAATGAATATTATTTTTTATAAAACTTTTTCCGGGAACTCCTATTACATTAAAAATATAATCTGAATATTTCTTTGCAATTTTATATATAAGTTTCCAGTCAAGCCCTCCCCCTATAAAACAAATTAATTTTTTATTTACAGCAGTTTGTTTATTATAAGGAATAAATCCGGAATGACAATAAAAACATTTATCTTTGTATTCTAAAGGAAAAAATTTGTCTTTTAAAGCGCTGGATACAAAGAGCGATTTTTTTATAACTTCAAGTTCAAGTTTTATGTAAAATGCCCTGTTTGAATTAAAAGATATAAACGCAGGATCAGACTGACGATAAATAATCCCCGAATTTATTTCCTTTGACAAATAAATAGGATGTCCTGACTCAAGGACAATATAGTTATACTGTTTAAAATCTATACACGACTTGGATATTATATAATGAAAATACGCAAGAAGAAGGAAACCGGGAAAAAGAAATTGTAATTTGCTTCTGTATAATTTTATACAATCGTACAAATATATTTGACGAATATTATCTGTAACTTGTTTTTCAGGAAATCTTTTACGCTTGAAAAAAACAAGATGATCAATATAATAACCTTTTTCGGCAAGTGATGTCGTTATTATATCAATTCCGCGGCTCGTGTTTTTATATTCACGGTCGCTGACAACAAGAATTCTCAAAGTTTAAAAACCTTGCCGTCTTCTATCGCTACGCTTTTAATTACATTGCGCATATCGACAATTAATTTTGCTTTTTCTTTAATGTGTTTCGCGTCAAAACATGAATGATTGGTTGTAATAACAACGCAGTCCGCGCTTGAAAGTAATTCATCGGTTAATTCTGTCCCTTTGTAAGAATTACCGTGATCATCCGTTACTTCGGAAATATACGGATCATGGTAAATAACATTTGCGCCTTTCCTTTTTACCTGTTCCATTACCAAAAGAGCGGGACTTTCCCTAGGATCGTCAATATCGGGTTTGTACGCTACGCCCAAAAATAATACGGTAGAACCGTTTAACGCTTTTTTATGCCTGTTAAGCGCAAAAGAAATTTTATTCATCATGCGGTGGGGCATTAAATCATTTATCGCCCCCGCGGCGTGTATCATTGAAAGATTAAAGTTATAATTCTTTGCAATGTGTTCAAGGTAGAAAGGATCAAGGGGAATACAATGTCCTCCGATGCCGGGACCGGGATAAAACGCCTGAAAACCGTAAGGTTTTGTTTTTGCCGCTTCTATTACTTCCCATATATCAATATTCATTTTGCCGGAAAGGAGAGCAAGCTCATTTATTAATGAAATATTTATAAGCCTGTATGTGTTTTCAAGTATTTTAACCATTTCGGCAATACGGGGGGAAGATACAATGTGCAGATATTTAATTCCAAGACCGTATAAGGCGGATGCGATTTGTTTTGCCTCCTCGCCCAGAGCGCCGACAACTTTAGGAGTGTTATCTGTTTTATAATCCTTATTACCCGGATCTACGCGTTCAGGACTGAAGCACAGCCAGAAATCTTTCCCTTCTTTCATTTTAGATTCGCGCTCAATAATAGGCTTCATAAAATCTTCGGTTGTGGTTGGGTAGGTTGTGCTTTCAAGACTGATGAAAGTGCCTGATTTCATATTTTTCGCGATATCAATACAAGATTGTTCAATGTAGCTCATATCCGGTTTCTTGAATTCATCAAGCGGAGTTGGAACGCAGATAATAACCGCGTCGCATTCTTTTATGCGCGAAAAATCGGTTGTGGCTGAAAGTTTTTTAGAGGTTACGGCGTTTTTTAAGTCCTCGTCAGTTACATCGCCTATATAATTTTGCGCGCTGTTTACAGCCTTTGCCTTTCCTTCGCTTTTTTCAAAACCAAGAACTTCAACGCCGTTACGCGCAAAAGTAACCGCAAGCGGCAGTCCCACATAACCAAGTCCTATAACGCCGATTCTAACGGTTTTATCCGAGATTTTTTTTAAAATTTCCGTGTTTGCCATGTTTATTCTCCTATTATATTATTTTAACAAATTACAAATCTTTTGAGCGCAGTTTCCGTCGCCGTAAAGAGACGGATATTTCCCCGGAATTTGTATGTTTTTTACTGCCCTGATAATTTTATCCGTATTTGCGCCGGTAAGAGTATTCCAGCCGGAATCGACCAATTCAACCCATTCGGTGGAATCGCGCATTGTAACGCAGGGTTTACGGAAAAAAAACGCTTCTTTTTGTACGCCGCCTGAATCGGTTAAAACAGCGGAACAAGAAGCTTCATAGGCTATCATTTCCAAATAACCGACAGGGTCTATCATTTTTACATGGGAATTAAATTTTAAATTTTGCTGTTCAAGTATTTTTCCGGTTCTTGGGTGAATGGGAAATATAAACTGATAATCCGATAAATTATTAATCGCGTTTACAATAGATGAAAGCCTGTTTGGATCATCTGTATTTTCCGCGCGGTGAATTGTCAATAATATAAAATCTTTTTCGTTTAATTTTATATTGCTTTTTTCGCGGTAATACAACGAAGCGTCGTACATAATATCGCCTGTTAACGCCACGCGTTTTTTATCGGGAGAGGGCGGAGCAGAGCCTGAATCCGATATACCTTCTTGTTTTAAATTGTCAATTGCCGTTTGTGTAGGGCAGAAAAGCCATGTGGAAAGATGATCCGTTAGGCGTCGATTTTGCTCTTCCGGCATTACCATCATGAAAGAACGAAGCCCAGCTTCCACATGCGCTACCGGTACATGAAGTTTGCTTGCGGATAACGCGCCCGCCAAAGTTGAATTGGTATCCCCGTACACCAAAACCGCGTCGGGTTTTTTATCAAGAATAACATCCTCTATCTTTTCAAGCATTGCTCCCGTAGTTTTTCCGTGATTCCCCGAGCCTACATGAAGATTTATATCCGGCTTGGGGATATCCATTTCATCAAAGAAGACATCGCTCATATTTTGGTCATAGTGCTGACCTGTATGCAGAAGCGTCTCTTTAATGTCGCATGAAGCATTGTCGCGGATAAAACGGCTTAAAACCGCGGCTTTAATAAATTGAGGGCGCGCGCCTATTACGGTTAATATATTCATTATATGGTTACCTTAAAAGCATTAAACCAAAGAATAAAGTTAATAAATATCCATATACTTGTTATACCTCTTCTGTTTTGCGCTGCAAATAATTCGTCCCATTTTTTTTCCAGTAAAGGCATATTTATAATTTCTTTAAGATAAGGATTATTATTTTGGAAAAGAAGAGGTTTAATTGATTTTAGCCAGTCATATTCCGGCGTCTCAAAACCAATTTTATCAACACGTGTTTTTATTACATCGGGAATAATGCCCGACATGGATTCGCGTAATAAATATTTGCTCCAACCGTTATGTATTTTATAAACGGAAGGAATAGAAAAAACATATTCTATTAAGTTTATATCATCTGCAAAAGGAGTGCGCGATTCTATTGAAAATCTCATAGAATTACGATCTTCATATTTTAACAAATTCGGCAATGAAGAATACGACATTAAAGTAAATAACATTTGATTTAATGTATTATAGGTATAATATTTATATGGTTTTTTTTCATTAATGTTAATGTAATTATGCCATGTTATAGGATCAGACCCCTTAATTATTTTCTTTAATGTATTCTTAACTTTTCTGGGTATTATCCTTTTTATTTTGGATAAAAGGATAATATTGTTTTTTGAATTTTGTTTTTTTTGAGTATCGTTATTAGGAATATCACTTTTAATAGACAGAGGCGTATTATGAATATGAAGCCGCTCATTTTCAAGCAATTCATTGTCATTGTTATTTCTTGCCTCTGTATAAAACATATTGTAATATGGCGTATATCCTGTAAATAGTTCGTCGCCCCCTTGCCCGTCGAGCATAACTTTTAATCCGGCTTCTTTTGCCGCTTTTAAAACTCTATATTGCGCATATATGGAAGTAGAGCCAAAGGGAATATCCTGCGAATAAATTAGATCCGATAAATCCTGTTCAAGTTCTTCTTTCTGCGGAAAAGTTTTATGCCAATCGGCGGAAACATTATCGACAACATGTTTTGCCCAATTACTTTCATCAATTATTGAATTATTATAACAGGCAGTTACAACTCCTTGTTTTGGACCAATAGAATTATAGGATTTGGATTTTAATAAATTTTTAATAGAACAAACAATAGAAGAGGAGTCAATTCCTCCGCTTAAACATGAACCGACAGTAACATCCGCGTTTAACCGTAAATCAACAGCATTTAAAACTCTTTCTTTTGTACCTTCAATATATTCGCGGCATTTTTTTTCATTAAACTTTTCATAAGTATCATAAAAGGGTAATTCATAATAACGTTTTATATCTAATTTATTTTTTGACAAATAATAAATAAAATAATGAGACGGCTGTAATTCAAATATTTCATCAAAAAACGTATCTTCTCCAAGATTTAACGAACCGTTATGTAAGAAAGCCGCTGAAGAATTATAATTTAATTTACTTGAAATATCATTTGCAGCTAAAAGTCCTTTAATTTCCGAGTTAAAAGCAAAAACTTTATTATTATGAGTATAATATAAAGGTTTTACGCCAAAACGATCTCTCGCGCCAAAGAGAATATTTTTTTTGGCATCATAAATGACAAAAGCCCACATACCGTTAAGGTGCTGCAGACAGTCAACGCCCCATTTCTCGTAGGCGTATAACAAGACTTCTGTATCTGCTTTGGATTTATATTGAAACTCGGAAAGCTCATTTTTAAGCGATTTATAGTTATAAATTTCACCGTTAAAAGTTATCCAAATATCACGCTTGGCGTTTGTCATAGGTTGATGACCGGCAGTAGAAAGATCGATTATTGAAAGCCGTCTGTGCGCAAGATAAATATTTGCGTTGGCGCCGAAATTTAAAAGAGGAGGAAGATTAACAGGGGTTTTTTCTCCGCCAAGCTCGGTAACAACTCCCGATTGTGAATTTATTGCTATAAAACCTTCGCCATCGGGTCCGCGGTGAGAAATAGTGTCCGACATTCGTTGAATGTCAGAAGTATCTTTTAAGACATCATGATAACTTATTCCGGTTATACCGCACATTGTTTACTCTCCCGCCAATTCGGCAATTATTTCTCTTATTTTGTTCATATTTTCTTCTGCGCTTAATTCCTTTGCGTATTTATCTGAATTGTATTTGTATTCCATGATTTGTTCTGGGGTTAATTGAGAAATAGTATTTGCGAGAGATTTTGAAGAAAAGTCTTTTGAATGTACTCCTAAATTGTAACGCTCGATAATCTTTACCATTTCTATGGAAGGACCAACAGCTATGGCTAATCGGGCTTGGATAAATTCAAACAACTTGTTTGGTAGCGCGTACTTTTGATTAAAGCTTTCCGGTTTTAATATATAGACCCCAATATCAAAATTATTTATTTTACTTGTAATTTCAGAAAAAGAAACAGGTTCAATAAAATTTATATTTTTATATTTTTTTGCCAATTTAATTAAATAATTATAATAATCAGGATCCGTTTTTGTTATCATAAAATTTAATTCATATTTATTAGGATCAAGATATTTCATCATATCAATCATTAATTCAAGTTTACGTTCTTTTTGCGCCCCTCCGTGATGAATAAGCCTGATTTTTCCGTCTTTTATATTATTTGGTTTTAATGCCGGATTATATTCAGCAGCATTAGTTATAATTCTTATGGAATCAACAGGTAAATCAAAAAACTTTTCGTATTCCTTGGCAATCCCAGAACAAACAGTCGACATAATAGAAAAATTATTTTTACATAGTCGTAATGCTTGAATTATAATCGGCTTTAATAACAAACGCCATTTTATATCTGCGTTAAAATGTTTTGGAAAATATTCATGAGCGTCAAAGTAAATCTTCGCGTTCCATGATTTATTTTTCTTCAATTCAGAGGAAAGATAAAGTCCGTCCCAATCATTTGCAATAATAATATCAGGCGTATTGATATTATTAGAAAGTATATATTTTAAATTAAGTTTTACTTCAAGGATAGCAGGAAAAAATCTATAAAAATTTAATATTAAATACAGTATTTTTTTTATTTTTACAAGGTATTTTTGTATGATATTTTTGCATGATATTTTTGTATGATAATGAATTATGCTATTATTTGATACAGGCGTATCACCTATTGTTATTATTTTGTAATCATTTTTTAATGCTTGTATTTGCCTAAGAATTCTTGGGTCACGATGTAATGGTGAATATGATATTATCAAAACAGTTTTCAATTTACTTTATCTTTAACTATATATTTCCATACCGGAATTACATCAATTTTTTTACCTGAGGTTTTTATTATATCTTCAGTATTAAAGGTAAGGATTTTCCCGTAATCCAAATTGAAAAAATCCATAGCCTCAAGTAATCCGTTAATTTCACGATCCTGATTATCCGGTGTCATTTCCCAACAAACCTGAATACAGGCAGGATTATTCTGCGGTGAAAATATAAAATCACATTCGCCGCCGTTTTTGCCGGTAAAATAATAAATGCCCGGATTGGCGGATAATCCCGAACTGCCGACTTTAGCCCGCAGGACATTATACACACAATTTTCAAGCAATGCGCCTGAATTACCGCTAAAGGAAACAGCGCCTGTTTTTATAAGTCCGGTATCGGCGATATACACCTTTTTGGGTGCAAGATTCTGCGATTTGACAGACCACGCAAAACGCGGCAAAAGGTGTATAAGGTA
>Ga0268262_10003447_pt1 | contig 17094 bp, 15 predicted proteins | sample TergutNc150P3_FD_190354 | JGI IMG/M metagenome (GOLD analysis project Ga0268262, IMG submission 190354) | Nasutitermes corniger P3 segment gut microbial community from laboratory colony in Florida, USA - Nc150 P3 (SPAdes) (version 2) | ecosystem: Host-associated > Arthropoda: Insects >... | reverse complement strand
CACAAGGCGTAGACGCGCTACCCAAGCCCGCGTCCCTCCCGTGTACTGTACCTAACGTTGCTGTCGATAAATCCAAAGCCGCCGACGCCATAATCCTCCCCGCTTTACTCGAAAGACTGCGTATAATTTCTATATATGATAGGACTGCCATACTATAAAAAGATACCACAGGTTTTTACTAAAGTCAAGACTTTTTTCAGAATCACCCAAAAAAAGTCTCCAAACCCCCTTTTCTGACCAATTTACCCCTGATTTAGCCCCTCCGTCCCCGCCGGAACCGTCCTTTTCGGCTGAAATCCCGTCCAAATTCCACCATCCAACCCAACGAAAATCGTCCCGCCACCCACCAAAACTGCCTCCAAACACGGTTTTTGGAAGATTTTGGACGGATTCGGGCGAATTTCAGGGGCGACTTATAAAAAACCAACGAATAATTTGACTTCAGCAGCCTGAGTATGTTATATTACATAGAAAAGGAGGCCGATATGCCGATACAGTTCAATATGAACACGCAGAAAGCGATAGAATCCGTTTTGTGGATTATCCAAAACGGCGAGTCCGATATGTACAGAATTTGGAAGATGCTCTTCTCTGCTGAAAAATATCACATTAATCATCACGGGTGCCCGATAACCGGGGATAGGTACGTGGCTATGGATTATGGCACGGTGCCTGAATGGCTGTACAGCGCAACGAAAACAGAGCAATGCGGAATGGGTTTTTTCAGACAAGATAATTCTTTGATCGCAGAACGTAGCCCTATGATGGACTACTTATCACTATCTGATGTAAAAGCCTTAAAATACGGCTTTGATGAATATGTGGGATTAGATTTCAACCTAGTTAAGGAAAAAAATCACAAGGAACTGGCTTGGAAAAAAAATCATGTTAGCAATAGCAGTAAGCTAATACCTTTTGAGGATATTATTGAGGAAGAGTGGCTGAAAGAAGACTTATCATTTATGGCGAGCAGTATGGTGTTATAATATGCCGAATATATCTGATGTGCTTAGAATAAACACTCACGGGGTAATTGATCATCGTGATACTAAATATTGTGTATGCGTGTCCGCATTAGCCGGCAAATACTTTTATATAAATACAAAACACCGTGATATGTATGACGATTTTGAGATAAAGTCATCCGACTATGAGTTTTTGAATTCAGTGAATCGCTCTGTAAGTTGCTTAAAATTGCACCACTTTGATTCCAATAGAATCATTGAGAAAGTCGGTAATCTTAACCGTGGCGATATGGTGAAAATACTTGATAAAATACAGAACTCTAAAGATATAAAGAAGATAGACAAAGATTCGGTCTTGCCTGAGCTTAAGAAATGGTTGTCGGATAACCCTTAAGCAGGGGAACATGGAACGCGAGATGCGGTTTTTAGCGTTTTTAGGGGGATTAGTCGATAATTCAGGAAGTATTTGTATAATTTTTACGCGGTTTTTTGTAAACAAAAAGCCCTTGTAACTCATTGAATTACAAGGGCCTTATATATGGTAGCGAGGGCAGGATTTGAACCTACGACCTTTGGGTTATGAGCCCAACGAGCTACCGGACTGCTCCACCTCGCGATATTTCTGCTCCGGATTTTGGGCTTTTATGAAGCCCTGCGGTAGTCTAAATATACGATATTTTTATTTCAAAGTCAATAGTTTTGTTAAAATAAATTGTTTTTTTTGACGGGACCCCTGCCCAAATACCATATTTATACTCTACACGACCGTGGCCCGGGCAAGATCGGCGGGCGGGAAAGGCGGGATTTATTATGGATATTGTCAAGACTATCAGGGAGTTTATAGTCGGGCGCGGGTTTACGCTCATGATCTTCGGGATATCTGTGGCGGCCGCCGGGGTGCTATTGTACGCGTTAATTAATACGCCGCGCTACGCCTCCACGATCTTCCCGAAGGCGGCCGTCGGGCTTGCGATTTTGGGCTTCGCCTCCTACCTCGTCGGGCGCGTATCGATAGGCATGCAGCGCGGCGAAAACAAGCGCAAGGCGGCGGAACTGCTCTCCCGGCGCGACGATGAGAGCTTTGAACCGCCGCCCGGAAACAACGACAAGAGCGGGGCTCAATGATAAAAATCCGGGAATTGATCAGGGAAAACTGCGTCATCACCGACCTCAAAGCCGCCGATAAGCTTGAGGCGATCCGATTGATGGCGCGCTTCACCTGCTCGATAGGCGGGCTTGACCGCGCGGAGGAGGTTGCGGAGAAGGTAATCGAACGCGAGGGGGAGATGTCGACCGGGATCGGCTTCGGCATAGCGATCCCTCACGCGCGCCTCTCCGGGACAGACCGCCTGTACATGGCCGCGGCGCGCTCCGTTGAGGGGATAGAGTACGACTCTTTGGACGGGCTGGCGGTAAACCTGATCTTTATGCTCGTCTCGTCGGAAAGCATCCCGACGGCGCATACGGAGGTGCTCTCGGCGCTGTCTAGGATACTCTCATACGAGGAGGTAAGGCGGGGGCTTCTGTCGGCGGGCACCGCGAAGGAGTTCGCGGATATTTTGGCCAAGGCCGAAGAGAAGTACGTCGAGGCGCCCCCCTGACGATGCCGTCCGTATACTTTCAGACATTCGGCTGCCAGATGAACGCCGCCGATTCGGACGCCGTCCGCGACCTGCTGTTCCGGCGCGGTTTCACGCCGGGAGCGACGCACGACGAGAGCGACCTGATCGTGGTCAACACCTGCAGCGTCCGGGAGGCCGCCGAAAGACGCGCCAAGAGCCGCATCGCGGAGTTCGCCCGCGGCAAGAGGTCGCGCCCGCACCAGAAGCTCTGGGTGATAGGGTGCATGGCGCAGCGCCTCGGCGACGCGCTGGCGGCGGAGATACCGGGGGTAGACCTCGTGGTCGGCGCCAAGCATATAGAGCGGATGGACGAGGTTATAGACGCGCAGTTTCCAACGGTTACGGCGGAGAGCGGCGACCGCCCCCGGCCGAAGCTCTTTTCCAAGACGGCGGTCACAGACTTCGTCCCCGTAATGCGCGGGTGCGACAACTACTGCGCCTACTGCGTGGTGCCGTACGTGCGCGGACGCGAGCAATCGATGCCGTACAATGATATAGAGGCGGCGGTTAGGAAAAAGGTTGACGCCGGGATAAAGGAGGTCACGTTTCTGGGGCAAAACGTCAATTCGTACTGCCACAACGGGATCGACTTCCCGGAGCTGCTGCGAAGGGCGGCGCGAATCGGCGGGCTTGAGAGGATACGCTTCACCACGAGCCACCCCAAGGACTGCACGGAGCGCCTGATCGACGTTATGGCGTCGTCAAAAAAGTTCGCGAGCCACATCCACCTGCCCGTGCAGGCCGGATCCGACCGCGTTCTCGGGCTGATGAACCGAGGATACACGTCGTCACATTACATCGGGCTGCTCGATATGATAAGGAAGCGAATCCCGCACGCCGACGTCACAAGCGACCTGCTTGCGGGCTTCCCGACGGAGAGCGACGCAGAGTTTCGGGAAACGCTTGAACTGGTACGCTCCGCGCGCTTCACAACGGCGTTCACGTTCGCCTACTCGCCGAGAGAGGGAACGGCGGCCGCCGAAATGCGGGAGACGATTGACAAAGAGGAAAAGATGGCGAGGCTGTCGGAATTAATTGATTTACAGACGGGAATTACACGCGAAATATATGATAACGCCGTGGAGACGGAGCTAGAAGTCCTAATCACCGAGCGGCAGCAAAAAAGAGATCGGGCGTGGATGGGTCAGGATAGCGGATGTAAAAGAGTGTTAATTAATTGCGACGGACTTGAATCAGGGATGATTATCAAGGTAAAAGCGGTCAGCAACAGCGGAATGACGCTTTTGGCTGAAAAGATTAAATGACTATGGAATATTTGTGACTTTCTAGATTGCTTCGCTACGCTCGCAATGACCGTCATTGCGAGGAACGAAGTGACGAAGCAATCCAGTAAGTAGTATCAACATAAAACCAATGTTGAATTTTTGTTTGACTTTGTATAGAAAGGACAAGGCTATGAAACTAGCAAAGTGGGTATCGGTTATCGCGGCCACCGTAGTGGCGACATGTATTCTGCTGTTCACCTTTACGCAGAAACCGTTCATGAATCCCGCGCAGATTTGGTTTTTTGGACGCACCATGCCTGAGTACCCTATATTAGTGTATGTGGGCGCGACTTTCGCCATAGGCCTTCTGCTCGGTTTCCTCGCCGCCGCCTACTACTACATAGTCGGGCAGGCCGGGATCCACGCCAAGAAGAAGGAGATCAAGCGGCTGGAGGGCGTCGTGGCGGATACGAACGCGGAGTTGGAGCGGTTGCGCGAGTCCGCCGTTACCGCCAAGAAGGAGGTCAAGCGGCTGGAGGGCGTCATCGTGGAAATGACCGAAGAAATGGAAAGCCTGCGCGGCGCCGCCGGAAGCTCGGACAAGAAGAAGAGGAACACTACGACCATGAAAGCGGTTGGCGAGAAGGATTGCCTCCTATGAGGATCGCGTTTCGGTTAGCGTCGTCCGCGGCGCGGACAATGCGGATTGCCATAGCGGTAGCGGCGGCAACCGTCGCGTCCGCCGCCGCCCAAGACTCCGAAACAGCCGACGAGGCGCTCAAAAAAGGCGACCTTGCGGAGGCCAGAACGCAGTTCGGGCAAACCGTAAAACGCAACCCCGCCGACTACAACGCCCTCTTCGCCTACGTGTCAACCCTGCCCCCCAAAGAGGCGCTGAAAATCGCGGATTCTCTTAGCCGCGCACAAAACGCGCCGGGATGGGCCAAGGCGCGGGGACTGCGCTTCTCCGGCGATCACCTATTTTTAAAAGAAGATTACAAAAAAGCCGCCGACGCCTACCTGCAAGCCTCATTGCTCGACAGCGGCGTATCGAACTACAAACACCTCTACGCCCTGTCAATCGCGATGGACGGCCGGACGGAGGCGGCAAGGGTGATATGGAACGGGCTGGCCCTTGACAAACCCAACGAACTCAGCGGCGAAGCGACGAGGCTCTTGGCGCTGCTGCCGAAACCGGTCGCGCAGGAAGCGGCTGTCGCGCCTGTCAACCAACAAACGGCGGCGTCTGTCAATACGCCGAATAACACACCGGTATCGACACCAGCCAATACGGCAGCAAAGGTTGACAGTATAAAGACACCGTCAACACCGGCGGCGCCCGTCAATCCTCCCGTACCGCCCGTCAACCAACAAGCGGCGGCAACAACTGTCAACCCGCCGAGTAACACGCCGGTATCGACACCGGCCAATACGGCAGCAAAGGTTGACAGTGTAAAGACGCCGTCAACACCGGCGGCACCTGTCAATCCTCCCGCCGCGCCTGTCACCCCAAAACCGACCGGCCCCGTCTTTACGATACAAGTAGGCGCTTTCGCCTCAAAAGAGAACGCCGACAACCTCGTCAAGCGCCTCACCGGTAAATATGAAGACATCACCATCTCCACCACCGGAAGCGGAGATCAAACGCTTTACAGGGTGAGAGTGGGAACATTCCAAAAGAAAGAGGACGCCGTCGCGTTCGCAGATAAACTTATCATCGAGGCAGGTCTGTCGGCACGAGTCACCGAAAAGTAAGCAGGCATTAAATAAATTGATCTTGAGGAGATTGCTTCATGGAATACGAAATGGTAATAGGCTTGGAAGTCCACGCCCAGTTGTTGACAAAGACGAAGCTGTTTTGCGGCTGCACCACCCCGTTCGGCGCCCGGCCCAACGCTCACGGCTGCCCTGTCTGCCTAGGCCTCCCCGGCGCGCTACCCGCACTCAATAGGGCCGCGGTGGAAATGGCGGTACGCATGGGCCTGTCGCTCGGATGCCGGATCAACACCAAGTCGATATTCGCCCGCAAGCACTACTTTTACCCCGATCTCCCCAAAGGGTACCAGATATCGCAACTCGACATCCCTATATGCGAAACGGGAACGCTTCCTATCGTCGTTGACGGACGGGAATCGTCCATCCGTATCAACCGCGTTCACATGGAGGAGGACGCCGGCAAGCTGGTGCACGACCAAGACGCGGACTCGCTCTTCGACGTGAACCGCTGCGGTAGCCCGCTCATCGAAATCGTCTCCGAACCGGATATGCGCAGCCCTCAGGAGGCCTACGCCTACCTCATGGGGCTTAAGCAGATACTGGAGTACCTCGGCGTCTGCGACTGCAACATGGAGGAGGGCAGTTTGCGTTGCGACGCCAACATATCTTTACGCCCCAAAGGGGAGAGCAAACTCGGCACCAAAACGGAGATCAAGAACATGAACAGCTTCCGCAACCTAGAAAAGGCGCTTGAGTACGAGGCGCGCCGTCAGGAGGAGGTGCTGCGATCGGGCGGGCGCGTCATACAACAGACGTTCTTATGGAACCCAAACGAGAACCGCTCCGTCCCCATGCGCACCAAAGAGGACGCCGACGACTACCGCTACTTCCCCGACCCCGACCTAATGCCGCTGGTCGTTGAGGCCGCTTGGGTTGACGGCGTGAGAAAAACGCTGCCGGAACTGCCGTCGCCGCGCCGCCGCAGGTTTGAGAGCGGCTACAAGATCACCCCCTACGCCGCCGAGGTGCTGACCGGCTCGCGTTCCATAGCCGATTACTTCGAGCGATGCGTAAGCGGTTGCGACGACGCCAAATCCGCCGCAAACTGGGTGATGACCGACATTATGAGAATGATGAACGACGCGAAAATCGAGAGTCCATTCGAACTAAAGACCAAACCGGAGCGTTTAGGCGAATTGATAAAACTGATAAACAACGGCGGCGTCTCGGCCAAAGCGGCGAAGAAAGTCTTAGATTTAATGGAGAGCGAGGACAAAGAACCAAGCGCGGTGATCCGTGAGCAGGGCTTAGAACAGGTATCGGACACATCGGCATTAGAAACGGTAATAAAAAGCGTGGTCGACGCGCACCCCGCCGAGGTACAAAGATACAAGGACGGCGATAAGAAATTAGCCAGCTTCTTCATGGGTCAAGTTATGAAAGCCTCAAAGGGCGCTGCCAATCCGAAAGAAGCGATGGCAATTTTAGACAGGCTGATTTTGGGATGATACGGAATATTATAGCAATAGCAATAATAACGCTATGCGCCTACGTATCGACAGCGTCAGCCCAATTACCGGCGGACAATCATAGCGATACAGCCGGAGTAACTAATAATATTAGCAGTATTGATAGTATTACCGTTGATACGGCTGGTGTTAACACAGCTAAGAAGACTACCGGCAAAGACGTAATTGACTTAGACGACGAAGAATTGCTGCAAGCGGCCTTATCCGCAGTAGACAGTGTAAAATCCGCCTCATCAGCGCAAAAATTAGACCTGATCCGCCGCGACTACGAGTACAAACGCCAAACCCGCGCCGCAATCATAATGATGATATTCATCGCTGTCGCCATGGCCACGTCACAATCGTGGAATCCAAGATAACGTTTTCCTAGCGTCCCTGCCAAGCGTCTAAAGGGGCGGAAGGCTCTTACAACGCGGCAAGGGTCTTCCGCTTGGTGTGTTCATTTTCCCAAAAGAATTTGACTTTAAATATTTTGATTTTTTCTCGACAACCCCAACGCCCCAATCATCCCGTCGTCCGCGTCCACCCCGGCCCCTTCCGTAGTCAGATACCCTCCCGTAATATACCCGTTCGCCCCCGCCAAAAAGATTAACGATTGCAGCGCCCCCAGATTTTTCTCCCGCCCCCCGCAGACCTTAATCGCCGACTTAGGCATTGCCAATCTATACAACGAGACAATCTTCAAAAATTCAAGCGGCGGTTCCTTAGGCGGTTCCACACGCGTACCCTCAATAGCGTTCAAAAAGTTTATCGGCACAGTGTCTACCCCAAGCCCGCGCAACTCCAGACACAGCGCAATCCTATCTTCCCAGCTCTCCCCCACGCCGAAAATACCTCCGCAGCACACTCTAAGCCCCGCCGCTTTCGCCCCGCGCACGGTGGCCACCCTATCGTCATACCTATGCGTAGTCACGATCTTGCCGAAATAATCGCGGCTAGTCTCCAAGTTGTGGTTGTAGCACACGACGCCCACATCCCTTAGCGCCGCGAAATCGCTGCCGCCTAGGATACCCAATGAAGCGTGCTTCTCCCCGTCATTACCGCATTCCGAAAGCGCTCCGCACAACGCTTGAAATTCCGATTTGTCAAGACGCTTACCGCTGGACACCACGCAAAACGGCAGACTCTTTGACCACGCCTCCCGGCATCGTGAGACGATCTCATCTGCGGGACAGAGTCCGTGTACGGCGACATCGGCCCGGTTGTGGGCGGATTGCGAGCAGAAAGCGCAGTCCTCGCCGCATCCGCCGGACTTGACGCTCATAATAGCGCACGGGTCAACCGCGTCGCCAAAGAAACGGCGTCTGGCTTGGTCGGCGGCGGCAAAGAGCAGTACCGCTTGATCAAGCGGCCACTCCGCGACATCCCGCATATCGGATTCGGAGATCCCGGCGCCGCCGTTTGAGACGGCGCTGTTGTATAGACTCTCGGATTTTTGGAAATAGTTCATGGGGTAAACAGTCAACTTACGCGCTTTTTTTATCTTTCCCATCCTTAAACACATACTCCGGCAGTATCTTGCTCACAACGGATTCTTTAGTCACAATCACCTCCGCCACATCGTGGCGCGACGGCAATTCGAACATCACCGGCAGCAGGCACGACTCAAGCACGTTGCGAAGCCCCCTGGCGCCGGTCTTTTTGCGCACCGCCGTATCAACAGTCTCCTTCAGCGCCTCCATCGTCAGCGTCAGCCTCACTCCCTCCATTTCGAAGAGTTTCTGGTATTGCTTGACCAACGCGTTTTTAGGCTCAGTGAGTATGCGCAGCAGAGAGTCCTCGTCCAACTCGTCTAGACCCATCACCACCGGCAGGCGGCCTATGATCTCCGGTATCAGACCGAAGGATATGAGGTCGTCCGGCTCGACTTTGCGCAGCACCTCGCCGATCTTCTTCCTGCTCTTGCTCCGCACATCGGCGTTGAAGCCCATGCGGCTCTGATCCATCCGCGCCTCTATTATTTTGTCAAGCCCCTCAAACGCCCCGCCGCAGATGAAGAGTATATCCCTCGTGTTTATCTGTATGAGGCTCTGCTCCGGATGTTTGCGCCCGCCCTTGGGGGGGACGCCGGCCACGGTGCCCTCCAGTATCTTAAGCATAGCCTGCTGGACGCCCTCGCCGGAGACGTCGCGCGTTATCGACGGGTTGGCGGACTTTCTCGATATCTTGTCGAACTCGTCTATGTAGATTATGCCCTTCTCCGCCTTGGGCACGTCGTAGTTCGCGGTCTGCAACAGCCTGACGAGCATATTCTCAACATCGTCGCCAACGTAACCGGCCTCCGTGAATATGGTGGCGTCTACTATTGTGAAAGGGACTTTAAGGAACCTTGCCAAGGTTTGCGCTATCAGCGTTTTGCCGGTGCCCGTGGGGCCTATCATGAGCATGTTGGACTTGTCGATCTCCACGTCGTCGTCGCCCTGCCCCCTCGAGAAGAGGCGTTTGAAGTGGTTGTAAGCGGCGACGCATACGGCCATCTTAACCTCGTTTTGCCCTATGACGTATTGATCCAAAAAATCTTTCATCTCTTGGGGCGTCGGGAGTTTGTTGATGTCTATGCCCTCAAGTCCGCTGCCGTGGGTCCTTTCGCGCACCATGTCGTTGCACAAACTCACGCAATCGTGGCATATAAAAGCGGATATGCCCGTGATGAGCGCCTTGCCGTCTTCGGGGCCTTTGCCGCAGAAGGAGCATTTAATGTCCGGAAACCTGGGTCTTGATGTGCTGTCCACCGTTACTCCCTTGACGTAAAGATTTCGTCTATAAGCCCGTAGGCCTTAGCCTCTTCCGCCGACATATAGAAGTTTCTGTCGGTATCCTTGGCTATAACCTCTTTATCCTGGCCGGTATGGTGGCACAGGATATCGTTCAGTGTTTGCTTTATGCGAATAATCTCCTTGGCGTGTATGGCGATATCTGCCGCCTGCCCGCCCGCCCCGCCTATCGGCTGGTGCAGCATGATGCGGGAGTGCGGCAGGGCGTAACGCTTGCCCTTGGTACCGGCGGCCAACAGCACAGCCCCCATGCTGGCCGCCTGGCCTATGCAGATCGTGGAGACGTCGGGCTTTATGTACTGTATGGTGTCGTAGATGGCTAGCCCCGAACTGACGATGCCGCCCGGCGAGTTGATGTAGAGCGTGATGTCCTTGTCGGCGTCCTCGTACTCAAGGAAAATAAGCTGCGCCATGACAAGGTCGGCGGTCGTGTCGTCGATATCCGACCCGAGGAATATAATGCGCTCCTTGAGGAGGCGCGAGTAGATATCGTACGACCGCTCGCCGCGGCCGGTCTGCTCTATTACCATGGGGACTAACGACATTATCGCATCTTGCCTTTCTTGTTTTGTATTAAGCCAACATCAATTCCCGCTATTCTCACCTATAAGAAAATCCAACGTTTTGCGTTCACGTATATCAGAGCGGATCCGGTTTGTCGTGCCGTCTTTTCTCAATACTTGTTTCAAAACGTCGAAATCTTGGCCGTACTGCTGCGCCATAAGCATTATCTCTTTGTCAACATCCTCTTGTGTGGCCTTGATCTTCTCTTTTTCGGCCACGTAGTCGATGATCTTCGCCCGCTTAAGCATCAGCGCCGCCAAACCGTAGAACTGCTCCAACTGTCCCTCGCTGATGTTTTCCGCCGTTCCGCTCCGCTTAACGTAGTCGTCTATCAGCCTCCTTGCCAACGCGTCGACGGTCGCCGGCGCCAACTTTATCTGGTTCTCCTTTATAAGCTCCTCCATAGCCTCGTTGTGGGCGGCCTCCTTGGCCTCAAGCAGCGCCCTCCCCTCCATGCTCTTGCGGATCTCATCCTTAAGAACTTCGGCGGTAGAAACGCCGATCTTCTGAAAGAACTCCTCGTTGAGCTTCGGCGGATGCTTCTCCTGCACGGACAGCACCTCCACGGAAAACTCCCCATCCTTCCCGGCGACGCCGGTGTCGGCGTAGTCCTTGGGGAACTTCACGCCGATTTCCACCTCATCGCCGGCGGACTTTCCGACAAGCCCCTTGTCGAACTCCTTGAACACGCCCTCCCCGCCCAACTCTATCGGGTACTCCGGGCAGTGATCCTTGAGGTCGGGACGCTCGGCGCCGTCTATCGACACGCTCTTGTACCTGATCCGCAGGTAGTCGCCCTTCTTGGCGGGGCGGGCCACGTCCTCAAAGTCGGCGTACCGGTCCACGTAACTGTCAAACGCCTCGCTAACCATGACGTCCGTCACCTTGGCTGGCTTAGCCCTGGCCTTCAGCTTGTCGTAGCCGTTTATCTCGACGGGCGGGTCAACCTCGGTTTCAATGGTGAAACGGAGCGCCTCGCCTCCACCCTCCCCGCCCTTCATGTCGGTGAGCTTAGACTCGCTCACCGGGTTAATCTTATGCTCCTCGCAAGCTGATTTGAACGCGTTCTGCATGACCTCCTCGACGGCCTCGGCCCGCGCCGCCTTGCCGTAGCGCTGCCTGACGACCGCGATGGGCACCTTGCCCTGCCTAAACCCGGGCATACGCGCGTCGCGCCTAATCCCCGCCAGCTTGGCTTCGACAGCGGCGTCAACCTCCGACTCCGGCACCTCAATCTCCAAAACACGCTTCCAAACCTCAGGCTCCGATACGGTCGTCTTCAACGGCTATCCTCCCACTTACTTACCGGTAAATATGTTTTTTCGTATCGATAACGATACCGATACTTATCCGTAATCTGTGTATTGATAACGACTTACGTACATTAACCGCAACATTGCGTTCCTAATAGCGCATCCCTGTAATGTAACTGCAAGGAGGGGGAATCGAACCCCCACAGGTCGCCCTACCGGATCCTAAGTCCGGCGCGTCTACCAATTCCGCCATCCTCGCGGCAGTACAGCGATCAATGCTATAAAATATATTAGGGCGCGGAAAAAACAAAATTTAAGTCAAAATCTTTAAAGTCGGCGTTTTACCCGCCGATTAACTTTACCAATTCCGTTGTCAAATTGACAAGAAAAGAAATTAATGACAAGTAAAAAAAGTCATTGACAACCGGTATATTTTGTGTTATCTTTACACCATGTCCACCTACGTCCGCCAAAGCGCAAAGCTGAAATGCACGATGGGCTCCGCCCAGTCCGCCCTGCAACTGTCGCACCCGGCAGCACCCGTGCTGCTGTGCGGGTCGCCGATGGCCGGTATTGCGGATATCAAGCCAATGGCGAACCTCGCCCCCTTCGGCCTCTGCAAATCGCTCGCAAACCCGACGGTAGCCGCGGCGACGGCGGCGGCAGGCGGCAAGCTGCAGGAGATGCCATGCGTCCCCTGCGTGACCTCGCCCTGGGTAAACGGCAAGCCGAACGTATCGGTAAAAGGCCTGCCCGCCCTAACGGACGGCAGCAAGTGCGTGTGCATGTGGCTTGGCATTATCAAAATAAAAGCAACCGGGCAAAAGAGCGTGACCGACACGGCGCCGCCGCTGTTCGCAACCGTAGAACCGAAATCACCGGCAACCGCGGCGACGGCGGCGACGGAAACAAAAAACGCGGAGGCGAAAGCGGCGGGAACACCGAAGACGACGCAACCGCCGCAGACACCGCAGGGCGGCACCGCCGCTCAATCGTTGAAAAAAGGGCTACTGTCATCTATCCGTACAAAAGCAATGACCGCCATAGAGAAGATCGCGTACACAATGAAAGAGCGTGTGACCGCCGTAACCTCATCCGTAGCGGCAACCGCCGCGGCCGCGGTCGGGAGCATTTTCGGCCTACGGAGCAAGAGGGCCGACAATGAGACCGTCGCTTCGCGGGACGCTACGGGCGAGGAGACGGGGGCGACAAAAACGCCTTCGAGAGCGGTTACTACGGCCAAAACGGAGATAACGGCGAAACTAATCCGCAATTATTTCAGCGACAAAAGAACTTTCGGCACCTTTGAGGTTTTTCGCGGAGACGAATCAATATTTAAATGCTACACTTGCGAAGATACTGTTCGCGGAGACGGAAACCCTGATACGGTGTTGAAGTGGAAAGTAAACGGAGAATCCGCCATACCTTACGGCAAATATACTTGTGATTTCACATACAGCAACCGTTTCAACCGTAATATGTGGGCCGTAGAGAACGTACCGGGATTTTCAGGAATAAGGATACACCGAGGGAAAAACGAAACATGGACAGAAGGTTGCCTATTGCTCGGCGATTCCATTGCCAAAAATTATACAATGCTGGATAATTCCGAAAAAACGGTGGAAAAATTTGAAAAATGTATGGCGGGTTACGGCAATCAAGATTTTGTGTTGGAAATAACTAGTGAATCGAGAACCGAAGTATCTAAATCCGAAGGATCAAAGCCGGTGGAGACAACGACCGCACCGACGGCAAAGAGCACGTCCGCCGGTAGCGCGTCAAAAGCATCGGTTGCGGGGGTGACCGGCCCGCAAGACGCGTCGGTTGGACAAAAGGTAGAGTATCAGGCAATCTTTAATATTAATAACGTCAGTGACGCTGACCGCAAAAAAGTAACTTGGGCTGTGAGTTTTCCGGGAATATGGCCGGTTAACGGCTATAAATTGGCCGAACAAGGCGATAAACTTATTCTTGAAATGAAACAAAAGTGGCATCGCGAAGACATTCTTGTATATGCGCGCATGAACGCGTTTGAGAGAAAAGTTTGCCAACGAACATCAATAGATCCGGATCTCAAAACGACCAACGCAAATCGAGCAAAGGTTTGCGCATCTTGCACGTTTCAGTCGGAGATAGCCGGTGGTTGCCGATTCAAAGAATCGAAATATGGATACATAATAGGAGACGCGGAATACGTTAACGCCGCAAATAAACTTGGCGTAGAGGTTGAATTAATGAAAGCCATAGCGGAAAAAGAGTCTAGGGGATTAGGTTTTAGAAGAGTAGGACAAGCAACAATCTTATTTGAAAGACATAAGATGCGCGAGCATCTTGTCGCCACAAAAAAATATAGTTCAACAAAAATAAACGAGCTAACGGAGAAATATCCCGGTATCGTCAATACTGAAACCGGCGATTACAATTCATCGTCTTATGAAAAATTAGAAACCGCCAAAACTATTGACATCGATTGCGCTATAAAATCTTGTTCTTGGGGACGTTTTCAGGTGATGGGAGAAAACTTTCTTTGGGGCAAATATTCTTCCTCACAAGAGTTGGAGTTGGCAATGAATGCTTGTGATTTACAACAATTTAAATACTTTGTCGCGTTTTTAGAGAAAAAAAATGGAATGCTTGATGCGCTTTTATCTAAAAATTGGGAGAAAATTGCCAAATGTTATAATGGCAAAGCATGGAAAACTAAAAATCCCACGTATGCCGGAGATATAGAGAAATATTACTATCAATTCAAAAACAATCCGATAAAAACATAAATTCTGTTTTTATTATGAACGTTAACCAACGCGCAAACAAATCAAATTACCAAGTAAACCTATCATAAAAAAAAATTCATACCCGCCCCCGCCCATAAATTATATTTATGAGTTATCAGAAATCGTCCGAGCATTCGTCCTAAACCCAAATAAGGAGACCCAGGAGACACATGGGCACTATAAACCTCACAAAGGATTGGAAGCGCCTGAACGTCCCGGCGCACGTCCGGGACATCCTGACCGATAACCGCGGCCTGCTCTTCCCCGCAAACCGCGCCGAACTCCTTGAGCTCGCCATGGGCGGGGCCGGCAACAAGTCCTACGACGTTCGCTACGACGTCCCGGGCAAGGGATCCGTTGTAGAAGCCACCGTCGTCAAGTGTAAAAACGGCCTCTCCGTCAACTACTCCGAGCCATACATGCGCCGCCGAGACCCCGACTGCACCGTGGTGGGCGACTCCAAGCCCTCCGACAAAGAGCGCTTCTCCGAACGCTTCGGCTGCGACTTCGACAAGGTGCGCTCCGATACCTTCGATTGGCTTAAAAAGCAGGAACTGACAGCTCTGGCCTTCACGCTGGGCGAGAGCAATCACGGGGCGCTCATGATCGCCCCGCGCAACGCCGGTTTCTTCGTCGGCGGGCTCGCCGACCTCCAGGGGATGCTCAACCCCATTGAGGTGCCGGACAGCTTCCAGATCGCCTGCGTAATGTACGTGGCGCCGCCCTTCCGCCATACGCACTTCAACGGCAAACAGGTCGTGGTGCACAACCGCCTGAACGAAGTGCACGAGATATTCTCCTATAACCTCTACCCCGGCCCAAGCGCCAAAAAGGGCGTCTACGGGGCGCTCCTCACCATCGGCGAGCAGGAGAAGTGGCTAACGCTCCACGCCGCCACCGTGCAGGTCGTCACCCCTTACGACAACATCACGACCATCATGCACGAAGGGGCAAGCGGCAGCGGCAAGAGCGAGATGCTCGAACTGGTCCACCGCGAGTGGGACGGGCGTCTGCTGCTGGGCCGCAACACAAAAACAGGCTCGAGGCGGATCATCTCCATGAACCAGACCTGCTCCCTCTACCCGGTCACCGACGATATGGCCATGTGCCCGCACGAGGTCCAAGACAAGGGCGGCTACGTGCACGCCTGCGACGCCGAACAAGCCTGGTTCGTCCGCCTGAACCACATCACACGGTACGGAACCGACCCGCAGCTTGAAAACATAACCGTCCACGCCAGCGAACCGCTGATATTCCTGAACATGCAGGGCGTCCCCGACGCCACCGTGCTCATCTGGGAGCACATAGAGGACTCGCCCGGCAAACGCTGCCCCAACCCGCGCGTGATCCTGCCGCGCAGACTCATGCCCAACTGCGTGAACGGGGCGGTGGAGGTGCACGTCCGCAACTTCGGCTTCCGCACCCCGCCGTGCACACGGGAGAAGCCCTCCTACGGCATAGCGGGCTTCCTGCACGTGCTGCCGCCCGCGCTTGGCTGGATATGGCGCTTAATCTCCCCGCGCGGCTACGACAACCCCAGCGTCACCGACGACGACGCCATGACAAGCGAGGGCGTAGGCTCATACTGGCCCTTCGCCACCGGACTGCGGGTTGACCACGCGAACCTTATCCTGCGGCAGATACAGAATACGCCGCAAGTGCGCTACACGCTTACCCCAAACCAGCACGTCGGCGCCTACGCGGTCAGCTTCATGCCGCAGTGGATAGCCAGAGAGTACCTGGCCCGCCGCGGCGCGGCCAAGTTCCGCCCCGAACAACTGGTCCCGGCAAGATGCCCGCTCCTCGGGTACGCCTTCGCGACGATGCAGGTAGAGGGAACGCACCTGCAGCACGACTTCCTGAGGGTAGACGAGCAACCCGACGTGGGGCAAGACGGCTACGACGCCGGGGCGAAGATACTCAAGACGTTCTTCGACGAGGAGTTGAAGAAATTTCTTGTGCCGGAGTTGAACGAGGTGGGGAGAAGGATTATTGAGTGCTGCTTGGACAACGGGACGGTTAAGGACTATGAGGCGTTGTTGTGAGGCCGTTGGGGTTGAGGTTTACATAGGGTGGGCGAACAGCGTTCGCCCGCCTTCTGTCAAAAAACGTCGAAATCGTCCTAAACCGCATTGTTTTTAATCCTAATAATCTGTTTTTTTATCCTAAAAATCTTAATCAAAAATTTGCTTTTTGGCCTGCGCGGGATGTATATACTATACTAAAGTATAAGTAACTAATGGGAATTAATTACCTAGTTCTGTAGCCCGGCGTCGGGCGTGCGCTAGGCGCTAGAACGCCCTTTGTGCTGTTCTTCTCCGCCACATTTTTTTGCGCCCGTAAAAATGCTTCGCATTTTTCCTTATCGGGCGCAAAAAAACATCGTTTACCTAAGTACGTTAGGCGAAATACCAATTGACATTTTTGTAATAATTATATAAAAATAAATTGGAGGTTAAAATGCAGTTAAAGAAATATAATCACCCTTTTTTGTTTTATGGCGTTGCCTTTATTGTTCCTTGGTTATGTTGGTTTATATTGGCTTGGCTAAGTAATAGCCAATTATGGGATAATCCAGCCGTTGTTTTTTGGGGTAGTATTCTTGGATTAATTGGACTTTCTGGACCATTTGTTATAGCTATGGTATTAATACTCCCAGATAAAGAGATGA
>Ga0268262_10003446_pt1 | contig 17094 bp, 15 predicted proteins | sample TergutNc150P3_FD_190354 | JGI IMG/M metagenome (GOLD analysis project Ga0268262, IMG submission 190354) | Nasutitermes corniger P3 segment gut microbial community from laboratory colony in Florida, USA - Nc150 P3 (SPAdes) (version 2) | ecosystem: Host-associated > Arthropoda: Insects >... | reverse complement strand
TTACTATTGGCGCAAAATAATAGAGACTGGTAGTGAATTGCCGGAAAATTCAACCGAATATGTAGAGGTTGATTATAAAGATGGCAATGGCGATGAATACAAGCTCGCCGTTGTTGAGATGTATTATGCCCCTTGGAACTGGGTCATAGGTGTTTCCATTCCTAAAGCAGAAATAGGAAGGGCGAGCGAGGAGATGCAAAATTCGCTCAGTGGTGCAATGGCACTCCTGAAAAAGCAGGTTTACATCACAGGAATAGTAATGTTTATTTTTATACTTATTGTTTCTTTTGGTTTTTCCAAAAGCCTAACGAAAACGATTAGCCGTGCAATAGTTCTGTTTGACAAAATAGCCAAAGGCGATATGAAGCATAGGCTTGAGATAACTAAAGACGATATAGGCGAAATGGCGCATCATTTCAATAAACTGATGGATAACTTGCATGGGTTTATGAAGAAAGTGGTGAGCAATGTGGCAACCCTCAACGAGGCATCCGACAAACTTTTCGCTGTTAGCAAACAGGTAGCGAGTTCTGCCGAAGAGAGCGCATCTCAGAGTGCGAGCGTAGTTAACGCAACCGAAAAGGTATCAACAAACATAAACGCAATGGCAAGCGGAGCGGAAGAAGCATCGGCACACGTAACCGATGTGGCAAACGCGGTTAGCCAGGTATCAACAAATATAAGCTCTATGGCAAGCGGCGCAGAAGAAGCATCGGCACACGTAACCGATGTGGCAAACGCGGTTAAACAAGTTGCAGAAAATATAAACGCAATGGCAAACGCAGCTGAGAAAGCTTCTACTAATTCCAACGAGGTAGCAGATGCGACTAAACAGATGTCCGCTAATATGAGCATCATTGCGACATCTATTGAAGGAATGAAAACAAGCATTGACAAGATAGCGAGCAATGCAGACGAAACTCACAAAGTGGCAGACGATGCTACTATCAGGTCCCGCGAGGCTACCGAAGCTATGAACAAACTGGGTGTTGCCGCCAAAGAGATAGGGCAAGTTACCAGTGTAATTAAAAATATAGCGAACAAAACAAACTTATTGGCTCTCAATGCGACTATTGAAGCAGCGTCCGCAGGCGAGGCAGGCAAAGGCTTTGCCGTTGTAGCAGGCGAAATTAAGGAGCTTGCTAATCAGAGCGCAAACAGTGCAGACGACATAGCGCACCGAATAGAGGGCATCCAATTGAGTACTGGCGAAGCTGTAACTGCTATAAATAATGTTTCGGACATTATCACGAAAGTAAGCGAGAGCGTGCAGGCAATATCCGATTATGTTGTCCACCAAGCTAAGACAAGCAACGAGATAACTAGTAATGTGGCGCAGGCAAACACAGGAGCTAAGTACGTAGCCGAGGCAATGAGCGATGTAGCCAAAGGAAACAAGGATATAGCGAGCAACGCATCGCAGGCGAATGCAGGCATAGAGCGAGTATCCAAATCCATAAACGAGGTTGCCAAAGGCAGCAAGGACATTGCCCAGGTTGCATCACAGGCGAATGCAGGTGTGGAACGTGTTTCCAAATCCATAAACGGCGTTGCCAAAGGCAGCAAAGACATTGCCCACAACGCTGGCGAGGCAGCTAAGGGTGCTGGCGTAGTTAGCCAGAGCATAGTGAGCATAGCCCAAGGCGCAAAGGATGGCGCTCAGGGTGCAAAGCAAATCAACCAAAGCGCAGACGAACTTGCAAAAATAGCAAGCGACTTGAAAAATGTTTTGAGCCAGTTCAGCGTGTAGCGCTGCGTTTTCTAGATTACTAAGCCCGTTATGGAAATTGCCCCGCAATACAGATTTGATACCTTTGCAGCCGGAGAGTCTTCAAGGCTGGCTTTCGCTGCTTGCAATGCGGTGGCTGAGAGTGGAGAATCTCATGGTAATCCGTTGGTTTTAATAGGCGGAACAGGGCTTGGAAAAACCCACCTTCTGCATTCAACGGCAAATGCCCTGTATTCAAAAAAAAGCGGTTTAAAGATAATTTGCGCAACCGCTTTGGAATTTTACGAGGAATACAAGAAAAATGCGCAACAAATAAAGGAAAATCCCTCGCTTATGGAAGAAATGGCTGCAAAGTTTCGGGGTGCGGATGTGCTGATACTTGACGACTTGCAGAATATTGAGAGAAAGTTTGAGTCGCAACACGAATTGCTCCAGATTTTCAACCTGTTGCTGCTCGCTGGCAAACCTATAATAGTGGCTTCCCAAGTTCCCATATCCAACATAGAAAGCCTGGACGAATCGCTCAGGTCACGTTTGACTGGAGGCTTGTCCATTCAAATTTCTGTGCCAACTTTTGCAGACAGACTTGCAATCTTGCAAAAGAAATTCGATATGATTGGGCTAAAGGTAAGTGAAGGGGTTTTGCAATTTTTGGCAGAAAAAACAAACGGTTCCACAGTGCACGACTTGGAAGGTATAAGAAATACCATAGGCTTTAAAGTTAAGCAAATCAACAAGAATGCAGATTTGGAAATGGCTTCCGAGGTTTTGGAAGAGCATTTTTCAAATACGCACAGAACCCTTTCTATGGAAGCAATAGTAAAAAACGTGGCTTCCTATTATGGCATTTCAATTGAAATTCTCAAGCAAAAAGGGCGCGGGAGCAAGGAATCGGTTTTAACTCGCCAAGTTGCAATGTATTTTATGCGCAAAGAATTAAATAAAAGTTTTGAGCATATAGGAAAATATTTCAACCGCGACCATTCCACCGCTCTTTATGCCTGCAAGTTGGTGGAAAATAAAATGAAAAAAGAGATGCCATTCAATTTGGAAGTGAAGAGAATAAAGAAAAACCTATATGAATAATGAATTTGCCGCAAACAAGCAAGTGAGCGTTTTGCAAAATGGAGTTAGCATAGCAACCGATTCAGTGCCCGGTGCTTCTTCTGTATATGCGGGTTTGTGGCTCCCAATAGGTTCTGCATCGGAAAATTCAAGGAATAGCGGACTTAGCCATTTTTACGAACACTTAGTTTTCAAGGGAACAAAAAACTGCTCGGCGTTTCAAATTGCAAAAGAAATAGAGGATTTGGGCGGAAACTTAAACGCTTATACCGCAAGAGATGCAACCTGTTTTTACATTCACATTGCAAAGGAACATTTGCAAACAGCGGTGCGGGTTTTGGCAGACTTAGTTATGGAACCCAAATTGACTTCCAGCGATTTTGCAAAAGAGAGAAATGTTATTATAAAAGAAATTATAGCTGTGGAAGACAATCCCGAAGAACTTTCCGATGATTTTTTCCACAAAGCACATTTTAAGGGCTCTGGCCTTGCGCTCCCAATAGCAGGCTCTTTGAAGTCCGTTAAAAATCTGCGCATTGAAGAGATTCGCAAAAGGCAAAAATTTATTTTGGATGAGTTGCCTCTTTTAATTAGTGTAGCTGGAGCAGCCCAGCACAATGAACTGGTGAAAATCTGCAAAAAATTCTTTAGCAAAAAAAATGGTGCTGGCAATCAACCAAACATTGCATACTCTGCAAATTCTGGAATTGAGATGCGGCAAAAAGAAGTTCAGCAGGCAACGGTTTTGTGGGGAACTTCCTGCGAGGGTTTAGAAGCAAAGGAACTCAGGGCATTGCAGATATTCAATCATATTTTTGGCGATGGATTTTCCAGCAGGCTGTTTCAGAACATCAGGGAAAAATATGGGCTTGCCTATTCCATAAATTCCTCTTTTGGGAATTTTATCCAAAAAACTGCGAGCAAAAAAAGCCTAGCCTCTTTTCAAATTTTCTTTGCCACTGAACAGCAAAACTTGGAAAAGGTTGTAGATTTTATTCGCAAAGAAATGAAAAATTTTCTGAGGAGTGGTTTTTCAAAAAACGAACTGGAAAAGGCAAAGCAAGGAATAATAGGTTCATATAAACTTTCTAGGGATTCTCTTAGCAGCCGCCAAAGCCGCCTTGCCCGCCAAGTGCTAAGGTATGGGCACCCCATAGACCAGAGCAAAACTGAATCTCAAATAAACAAAATGGAAGCCGATTACATTGAGTCTTTCATAAAAAATTTCGCAACCAGCTCCAAATGGACTTTTGCCGCAGTTGTGCCTAAAAAAACAAACAACGTTAATTTCTCTTCTTCAATAACGGCGTGAATTTAGCCTATTGTGTTTTAGCGATTTCTTCTCTAACAAAATTTTTCAACGTCTCACAGGTTAGTTTTTCTATTTCTTCTGCGGATATGATTTTATGTGGAATAACTTTGATTTCACCTGGGTAAAGAGCAATACCATTTTTAGGCATAACTTTATGAGTATTTACTAGCGTAATTGGAAACACTGGCGCTTGAATTTCTTTTATTATGCGAAATATGCCGCTTTTGAACGGCAAAAGCTCTCCGTTTTCCGAGCGAGTTCCCTCTGGGAAAACCATTATAGGAAAATTTCTTGAGAGGCGGTCTTTAATTTTATTTGACAAATCTGCATTTGCCTGCGGATTCCCACGCACAACGGGAATGCTGTTGGTATGGGTTAAAAGCTGCCCAAAATATGGGATTTTAAACAGACTTTTTTTAGCCAAAAATGCGCAGGGAAAAGTTGTGTACAGTATAATTGGAACATCTATGAAACTCTGGTGATTGCTGAGGATAAAACAAGTATTGCCGTGACTGGGCAAAGTTCCTTCCATTTTTACTTTTATGCCAAACAGAAAAAACACAACTGCAAAAAATGGCTTGGTTATAAGTACAAATTTAGTCCATTGTCTAGTTATGGCGCAAAATGAAAACCACGGAGGGATAACTGTTACGAGTCCTATGGCTAGAAATAGGTAAAAAAGAAAACCTAAAATATTTGCTCTGATTATTTTCATAAATACACAGTGGAGTCGGAATCTTGCGGCAAGTCTAAAAGCGGCTTAAAAATTGCATATTTGCTTTTTTTGCTTCTGGGCAACCATTTATCCAGAATTTCATTTAATTTTGGCAATTCAATGGGTTTGGTTAGTAGGTCGTTCATTCCGTTTTGCAAAAACATATTGCGCGTGCCAGATATTGCATTGGCGGTAAGAGCGATTATGGGCAAATTCACAAAATATTCACCTGGCATTTTTCTAATTATCCGTGTTGTCTCAATCCCATCTAATTCTGGCATCATGTGATCCATAAAAACAATATCATATTTTGTGTTTTTGATTTTTTCAATGGCGGCTTTGCCACTTGTGCAGGTATCTATTTGCATCATATAAGCAGCCATCAAACCTTCTGCAACCATCAGATTAATGGATATATCATCAACTATCAATACTCTTACATCGCTGGTCACAAAGGTTCTATTTTCATCAAAATTTTCTTCTAAATCTGTTATATCATCGTTTGTTTCATTCAAAATATTTGCAATGGAAATTGCATGAATTGGTAAAATAAGAGCCTTTGTGTATTTTTCATACGCAATGTCATTAAATTTTTTAATTATAACAAAATTAGAATTAACGCCAAGTGCCAAAGCAGTTTTTTTTGCTTGAGCAAAGATATCGGTTGAAACGAACACAAACGAATAAGAGGATTTTTTCAATTCGGAGCAAAACGTATCGTAATGTCTAACACGTGCGCATTCAACGGTTAAATCCTCAAGAGTTTTGAGAATTGAGTCTGCATATATATCATTTGTCTCGTACAATAAAACTTTTTTTAAGTCAGGGTTTTGTACAAAAGCAATTTTTTCGCATTGCTCAACCATAAGTTGCGGGAGCGAGACTGAAAAAGTACTACCTTTTCCGTAAACGCTATTCACGGAAAAACTGCCTCCCATTGCATCGCATAGGCTTTTTGTTATTGTAAGCCCAAGGCCTGTATCAAAGAGCTTGTTTATGCTTTCTTGATTAATGCCTGTGCCGGTATCTGTGATTTCTATGTTTAAAAACAAGGTATTGTCTTTTTGCGCCCCTCTGCGCATAGTTATGGAAACAAAACCCTCGCTAGTGTATTTAAAAGCATTGCTCAATATGTTTAGCAAAGTTTGCCTTATTCTTGCCTCATCTCCTATCAGTTTGCTTGGAATATTGCTATCTATATCCATAATAAAATGAACCTTGCTCTCTATGGTTTTAATTTGCGTTATGTTTATGATATCGTTAATTAGAGAAGCAACATCGTATTTTGCCGGAACTATTTCCAAATGCCCAGATTCTATTTTTGAGAAATCTAAGATATCGTTGATTATGGAAAGTAAATTATCGCAAGATTTTTTTATGGATAGCATATATTTTAGCGTTTGCTCCGAAAGATTTTCTCTTGTGCTTAGTTCAACCAGTCCCATAATTGCATTCATCGGGGTTCGAACTTCGTGGCTCATCCTTGCCAAAAAATTTGATTTTGCTTTACTTGCTTTTTGCAAATCTTCAATTATTTTTTGCATATTAGAAACATCGCAAAGCTGGATCAGCACACCTATTATTGAATTTTTCTTATCTTTAACGGGAATGAGAGAAATCCTGAAATGATATTTCTTTCCATTTTTGAACTCTATGTTCTCATTGTATTCCAAAATTTCCTGTTTTTCCAAAACGCTTTGAAAATTTGCGATCATTCTATCTATTATTTCTCTATGCGTAACTTGAGAAAAACTTTTAAAAAAGTCATTTTTGTTCAGAATGCTTAACTCCAAACCCATTGTTTTTAAATTTTCTCTTGACCCGAAAATAAAATTTCGGTTTACATCGAGCATTATTGCGGTACATGGTGTGCTGTTAAGTATTATATCGAGATAATTCTCTCTAATGTCTTTTTGCACTTTCAATGTTTTGTATAGATTTTCCTGTGCTTCAAAAGAAACAATAATGTTGTCGCGCTCCCTTATTTCCCGAGCGAGCCTTTTTCTTTCTGTGCGTTCGTTTCTAAGCTCCGTGAGCAACGCATTGTATTCTTCTTGGCTATACATAAATTTTATTCTTCTAGGGGTTAAAAGATGCAGGCGATTAAGGTTTCATTATGCTCATTATTTACAACTTCTGTTTCTGCTCTCGAGGTTGGGCATATTTCGCCACCAGAGCAAGTCGCTATATAGTTAAAACTATTTCCAAGAATTTTATTCATCAACTCAAATTCTTTGTGCGGCTCATTTAACAGAGCGGCGCGCCTGCCAAGGCACGAATACATGATGAGCGTTCCTTCTTTATGGTTTGCCTTGATTTGTTCCATAACATTTTTTGCCGTTTCCATAACAACCTCACTCGTAAAAGATATAGTGGACAAATTGGAGCCAACCTGAACGCCACAAGCAAAAAGATAACCATCATCCTTGGGTCTCACAAGGGCTTTTACCACAGATGATACAATTTCACCCTTTTCATTTTTTTCGTCAGCCATATAAGTGCTGAAAAGTGAGGCTTTTTGATTGGCAGAATCTGGTTTAAGATTTGCTTCTTCAAGAAATTGCTTGGCTTTGATATTATTGATTTCAAGCAGGCAATTTCCCTCGGCGGCAGTTACAATTCCAATATCTGGCATCATTATTGATTCTTTTGTGATGGAACCTAGGTAGAATTTAGGCTCCACATTGCCTGAAATAAGAAGCATTACAGGTTGATTGTTAGAAATATTTCCGCAGTACAAGGTTCTTGCAGATGTGGCAGACTCTATTATTTCTCCATTGGACAGAGAGCCAAAGATGGGAATGCTGTTGTCTATTTCGGTTATGGCTTTTATGTATTGGTTGGGATAATGTCCATACATAAAATTGGGGTATAAAAAAACAAGTTTTGCTTTTTTGTTTAACTTGGAGCGCAGGTCATTGTAGCATTTTTGCACTTGCTCCTTTACTTCGCCTGTATCTGGAACTGCCTCGCTCATTCCGCACGCAAATTCGCAGTCGTTGGAGGTTAATACCATAATGGAAAACATAAATGTCCCTATTTTCCCATTGACAATCTGCGAGTAGGAGGTTAAACCCGCTAGTGGGAATGGGGAGGCTTTGGCAATTGCGGAATACACCCCAGAAACAACAAAATCCTTATTTACGGTAACTATACCCACAGTATTTTCCAACAATTTTAGCTTTGACAACTGAGAACGAAACTCTTCCAGAGCAAGCTCCGCCTCATCAACCTCATTTATAATAATAGAATATGATTTTATCATACTGAACTCCAAGTATGGTGTACCGTAGATTTGAATATAGTAAAATTTTTCTACATTACCCCCAATGCGTTGCCTTTTACTAATATTGCTCATTTGGGTTCCCTCTCTTTTTGCAGCAGGAGCTACTAAATCAGACCCTCTTTTGCTTGAATCCATAGTTGCTGTTGTGGATGGCAAAGTTATTCTGCGTTCCGATTTAATGACACAGCTTTACCACTACCAAACCGCGCCGGGCTTTATGCAGTTGCCAGAGCGAGAGCAGATGTCCAGGGTTTTAGATAAAATAATAGAAGAAAAAGTTTTGTTATCTAGAATATCCAGAGATTCCATAAAGGTAGAGGAATCTGAGCTTTCGCAGAGAGTGGATATACATATAAAGAACTTGGCAGCTAGGCAAAACGCAAGCGTTGCCGCTCTTGAAAAAGCCATAAAAGCCCAGCTTGGCATAGGCATAGCACAATACAGGGAAAAACTTATGGAACGTTTCAGGGAAGAAATGCAGCTTTCCCGCATTCGGCAAAAACACGTTGGCATAATAACCCCCACAAGAAAAGAAGTTGAAGAGTTTTATGCAACTTACAAAGACAGCATTCCTCGCCAATACGATTGCCTTTTATTCAGCTCCATAAGCATACCCGTGGAACCCAGCAGGCAAGTAACGGATTCCGTAAGAAACGTAGCCATTTCCCTTATAGATTCCCTAGACAGAGGCATTCATTTTTCCGTGCTTGCGAAAAACCACAGCCAAAGCAGCTCCTTGGCAGATACTTCCTCATACTTGCGCAGGGGTTCTGGCGAGCCAGATTATGAAAGGGCAGCCCTCAGGCTTGGCATAGGCGAATGGACAGATAGCCCTGTTTTAACAAAAGAGGGATGGAATATAATAAGACTTATGGGAAAAAAAGAAGATGGCATAAGAACGGCGAATATATTTTTGAAAGTGGAGCCAGCCGCAGCCGATTCACTGCGAGTTTTGCACAGATTAGATTCTTTGAAGAGCGAAATTGAAAAGGGGAAACTAACTTTTTCAAAAGCAGCCATCTCTTTCAGCAAAGACAGGGAAACATTCTACAAGGGTGGGAGCTTTGGTTGGCAAGAGAGAAAAGCCATAGACCCAGCTTACGCAAAAATAATATCTTCCTTAAAAGTAGGCGAAATTTCTGAACCAGAAATTATAGATGGCTCGTATAGAATTCTGCGCCTAGACAACGAGGCTCAAGTTCGCGAGTATAATTTGGAAGAAGACTATTCCATAATCGAAAGCATGACCGCCAACTATATGTCTAACCTCAAACTTCAGGCTTTAATAAGCCAGTGGAGAAATGAGGTTTATATTGAAATTCAAGGTTTATAGGAAGAAGAGGGATTCGAACCCTCGGTTCTTGCGAACAACGGTTTTCGAGACCGCCCCGATCGACCGCTCCGGCATTCTTCCGAGTTGGTAAGGGAATTTAGAAAATGAACGGCATTGTCGTAACATTTAGCTCACACAATTTCCATTTCTTGCAAACTAACCTCGCCACCCACAACGCTAAACGCCTTTATCACAGGCGGCTCGTCTGCAAGCGTTAGAATTAGATAACTCGCTTTGCTATCATAAGCAAGCCGTATATCTTCTTCGGAAAGCCTTGCTGGAGTTGCAGGGTGCGAATGAAAATTGCCTAGCGGCACAAAGCCGTTTGCTCTCATATCCTTGACCGCCGTTAACTGCTCTCTTGGATCTATGGAGAAATGTTCGGGGCTGTTGTCTGGATTAGATAGGAGATAAACCTTTTCTATGGTTTTAACTTCGCCATCCACTTTTCCAGCTATCAAACCGCACGCTTCGTTGGGCAAGCCGTTCTTGGCGTGGGCTACTATTGCTTCAAAATCTATTTGTTTCAAACGGACTGTTATCATACTTTGCACACCACCTGTTCATAGTCAAAAGGTTTCAGTATAGAGGGATTGCCTCCGCACACGGCGCAGGTTGAACCATAAGGAAGTTTTATTTTGCGGAAATTCATTTTCAGAGCATCGTAAGTCAAGAGGTATCCTATCAGCAAATCCCCCTTACCAATTATGTACTTGATAGCTTCCATCGCCTGCAAAGAACCTATTATGCCACCCATTGCTCCGATTACCCCAGCCTCCCTACAGGAGGGAACAGCGTTTGGTGGAGGAGGCTCACGAAAAACGCAGCGATAGCACGGACCCGTGCGTGGGACATAAGTCATCAACTGCCCTTTGAACTGAATTATTCCAGCGTGAGAAAAAGGTTTTTCAGCTAGAACACAAGCATCGTTGATAAGAAATTTAGCGGGGAAGTTATCGGTTCCGTCAATGATAAAATCGTAATCTGCGATTAAATCCATTATATTGCTCGCATCCACAAACTTGCGATATGTGTTAATTGTTATGTCTGGGTTGATGGCTTTCATAGTTTCCTGAGCGGAAAGTACCTTTGCCTTGCCCACGTCTGGCGTGGTGTGGATAACTTGCCGTTGAAGATTGGAAAGATCCACATCGTCTGCATCTACAATTCCAATAGTGCCAACCCCCGCGGCGGCGAGATACAGAGCAGCAGGAGCGCCAAGACCACCTGCACCTATAATCAGCACCTTGGAATCCAGAATTTTTTTCTGACCTTTCGCGCCTACCTCGGAAAGTATGATATGGCGGGAATATCGCTCTAATTGCTCGTTTGAAAGTGCCATTATTGCTACCCTCCACCCATATAGTATAAAAACTCAACGCGATCGCCTTCGCGTAGCACTGTTTCTTCAAAAGTGCTGCTGGCTATGAATTCATCGTTAATGGATACGGTGACATATAGCGGCATTTCCACCTTCTCCAATTCTATGAGTTTTGCCACAGTTAAATCCTCAGCATACTCTTTGACATTTCCTGTTACAGTCAGTTTCATATTTGATCCTCCAAAGTTATTTTTTTACAATCAAATTGTAAGTTCCGTCTCCGTTATCTATCAATTTGAGAATTTGATGCCCTTCTTCCTTGATGCTGCGGGGAACATTCTGTACAGGTTCGCCTTCGTTTAGGCGAATGGACAAAACCTGCCCATCTATAAGTTCTTCCAACGCGACTTTGGCTTTCACAAAAGTCACCGGGCAAACCACATCGGTAATATCTATTGTTTCGTCAATATTATAATCAGCCATTGCAAATATCCTCCATTTCCTTTTTGAAATTTTCCCAACCAGCACGGTCTATGCACACACGGAATCGCTCGCTTGGTTTTGCATATTTGGCAAAAAAATTCAGTGCAGCATCTGTAATCTTAAACAGAATTTCCTTGTTGCGGATAATAGGTAAAAACTGCTCGCCCTTGGCAATCAAATTGCCAAATGTTCCGCCAAATGAGAGTAAATATCCAGATTCTCCTTTCCACGCATCAAAGGGGCAAGATTTTGCACAACGCCCACAGTAATTGCATTTGGATTTATCAATTGCAAGCCCTTCGCTGGTTTTGGTAATTGCACCCTCACGGCAAGCCTTGACACACACGCCGCATAAGGTACAATTTTCTTTAACCAATTCAACGCTATAACCGCCTTTTATACCGAGGTCGTTTTCCTCCGCTTTGAGGCAGTTGTTCATACAGCCGGTAATTCCGAATTTAAATTTATGAGGTAGCTCTTGCCCAAAATAACGATTGGAAATTTCTACCGCCAAAGGATATGTATCTATACAGCCAGAGGGGCATATCGTGCTGCCCTGGCAGGCGGTTACAGTACGCACTCTAGGACCGCAAACTCCGGTATTCACTCCGCCCACTTCCAGTTCGGTTTTTACCGCTTCCACATCCGCCAGCTTTATGAACGGAATCTCCACCCCTTGCCGCGAAGTTAGGTGAACATACCCGTCTCCATACTTTTTGCTGATTTCAGCAATAGCAACTAATTGCTCTGCGGTTAAATTTCCGCCTACAACTTTGAGCCGCAGAGAAAAATTATTCTTCTGCGTTTGTCGCATAAATCCGCCGTTTTTCAGTGCCTTGTAGTCTGTAGCCATATTGATTCGCTCCTAAATCTCAAAATCCTTTTCCCATAACATCACTTTGCGGTATTTTCCAAAATCACGTGGAGGTTTTTTATCCAATTCCAATCCGTTTGCATTCAGCAACGCAAACTTTGGCTCCCGTTCACCAAAACCTATAAAAATTCCACCTCGAATATTGGCGTAATTATCAGCTTCGGCAGGAATATCAAAATCTGGTGGATAATTATATCCGGTGCCTTGCAGCGGTAAAGCATCGCCGCTCTTGTATTCCTTTGGCGGCGGGCTGTGCCTGAGCACGGTGTGAATTTCGGGATGATAGTAAAAACTGTCAAACAATCCAATAGCGAGCTGATTTTTGCCGTCTTTTAACAGAACCCCATTTTCCATAGTCTTTCCCGCAGCCTCTATTACGCCGCAAGCGGCGGTGGCGTGGCTAATCCTATCTATGAGAATCAGTTCGCCCAAAGTTTTGTGCAAGCGGAATTCGTCTAGGACAATCGGTTCAGATAGTACAATTTCACAGCGGATAATTTCGTTCTTGCCAACAGAAGTCGCCGGAAGATGCGCACCCGTGTTGATATCCACCTTATGCTGTATTCCGGTGACAATGGCGGGTAGCAGCTTTGTTCCGATTTTTATCCAGTAATCATTGCCGGAAATCAGTTTATCATCGTCCATCCACAGCAAGGTAGCTTCAAATTCCTTGGCGATTTTCAGTTCCGCTTTTCGCATCAACACACAACCTCTGGACACATCCACTTCCCTGTCAAATTGAATGGTTACCGGATTGCCTGCGGTAGCGGATTCAACCGAAACATTTGCTACGTAAATGGATTTTACAATTACCATTTCTCCGCTGGGCAAGGCAGTGAGAGTGTCGTTTAACGATACCGTTCCAGATTCTATCTGTCCCTGAAAACCGCGAAAAGTGTGATCCGGACGGCAAACCCGTTGTATGGGCATATAGAAACCTTTCTCAGGCTCGCTTCCACTTATATTCACACTTTCCAAATAGGAGAGCAGAGCGGGACCGCTATACCAAGGCATATTTTTGCTGGGGCTGGTCACATTATCTCCCTCAGTGGCAGAAACCGGAATTATAATGATATTTCCCAATTTCAACTCATCTGCCAATTTTTCGATTTCCTTTGCGATACTCTCAAAACGCTCTTTGTCGTGAGCAACCAAATCCATTTTATTGACGGCAAATACAAAATACCGGATGCCCATCAGGGAGCAAATCCGTGCGTGACGGCGTGTTTGAGACAATACGCCTTGTTTGGCATCCACTAAAATAATAGCTAAGTCGGCAAAAGAAGCACCCACAGCCATATTGCGGGTGTATTCCTCGTGGCCTGGAGTGTCTGCTACTATAAAACTGCGTTTTTCTGTGGTAAAGTAACGGTAGGCAACATCTATGGTTATGCCTTGCTCCCTCTCCGCCATCAATCCATCCAAAAGAAGCGAGTAGTCAATTTTTCCGCTGCGGGAACCAACTTGGCTATCCAAAATCAATGCTTGTTCCTGGTCTGCATATAGCAGTTTGGAACTGTACAAAATATGCCCGATTAAGGTTGATTTGCCATCATCCACGCTGCCGCAGGCAATGAATTTCAAAAGCCCGTTTTTTGCATTGTCCATCAGAAATACCCCTCTCGCTTGCGGCGTTCCATACTTCCCGCCGCCTCTTTATCTATCACCCGACTTGTGCGTTCGGATGTGGCAGCTCCTAAAATTTCCTCTATCACTGTGTCTAACGTATCTGCTTCCGATTCCACCCCGCCGGTTAGAGGATAACAGCCAAGGGTACGGAAACGTACTTTTTTTATTTCCGGTTTTTCGTTTGGCAAAAGGCGCATACGCTCATCGTCCACCATAATGATATTGCCACTGCGAAATACCACCGGACGCGGAGCCGCAAAATAGAGCGGCACAATGGGAATATTCTCACTGCGTATATACTGCCAAATATCTTTTTCTGTCCAGTTGGAAATTGGGAAAACCCTAATGCTCTCGCCTTTGTTGATTTTAGTGTTGTAGAGCTTCCACATTTCCGGTCGCTGATTTTTTGGATCCCATGCGTGGTGAGCGTTGCGGAAAGAAAAAATTCTCTCTTTGGCACGGGACTTTTCCTCGTCTCTGCGCCCGCCGCCAAAAGCCGCTGTGAAGCCGTATTTTGTGAGCGCATCTTTAAGTGCTTGGGTTTTCATAATGTCCGTATAAGCTGCATCGTGGTCAAAGGGATTTATTCCCTGCGCTATTGCCTCTTCATTGCGGTGAACCAGCATTGTGATGCCGAGTTCCTGTGCCACTCGGTCACGGAAAACAATCATATCGCGGAATTTCCAACTTGTGTCTATATGCAAAAAAGGGAAAGGAGGTTTTTCGGGATAAAAAGCTTTCATAGCTATATGAAGCATAACCGAACTGTCTTTGCCTATGGAATAGAGCATAACTGGCTTTTCACACTCGGCGACTACTTCACGAAATATATATATCGCTTCGGCTTCCAATTCTTTTAAATGAGTAAGTGACATTATTTTTCTCCTAATATTTATTGGCATCTCGGCTGTTTACCGTGATTGTTTGAGCAGTTCCGTCTGCTTTTGTCACTGTCCAGTGCAACAAGGAATTTTCTTGACGCACAGTCATTTTGCCGCCCAATCCGCCCATATCCTCGCCCAAAAACAAAGCGATTGCTTCCACCGTACACTCCTTTACACAAGAGGCGCAGCCCCAGCAGCGTTCAGGTTTTGGTATAGTTGCCGTTTTGTTTTTCAGTTTAATTAAACTGCCAGGGCAAACAGTAGCGCATTTGCCGCAGCCAATACAGAGGTTCTGCTTAATTTCAATGCTCATAGACCTCTCCTTCACGTATCAAAGGCCTACGGATAATGTTGATATTGCCGTCTTTCAGCTCCGAATTTATATAGCCTTGCCAGTGCGTTTCTTTTTGGGCGGCAAGATGAGCAATCACAGAACGGCAGAGCACTAGACGTTCTTGAAGTTCCATTATATATACCAATTCTTGCATACTAGAAGCAGAAAGTTGCTCCGATTGTTTTCCCAGTTCTAAAATTTTTTCATCGGCGATTTTAAGCGATTCTTCCGTGAAGCTATAATACGTACTGATTCCACCCGCGTGTTCATCCATTGTTGTCTGCATGGCTTCTTCCAGTGCATCGCTCTGATTTTCGGCGCGGGATAAATATTTTTCCAATCTTTGTTTGACCGTTTCTGTTTTATCAGCATTAGGCTGAGATATTTCGCTGTTCATATAACTAAGTGCCGCCTTTGCCGCAATTTCACCTTCCACCAAAGCCCCTGTCACATATTTTTGCGGGCAGCCCCCAGCCACATCTCCAGCCGCAAAGAGTCCACGAATGGTGGTTTCGCGGTTGGTGTTTACCCAATAACCGCTGGCGGTATGTCCTCCAGTGATGTACGGCTCTGTGCCTTCAATCTCCACATTTTGAATGCTTGGTCCTTTGCCGCTTTCAATCCAGCGCAAAGTTTGGCTAGGTGCCATATTTAGATAGGCTTTGAGTAAATCTTCTTCTTGTTCTTTGGTAATGCCTACTGTGCGCAAGGCACAAGGCCCGCGTTTTTCACGGTTTTCTGTAACTGTTCCATATACACGCTGAGAGGTGGTGATGCCATATTTATCCTCATAAACCTCGCCGAGGGCGTTGATTTGTTTTGCACCAACTCCCTGTGCAAGCGTTCCAGTTGGAGCGATGGTGTCTTTGCAGCGCAGGGCTATGAAACGCATTTCAAGGGTGGTCATCTCGGCTCCAGCCCGAATGCCCATAGCAAACCCCGCGCCGGTATTGAATGGGGGGTACCACATTTTGTGACGGGAAAACCCGGGGTGGTTAGGTCTATACAGCCCCGCCGCCCCCCCAGCGGCGCATAACACTGTTTTTGCCAAAATCGTATATAGTATTGGTTCTTCAATACCCACAGCATAAACTCCCAAAATCCTGTTTTCCTGTATTATATATTCAAACACATTTACGCGGTTCAAAACGGTAATGTTTTCTTTTTTCTTAACGGCATAGGCTAAAATAGGCTTGATATTTTCCCCGTTGATTTTGATATTGCGAGGGCCTCGCATTGCATACTGCCCATTGCTATCTTTCAGAATTGTAAGCCCAAGGCTTTCCAGTTTCTCGGCTACGCTGTTCAAGCCCTCCGCCATAGTCAGCAATAGATCGCCCCGCACAATGTTTTCTGCATCGTTGCGTGCGTAATCCACATAGTCCTGCGGTGTTTTGCCAGGACCAATATAGGCATTGAGGGCATTAACACCGGCGGCGAGGCATCCGCTGCGCCGGATATCCGCTTTTTCTACAATCAGTACGCGAGCATCGCTGTGTTCGCAGAAAGTAAGCGCCGCATAGCAGCCAGCCGTGCCGCCGCCTATAATCAGAAAATCGGTATCGATATGCCGAACTTCTAAACCCATGTTTAAATCCCTTGCCTACCGTCATTTATCACATCAAACAACTTTTTCTTCTTATTTTTTACTAAAGGTCTGTTCACATCACTTAAAAAACTGGCAACAAACGGATTTGCCGGAAAGTCGCATACCTCTTCTGGGCTTCCTATCTGCTCAACTTTCCCTTTGTTCACAATGGCTATTGAATCCGAAACTTCAAGAGCCTCGTCTTGGTCGTGCGTTACAAAAATGCTTGTGACGTGAATTTCATCGTGCAAGCGGCGAAGCCAAAGCCTGAGTTCCTTGCGAACTTTGGCATCAAGGGCACCAAAGGGTTCGTCTAGCAGCAACACGGTAGGTTCAACGGCAAGCGCTCTCGCAAGCGCAACGCGCTGCCTCTGCCCGCCAGAAAGCTCGGAAGGAAAGCGATTCACAAAACTATCAAGCTGAACAAGGGAAACGAGACGCATAACATTTTCATGTATAGTTCTTTTATCAGGGCGTACTTTCCTAGGACGTACGCGAAGCCCAAAAGCGATGTTCTCAAATATGTTCATGTGCTTGAAAA
>Ga0268262_10003445_pt1 | contig 17102 bp, 18 predicted proteins | sample TergutNc150P3_FD_190354 | JGI IMG/M metagenome (GOLD analysis project Ga0268262, IMG submission 190354) | Nasutitermes corniger P3 segment gut microbial community from laboratory colony in Florida, USA - Nc150 P3 (SPAdes) (version 2) | ecosystem: Host-associated > Arthropoda: Insects >... | reverse complement strand
GTCTAACCCCATTTGTCCCTCCCTGTCCGGTAGGAACCATTGTAATTTGGGCTAGATTTTTACTTTTGAGGCACACCCCCTTTTCGGCTAGATTAGTTTTGAGGCAATGCGACTTATTGTAAAAATCCCCATTTTCGGCTATCCTGAACAGAGAGAGGTCGCTATGCTGCTAAGTGAGTTAAATGCTCCCATAAAGGAAATAAAGTCAAAAATCTGTGAAACCTGGAGGCGGCTTTGACCGTTTCGGGCAGCGGATAGCCGAACTTGAAGAAAAATCCGCTGAAGCGGGTTTCTGGAATGACGCCGTTGCGGCGGAAAAAGCTATGTCCGAGCTTAAAGGACTAAAAAATCGCTATGAACCCTGGAAAGAACTCTGCGTTGAAGTTGATGATCTGGAAATTTTGCATCAACTTTCTTTTTGAGCCCGCAGCGCCCCCTTTGGTAACACCGGGTGTCAACAAATCCGGGTCATAGGTTATTTACTCCAGGTCTTTTTTTATAACGGCAAGCAACTGCTCAATCTGTACCATTACATAATCCTGAAACTTTGGCGGCAGTTCATTAAAGAGGCTGGTCATACGCTGAAGTTTTTCCGATGGCGTAGTGAAAAACATATTTCCCGCGCCGTTTTTTAGCCACGTTTCACTTACTCCAAAGGTCAGCGATATAAGATGGATTATCCGGTCATTGACTTTTCGATTAGCGTTTTCCAATTCGGCAATATAGCTGTTGCTGATAAAAACGGCCCTGGCAAACTCGGCTTGAGACATTTGGAGGGTGGTTCTGAGGTGTTTTATCCGCTCATTAACGGTCATTGGTCAATTATAGTCGATTAAAACTCACAAAACAAGGCATTTTTTCACTAAGTGAGAATATCTATGGACAAACTTCACAATGTGTTGTAATATATTCACATATAGGGGTTTTTGACGTGACCAAAGAAGAAAAACTGGACAAGGTAGCTCGTGATTTCTCCCTGTTGCCGGAGGAAAAACAGGACTATATCCTTGGCGTTTTACAGGCTCTTGTCTTTGCCCATGATACGGCAGACGGGAAAATTGCTTTTCTTGGTTCGGAACAAAACTCTGAGTCGGCATGAATACAAATTTTAGGGGAGAAAGATTAAACGCATCTGTAAGATGACGGTTCAGATGATAGGGCTTGAAAAAACCGAGGAGGAATAATATGCGAAAGTTAACGGCAAGGTCGCCATTTCTTTTCTGTCTGTTTTTGGGGGCATTAAGTCTTACAGCACAGGAACAAAGTTACTCAAGGGAAGCATTGGAAAGCCCCGAACTGTATACCCGTTTATACAATACAGGTTGTAAAATGTTGGGCACAAACTTAATGCAACACAAAGGCATAATAAGCACGGCAAACTGGGTTGATTTTTCAGGCTATGAACACTGGACATGTACCATTGAGACCGGTACTGGCAGGTATGTAGTTATAACCGACGGTAGAGGTTTTATTAGTGAGGTGTCGTGGGGTGTTAACACGAACAAGAATAATGCGGATACAGACAAAATTAAGGACGCTTTGTACCGTGGCATATTGGTTCGAGGGAAGGAAGATACTTCTGCCTCTTCTTGGTACCGTAAGGCATATTATATGCCCTCTGTCCCTATTGAGGGAGAAATTATGAATTTTACTGCCCCAGTCATGTTGTATGTGAATTTTTCTAATAACAATCTTGGCTTTACGATTATCTCTGAACGCCGTGGTTACGGGAGGTAATATTATTATGAATGATAAAATAAAGTTGGAAAAAATCAATAACAATAAATATAAGGTTATCAGTTGTTTTACTCCTAAAGATATGTACATAAAAATAAATAATGAAAGAAATTGGTATAGAGCAGAATCAAATTATTCGTTATGGATAAAAAAATCCGCTAGTTCATATCAACCAATGCATTTATGTAAATCAATCGAAGAAACTATAAATCATATGTTAATTTATTTTAATTCTTGTTTAAATATGGATTTAGAAGATTTTTGTTGGGTACCAATAAAAAATAATAAAAAACTGATATTAGGAAATGGTAATACAATATCATATAATGATTTTAAATGAATGAGTTTATTATGAAAAAAATAATTGTTGTGTTTTTAATTATTATATTATTTAGTTCTTGTAATAAAAACAAAGAATGGGAAGATATAGACTGGCTTTTTAATATGCGTTTTCTTACCGTAGATGAATTGAAATCAAAAATAAACCTTAATTTTGTTACTAACTGGAATGTCGGTAATCAAGAAGGTTGGACATATAATTATTCAAATAATAAATTTGATTATGAATATCGCTTCCGATTTACCAATAACAAACTTAAAGATATCGAAACAATAATTAAACCAATCAATATATCACCACAAGAATATAACCTTAAACTAAGAAAATATATCGCTAAAAAGTTTAAATTATCATCCTTTACCGGAATATTGCCAGAACAAGGGTTTGAATTTGAAATTGAAAATCTTCTCATCAATGGTCTTCGTTTTGAAATATATTTCCGAAATAGACAATTCTCTCCCTCATTATTCGGTAAATGGGAATTTTTGTTTGATAACAAAATAATATCTTATGTAAATGATAAAATAGTTCCTAAACTTGATTTCTCGATAGATAAGGAAGTATTATTAGAATATATAAATAATTATAAAAGTATTTGGGAAATAGATGACCAATATATTATTATTGACGATAACAAATATGAATATGATTTAATTGATAACGAGATAGTATTATATTCTATATGGATTGATTATAGTGGACATAGAATGGAAACTGAAAGATCTAGGAAAAAATACACTGTTGAAAAGAATAATTCAATAAAAGTATTAATCGACCTTAGTATTAATGGTAATTTAATTAATAACGATGATTATAATATATATTTAATTGGAAATAAAACTGAATAAAAAGAGACAATTATGACATTTTCAATAGATGATTATGATCCGGTATGGTCTGATATGAAAAAACCAGTAAAAGTTTGGGCAACAAGCAAAATATCATTTAATCGGTATATAGATAATACAAAATTAAGGTACAGCATATTATTATCATTAGATAGTAATTTATACTTTTCAGAATTAGACCGTGTTGAAATAGTTAGAGATGAAGCAAGATATTATTTTAAGGAAAATGTAAATAAAAATATAGGTCAATTAGTAACAAGAGGTGGTATATGTTTTGTTTATATAAAGAATAGGGTTTATGCTCTTCATTTATCAAAGAAAGAATAAAACAAGGAAATACTGAATGAAAAAAGCATTTTTAGTGTTTTTTATTTTTGCCGTTTTGGCAGTTGAATCCTTTGCTCAAACTCCATATTGGACAGGAGATGGCGGTAAAAATATAAGAGTTACGGTATCTGAACCTTCGGGGAAAGGACTTTCTTCACAGGAACAGTCCTTGCTTCCATTATTACAAAGTACCATTATTGGCGCTTTTCAAAAATTTTCTGCTATGACTGTCATGGATCAGTTAAATCTTGAAAACATCCTAAGGCAACAAAGATTATCAATGACAGGTAATTTCTCTGACGCTGACTATATTCGCATTGGAAACTTAACCAACGCCCGGCTTGTTGTTTTTGGCTCAATAACCAAGACCGCAACAGGTTATACGCTCGAACTTGCGGTAACCGATGTGGAAACCGGCGAACGGAAAGCATCATATCTCCCCAAACAAGTATCTTTATTAGCTTTAGAAAACCTATCAGTAATTAGGGAGGCTTCCGCTGATCTGCTTGGACAGTTAGGAGTAAATCTTACCGCAGCCGCGCTTCAAGAATTAAAAAAGGCGGAAAACACCGCAAGAATACAGGCAGAAAACGCGCTTGCAAAAGGTATTTCCGCACAGCGTCAAGGAACAACAGTAGAAGCATTAACTTATTATTTTCAGGCAGCCTCACTCGATCCTTCCCTTGGCGGAGCAATAAACCGCGCTTCGGTAGTATCAGGAGACATTTCGAGCGGTAATTTAGGTCAAAATATACGGAACAGATTACAAGTACATGATGAATGGAGGACCATTATTACTACAGCGCGTAAATTTTATGCAGATCATCTACCCTATGAATTGGTATATAATACCGATGATATACGTCGTGGTAAGATTGATTTTGAAAGAAGAACGACAGATCTTTCTATTGACATTAGCTTAATTCCAACTGACGCATGGAAAACAATCAATAATTTAAGGCAGGGCTTAACAAATGCTCGTCAACGGGATGAAACGTGGAATTTTAATCTTAATCAAATTGAACCAAGAAACATTGTTGTTACAATAGAGATAGTCAATGAAAAGAATATTCGTCTTTCAAGAGCGATATATACATATAATAATCCCAGAGAGCAAGTACAAGAAAATGCTACCATAAATTTCCAGAATGTAAAGGCGGATGATATAACTGACCGATTAACCGTTCGAGTAGTAAGTGTAAATGAAATTCCCGCGCAAAAAGCAGGGGAAACAGGGTATATCCGAATATCTTCACTTGCTCAAATACGAGCAGCAGAAGAAACTGCCAGAAGAGAACGGGAAGAGATAGTCAGACTAGAGCGTGAAGCAAGAGAGAAAGAACGTATAGCCAGAGAGGAGGCTGCCAGGAAAGAACGTATAGCCAGAGAGGAAGCAAGAAGGCAGTGGGAAGCGGAACACCCAGAAGAAGCCAAAAAACAACAGGAAGAAGCAAGAAGAAAGCAAGAAGAAAAAGAAGCGGCTGCTAAAAAGGCACAAGAAGCTGCAGAATCAGAGGCCAGAAGAAAAGAGAGAGCATCTAATAATCGGAGAAATGAATTTGTTTTTCTATCTGGTTCTTTTCAATGGGATGGAGAAAACTGGATGGTTATTTGGTTTCCTCTTTTGGCTGGCTTTCATTGGTCACCTGTTCCATTCACATGTATTGGCTTTGAGCCTAGAATAGGATCTGCTTATTTAAGTTTAGCACCCACTTTAGGGCTAATAATTCCTTTTAACAAGCGAGTAGCATTATTCACAGATGCTGTACTGGATATGGGTTTTTTTGGCAAATGGAACGGCTTAATAACGGATGGACTCACACCTGGTTTTGATTTTGGACTAAAATACAAGTATTATGTCGGGAATGATACTATGTTTTATAATTTAAAGTATCAAGGTATGTGGTACAAAGATAGTTATACGAATTCTCTTGGTATTGGATTTGGTTTTCAGATTAATAAGCGATAATTGTAAAGAACACAAACGGTATATAATATGCCACACTGGGTATCAAATACCAAATCCGAGCCGGAAACCTATTCCCATGACAAAGCATTTGCTTTTGTAACAGGGTAAATGCTGCCTCTTACAGGGCAACTAATTCATTGCCAAATATCTGCTCAATTTTACAAAGTGTTTTCAATGTTGGATTCGCGGTGCGCGGATTTTCAAGTTTCTGGTATACCTGATATTTCACGCCCATTTTTTGGGCGACATCCGCAAGACTCATATTGTGGGATTTTCGTTGTTCGCGAAGCCACAACGCAAGGGACAAACTTGGTTCAAGGGAAATAGCGTAATAATCAGGCGCGTTATTCGCGGGCGGTATAGAAAAAGAAATGTTATGTTCAAGATAGGTTTCAATTAACCCAGAGACAGCCTCAGACGCCATTTCTTGTGCGTTTTCAAGAGTAGTCCCATAAGTCAGGATACCATCATAAAAACCGGGCGCTTCCACATACCAGCATTTATCATCTTCAGAATACGTTATCTTACAGGGGATAGTTGTTTTCATTTTAAACCTGCCTTCTTCAAAATAGAATTTAATGTTCCGGGCGCAAGGTCGGTGCTGCCGTGTACCGGTACAGGAATACATATACTGTTTTTAAGCATGATGTGGTGTGATCCCTGAATACGGTCAACTGTCCAGCCGTGCTTCTTAAGGAGCTTTACGCAATCCTTGCCGCTCATATTTACAGTATACACCTTATATGGTGTATCGTCAAGGGGAAGCGATTTTCTTTGCCATTGTAAAAACCGCCGTTTTCGGCTATCCTGAACAGAGAGAGGTCGCTATGCTGCTCAGTGAGTTAAATGCTCCCATAAAGGAAATAAAGTCAAAAATCTGTGAAACCTGGAGGCGGCTTTGACCCTTTCGGGCAGCGGATAGCCGAACTTGAAGAAAAATCCGCTGAAGCGGGTTTCTGGAATGACGCCGTTGCGGCGGAAAAAGCTATGTCCGAGCTTAAAGGACTAAAAAATCGCTATGAACCCTGGAAAGAACTCTGCGTTGAAGTTGATGATCTGGAAATTTTGCATCAACTTGCCATAGAGGCGGGGGATGAAGGCGAAAGCGCGGGGATTGAAAACATCCTCAAGGATATATGCGCCCGCTATGAAAAGCAAAACCTTTTTGAAATGATGAGCGGTGAAGTGGATAAAAACGGCTGTTTCCTGACCGTTCATTCAGGAGCGGGCGGAACCGAAGCCTGCGACTGGTCGCAGATGCTGTACCGTATGTACCTGCGCTGGGCGGAACGCAAAGGATTTTCCATTGAAGAACTTGACCGGCTGGAAGCCGAAGGGGGGATAAAATCGGTAACCTGCAAAATTGAAGGGGACTATGCCTATGGCCGCCTCAAAGGTGAAAGCGGGGTACACCGGCTGGTGCGTATTTCTCCGTTTGACGCCAACGCGCGCCGTCATACTTCATTTGCCTCGGTGTACTTGTTCCCGATAATTGATGATACCATTGAAGTGGAGATACGGCCGGAAGACCTGCGGGTGGATACCTATCGTTCGGGCGGAGCCGGCGGACAGCACGTTAACAAAACGGACAGCGCGGTGCGTTTTACCCATTTGCCTACGGGCATAGTCGTTGCCTGTCAGAATGAACGCAGTCAGATAAAAAACCGATCCATTGCCATGAGTATGCTCAAAGCCCGCCTCTACGAACATTACCGGCAGGAAAAAGAAAAAGAAAATGAACGGTTTCATCAGGAAAAAAAAGATATTTCATGGGGCAACCAGATACGTTCCTATGTTTTTCAGCCTTATACTTTGGTAAAGGATTATCGTACCAAAACAGAGTTTGGCAATATCCAGGCGGTGATGGACGGCGATATTGATTTATTTATCGAAGACTATCTGAAGTTTTCATGGTCGCAAAATACTCAGGCAGGCAAGGCAGGATAATGACAAATATTAAGCTAAAGGCGTTTTATTTATTTGTTATTTGTTATTTGTTACCTGTTACCTTTTTGTCCGCTGCCGGGAAGAAAGACGCTGATGAACAAAAGACCCTGAATGATGAATGGCTTCTCTGTGTTACGGCTTTTGACTATTCCCAACTGCCCCCTGGCAAACGTATAACCGGCGATGTAATTACCAGGAGTCTGGTAAATAAACTTGATGCCATAAGCTACCGGCTTCGTATCTCTCCCGAATATGCGTATTACGAGGAATATGCCTGGCAGCAGGCAGTCGCCGCGGCGGCAAAGACTATCTCAAATAAACAGAATGAACGCGCACAGTTATTGTTCCGCGGCGATCCAAACTGGAAATACCGGAAAAATCTGAAAAAAATTGATGAAGACCTGGTAAAACTGGAAGAAAACTATGCTCAAAAACTGGCGGAAAAACCGCTGATAAACAACAAACCTTCATTCAATCTTATCCAGTCTAACCTGAACGGGACTTATCCGGCCCCTCCGAAACAGGGCGGCGAACGCCGTTTTTGTCAGAGCCAAAAATCCGATGCCTTCCTGTCCGGAGAGATACGTGAATTTCATAATCGTTACTACATAAAACTCCGGTTGTTTGCCCTCTACACCAATTCCTGGGTTTATGAGGATGATATAATTTTTTCAGTGGAGGATATCGACGGGGCGGTGGATGAAATTGCTGCCCGGCTTGACGCGGTACTTGCGGGGAACAAACCGGCAAGACTGGCGGTGACCGTCAATCCTCCCGAATCCCAAATTCTGATAAATCAGAGTTATGCCGGGACGGGAACAGTTGAAGCGCGGGAACGTCCACCGGGGAAAATAACCATAAACATAGCTGCGGAAGGTTTCATGCCCGAAACGGTGGAGACGGAACTTGCCCCGGGAGAACATACGGACATTGACGTGAATCTCGGCGCTTTATACTATGCCAATGTGGATGTTGATGTGCGGGGTAGTCCCGGCGCCGCTGTTTACAATGGTGCTTTGTATGTGGGAGAAGCGCCCCTTACCCTGCGCTTGCCCATTGACCAACTCAGCTATGTGGACATAAAAACCAGCGGAGGAGAGGCGGCAAAGGCGGTATTTACCTCACCCGATATACCCGACAGAACATCCGCCCTTTCCCTTAGACCAAAGATACCTCCTTCTTCCGGGCAGAAAAGGGTAAATAAGGCGAGAAACTGGTATTACTGGGCATGGGGCGGTATATGGGTTGCCGCTATTGCAGCATGGGTCGGCGACGGGATGTATAAAACTTACTATGCTTTGGGTAAAAATGAAACTACGCAGCAAATTGACCATATACGATCGGGCGCTATAATTTGCCTGGGGGCGACTCTTTCCTATGGGGTTTTTCAGATGGGACGTTACCTGTATAAGGCTACGGAAGACGCTACGCCGATTGTCAGAACGGAGAAGAAGGGGAAATGAATTTTGCCGAAAAAATAAAATCATTTTTTGCCAAAGTTCCCGCTGTCTCACAGGAATTTTTTGATGAGTTATCTGATCTTCTGGTGGAAGGTGATCTCGGCGCGGAAGAAGCATACACGGCTGTCGAACTGTTACAGGAGCGCTGCAAAAAGGAAAATATTTCTTCACCGGAACAGGCGCGGGACTGCCTTGCCGGATTGCTGGAGGAAATGCTCCGCAATGTTAAAATCCCAGCTTCTCTGGAAGATCTCGGAACTGTCCGGAAAGAATTTTCTGCCACGGAGTTTCACGGAGCACAGGATGATTCTCATATCAAAACTCCGTGTAACTCCGTGGTTAATTCTTGTTTATTGGACAACCCGCGTCCGGCGGTGATTCTCCTTTTGGGCGTTAACGGCGTGGGAAAGACGACAACCGCGGCAAAACTTGCCGCATTATATCAAGGTCTCGGCTTAAAGCCGATTCTTGCGGCGGCGGATACCTTTCGGGCGGCGGCAATTGATCAACTCAAGATACACGGCGAACGGCTTGGTCTGCGGGTAGTTGCCCATCAGCAGGGCGGAGACCCCGCCGCCGTGGTGTATGATGCGATTGAGGCCGCCGGCAGGGACGGGATTGTCATTGCCGACACTGCGGGCAGGATGCATACCAAAGCGGCGCTGGTGGATGAATTGCGAAAAATCGACCGCGTAGTAGAATCAAAAACCGCCGGCAAGGCCGCCGCGCGGTATATCAAATACCTGGTGCTGGACGCCACTACCGGCAGGAATGCTTTTGCCCAGGCGGAAATTTTCTGCGGGGCGGTTGCCCCCGAAGCGGCAATAGTGAGTAAATACGATTCTACCGCGAAAGGCGGGGTGATTTTCTCATTGGCTTCCGGTTTACGCCTGCCTGTGGCGTATCTCTGTACAGGTGAGAAATACGGGGATATTCAAACCTTTGATCCTCATGTATTTGCGAGGGAATTTGCGGGTGTTAATTGAGAAACTGCGGGTATTAACAAAGTTCCGGCTTTTTTTTGTGAAGCCGGGCGCTGTTGTCTCTCTGATTCTGCGCGTTCTCTTTCTTTTGTTTGCGGGTATTTTTGCCATTACCCAGGAATCATCGGACAGTTCTGCCCGGAACAGTTCTGTTCAGGGGAATTTCCAACCGGGTGATTTACTGCCCGATGAGATGCTTGCCGGTCTTCAGGATGAAGAAGAACAACTGTCAGAATGGATGCCGCCCGGTCCGCCGCGCTGGTTTAGATCCAATGCCGGCGGCATGATGCTTGAAGAAGTTCCTTCGCGCCTTGCCGCCCTTCGCAATACATACGCGCTGGTAATTGATTATGTCGCTCCCGACGAAGTGGAGCCCCGCCTGCTGCCGTTTTATCAGGACGGCTATACCGTTGAAATTCGCGTTTTGTACGAGAAGCGGGAAGAATCCCGCCGGCAGTGGCTGTTTCGGGACAATGCCGGCACTACCAGGCTTAATGCGGTGTTCAAGCGGCAGCCTGACGAAATTTCCGACGGTGTGTCCGGTAACGCGCAGCCCGAAGAAGAAACTGTTTTGAAAGATGAAATTGTTGAAAATAAAATTATCGGAAATGAAATTATCACAGAAGGATTGCAGGACCCCGTTGAACTTGCCGCTGAAACTCCGCCTGTCCAGGAGCCCCACCCTGATCAGTTTTCCGGCGACGCCATGCCGGATCCGGAATCGTTTGCGGTTATATCAGACGAAGAAGCAGCCGCATCAATAGGCTTTATTGAAATGTACAATGAAAAAGCCCAAATTATCGAAGATCACTGGCTTTTCGAAGATGACAGCGCAATTGTGACAAAATATTTTTATGTTAGGAATACGCTGATAAAGGCTGAGACGGGCAAAAAGAAACCGTCTTCAGCGCCTGACGCTGAACCGGAACAGCGCCACGATACGGCGCCGCAGAATGCGGCATATCGCCCCATGTACACCGATACCTACCGGTATAACCGTTCGTTTTCGCTGCGCTATGTGGAACGCCTATACCACGAAAAAGCGGAATCCGAACCGATCCGTCTGGTCTTTCCCGGACGTGTACTGGATGCGGCTTCCGATCAGAATTTCATGAGAGACAAGCTGTCTTTACATTCGGACTTTCTTGAGAATTTTTCCGTGGGAGAAGGATTCCGTATAATTTATGGTACTGACAGCAGGGGAAGGATATTGACCCAGACCATGATCGACAGCAAAGATCAAACGGTATGGGTCATAAAAAACACCTGGTCCGGCAACAGGATTATTGCCATGCACAAAACAGAAGGAGAAAATGAAAAACTGGTGGAATATGAGTATGATAATGACGGGAATCGGGTTGTTCAGCGTGATATAAATAACGGCGTTTTGGAACGGATGGTTTACACTCAGGGCGAGAATGAAACGGAGGAGCTTTATTTGAACGGCGTTGTAGTGCTGAGGGCCTACTGGGAAAAGGGCAGAAAAATCAAAGAGGAACAGGTGCGGCGGCGGTGAATTTCAGGTGGATATGGTATATCGCGGCGCATTCTGTTTTTCGCAGGCAGAAAAAATCTCCTTCTTCGGTATTGTCCATTTTGGGAATAGCCACCGGAGTATTTGCGTTAATTGTCATTATCGCCGTGATGAACGGGTTTCAACTGGGCTTTATCGAAAGTATTTTGGAAATTTCGTCATATCATCTGCGCATTGGGCCTGTGGCCGACGGTAAAACGGAAGAAACGGGAGCGGCCGTTTTGACAATTCCCGGCGTCCAGGCGGTGGTTCCTTTCCGGGAATTTCAGGCCCTGATTCGCGGCAGACGGGGAGGGCAGCAGATGGCCCTTGTCCGGGGGCTTCCGGTGGACGCTCCTGCACGGGATGCCGTCATGGCCGCCCGGCTTGCATTTGAAGAAGGTTTTTTTGATCTGGGCGATAAACACAATGTATTGCTGGGCGTGGAACTTGCCCGGCGGCTGGGAGTGAGGACCGGAAACGAGATAAGCCTGTACTCAATACCGGCGCTGTTCGCGGATTCTGATGAATATGCCGGCCTGCGGACTTTTACCGTTACGGGACTGTTTAGAACCGGTTTTTATGAATATGATGCCGGCTGGGCTTTTGTCAATATAGAAAGCGCCGCGGCCTTTTCCGATACCGGCCCTGTCCTGGGGATAAAACTTAAAAACCGTTTTTACAGCCCCAAAATGCTGGAACTTGCCCGCAAAAGCCTTGAAGGGCAGACCGGTCTTGAGGAAGCACAATTTACCGGTTGGCGTGATTATAACCGCTCATTCTTTGGAGCGCTTCGTACCGAAAAACTCTTTATGTTTATACTGGTAGGGCTTATTTTTATTGTAGTTGGGCTGAATATTTACCAGGCCCAGCGGAGATCGGTACTTGAACACCGTGAGGAAATAGGGCTGCTGCGGGCCGTTGGCGGCGGCGAGCGGGCAGTACGCATGATTTTTGTCTGTGACGGGGCCATTATCGGATTTATCGGCGCCTCATGCGGCCTGATTTTGGGACTGCTTGTCGCCTCGCATATTTCCCTGTTTTTTACCATTATTGAACATATTTTTAATTTCTTTATACATATTGTTAATATTATTACCGGTTTTTTTAACGCCGGATGGATAAAGGGATTTTCTTTCTTCTCACCGGCGGTATTCTACATCAAGGAAATACCGTCGCGGCTCATACCGCAGGAGGCTGTTTTGATTTTTATGTTTGGGTTTTTATCAGCGCTGCTGGCGGCATGGTTTGCTTCGCGCAAGACATCCCGTATACTGGTAGCTGAGGTGCTGCGTTATGAGTAACGGGAACAGTGCGGTCATGGTCAGCGCCGAAGGACTGGTAAAAAACTATATTTCAGGAGATGAGACCCTGCATATTCTGCGAGGGATAAGTTTTACCATTCCGTCCGGCCTTTCAGCGGCGATAAGCGGACGCAGCGGCAGCGGAAAAAGTACCCTGCTTAATATCCTCGGCGGGCTTGACCGCAGCGACGGGGGTAAGGCGTTTGTCGGCGGAATGGAAATTACCGCCCTGCATGAAAAAGACCTTTCGGTATACCGCAGCAAAAAAATCGGTTTCATTTTTCAGTTTCATTTTTTGCTCAAGGATTTTACCGCCCTGGAAAACGTCATGCTGCCCGCCTACATCGGCGGTATGAAAAAAAAGGAAGCTTTTGAACGGGCAAGGGCGCTGCTGGCTGATATGGGGCTTATTGACCGCGCCGGACACTTTCCTTCCCAGCTTTCCGGCGGTGAACGGCAGCGGGTGGCGGCGGCCCGCTCAATGGTCAATGATCCCGACCTGATACTGGCCGATGAACCGACCGGCAACCTTGACCCCGACAACAGCGCGCTGGTTACCGATCTGCTCTATGCCGGCGCGGAAAAATGGGGTAAAACCCTTCTCGTGGTGACGCATGACGAAAAACTGGCGGCGCGGGCTTCAAGCCGCTATATCCTGGAAAACGGCCTGCTTTCAAAAGGTGTTACATGAAAAGCCGTTGTTGTTTTTTTATCGCCGTTCGTTATCTGTTGGGCCGCGCCCATGAGGGGGGGCGTTATCTGCGCGGCGCCGCCGCCGGCATCGCCGTGAGTCTGATCCCCATTATGATTACGCTGATTGTCGCCGATGGCATGATACGGGGCATTGTTGACCGCTACATGGAACTGGGTACCGGCCACTTGCAGATATTTAGTTTTATTGAGCCGGAAAGCCTTGAAGGAATAACCGAGAAGGTGCGGGGACTTGACGGCGTTAAGGGGGTATGGCCGGAACGGCGGGGCATGGGAGTGCTGGTTGGCAAAAAGGGAAAAGCCGGGGCAAGCATCCGCGCTGTAGACCCGTCGTTTTGGCAGGACAGGGGAAGTCTTGAGTACCTTAAACTTGTAGCTGGAAGCGCGCGGGCGGAAACAGAACGGGATATGTTGTTAGGTGAAAGCCTTGCCGCCTCTATCGGCGCGGAACCCGGAGATACGGTGCGTCTCATGACCGTAAGAACCGTTGCCGATGGAAAAAACATACCCCGCGTGACGGCTTTTACCGTTTCAGGCATTGTCTCCTCCGGCTATCACGAACTGGATGCGCTGTGGTGCATTATTACCCATGAGGGAGGGCGGCGTATGCTTTCTGCGGATTCATCGTCGAGTTTGATTGTAAAGATCGACCATCCCTATGCCGGGATCGATGATGCCGTCTTGTCGTTGTACTCAGTGCTGGGCGCAGGCTACAGCGTATACACCTGGAAAGACATGATGCGCTCTCAGTACAGTTCCTATGAATCCACGCGTCAGTTGCTGCTGTTCATAATGACGTTGATAGTAATTGTCGCCGCGGTAAATGTTTCTTCCGCCACTTCAATGCTGGTGATAGAGCGGCAGCGGGACATTGCCGTACTGAAAGTTACCGGCGCAAGCGCCAAAGGCGTGGCAGGCGTCTTCTTGTGGGGAAGTTTTCTTACCGGTCTTTGCGGCGCAATTATCGGCATCACCGCCGGCCTGCTGCTCGGTTATTTTATTAATCCTCTTATCCGTTCACTGGAAAAACTTTTAAGTTTCTTCTCCGGCCTGGGGGGCGGATCTGAAGTAAAAATACTGGATCCGGGTTTTTACCTTGAAACTATCCCCATCGTCATTGACTGGTTTACCGTCTTCCTCATCGGCTGTTTTACGATTTTATGTTCTGTTGCCGCCTCGTTGATTCCTGCCTTTCGTGCGGGAAAATTGAAACCGATGGAATTGTTAAGAAAGTATTAAAATAGAAGAAAATGAAAAAGGCGTCTGGCATATTTTCGTGTTTACATTATTAATTATTTCTTTAAATAATCAGCCAGCTCATTTAATTCAAGATGAACGGTTTTAATTTTCTTTTCATTATGTAGTTCCAATGGAAACCATTCTTTAGCTATTTCTCTTAAAAAATCAGCTTTATGTTCCAAAGAATGACTGTACTTTAGTATTTTATAAAGTTCATCTTGATCAACCGCGCCTATATTTTCTTTACCTTTTCTGGATTTTTCAGAATTCATAGCCGCTAATCCACATCTATATGCATAATTTATAGCTTCTTCAAGATCATTAAAATCAGTACCGGCTATATTAATATTAAATTCTAATTTAGTATCTATATGATGTTTAATACCCTTATCTTTATATTCATTAACCGATTCACCGTCAATATTATTTAACATACTCATTTTTTGGCTCATACTTACTCCTTTATTAACCATCCTTCAAGTCATAATCCCTTAAAACAGGCCACAAATTCGAACTTGGTTATTTTCATAGTATACACTATCTGTTCATTTTTTGTCAAGTCGGTTATTCGTGCCGGAGACGGCAATGTTACATTTACCTGATCCTGCCCTTAAGGATCATCATTTTTGGCTATAAAACCGATAAACTCATCCTTATTTTGAGCAAAAACCGGCTGAATATAAGCCGTAGGCTGCCGAAAACTTATAAAAACGACATTGAGTATATATGAAAATCCGTTAAGTATTCCCGTATAATTATATTTGCATTTTTTGCATAAATGTAGCTTTCGCTCTTCTGTGTACTCTGGTAAAAATTCTTAAGTTAATATGCATAGAGGCAGTCACTGTTTGGCAAGCCGTTTGCGCAAAATTTTAATCTGCCGCCTCACTTCTTTGGGCGCGGGGCCGCCGGGAAGATTGCGGGCCCTTATGCAGGCGGCGGGCTTGAGGACGCGGTAAATATCTTCTTCAAAAAGTTTTGAGTGTTTTTTCAGTTCCGTGAGGCTGCGGTCGGCAATGTGCCGTTGGCCCGCTTCAATGCAGTCGCGGACGATGAGGGCGGCTGTTTCGTGGGCTGTGCGGAAGGGAAGGCCCTTACGAACCAGATAATCCGCCGCGTCGGTCGCCTCCATAAAGCCGCCGGAACAGGCGGCTTTCATCTTTTTAATGTTGAATTCCGCGCTGTCCATCATGCCCCTGAACATCCGCAGGCAGGAGCGCAGGGTGTCCAGGCTGTCGAACAGGCTTTCCTTGTCTTCCTGCAAGTCCTTGTCGTAGGCGTAAGGCAGGCCCTTCAGTAATGTAAGCAGGGTGACCAGGTTTCCCGCGGCGCGGCCCGCCTTTCCCCGAATCAATTCGGCGAAATCGGGATTTTTTTTCTGGGGCATGATTGACGAGCCGGTGCTCCACGCCTCCGCCAGACTGATAAAGCCGAATTCTTCGCTTGCCCACAGAACAATGTCTTCGCAAAAGCGGGACAGATGGATCATGGCGATGGCGCAGGCGGAAGACAGTTCCAGGGCAAAGTCGCGGTCGGCGACCGAATCCATTGAGTTTAGGGTGGGGCGGCTGAAACCTAGGGCCTCGGCGACGGCCCTGCGGTCAAGGGGAAGCCCTGATCCGGCAAGCGCGCCCGATCCCAGGGGACATTCGTCCATGCGGACAAGAGAGTCACTTAAACGGGAATAATCCCGTTCAAGGCCGGCGCACCATGCCGTTAAATGATGCGCCAGCGTTACCGGCTGCGCCCGCTGTAAATGGGTATAGCCGGGCATAACGCTGTTCAGGTGCTGTTCCGCCTTATCCAGCAGGGTAAAAATTGTTTGCGCTAATTCCTGTTGCAGTTCCGGCACTGTCCGTTTAAGGTACAGGCGAAAATCCGTTACCACCTGATCGTTGCGGCTGCGGCCCGCGTGAACCATACGTCCCGTATCGCCCAGCCGCTCGGTAAGAATCCCTTCGACAAAAGAATGAATATCTTCGGCGGAATCATCTATCACGAGTTTGCCCGATTCCAGTTCACGGGCAATGCGAGTCAATTCACTGTTGATCTTTGCGGCGCTGCTTGCCGGAATAATTTTTTGTTTGCCCAGCATAGCGACATGGGCGCGGCTTCCGGTAATGTCGTCAAGGGCAAGGCGCTTGTCCACGGCAATGGACGCCTGAAACGCAAATGCTTCGGCTTCGGGTTTTTGCGCGAGCCGTCCTGCCCACAATTCAGGTTTTCTTTTGGTGGTTTTTTTGTTCATAATGAATCCTTCCTCAATCTAAAAATTTACTTTAAGAAGAATTTCACCACGGAGGTCACGGAGTTTCACGGAGGAAGAGAGATTAAGATACTAATATCTTAAACCTCCGTGTTACTCCGTGTACTCCGTGGTAAAATTTATTCCCTCGCTACTCCGCTTTTCCTTGCTGCGTCCGCCGTTGCCCGCGCTACCGCGTCTTTGACACGGGGATCAAAGGCGGCGGGAATAATATAATCGGGCCGTAATTCATTTTCAGCGACAAGGTTTGCCAGCGCGTAAGCGGCGGCGATTTTCATGGCGTCGTTAATGTCGCCGGCGCGGACATCCAGCGCTCCGCGAAAAATGCCGGGAAAGGCGAGGACGTTGTTGATCTGGTTGGCAAAATCGCTGCGGCCTGTCCCCACTATCGCGGCCCCGGCGGCTAAAGCCTCATCGGGCATGATCTCCGGCACGGGATTGGCCATGGGAAACAGTAT